>Ga0214923_10007413_pt1 | contig 11965 bp, 13 predicted proteins | sample LL1510_MetaG_FD_177993 | JGI IMG/M metagenome (GOLD analysis project Ga0214923, IMG submission 177993) | Freshwater microbial communities from Lake Lanier, Atlanta, Georgia, United States - LL-1510 | ecosystem: Environmental > Aquatic > Freshwater > Lake | place: USA: Georgia | collected... | reverse complement strand
GCACTCGACTCGTTGAGGGTGAAGTGGCAAAGAAACTGAAATGGCAACATCTTCGGCGAAGCTTGATTGCGCCAGAACGAATAGTCCCAAACCGTTCGGCCCATGACCAATGAAGAAGGAACTTTTTCTTCTTGGAAGTATTCGCACACAGGAAACAGAGTGGCGCCCGACTTCAATGCGGCCTCGACGGATTCAGTCGGAAGCAAGGACTCGCTTTTTAAGCCTGATTTCGAATCCAACGCCTTGAAGGTCTTTTCATCCAGAACACCGAGATAGTTCGAACGAATCGGAAGCTTTTCTGAAATTTCATTCAGCATGGAACTCACTTGGCCACTTTGGGGGATGCTCGCGCCGGCTTTCCGGAAGGAGAGCGCCTCGCTCGATCGTAAAAAGCGCTTCCAGAGTTCATCCGATTGATACTGTTCATTCAAGCGGGTGAAAATCGCTGCAGCAATCCGGCCCCTCTCTGAAACGGGCTCGGGCATTTTTCCCCATCCCAAAACAGAAAAGCCGTCGTTGAATTTGTGAACGACGGCAGGAACGGATGTTTTTTCAGTAAAGGAAACGGGCCCGTAGGAGTCTTTGGTCACCTGACGAAGGAAGGAGTCCAGCATGACAAAAAGTTAGCGGTCACTGATCCATCTGCGCAAGGGGATTCAGATAAAGTCGGAAAGTTTTATCGCGATTTCTGCGAATCGCAAATGCACCCGCATTCTTCTCATCCGCCAAAATGGCGTACAAGCCGGGGTCGAGATACTGCAATTCTTTTACTGATTTTCCTTCGTGCCTTCCGAAGTCGAGAATCACTTCGGATTCATCAATAATTCCGGTAATTGGACTGTTCTGGTTCTGGCTCATTCCACTCCTCCCTTTGAAGAATCTTCAAAGACTGGAATGATTCTGACAAGTGTCAGGAAACTGACTAAACCTCTTTCACAAACCAGTCCCGGGGAAACCGGATTTGATCGCCCCAGATTCCACGAGAAGTTTCGGGAGCTCCCACAGAAATCACCATGACCACTCGATCCGAGAAGCCAAGTCCAAGCAAGCGCTTGACCCGCGAATCATCGAATCCCTCCATGGGGCAGGTTCCGAAACCCTCTGCAGTGATCGCCAACATGAAATTCTCGCATGCAAGCGCTGCCGATTTGATTGAAACCTCGGCCCGATCGCGAAAACTCCAGGGGCGTCTCACCATGGGACGAAAAAGCCCCACCAGATTCAGAATTCCCCATTTAATCGGGGCAAAAAGCTGAAATCCATAGGTCCAAGGGATGAGCTTTTGGTAATACGGAAACATGAAGCTGGGCGCCCGAGCGCGCTCCAACTCCGCAATCATTTTTCGACGATTCTGATTCCAGCGCCGAGGCTCTGCGGTGATGACCACCAGCTCCTTGGCCGTTCGAGCCGCGCGCTGCGACAGGCAAGCTTCAACCAGTTTTTGCTTCTTCTCGGCAGATCTGACCCAATAAAAGCCCCAGGTTTGAAGGTTTGAGGAATTAGGTGCCAGAAGTGCCGCATCCAAAGCACGATGAATCACCTGATCCGGCACAGGCTGATCGGTATAATTTCGGATACTTCGACGCTTACGAATGGCTTCGTAGAACTCCAAAGACTTACTTGCTCCGCTCGCAAGAAACGATGCCGCTTTCACCGCGATACTCGAGATCGCCGCCGCCCGGAGGACAATGCTCTTCATCGTTGATCCAATCGCACTGGAAATACAGGGAAATCGTGAATTCACCGCTCTTCCGGTTGCGCTCGAGATAGCGATGAACCGAGCCGATCCCAATCTGGCTGGTCTCAAACAAAAAGATTTTTTGATCCATGAGAGATCCGTTTGAAACCCTCGTGAGGGTTTCTTCGGACTGACTGGACTTCTGAATCACCGTGCTCGCTGCAATTTGGCCTTCAAGATCGGTTTCCTGCACCTGAACTTCTACAATGCGATCGGCGCTATTCTGAACCTTGCACTTCAGGGCCTCACTCGAACCCGCCAAACTGCGAGACGCTCCGAGCAAGGAAGTTGTCGCGATCAGGGATAATGCCACCAAGTACGATTTACGATTCATGATTCCATCCTCATGGGGTTTCGGATCGGGGGGAAAGTAACAAAGCAGATCATTTTAGTCAATCTATTTCTAGCTGGCCCCTTTAAAATCCACTCCAAATCCCTCCAAGTTTCATTCCAATGCAAAGCGATCACTTGGAAATAACGCTCTTCTCGTCTCTGGAATAGATAAGAATCATTTAATTTTGATGACCTATAGAGACAAAGCCCAATCCCGCGCCCACGCAAAGGGGCCAGTTTTAGGATTTCCCACCGATCCGATCCAGCCCCCCCATATAGGCCTGCAAAGCCTTCGGAATCCGAATGGCCCCATTGGCGAGCTGATGGTTCTCGATCAAAGGAATCAAAATCCGAGGCGTCGCAATCGCCGTGTTGTTCAGAGTGTGCATGTACTTCACCTTGTCGTCGCGATCTCGATACCGGAGATTCGCACGGCGAGCCTGCCAATCATGAAGGCTCGAGCAGGAATGGGTCTCCCGATACCGCTTCTCCGATGGAACCCAGCATTCGAGATCGTGCATCCGGTATTTACCGGCTCCCATATCCCCCGTGCACACTTCGATCACCCGATACGGAAGCTCGAGGGCCTGGACGATTTCTTCAGAGGTCTTCAGCAACTCCTGATGCCAGTGTTCCGACTCCGCGGCATCGTTCCGGCAGAACACGAACTGCTCCACCTTATTGAACTGATGCACTCTCATGAGTCCCCGAACATCTTTCCCTGCGCTGCCGGCTTCACGACGGAAACACGGTGAAAAGGCTCCGATGCGTTTTGGAATTTCACTCTCCGGTAGAATCTCTCCACCGAACAACGAGGTCACCGGCACCTCGGCCGTTCCCGAAAGATAGAGGTCGTCTTCCTTCAAATGATAAACCTGCTCACGCCCTGCCGGAAAGTGCCCTGTTCCAAACAGAGCCGCTTCACGCACCATGGCCGGCACGGTGATGATTTGCGAGCCCTTCTTCGCGAGAAAATCGAGAGCGAAGCGAATCACTGCGAACTCATACAGCGCAAGCTCGTTCTTAAGGGCAATCATCCGCGAACCTGAAACCACGGCCATTCGCTCGAACTCAGCCCACTGATTCTGAAGAGCAATCTCAACGTGATCCTTCGATGCGAAGTCAAAAGCAGGGATCATTCCCCCTTTCTTTCGCTCGACATTTTCAGAATCATCTTTGCCTACCGGCACATCGGCCGCAGGAACCAAGGGAGTCAACCACAAGAGATTCTTCAAGCCCTCTTCTTTCAAGGCGAGCTCGGGTTCAAGCTTAGCGATTTCCTGCCCCACGGCTCTCCCTCGCTCGATGAGTGCCGGACGCTCTTCGGGGGTGGCCTTCGGCATCTTCTTCGCATTGGCATTCTTCTCTTCTTGAAGGGACTGCACGCGCTTCTTCAGCTCGAGAACTTCGGCATCAAGGCCGAGCAATTCATCGAGGTCGAGATTCACTCGTTTGTTCTTGAGAGCGGTGCGAACCAGGTCTTTGTTTTCGCGGATATATTTGAGATCGAGCATGGCGACAGCTTAGCCGCGCCAGGCTCGTTGAATCAACCGGAAAAAGGCCCCGACTTGGAGGCAATTCCCGAAATCCAGTGTTCGATGGCAGGAAGATCCGAAGGCTTGGCCTCAATCACCCATTCCCCTGCGGGATAGGCAACGCATGCGATTCCAGATTCACACTTTCCAAGGCAGCCTGACTTGTTCACGCGGACCCGCACCTTGAACTTACGCTCCTTTACCCAGACCTTCAAATGATCGACAATCTCTTGTCCACCTTTTGGGCCACAGCTCTCGCCCTTTTCCTTTTGATTGGTGCAAACCAAAATATGCAAATCATAGGCTTCAGTGTCTGTTCTCATGCTCTGGTCTCCTTCAAGCGCTCAAGCACCCGTTCGATTTCATCATCTCCGTTGAAAGCGTGAGGCGAAATTCGGATGAACTCACCCCGCTTTGCAATCGCAATCCCCGAGTCCCTGCAGGATGCCAGAAACCGGGACTCCCAATCCGCTGTCAAACGAAAGCTGGTGATGCCTCCCCGCTGATCCAGGGGAGTTGCCAGGGGAATCCCCGCCTCCTCGATTCCCACACGCAGCTTCCGGGAAAGTCGTGCAATCTCTAGTTCGATGCGGTCCATGCCGGTCTCTTGCAACAGTTCTACCGCCGAATCCAACGCGAAAAGCGAGGCGAAAGCCAAGCCCCCCGGTTCAAAGCGCGAAGCCGTCTCCACCATTTTGGCATCCGGATCCGAATCACGACCCCACCCGCTGAAAGTCCCGGCGCCGATTTGAATGGGCCGCAACATTTTCATGAGCGGTGGCTTCACTGCAAAGAATCCCTGCCCCAGCAGCGATGCCATCCATTTGTGAGCCGCTCCAGCAATGAAGTCGACTGGCAGCGAATTGAAATCAAAAGGAAGCTGGCCCAGGGCTTGAATTCCATCGACCACCAGAAATGATCCTTGAGCGTGGCAGTGCTCTCCGAGGGTCTTCAGATCCAGAATGCTTCCCGTCTTAAACTGAACCCAGGAAACCGACACCATCTTCACGCCGGGACGAATCGTGTCCAAGAGACGCTCAACATTCACCTGCGCATTCGAATCGGAAGCAACGACCTCGAGCCGGGCCCCCTGCCGCTCGCATGCCACCTTCCACGGATAAAACTGACTTGAGTACTCTTGATCAAGGGTGACCACCCGATCCCCTTCGGCGAAGGGAAAGCCCAGCGCCACCTGGGAGATCGCGCTCGCCACGTTGGGAGCAAATGCAAAATCCTCGGGGTTCGCGCCAAGAAACCGAGCAATTCTGGATCGAGCGCGTGACACTCCAGAAACCAGCTCGAGATCCGACATCGAAGCCCGGCGAGACTGGAGGTCCACCACTTCTCGCGCCCGCTCCGAAGCCCGAATCGAGATCGGAGACTGACCCGCGGAGTTCAGATGAATTCCTTCGCGTCTGCGAAATTGGTCTTTAAACTCCCTGATCGTAGGCATGCTTTTCTATCCTTTCCCACTGCCGTTCCAGGTCCGTCGTTAACTCATCCCAATAGCGCGGAGATTCGAAATGAGGAAATGCCCGCTGAAACGCCGGGTCTTCGTACCGCTTCGCAATCCAGGTCGCATAGTGGACCATCCGGAGCGCGCGAAGCACTTCGACCAACCTCAAACTACCCCGGGGCAGGTCCTTCATCTGTTGATAGCCTTCGATGAGATGGATCAATGCTTCGGGCTCGGGTGCAAGCAACCAAAGATCCTGAATCGGCGGCCCCGTGACCATATCGTCAAAGTCGATGAAAAAGGGACCGGTCTTCTCGTTCCATAGAATATTCCCCGCGTGGCAATCCCCATGAATCCTCTGCAGTGGGTGATTCTGAAACAACGCGAGTGCCCGCGAGAGAATCTGCTCGACCACAGACTCGAAGCGCTTTTCGACCGAAGGATTAATGAAATGGCCCTCGATCAGGAACTCAAGCGAAGCCTTTCCATACACCTCGGGAGTCAGCCTCACTCGAGAAGGAGCGGCCCTTCGGGCGCCCACCGCGTGCATTCGTGCAATCAGACGTCCCAGTTGCTCGAGTTTTTCAGAAGGAAGATCCTCGGGCTGACGCCCGCCCACCTTGGGATATACGCAGTAAAACAAGCCTGAATCGGTCTTTCGGAGTGTATCTCCGGGAATCTCAAAAAAATCCGGCACCACCACGGGAATCTCGGCAGCCTGGATTTCGAGCATGAACTCGTGCTCTTCACGGATCTGCTGCTCGGTCCATCGCCCCGGACGATAGAACTTCACCACCTTTCGGGTGCGCTCTTCGAACTCGACCTCGTAGACCCTGTTTTCAAAACTTGCGAGGGGCTGACAATATCCCGTACAGCGCTCCCGCTGTCCCAGGACCGGATTCTTTTCGAGCGCGTCCATGACCCGATCGGGCGTAAGGTCGAAAAAATATCGAGTGGGTCCCGCGCCCCAACTGAGTTCCGCCATGATTCAAGGGAGCCTAACATTGAGTTTGAGAGCTTTCCTCTAGTTTGTTAGGACTGAGCGCATGAGCGATTCCAACTCCCACAGCGTCAGGACCGGGGCTTCCCCCCTGATTGTCATCTTCACAACGGTTTTCCTTGATCTCGTCGGATTTGGAATGATCATTCCCCTGGTTGGAATCTACGGGCGCCACTTCGGAGCAAGCGGCCTGGAGCTCGCCGTTCTCGGGTCGATCTATTCCCTGATGCAGTTCTTCTTTTCACCCATCTGGGGAGGCCTCTCTGATCGCATCGGTCGACGCCCCGTTCTCTTGCTTTCCCTGTGCGGATCGACCACCTCGTACTTTCTCTTCGCCGCAGCCCACACGCTTCCGATGATTATCTTTTCGCGCGCCCTTGCGGGGATCTTTGCGGCAAACATCTCGACTGCCCAAGCTTACATTGCCGATGTCACACGGCCTGAGGACCGGGCAAAAGGAATGGGACTGATCGGAGCCGCATTCGGGATCGGCTTCACCCTTGGACCACCGATCGGAGGGATTTCTACCGCTAAAATCGGAATGATGGCCCCCGGAATGATCGCGGGAACCCTTTGTCTGCTCAACCTGATCCTTGCCTGGTTTCGGCTCAAGGAAAGCTTGCCCAATGACGTGCGCCTGAGAAATCAATCGAAGGACAAGCGCGCCGGAAGATCACGCCTCGTTCAGTGGGAAACCCTGAAGCGCGTGATCCGCAATCGTCCACTCCTGATTCCGGTGGTGTCGACTTTCTTCGCAACGTTTGCTTTTTCGAACCTTGAACAGGTTTTTTCTTTGCTGATCCAGAAACGTTTCGATCTTGAGACCGTCAATGCCGCTTATAAGACCGGGATGGTCCTCATGTGGTCCGGAATCCTGGGAGCAATCATTCAGGGCGGACTCATTCGAAAATGGGTTCCCAAATACGGCGAGGTGAAGCTTGCCATTGCAGGCTTCCTGATTCAGGGCGTGGCCATGGTCCTCTTCGCTCACAGTCCCGGCTATGAATGGTTCTTTGTGAGTGCGGTACCCTTGGCGCTCGGAAGTGGACTCATCAACCCCACCCTTGCGGCCCTGGTTTCAAAGCGAGCCTCCAGCGACGAGCAGGGCGCGGTGATCGGACTGAAGGAGGGACTCAGCAGTCTGGCCCGAATCCTCGGCCCCTTCTGCGGCATCCTCGCCTTTGAGCAGCGCATGGAGCTGCCCTTCTACATCGCAGCGGGCGTGGTGATCACTCTTGGAATCATCTGGATTTCAAAAGAACGACTCACTGACCGCGCGCTTGCAAGTAAGCCTGAATGATTTCTTGAGGCGATACGGTGGCAGTCCCCCGCTTGCTCACTTCAACTCCGGCCGCGAGGTTTGAAATATAGGCAGCCTCCTCGAGCTTCGCTCCCGAGGCGAGCGAAAGCGCAAGAACCGAAATGACGGTGTCCCCCGCTCCCGAAACATCATAAACTTCTCGTGCAAACGTCGGAATCAGGATCGGCCTCCGGGAGTCGCCCTTGAAAATTGCCATGCCCTCTTTTCCGAGAGTGATCACCAGACTCTCCGATCGAGTGGCTGCGATAATCGACTTTCCCGCTGCAATCAAGGATGCCTCATCCACAATCTTGAGTCCGGCCAAGGCCTCGGCTTCCTTCTTATTAGGCGTAAGGAGAGTCGCCCCCGCGTACCAGTGAGCGGGCGTTTTGAGGTGCGGATCCACCAGGACCGGAATTTTTTTCTTTTTCGCCGCTCGAATCACGGATTGAATCATCGACTCGTTCATGAGGCCCTTGGCGTAGTCCTCGATGATGAGCGCACTCGAGCCCTTCACCCCGTTCAGGATCGACGAAAGAACCTTCTTTTGAATGGTCTTGGCCAAAGGATGGGTGCTCTCGTAATCGACCCTCAGGACTTGCTGATTCTCGGCAACCACCCGCTCCTTCAGGATGGTCCGACGGGTCCCATCGGCCACCACGTTCCGGACCGAAAGCCCCTTTTCCTTCATGAGTCTTTCAAAATCCTTCGCATCCCCGTCTTTTCCGATCACTCCCGTGATCGCGGCCTTCCCACCGAGTGCAATGATATTGTCCGCGACGTTTGCCGCAAGTCCGAGCTTGAGGTTTTCGCTCTCGACGAAAACAATGGGCACCGGAGCTTCGGGCGAAATCCGCTCGACGGTCCCATGGGTATAGCGATCGATCCCGACGTCTCCGAGAACTGCAACGTTCTGTTTTTGAAATAACCCCAGGGTCTGGAGCAGCATTTCTTCGGTCAGGGTCACTGGGTTAGATGGGTTTTTCATAGACTCACCTTTTCGATTTCTTGTACTGCCTTCTCAACATCAAACAAATTCATGCAGTCAAACTCGGCACAACTTTCGCCGCGACACTTGTATTTTTCAGGACAGGCGACTTCGGGTACCCAAACCGACCGGCGGGAGACCAGTGGGCCCCAGCGTTGCTCGGAAAGGACAAAAAGCGGCGGAAAAATCCCGAACGTCGGAGCCTCTACTGCAGCGGCAAGATGCAAGGGTCCGGTGCCGTGGGCGATGACCCCTTTCGCCTGCCGATACACCTCCGCCATTCCATCCAGCTCGAGTCCGTCTCCCGGTCCCAGTACGATCACTCCCGGAGCCTTTTGCTGAAAGCGCTCAAGAATTGCCGTCTCTCCGGGCCCCCCCGAAACCACCACGCGATGCCCCCTTTGCATCAGGCGTTGGCCCAGGTAATGGATCTTATCAGGACTCACGTAGCGCGATGAACCGCTTGAGCCCGGGTGAATCACCAAAAAGCCACGACTCGCGAGTTTCTTTTTCTGCAGGTACTGCTGGGCCCGAAGTTTTGCTGCATCAGAGGTCGCAACCCACGCGCGAGGGAGGTCATTCGGTGAGGTCGCCGGAGTCACAGGCGCAATCAAATCAAGATTGTATTCCGCTTCATGCATGCGGCATCTCGAGCGTTTCTGCCACTTGCCTTCGTTAAAAATGAAAAATGATCGCAGGGTCGAATAAGGCCCCACCCGAACGGGAACCCCGGCCGCCTTGACCGCCTTCGAAACCTTGGGCTCATCTTTCAAGATGTAGGCGACATCCACCTTGAGCCTACGAATGATCTCGGTCAGACGCCCCTCGGTAACCTCAGGATCATAAGGAATCACCTGAATGGGCGCTCCGTATTGAAGAATCGGATGCCAGTGTGCCTGGCACAAAAAGAGAATCTCATCGTCCGGATTTGACTGCCGTAGTTTGGCCAGCACAGGTGTGGCCAGGATCACATCGCCAAGACGATCGGTCCGGGTGACGAGAATCCTCATTCCTGATCCTTCTTTTGGCTCTGGTCCTTCTTTTGGTTTTGAACCAGCCGGATCTGTTCCGCCATGAGTTTCACGACCTGATCAAGCGTGTAGCAGGTGGTGTCGATCTCAATCGCATCCGGCGCCTTCTTGAGTGGAGCGATTGCCCGGTTCGAGTCGCCCTCATCGCGAAGGCGAATCTGCTCTTTCAACTCTTCGAATGAAATCGTATCGCTGTCCTGGGCCTCAAGTTCGGCAAGTCTCCGTTTCGCGCGCTCGTCAATGCTTGCGGTCAGAAAGAACTTGATGGGAGCGTCCGGAAAGATCACGGTCCCGATGTCACGTCCTTCGAGAATGGAAGGCGCCTGCAGGCCAAGGGTACGCTGCAATCCCTTGAGCGCGCCACGAACTCCTGGAATCGCAGATACCTTTGAGGCCATCATGCTCATTTCTGGAGTCCTAATCATCGAGGTGATGTCGCGCCCATTGACGTAGAGCCGATTCCTGGGATTGCGGTTTTGCACCCTCTTGAATTCAAACTTGGCTTTCTCAGCAATCTTTGAAATGGCCGAATGGTCCGAATCATCGAAATCAAAAGTGAAACCCGCCTCAAAACACAGATAGGCCACGCCGCGATAGAGCGCACCCGTATCGACATGGATCAGATTCAACAAATCGGCGATCCGTTTGGTGGCGGAACTTTTGCCGGTTCCGGCAGGACCATCCACAGCGACCACAAAGGGATTGGACATGGCCAAACCCTATCATAAGCTCAGGTCTTTTTGTTCTTTTTTAGCTTTGAAAAGGCCGCAACCGCCATACGGTTTTGAATGTCGGTTCCGATGGTGACCCTCACCCAATCCGGCATCCCGTAGTTCGCGATTGGCCTCAAAATCACACCCATTCGAAGGCAGGCCTCGAACACCTCAGGTCCCGACATCCCCAACCCTTGGCGGGTATTGATCAACAGAAAATTCCCCTGGGACGGCAGGTACGGAATTCCAAGCTTCTTATACGCAGCCATCATTTTCTTCATGCCAGAATTATTGAGGGCGATGGATTTCCGAATGAACGCCTTATCCTTGAGCGCTGCCTCGGCGCCGATCAACCCCAGACTCGAAACGTTGAAGGGCATCCTCACCTTTTGGACCATCTTAGCAAGATCAGGACGGATCACTCCGTACCCCACCCGCAATCCGCCGAGTCCGTAAATTTTTGAAAACGTTTTCAAAACCGACACATTCGAGAATCGGCGATACAAGGGGATCGGATCCGGCAAGTCCTTCGCCGTCACATATTCCCAATAGGCGTAATCCAGGATCACATGAACCGCCCCGTCCCGCACCTTCTCGACTTCGCTGAGGAATGATTCGAGCTCAGTCCCGGTGACATAGGTTCCGGTCGGATTGTTCGGGTTTGGAATTGCCACCAACTTCACTCTGGGGTTCTCTCGAATCAGCTTCAGCATGGCATCCAAATCAAACCGGAAATCCTGGGTCATTCGAGTGAAGAGCGTGTCCACCCCTTGAATGCGCGCAGAAATCGGATACGCGGCAAAGACGCCATCGCTTGCCACCATGAAATCTCCCGGCACACAAAAGGTCCGAATCAGGAGCTCGATCACCTCATTCGAGCCGTTTCCGAGCACGATCTCTTCAAAACTCACGCCCTCAAGCTTCGAGAGCGCCACCCGCAAATGAAATCCACTCGCGTCCGGATAAAGCTGAAGCTCCTTCATGGCCTTTTTCATGGCCAGCACTGCGCGCGGAGACGGCCCGAGGGGGTTCTCATTCGAGGCAAGCTTGATCACCTTTTTTACGCCGTATTCGCGCTGAGTTTCCTCGATGGGCTTTCCTGCAATGTAGGGTTTGAGCTGCTCAATGTACCTTGGAAATTGAATGGGCATGATTCACCTATCTACTCTTTTTCAAATTACCGGTCGGACCTTCACTGAAGCCCGATCCACACTTTTGTACTCTTCCTGAAAGCGATCCAGAACCCGTCGGGTGATTTCTGAAATCACCCCCGGCGCCAAGAGCGTGGCCAGCCCAACGGCCGCCACCGGTGCCCCCTCAGGGTCAATGTTCAGCCCCAGGTGCAAGAGGACGGATACCGGTGATGCCGTCACGATCGAAACACTGAGCTTCCGGTCGGCGACAAACAGATCATCCCCCTCGCGACGGACTGCAATTCCCGCCCGAAGGAGCTCCGCACACCACTCTGCCACCAGCAGGCGCTGAATCCAGATCCCTTCCTTGAGGGTAATTCCGAAGAACTCACCCAAGAAATGAATCATTTCCCGCGCGCGAATGAAATCATTCTGAAGTCGATCTTCCCAATCCACCAAATGATCGGTCTGCACGTCGCAGGCCCCGCGAAAGGCAATGAGCGCAGAACCCTCAAGCTTGAACGTTGAAAGAATGAAGTGAGGCCTGAGCTCAGGCCCGTGATAAGTCATCGGGGTCTCGATCCAAAGGCTCTTCATTCTACAGCTCCTGTCGCACGTCCAAATCGCTTGCAAGACTCGCAGGCCCTGCAAGGCGCCTCACCCCCCGCATAGCAGTACCAAACCCGATCGAACGGAAACGGCTCGGGAAGTCCCTTCAGGGCCTCCACGATCTCGGTA
>Ga0214923_10007410_pt1 | contig 11970 bp, 9 predicted proteins | sample LL1510_MetaG_FD_177993 | JGI IMG/M metagenome (GOLD analysis project Ga0214923, IMG submission 177993) | Freshwater microbial communities from Lake Lanier, Atlanta, Georgia, United States - LL-1510 | ecosystem: Environmental > Aquatic > Freshwater > Lake | place: USA: Georgia | collected 2015-10-15 | reverse complement strand
CATGGCCTCCACCTTCAAGTAATAAGCTGTTCAAACGTGCATTTAAAATTTCTCCGCCAAAATCAATTCCTGAAATTGATCGACACGAAGCCTTGCCTTTCTTGCCTTCGTCATCAATTGCAATTACCGCAACTGGTTTTCCGTAAAGATCTTTTAGACGCGAAGCAACAATTCCAATCACACCTTGATGCCAATTTTTTGACACGGCAAAAATTACTGGATCATTTTTAGTAAAGCCGCCAACTCCTGATTCTAAAGCCTTCACAGCTTCATCCAGAACTTGCACTTCAATTTCTTTTCGCTGTTTATTGTAATTTTCTAACAACAAGGCGATCTCTTTTACTTCTTCTTCATCTTCACTCGATAAAATTCGCGCACCTAAATCTGACTTGCCAACACGCCCGCCAGCATTGATTCGCGGCCCAATAATAAATCCTAAATGATAAGCTGATGGTTCTTCATCAAGACCAGCTAAATCGCAAATTTCGCGCAGGCCTAAATTTTTTCTAGCTTTCAAAATTTTCAATCCCGCACTCACGAAAGCACGATTTAAGCCCGTCAAAGACATTACATCACAAACCGTTCCAAGCGCTACCAGATCAAGAAGATTCAAAAGATTTGGCTCTTTTTTTCCCGCGTAGAAATTTTCTTCGCGCAATTTTTTATTGATCGCAACTGCAAATAAAAAGGTCACGCCAGCAGCGCAGAGATTTTTGTGAGGAAATTTTTCGTCAAGAAGATTGGGATTTATAACTGCGATCGATTTAGGACGCTCTAAGACTCCCAGATGATGATCGATAACAATAATATCAAGTCCGGCGGCATGTGCATCTTCCAAAGGCTTGAAAGCGACAGTTCCGCAATCAAGCGTAATTACTAAATCGGTGCCAGTTTTTTTTAGATTTAAAAGCGCTTGCGAATTTGGTCCGTAACCTTCCAAAACACGATCAGGAATATAAATTCCCACATCAATTCCAACTTCACGAAAGAAGCGTTTGAGCACCGCCGCAGAAGTTGCACCATCAACGTCATAATCGGCAAAAATCGTGATTTTTTTATTTTTTCTCACCGCATCAATCACGTGACTAACCGCTTCATCCATGCCACTTAATTCGAAAGGATCGGGCAGAGAAGTTTTAATTTTTGGATCGAGAAAATTCTCAACTTCATCAAGAGAAATTTCACGCGAAGATAGCAAATTACTTACAATCTCTGATATATTAAAACGCTGATAAATTACACTTGATAATCGTTCGTCGAATTGCTTCTGGTGCCACTTTAGGCCAAGAATAGAAGTGTAATTCATGATAGATTTGAAAATAAAGTTAGGATCTTACAATTTGATATAAAAAAGCATTTTTTCATAACAAAAACATGACCATTCAGGAAGAAATTTGCGAGGCAGCTTTTCAACAAAACTTTAATGAAATGTTAAGGTTAGTTGCAACGATAGAAGGCACAATAGAGGACGAAGCTGGCGATCTTGCAACAGCTATTGCAATTCTAGCAACTCTACAAAGAGCCGACTTAGCAAAACCAATTATTGACAAGATTGATGTCTCAAAATTGACAGACCAGCATCATTTTGATATGACTTGGGGAGTCGCAAATCCAAGAGGTGATTTGGGAGAAGAAGATGCCGCAGTTTTAATCTTACAATATATGATCGACGCTGGTTTTGATGTTGGAAAAGTCGTTGGTCCCACGAATCACACAAGAGATCTTGTTTGCGAAATATCTAGTCAATTTGGAACTCCCGGTAGTCCAAAATTTTTTACTGACATGGCACTTATAAAAACTATATTTAGAACAGGAGCAGTAGCAGTAGCAGGATTTGAAGGAGATTTAGGAACAGAAATGTCCAATAAAATCGATGATATGACTCATGAAGAAATAAGAAATCTTAGAAATATTCCAACACGCGCTAGAGATATAGAAAGTGAATACGAACTTGATTTTACAGCAACTCACGACACAAAAACAAAATACGAACCTAAGATTAAGGCGCATCAAAATCGAATCTTACCCTCAGAAGTAAATGATGATTTTATGGATCGAATCCTTGAAACAAAAGTTCAAACAGAACCGGTCAGAAAAACCGCTCCTGATACCTTAGTTAAAGAACCAAAAGCCCCGCAATCTCTTGTAAAATGGCTCACTTCTTGTTTCTCAAAATAAAAATCACCTTGAAAATTTAGGTCGTATTTACTCGAGCCCAATAAGTCGAAAAATTGATCAGCAAATTATATTTAAAAAAAATGTAATTAATTATTATTTGTTTCATTTTGATCTTAACGGATTATCAAATTTTCATATCCCAAATAGAAAATAATCTTCAAAACCTCGATGAAAAATCCCTTCAAGCTATTCACAAATTTATTTACTCCAAAAACATATCCTGAAGAAGCTAGTGTGATTGAGGTCACTACAAATAATTCAATTGAAGTGAGAACCGACGAAAGTTCAGATAGAAATGATACAAGCAATCTTCCTCTGCTTGATCACAGACCTGTCGATATTGATGCGCTATTAAATCTTATGTTTGATGATCCTGAGCAAGCAACTAGACAGATTCAAACCCTAAAATCTCCAAACCTTTTACCACCATTGATGCAACTACTGTGGGAATAATTTTAAATCACTTACTTAGAGCTCAACAAGGAGAGATCGCAAGAAATTTTATCAACGAACTCGATGTTAATTTATTCACTACCCAAGAAGATCATTTCATTATATTGCGCCTAATTTCTGACGAACAAAATTCATCTCTTCCGTCAGATTCTATTTTAGTTCTGCAAACTTTACTCGAGAAAAACTTCAACGCCGGCTCTTATAGCGAAAATGCTCAAGCCGATGTTTTTAAAATATTTTCACAACAATCCCACAACCCTGCACATGATACTTTGAATAAAGAACTTCTGACAATGTTAATTAGAACTGGAAAAGTCATAGGCTATGAAGGCCCATATCCATCTAATCCAGAAATATTAAGTGAATTAGCCTACGAAATAATTGAAGAGATCGAAAATGACAGCATTGTACTACATAGCATCGCTGAAATTAATGATCGCGCCACACCGCAATATAAAGAGTTAGGAGCTAAAGAAACAGGAATTCCATCGAAAAAAATATCAAACAGAAAAGTACATCATGGATTTCCTCTAGTTCAATCTTCTGATAACAAAGTAGCAAAACTTTAAGCTAAATTTTATCGTAAGAAATTTTTTCCTTTTTTGCACCAGGATGTGTAACCGCACCAAACCTTGCTGATCCTACGGTTTGAGCATATTTCCACAAAGTTCCTGATTGGTAATCATTTTCTCTAGGTTTCCATGCAGCTTTGCGGGAAGCGATTTCAGCGTCAGATAAAGCAACATCAATCGTGCCTTTAATTGCATCGATCGTGATTTTATCACCATTTTGAAGAAGCGCGATCATACCGCCAACCGCAGCTTCAGGGCTGACGTGACCGATACAAAATCCTCTTGTTCCGCCAGAAAATCTGCCGTCAGTGATTAGTGCAACTTTGCTGCCCATTCCTTGTCCATAAATTGCCGCAGTTGTGGCCAACATTTCACGCATTCCCGGACCGCCACGTGGGCCTTCGTAACGAATTATTAGAACATCGCCTTCTTTATATTTCTTTTGCTCAACAGCGCTAAAACATTCTTCTTCCGAATCAAAACACAAAGCGCTGCCAGTGAAAATTTGCGCGTCAGCGGCCATTCCGGCAACTTTTACAACTGCACCATCTTCGGCCAAATTGCCTTTGAGCGTTACAACGCCCCCCGTTGGTGAAAGTGGTTTTTCTGGACGATAAACTACATCTTGGTTTTCGTTAAACTTGATATCGGCTAAATTTTCCGCCATAGTTTTTCCAGTAACCGTCATGCAATCACCGTGAATGTAGCCCGCATCAAGTAACACTTTCAAAATCATTTGTACACCGCCAACTTCAAAAAGATCTTTAGCGACATATTTTCCACCGGGTTTCATGTCGGCGATGTAAGGAGTTTTTTTGAAAATTTTTCCCACCGCAAAAATGTCGAAATCAATTCCGCATTCATTGGCAATTGCCGGCAAGTGAAGAACGGCATTGGTTGAACCCCCAGTTGCCGCAACAATCGTCGCTGCATTTTCTAGCGCTTTTAGCGTTACGATGTCGCGCGGTTTAATATTTTTTTCGATCAAATTCATCACTGCTTTTCCAGATTGGTAAGCATATTCGTCACGGGATTCGTAAGGCGCTGGAGTTCCAGAAGATCCAGGCAAAGCAAGTCCAATTGCTTCTGAAACACAAGCCATTGTATTTGCAGTAAATTGTCCGCCACAGGCACCAGCACTAGGGCAAGCAGCTTTAGTTAAAATTTTAAGATCTTCTTCTGTCATCTTTCCTGCATCTCTTTGTCCTACAGCTTCAAAGACATCGACGATTGTAACATCTTTTCCTTTGAATCTGCCTGGCAAGATCGAACCGCCATACATAAAAACCGAAGGCACATTCAAACGCACCATCGCCATCATCATTCCCGGCAAAGATTTATCGCAACCAGCAATTCCAACTAAAGCGTCGTAGCAATGTCCGCGCACTGTCACCTCAACTGAATCGGCAATAACTTCGCGCGAAACTAGTGAAGATTTCATACCTTGATGACCGTTGGCAATTCCGTCGGTAACTGTGATAGTCGTGAATTCACGCGGTGTTCCACCTGCATCTTTTACACCTTTTTTTGCTGGCTGCGCTTGTCTTTGCAGCGCGATATTGCAAGGCGCAGCTTCATTCCATGCGCTGACAACACCAACAAAAGGTGCGGCCAAATCTTCATCATTCAAACCCTGCGGATACAAGTCAGTCTTGATGTTATAAAGCATCGTCTTGCGACCTTCGCAACCGTGAGAATTGGTAACGTAACGCGAAGGCAATTTTGATTTGTCGAATTTTGGCATGATTTGAGAAATGTAATTGAGAAATATTTTGGAAATTTGAAAAAAATCTAACTGAGCAAAATATCAATTTCAGCAACCTTTATGCAAATTCTGTTAGATAAAAGCATAAGCAACCTTCAAGCTGATAAAATCGTTAAAACTAAAAATTAAAAAATGCAAAAATCTCTACGCGCTTTCACATTAATCGAATTTTCCATGGTGATTCTGATCATCGGTTTTTTACTTACAGGCACAATTGTGGCGAATAGTTTAATTCAAAAATCGAAATTAGCTTCGGCACGCGCACAAACTTTAAGTTCGGTAGTTGTTAGCACTAAAGGATTGGTAGCTTGGTGGGAAGCAACTTCCGAAAAAAGTTTTAAAGATACCGAAACTGAAGATGGCGCAAAAATCAGCTTGTGGTATGACATTAATCCGCTTTCAACCAAAAAATTTAGCGCGGCACAAAATACCAGCGGCAATCAACCAATCTATAAATCGAGTGCTATTAATAATCTTCCCGCGCTCAAGTTTAATGGAACTACCTCTTATCTTGAAGCTGCCTACGATTTTAATTTAAATCCCAGTGCAATTACCGTTTTTGCCGTGGTAAAAACTTCTGCCACCACAACTTACGGAACCATTATTTCTTCGCGTAACGATCCTCCACATTGTGGTTACATGCTTTACAGCGCACCAAATTCACCAATTGACTACGAAGCTTGGTTTGGCGATGGCGCTAGTAATTGGGGCAATGGCAGCACCCCACATAGCGCAATTGTTTTAGAAAAACCGACGATAATTTCTCTAACCAATAGCGGCAGCACGATGAGTATTTATAATAACGGCACCTCAGTTGGCAGCGCTGGACTTACAATGGCGCAGAATTCTGTGATGCCGCTACGAATTGGTGCGGGAAAAAATGAAACTACAGCGGACTATTTTTATAACGGCTATATCGGCGAATTGATTGTCTTCAAACGTGTTCTAAGCGATGAAGAGCGCAAAATGATTGAAGATTATTTGAGTAAGAAATGGGGGATGTAAGCCCTCTTTGAAAAAGAGGGTGGCGCATAGCGCCGGGTGATTTATTGGAGTTACGGGTAATCCCCAAATAAAGATTTCCCGTAACTCCAATAAATCCTCCGTCACGCCATACGGCGTGACACCTCCTTTTTCAAAGGAGGTTTTTTTACTGAGGTCTTTTCAACACAACTCTCCCATAATTCACTTCCACCTTGTCTGCCAATTCCAACTGCACGACCGCAATATTCACCAACCTTGCCGGCACTTGCATTTCTTGGATAATCGCCTCAATCGTAATTGGTGATAAACTCAAGCGCGTAAAAATTTTCTGACGAATTTTGCGAATTTCGTCATCGCTTGGCAATTTTTCAGAAAGACCGATAAACTCCTCAACCTCGGGCTCTTGCAGCATTGTTACTTTTTCAAAATTGCCACGAAGTAACGAGATTTCTTCCAGAATATCTTCAACATTTTCAGTTAATTTAGCGCCCTGTTTGATTAATCGATTAGTTCCTAAACAGCGCGGATCAAGGGGTGATCCGGGAACCGCAAAAATTTCGCGCCCCTGCTCCACACCAAATCTTGCCGTCACCAAACTTCCCGAACGCAAGCTGGCCTCAACAACCACAACGCCCAAAGACAATCCAGAAATTATACGATTGCGCTGCACAAAATTTCCACCTTTCGGCGGCGCGTTAAATGGCGATTCGGAAATGACTAATCCTTGCTGACAAATTTTGTGATAAAGTTCGGTATTTTCTTTGGGGTAAATGTGATCAATGCCGCCGGCAATTACCGCGATTGTGCCCGAATTAACCGTAACATCATGCGCCGCTGCATCAATGCCACGAGCCATTCCCGAAACAATCAGAAAATTATTTTCACCAAGTTCGCGAGCAATTTTCTTCGCAAATAAAACGCCGTTAAACGAAGCATTTCGGGGCCCAACAATTGCAATTGCCGGACGATTTAAAAATTCCAAACGACCTTTCGCCGTAAAAAGCGGCGGCGGATCGGGAATTTCGCGTAATAATTTCGGGTAATTTTCTTCGCAAAATAAAACTATTTCGGCGCCAAATTTATGAGAATTTTCAACTTCTCTTGCGGCATCGATTTCGGAATAAACTTTAATTTGCTGTTTTGATCCGCCCTGAAAGGCGTAATGAGAGACTTGTTGAAGCGCCTGTCTTGGCGATCCAAAAATTTTGACTAAACGAAAGAAGGTAGATCGCCCGACATTTTCACTGCGCGCTAATCTGATCCATTCAACTTTTTCTCGCAGCGATGCTGCCGAGGTGGTGTGTTGTTCCATGATCTATGTGGTGTTGGTTGTAATCTATTTTGTAACTAATTTTTTATTCGATAGCCGCGTTTTATTAAGAAATATAACGCCACTGCCAGAACAAAATTGATGCTTAAAATGTAAATCATTCCTGTCAATAAATCTCCGTCACTCTGTCCCGCAATACTGTAGCGAAAACCGTCAATCATGTAAAAGAAAGGATTGAAGTGGGAAACATTACGCCAAAATTCTGGCAGGGAACTGGTCGAATAAAAAGTGCCCGAAAGAAAAGTTAGCGGCGTAATTACGTAACTTGTCATTGCTGACATATGATCGAAAGTTTCAGAAACCACTCCGCACAAAACTCCCAAGAGACCAAGAAACATGCAGGAAAACACGATGTAGAAAATTGCGTAAGGAATTGAATAAAAGCTTAGTGGAACAAAAATCAAAATAGTTAAAAACGCCACGATCGCAACGCAGATGCCGCGCAAAACTGCTCCCATCGTAAAAGCAAAAAGTAACTCAAAAGCGCCAAGCGGCGGGATTAAATAATCAACCACATGTCCCATAACTTTTCCCATCACAAAAGATGACGAAGAATTGGCGAAAGAATTTTGCATCGCCGCCATCATTATCAAGCCTGCTGACATAAAAACCGGAAATGGTATGCCGTTAATTTCAGTGACATGATTTCCCACGGATAAAGAAAACACCGCTAAAAAAAGCACGATGTTGATAACGGGAGAAAATAAAGTCTGGTGATAAACTTTCAAAAATCGGCGAACTTCTTTCTTCAGTAAAGTAAAGGCGCCAAACCAATTAATCCTCAGGCAGTTGATTCTAGAACAAAACATGTTTTACTGTTTTTAATTAAAATTAATTTTCACGAATAATGACCAACTTAGAAACACTTCTTAGCGATTTCAATTCACAAATTTCAGCGATTCACAATAAGCAACAGCTTGAAGAAATCCGCATTAATTTTTTAGGCAAAAAAGGTTTGGTTACCGAACTTTTTTCTCAGCTGAAAGATGTTGCGCCAGAAGAAAAAAAAGCTTTTGGAGCTCGCGTTAATCAAGTGCGTGATGAAGTTACTAAAAAAATCGATTCGGCAAAAGAAGCTTTCGAAAATGCTGAATTAAACGAAAAATTACAGGGTGAAAAAATTGACGTTACCGCGCCAACCAGAAAAAATAATTTAGGCAAAATCCACCCAATCAACAAAGTGATGCAAGAGATTGAAGAAATTTTCGGCGCACTTGGATTTGACTTCGCTAAAGGCCCAGAAATTGAAGATGATTTCCACAATTTCACCGCACTCAATATGCCCGCAGATCACCCAGCGCGTCAGATGCAGGATACTTTTTATTTACAAAATTCCGATTTATTGCTGCGCACTCACACTTCAAATACCCAAATTCGCAAAATGTTAAACTCGCAACCGCCGTTGAAAGTTGCGGCTTTAGGACGAGTTTTCCGTCGTGATTCTGATCAAACTCACACGCCAATGTTCCACCAATTTGAAGGCTTCGTGGTTGATGAAAATATCAATATGGGCCATTTGAAATGGACGTTGGAAAATTTTTTAGAGAAATTTTTTGAAGTAAAAAATCTTGAATTGCGCTTCCGCCCAAGCTTCTTCCCTTTCACCGAACCTTCTGCTGAGGTTGATATTAATTACTCGGTTGAGAATGGAAAAATCAAAATCGGTAAAGGCGATAAATTTATGGAAATTTTGGGCTGTGGAATGATTCATCCAAACGTCCTAACCAATTGCGGAATCGATCCCACAAAATACCAAGGCTTCGCCTTTGGCATCGGAATTGAACGCTTAGCAATGCTTAAATACGGCATCACCGATCTGCGTATGTTCTTCGAAAACGACACCAGATTTTTGAATCATTTCGGTTTCTAAGTAAAAAACCTCCTTTGAAAAAGGAGGTGGCGCGGCACGCGCCGGAGGATTTACTAGAGTCATGGGTCCTAAAAATTAAAAAAACTCCCCGTAACTCTCCTAAATCCTCCGTCACGCCGAAGGCGTGCCACCTCCTTTTTCAAAGGAGGTTTTTCCAGATCGAATCACAAACTCCTTCAAAATTCTTTATCACATCATCATTCAGGAATCTCAGCACTTTCAGCTCACACTTTTCTCTTAAAAACTTTTCTCTTTCTGCATCTTTTTTTCTTTCCCATTCATCCAAAAAATGGCTATCTCCATCAAGCTCAATCACCAACTTTTTTTCAGAGCAGTAAAAATCCACAATATAATTTCCAATCGGTTTTTGTCTTAAGAATTTCGCAGGAACATTCCGCAAAAACCCAAACCACAACTTCTTCTCTGGCCCCGTCATATTTTTTCTAAGATCTTTAGCTTTTAATTTTAAATCCGATCGAAATGGCGTAAACATATTTGAAGAAGTGGTGTGTTTTTAAAACCTCCTTTGAAAAAGGAGGTGGCGCGGGACGCGCCGGAGGATTTACTAGAGTCATGGGTAATCCTAAAAAATTAAAAAAACTCCCCGTAACTCGCCTAAATCCTCCGTCACGCCGAAGGCGTGCCACCTCCTTTTTCAAAGGAGGTTTTTTCGCCGAGATTAAAACTCCTGCCGCACTTTGAAAATCGCGAAGTGCGAGCTGTAAGTGGTTTTGCGCTCATAGTTATAATCTAAGATAAAAGTCGAATCATCTTTGTGATAAGCTGCAATTTCGGTGCCAAGTTTTAGACTGCCGCGATCAACATTAGTAATTTGAGAATTAAAGCTGGAAGACTGTCCCTGAAAGCTTGCCGAAGTTGTCGGTGCGTCATTAATTACACTATATCCATAAGAAATTTTTAGCAGAGCCGCAATTTTTCGAAATTCTGGAAGTTCAGTAATTTTGCTGCTAAATCCGAAATTTACTCCTGACCTGACTTCCAAAAAATTCGCGGCAACGCTACTTACACGAAGATTCAACTCATCCGCACCTTTTTCATTATAAGCACCAATATTATTGCGCATAAAATTTAACGATGCTTCGGGAGTAACACTGAAGCCATTATGCAGGTTTTTGACAAAACCAGTTTTAACTTTTAGCGCATAAGTTTGTCCAAAATAGCCTGAATTAGCATCAGCATTCGCAGCAGTAATCGCACGGCTTGAATCGAAGTGATTCAGCGCAATTCCTGAGACCAAATCGACAAAATATTTATCAAAATTTTTGCTGCCGTAAAAATTAATTTGGTAAGTATCGATTAAATTTTGCTTCGAAGAATCCTGAGTTTTTGTCGAAGATTTAGCAACGCTGAAAGCCGCTCCAATCAAAGTATCATCAGAAATTTCACGATCAGTCCCAAAAGCAATCCCCGCTGAATTTGCTTTATAACCATCATCACTTTGAACCGCTTTCTGCAAAATCGACCCGCCAAAAACCTGACCCCAGCCGCCATCTTTCAAATTATCTTCGGAATTTTTATGACGTTTTTTGGCTAAATGATTTTCCGAAATCCCCAGCGAATTGCTGACAACATTATTCGTCGTAGCAATCGCAGCCTTAGAAGATTGCGGCGCTAACTGATTTATAGTTTTTGCAATTTCACTTCCCGTCAAACCACTATTATCCAAATATTCTTGGAATTCTAATAATTTACCACTTGAGCTCGAGCCAATATTGACAAGATTTTGGTAAATATTTTGAGCATTTTTATTGGATGTAACTTGCGCTGCTGCTAAGTGATTAATTGCTAAATTCCAGCCGTCAGAAGCACTCTGGACGCTGAATTCCAGCAATCCGTTAATGTTCGAATTATTGCCATTTACAGAAATATTGGAGTTGGAAATTGTAGTCAAATCGGCAGCAGAAGCGCCTGAACTAGCTGAATTTATGATTTGATATTTTGTGCCATTGGCAATGTAGCCTTGATCTGCTGAAGTTGTGATTTCGATTTTGGCATTTTGATCAATATTCACCGCACCAGTAACTGTAAGGTTTCCCACCCCTTGGTTTTTTAAAGTAACCGCCAATTTATCGCCGCTATTTAAAGATAAATCTCCGTCAATTGTTTGACTTTGTGAACCGATATTCAGCGTTCCTAAACCAGATCCAGCAAGGTTTCCAGTGATCTTTAAATTATTTGCACCGTTAAAATTCAGTGCACCTTCAAGAAAAATTTCATCAGCGTAAATATCGCTCGAAGCAGTCAATGCGCTGCCAGAATTAACATTCAAATTCGCCAAAGAATTTGTCGAACTACCAATTTGACCAGCAATCGAAAGTGCAGTAGCCGAAATATTTACAATTCCTTGTGAGGCGCTAGAGCCTTGAATGGAGCCTGTTAGCGAAGATCCTTCATTCAAATTTAAATTTGAATTATCACCAAGAAAAATATTATTCGCAGAAATTCCAGCCGCAGAATTCAACGTACCATTGGCTAAAATTGTTAAATTATTTAACGCCGAAAAATTAGCGCTTTGATTGAATGTAATACCCAATCCAACATTGACCGAGCCACTATTTGAGCTGCCATCGACCACTCCACTAATCGTGCCGCCAAGAATATTTAATGTGCCATAACCAATTTGAATACCGCCGTTTAAAGTGCCGGAATTATTGATTATCGTGTCTGCGCCAGAATTATAAATTGCATAATTTGTCGCAGATATTGTTCCAGAATTGGTAATCGTAACATCGTCACCTTCATTGCGAATGCCGTAAATGCTTGATCCTGAAGCGGTTATGAGCGAACCAGAATTTGT
>Ga0214923_10007409_pt1 | contig 11970 bp, 12 predicted proteins | sample LL1510_MetaG_FD_177993 | JGI IMG/M metagenome (GOLD analysis project Ga0214923, IMG submission 177993) | Freshwater microbial communities from Lake Lanier, Atlanta, Georgia, United States - LL-1510 | ecosystem: Environmental > Aquatic > Freshwater > Lake | place: USA: Georgia | collected... | reverse complement strand
GACGTGGTGGACGTGGTGGACGTGTAAATATTCCATTACGAATATCGAACTTGATACGTTCTATCCGTAATGATTTACGACGTAACGATACAGATATATACAGACGCTTGACGAGATATCGGTCGATTCCGGGGTTTCGTCCATCTGATTATCCTACATTTTCGAACATTCGAAATGCAGAACGATCATCGATAGATCGCATTGGACGGAATATAAATCGTTTACAACGATTACAAGGACGATTATCGTACACAGAACGATTAGAACTTCGTAGAGCACAGCACAGTCATAGGACCTTACGGATACAACGTCTTCAAGGACGATTAAATGATTTATTAATTCCATTGACAGTATTATCACAACAAGAAGTCGATGAAATAACGACGGAATATCTTAATTTATTAGAATTGATTGGACGCAGTCCCGAGTCACTCGTCACTCACACGAATTTCATCATGAATAATAACGGTAGTATGATTAACCGATTATACAATATACAGTCTAGTATTAGAGGACAACTTATCCGATATAACGATGCATTGTCAGGTGATCGTGGTGGCGCTGTAGACCTTTTAAATCGTACACGGATAGTGAGAAGAGATAGTGAACTGAGTGCAGAGAGTAGCAGAAGTATATTATTAGACCCGACATTGTCAACAGGTGATGAAAACACTTTAATGAGTCGTGATTCACCGTTGTCGCGTACACAATTAATGGATACATTACCTGGTGAAGAGGATATACCTTTTGAAAGTGAATTGATGGATCCAGATGATGATGATGACGAGGGAGAAGAACAGTTTATTTTTTTACCTCGGTTTTTATAATAGAAAGAAAGAGCACGTCTTTCAAGCATTTATGATAATGACTTAAAGAAATGTCATTTCTTGAAGTGAATGTCTAAAAAACTGGATCATAATTGTACACACACCTATTCATGTTTATCACTTATTCCAAAAACAAAAAAACTCATGTCTTTAAATTGCTGAAAATACCACAGCACAGCCTGTACGAATATCATCTTTAACCATTTCAAGATAACTCATTTCTTTACGTGATTGTAATTATTCGTACAGCTTGTGGAAAACAGGGTTAACCGCTTTAAAGTTTTGGGTATAAGTATTCAAAGAATTTACAGAAATTCTTTAAGCCAATTACTAAAAAAGCTTTCAAGCGGTTACAAGCTCGGTGGAAAATGCATTACAGCAGTTATGAACCGGTATCCGTATATATATTTTCAACGATTTTTCTGGTCGCAAACATGGTTACGACTAACTGATTTGTCGAAACGATACAATGAATTTGCGGTGGATCGTCACATCTGATAGACTATATATTATTTTGTGCGATTAAAAATTGATCATGACTATATAAGCGTTGTGTTAAAGTTACCAGTAAAGAAATGTCGCTTATTGAACAATTCGTCCAACAGATGTCCACAGATTTTTTCGAATGTCTAGTCGATATATTATGTCAGAGACATCCAACCATTACTGAAGAGAAGTGCTGGAATATTTTAGGACGCATGTCCATAAAACGGACAAGACCGAAAAAAAAGAAACAGACCAAAAAGACGAATGCTTATATCGAATTTATGAAAGAGCAGCACGCCATCCTGAAAACAGCTTTCCCAGTATTCGGAGAACGATCGAGAGAGATTGGACGTTTATGGCGTGAACATAAGGAACATTTGAATAGAAATGGATTGGTTCACTCTGATGATGTCACGAATAGTGGATCAGAAGATCATGATGTAGCAACCGTCGTCAGTGGATCAGAAGATCATGATGTAGCAACCGTCGTCAGTGGATCAGAAGATCATGATGTAGCAACCGTCGTCAGTGGATCAGAAGATCATGATGTAGCAACCGTCGTCGATGGATCAACGGATGTGGAAGAGGAAGTCGTCACCAATGAACCAGATCACAAAAAAGAGAGCCTCATGATGAAATTAGAGCGATTGAAACAAATGGATGAACGCGATACGGAACAACTTCCACATAAACAGAAAATTAATGATGAGATCCGGGATAAGTACAGACATGATGCATTTTTCAAGACATGTATGGAGACATATTCACACAAATATTTATGTTTTATCTTGACGGATAGAGCGCAAGATGAAGATATCGATCTCCCTAAAAATATCGAAACAATGTCAAAAGAAGAAATTGTGGCTTTTTATGTGGAACTGGAGAGACGCGATAAGATTCTGATGGAAAAACGAATCCGTGAGAAGGTATATCGGGCGCGAATGGATCCACCGGATCATGTCGAATCGTGGTACGATCACCCGATTGCGATCATGTACGGTCATCTGACAAATCGACAGATGCTGGATTTATTGAAAGCGCGATTTCCGACAGATCGTTCGACGTTTGATGAAGATATGAGAGATCGGACGGATGCGTTATTACACTTTATCCATTTGTACGAGGTGGAACGATTACAGGAACACATTCCATACAAATCGCATTTCATGTATCATAACATGAAAAACCGTAAACTGGAAGAACGTGTCGAGATGTTGAAGATCAACTTTCCAGGTTTTGAAGATTCTTTTTGGATGGAGATGGAAGAAGAAGAGATGCTCCGATTCTGTGTCGACCATGCTCATGGATTAACGAACGATCCTTTCTATAAACCACCTTCAACAAAAAAAAAGGATGGGTCTAAAAGGATGAAACGTATAAAGGAAAGATGTTTGGACTGAAAAGGTTTTTGTTGGGTTTGCCTCTTCATTATCTGGTTACATTTGGTTACTATATTCCTCCATTGTTTATTGGGAAATGGTATACCATGCCGATTAATCATTCACGTTTTTTTCTGGTGGATAAACATATTGTGTTTGCAGTGTACGGACGAGCGATGATATCGATGAAACCTGTTGAGATCCGGTGTAATAAAGAATCATACGGTGTAAGATTTGATCATTTTCGTGTAGAGGCTATTCCGGATCCTTGGGATATGGCGTTTTTGATGAAGGGTGTATGGATGAGCAAAGAGATACAGCGACACGGTTTATACCTGGAAATCGATAATCCATCAGATGGTAACGTTAAATGTTTGGTGTATTGGAAAATACCGGATACGAAACACGAAGGGAAATTATGGGTGTACTCGGAGAAGTCGGAAAAAACACAACAGAACAAGAAAGAATATAAAGAGGAGTAGTAATTGTTCCGTTACACGTAGATTCACATCATGATTTGTTGAAAAGAATTCAATGGAGGGATCAATCGTTTTGTTGGTCAGATCTACACCGATGAAATGGAAGAATTCTTGAGCTGTTCGTTGTGTTCCTAAACCATAATCTGCAATCGAATCGCGTACGGTTTTATCCTGGATCAGTGTCAGGTCTTGGTGTATCCCCATAATGTATTTCACCTTTTCAACGGCGTCTCTCGAGTCCAATCGATGATCATCCCAGAATTTCGGTTCATCCGATCGAGTGTATGCATGAAAGACGATGTTGCGATTGGGAGTATATACATCATAACCGTTTGTAAATAATCGGATACTCAGGAGGATTTCTTCACCAGCGAAGAGGTACGGGAGGTATGGGTCATAAGGGACTTCGTGTACCATTTCACCTCGTGCAAATATAAATCCAGCCGCAACAAAAGCGTTTCTTTGTGGTAACTGTTTTGGTTCTCTGTAGACTGCTCCGTGGAATGAGATCAATCCTTCATCATTAAAAAAACATTTGGAGATATGAGTGACGTGTTTATTGTCAGAATCTGACACTTGTTCATCATAAGTAGGTGGATAATGAGAGAGGACGTATTTTTTAGAGGGGTCGTGTTGTTCCAGTAACGTCATCATGTCGATGCATTTCTGGTCCCAGTCTCGGGTAAAAAGATTATGAGAATCAATCTGTAAGAAATAATCCTGGTTATCAAATAATTGCGCGCATAGATATCTTGCATAGGTAGGTCCTCTTGCTTCTGTGTAGGACAACCGTAATATACGGATATTATCCTTGTATTTTGATATTATTTCTTCATCGAGACAGTCCTCTGTATGCTCTTTATTTTGTTGACAAATTCCGATATACACATTATGTGGATGCATTGCTTTTTCAAAAATCTCATGAACGGTTTTCATGCAACGGATGTCACGATAAGAAGCAATGGATACAAATATAGTGGACATGGGGTTTACTTTTTTAATGAATAAAAAAAAAAACAATGGTTGTACAAACAACGACGAAATGTTGTCCACTAATGACCGTCATTTTATAAATCGAATGGAGACGGACGTGTATCGGAACCCCATGTATTGGGGACCTCCAATGTGGTTTTTATTGCACACACTGGCGCTTATCTATCCAGTCCAGCCATCTAAACGGCTACAGACATGTTATCGACAGTTTTTTTCTTGTTTACCTAATATTCTTCCATGTTCTACTTGTAGAAAACATTTGTCTGAATACATGAAACAACATCCTCTTCGTCTTGATTCTCGTATTTCTCTTGTGGAATATATCCTGAATTTACATAATCATGTCAACATTATGTACAAGAAGAATCGCACCTATTCATTCAAAGAAGCCATGAAGTCCATTGATTTTTACTGTTTCTCACGACAATCTCCTGTATAATCAATCCTTATGCACCTCTCTTACTCACAAATCTCGAAAGTGATTTACATGTATCGGTTCTACTGGTGTAATGATGATTGATACGAAATGGCTGCGGTGGTTTCTTCCTCAATGACAGCATCTTGTTCATGGACATGAAAATCATCATAGACAATCATCACGCCTTCAAACTTTTTGAGTACTTGACTTAAAGAAATGTCATTCATTTCTTTAAATACTTTTCAGAGAATGTTGAAAGCGGTTAGGTTACGACCGTGGCGTGATTAATATCGGATAATAATAATGTGACATTTTCATGACCATTTGGAGATCAAATATTCATAAACAGTGAATGTGATCGCCTGGCCCGGCATGATGCGTATCAGTCGTGGTGTAAGTCCTCGATAAAATCCAAATACACCCTGATTTGACCATATGTCTTTTGTAACGACGATCCACGATCGATTGGTTGATGATGCATGAAGACGTGTCTTGATCACATCAATCGGATTATTGAGGATTGGACCGATCCCGCTTGAAATGAATGCAGCTGCTGCACTATTCATTTCATAATGTCGACGCAAATGATGATACATGAAAAAGTTCGTACACTGATTCATTCCCTGACGCAGCATCGTAAAATAGACTCCACGATAGAATAACCGCCATTTCTCTGATTGAATAATGTTCCACACTGTTAGTTCAGTAGACCCGGGTTCTTTCATCGAGTGTGTCTGCATACGTATCTTGATTACATCGATCGGGTTGACAACGAGAACAGCCTCCACAAATCCACTGCATAAACCGCTCAACGCGATATTTCCATCCGTCAAATATCGAAAATACTCAAAAGACGCAAATCGGACACCCATCTTTGGTATAACACCGTTGATGACTGTGAACACACCCCTGTAAAAACCTCTTATTCCGTATTTCATACTGAATGGATCATTATTATTCTGGTAACGAGTCTTGATCGTATCAAGAGGATGACAAATCATTGTCTCCATCACCCCCGCAATCGCGCCGTATATAAAATGACGGATAGAATCAGAAATCAAGCGCTCCGTATGTTTGAATCGTGGTACCGTCTCTTCCATCCTGTGGACATATGTTTCTATACCAGAACGCCACGTTTAAATCAGATGAATGGATGTGTTGTGTGATGAATGCATCGATCTGTACATCGATTCTGAATTCAGCATCTTCAACTAACGCCAACAACTGTTCAACACCCTCCTTCGATAATAAATAACAATTCAGTAAAAAAAAGGAAGATTTTGCATCGTGTGATAAATACTTGTATTTTCCGTGTGTGACAGTATATCCATTAATTATATAATTGAGGATGACGACATGACACGATGTAGGCCATGTCCGAATGATTTCCGTCATATCTCGTAAAAATGTGATTGCTGGAAAAGATGAATCATCCTCCATTATCAATGCGAATGATTCACCTGTGCTCTGAAATAACTTCCACGTTTTTATATGTGACAAGAAACACCCAACTGCACCCGGTGACAAGTCCATGTGTCTAGGACGGATATTATTCCGGATCGTCCAAAACATTGTATAAAATGCTCGGTCACTGATTTTATTTGTATACAAAATCCATTTGTCATGACGTGTATCAACAGCCTCCACTATCCGTAATTTGAACGGAAAGTGCATGTATGCATGAATCATATTCTTACGTCTCGTAATTGAATCTCCAAGGTTTATACAATAAACAGGCATATTATTCCAATCGGGTTCGTAAGACTCTGATCGCATTCTAATCGAGTACATTGCGAACAATACTGCAATCATAACACTGATGAATATGATCACTAATGAAATAATCAAATAACGCATTTCTTTATGTACCTTATATATATTTTTTTTTTACATTATCTTGATGAGTGAATGTTCAAGAGTGTGTGCATTTATCGTATATATATACAAATTACGATCATTATATTCAACGTACATTACACCGGGACCCGGTATGATACACGGACCTCGAGTAGGTGGAGAAAATAGACACACCGCTCCACTAATCAGATGTGTCATTCCCCTCTTGTCTGTGTGCATCTGCATATTATGATCATGTCCACTCACGTATAAACTCGTATTGTATCGATTCAGTAATCGATGTAGTGCGTCCAACTCATTTGATACCGTATGTGGACCATGTGATATAATCGGGTAATGACCGCATACGATTTTCCATCGTGCTGTGCTCTTGTCCAAAATCGATTCTAACCATCTGTACTGCATCTCTCCTCCATATTCGGAATTGTATTCATTCAAAAACTCATCCGATCGACCACATGTTTTCAATAGTTGAGCAGTATACTGTTGAGCAAACATGCACGTATCGATCATTATTAAATGGACATCCTCATTTATTCGTACATCGTAATAAAAAAACGGCGTACTCCACGATGAGTGACGGAATGAAAACGCGATCTGAGCAAACGGATCCTGATGATAATCATGATTCCCAAGGATCGCACGTGTATTTATACTTCCGTATCTGTGTAATAAAGGTTTGATCATACTCTCCCAATTATCTCGCCATTCCGGATCGTTCACTGATTTCACTCCATCCGGATAAAAATTATCTCCAAGATACAAGATCCAATCCTCTCTTCTGAAAATAGATTCCATGTGTTTGTATAATGATTGTGAGATGTGTGTCACCGATCCACAATCCCCAAAAAGATATAGTCGCATTTTTTCTTATAGTGGAAAAAAGATGTGTACTAATGTCATTACGAGTTTTTTTTTTTTCTTTCAATAATAAAAAAAAAAAACTCGTCATGACCTCGTTTACTAATTTCACAAATGCACCTTTATTTTCTTCAAACACAGATGGACCGACTGGTTTCACTGGTTTCACTGGTTTCACTGCTTCTAATTACTCTATGTTTAGCCAGAATCAAACACAATCCATGAATCCATCAATCTATGCACCACTCACCAACATCATATCAACGTCGGGAACCGGTACCACCGGTGTCATACAGAATGCATCCTATTCTCTTTTTGATGCATTCTATGAATCAGGTGCAGTCCAGAACTACTTCAAAGCAGGAAGTACATTCATGTTATTATCGAGCATCCTTGATTCGGCTCCCGCTTTTTCACCAACCGGACCAACAGGGTCAATTTTCTATCCTCAATTATCTATGAGTTATCAATTACCCAATATATGTGGTGTATTTACAGGCTGTACAGGGACATTCACTGGTTGCACTGGATGTACAGGTACGTTCGATCCGTGTACAGGACTAATTACAGGTGTAACAGGCTGTAGTGGTTGTACAGGGACCGTTACAGGCTGTACGGGGACATCGAGTTGGATCGTCCAGTTAACACTGAGTGCGGGTGGAAGAGCCGCGACATCTCCCGTTTTCCAGACCAACGCTTCACAAAGCGGTCAGTTGAACTTCATCCTCACCAACTTTTTCCAGATCACCATGCCCGGAATTATCTACACCATCACTATTGAAGGAAATTATATCACCAATAATCAACTCGTTCCATAATTCTTTCTCATACATTTTATGTACGAACGAGTCCAAACCCCTTTCGAAAAACTACTCCAAGATTTGTGGTTCATTTTTCAGCCAAGAGGATTAAAAATTGGAAGTGAATTCTGTTTTTTGTGTTGAAGATCAAAAAAAGATGATAATGTCGTTCATACGAGATGTGATGGAAGCACATTCGTATTTCTCATTATGGTCATTGTACATGATGATGTATCTGACCGTGACAAATGAAAAGGATCCACGTGAACATTCCAAATGTCTGTTCTATCTCGTGATTTCCTGTTGTGGTGGTACACACATCACATTCATCTACCCGAGACGATTGTTTGTGCGCTACCTGCGGTACGAGTTTAAGGGATGGTCATTGATTTTATTGGACGTTCTTGGTCATTACGCGCCATTGTTCTATTATTTGCGTAATTCATTCGTACCGTCTCCTACAATAACACTAAGTGATTTGTTGTCATTCGACCACATGTGGTTGATCCTATTCTATATCACGTTCTTTCCAATGTACCGCTTGTACAGATTGAGATTAGGAGATATTCTTATAATATCCATTGTGGCTACTGTGTACACTCTCTTTATCCAGAGCGCATTCCATCTTATGCTCCATTAGTTTTTTTTTTAAAAAGTGAAAAGACAAAGACAGATAAATGCAACACGTGAAAGATCATCGTCTTGATCATCATCGTGTGTACTCCTGGTTATCTTCATTTGATGACCCGGAAGTAAGAAAATGTGCAAGTTATATAATAGGGAATGCGGTGCACATATCGTGGTGTGCATTCCAGAACGAGTTAATGGGGATGAATAGGAGAGTGATTGATGGGATACGTGGAGAATTCCATTTGTACCGATCTCCTGCACGGAAATCATCCATCACATTTTTCAGTTCATACGTATACGACAACATGGGTCTTATAAATAATGAAAAGTGCAAAGGTGTAACGACAGATTTATTTTTGACGAATCATATTGTGTATGTCGACGACATGTCGTTTAGTGGTAGTCAGATCACACAGGTTTTACGCACGATTCTGAGGAAACAGATTGAATCGGTGGTGCGAGACGAGCGATCCTCCACTCCAGTTTTTAAAATTAGGATAGCGCTTCACGCGGATATTTACAGACGTCACAAACTGAAGAAACCTAATACGGGCATTATTTTCTTATCGTATTTCCGACAAGATGTCCGTGATATATATGTATTCGAGTGTGATGAAAATGGAAAGACAAATTTCCATCATTATCATGAAATTCTATCTCTCATTCGATTTTTAAATAGGAATAAACATTTACGGATACTAGATTCTTTACCGATGGAGTTCTTCAAGATGATTCCAAATTCGGAACGGAAATTTTTGGATGGTGTAGAAAAAATTCATCGTATGCATTTCCATGTTGGGATACCATTCATGAGTGCAGGTGCGATAAAGTTATTACGTGAATGGAATCAGAAGTACGGGTTATCAGTGAGAGTGAAGGATGTGGAATACTGCACGGTGTTCCCGACACTACTGGATATATACAAGATATGCACATTCAAAAAAGAACTGGAAGTGTTTCTGTATTTCCATTTTGGTTACTTGATATCGGTAACGAGTGTCCAACAAAAAACATACGAGTCACTACAGAAAATGGAGAAATTACATCCGAATCAGCAGGCCATATTTGGGATATGTCCGGTGTGGTTCGATCATAAATTATCATCACCCGTATCCACAATATCGGTAATTCTGGGATGCGGACTGAGTGTATCATACAACCACCAAACAAATAAGATGATAAGACCGGTGAAGATGATGGGGAGTTTGTTGAGGAACTGTCCAATCAGAATCACAGAAGAAATGAGATCGTTCATGAACCGATTTTATGGCGAAAAGAAGGAGGAGGATAATGAGTACGATCCGGAGATGGATGAGAAGGTGTGCACGGGATGTCCCATTCCCTTTTATAAACTGGATGATTGAAAATAAAACACTCAATTTATATCGAATCTAAAATCATTTAAAGATTTATGATAAATATCTTTAAATGATATTAAGGAGAATGTTTTTTACATAAATCAGTGTTTAAAATACGATACCATTTACATCCATCTTCTTTACATAAATAATGATCCTTACAAAATTCACTTTTGATTTGTTCTCTCATGAAATAAAAAGAATGTTTATTCGATTGATGACAATCTAGACAACCATGTTCATCACAATAATAAAAACGCCCTTTATGTTGTGATGGTCTCCTTCTTTTACATTTCCCATCAAAACATTCACTCAGACATTCCACACAAAAATGACTATCATCCGGATTATTTCGAATATTTTTGCATTGATGACATATGTGCAATTCACTACAATATTTTTCGTATTTACCCATGAATGAGTAACACGGATTGGTGCAACCATCGATTGTGCAGACATGATCCGCACAATATTTACAATTGTCTAGACGATTCCTTTTGCAATCATATACAATACATTTACAATGACAAACATCACATAATTTATCATCATTCTTGTATGGTATATTACCACATCTAGCACAATTATGTTTATAACACGCCGAAGAATGAAACGTCTTCTGCTCTTGACATTTATCTACGACACATTTACATGCATTACAATATTTATTATCCGGGTTTTTTTCATTTTTACAAGAATAAGATGGACATGTGTGACTTGCACATTTGCGATTATAACACAGTCCGGGATTTGTGCATCCCTTTACGATACACGGAACCATGTTTCCCTGCATTCAAAATGACATGCATGAAATGAAATGAAATTAGTTCTGTAACTGGTATCCTCTCGCATATAAAAAATTATGTCAACATCATTTTTTTACTTCATCATCTTGAAAGGGATTACAATTCTGGCTGGATAGGGAATGATAAAAAAAAAAAATGGGTTAATGGAAAAGGGAATGATGGATCCGATATTTACCATGATGGACCATATTCCATGTTGGGATTGTACGTTTCACGAGGTATTTTTGGAAGAAATGCGACAATTTGGATGGATTTACAAAAAAACGAGGACGGGTTGTCGTATTTACACTTCTATGGATAATCAGAAATGGCGGATTGTTCGGGTGTGCGTATCCGACGTAAACAATGTATACGAACCGTATTTCTTGATATATTACGGATCGGTTCTTATGATGAGGATCTACCTCTATTTCCAGGTCCATAATATACATTATCGACGTGTGTGGGATGAGACGGCTCGTACAGATCTGAATGCATCTTGTTTGTTCAATACAAAACAAAAGATATTACCACATGATATTACAAAAGTCATCGACTCTTTTTTATTTGGCGACATGCACTACCTACCATATGTGGAATGAATGAATTTCCATTTCAAGTTTCTTCATCAGCCATCGGACGGTATAAATAGAGTTGTAACCGCTTTAAAACTTGTACAATAACGAGTTAAAGAATTTTTGTTCATTCTTTAAATACTTATACCCAAAACTGTAAAGCGGATTAAGCTAATTCTTGTTGAGAGACAAATTATCAAACCATCCCATTTGTTGAACACCTATTGCAAAACCTGCACATCCCAAAAAAACAATTTTCCCCATTTTTCTTTGATATGCTTTGAGTTTCGGAAATGTGATCATACGACGAGTTGGTTTTGTGAAGGGATTTGAGAATTCATCCGTATGTTCGGACATTGAAGCTCTGCGTCCGACCAAGAAATCAGTAGAAGAAGATCGTTGTATGCTCGTACGGTCGACCAAGTTTTCACTTTCATTGATAGTAGCTCTCCGTTCAATCATTTCCATTTCGGACTCGTCAACCTCGTCTTGTCCAAACAGACCTTCTCGTCCAGCAAAAAT
>Ga0214923_10007406_pt1 | contig 11975 bp, 8 predicted proteins | sample LL1510_MetaG_FD_177993 | JGI IMG/M metagenome (GOLD analysis project Ga0214923, IMG submission 177993) | Freshwater microbial communities from Lake Lanier, Atlanta, Georgia, United States - LL-1510 | ecosystem: Environmental > Aquatic > Freshwater > Lake | place: USA: Georgia | collected 2015-10-15 | reverse complement strand
CTGCCTCGCGATCGCCGAGGGCCTCGCCCTGCGGCTCGGCGGCTCGGCCGCGGGCAGCCGTCTCGACGCCGTGCCCACGCTCGACGATCTCGAGAAGATCTTTCCCGACGCCGTGGCGATCGAGCCCGATGCGGGCGATCCCGCCGTGATCCGCGTCCAGGCCGCCGACCGGATTCCGCTCGGCTGGGCGCTCCGCACGAGCCCCGCAGCCGACCGCGTGATCGGCTACCAGGGGCCCACCGATGCCGTGATCGGCTTCGACACGGCTGGCAGGGTTGCCGGCGTGGCGGTGCTCGCCACGTTCGACAACGAGCCCTATGCGGGCTATGTCCGCGACGACCGGGCGTTTCGCCGCGTCTATCGCGGGATGACGCTCGAGGAAGTGGCCGGCCTCGACCCGGCGGCCACCGGCGTCGAGGGCGTAAGCGGCGCGACGATGACGAGCCAGGCCGTCGCGGAGGGGATCGTGCGGGCTGCGCGGGCGCATACGGCCACGCCGGCGACCGGCCGCTCCTGGCTCGCCAGTCTCGCGCGTGATCTCGACGGCCCCCGGCTCGGCGCCCTCGGCCTCGTCGCAGTCGGCATCGCGACCGCCTTCACGCGGCTCCGCGGCACATGGTTTGGCAGGCTCGCCCTGCCGCTGGCCGTGCTCGCGTATCTCGGCTTCGGCGCGGGCGCCCTGCTTTCGCAGGCACAACTCTGGGGCTGGGCGCAGGCGGGCGTGCCGCGGGGCGCGGTCGTGCTCATGGCCCTGGCTGCCGCCGCGGTCGTCCTCCCGGCGACGACCAGGAAAAACGTCTATTGCTCCCACCTCTGCGCCCACGGCGCCGCGCAGCAGCTGCTCGTGCGGTTCGCGAAACCGAAGCGCAGCGTGCCAGGGTGGCTGCGGCCGTGGCTCACGGCGCTCCCCTGGGCCCTGCTCGCGCTCGCGATCCTCGCGGCGCTCTTCCACCTGCCGCTGAACCTCGTCGATCTCGAGCCGTTTGACGCCTATCTGCCCACGGTCGCCGGCACCGCCGCCCTCGCGATCTTCGCCGTGAGCCTGCTCGCGAGCGCCTTCTTTCCGATGGCCTACTGCCGCCACGCCTGCCCCACGGGCGCCCTCCTCGACCACCTCCGCCTCAACAGCCGCTCCGACCGCTTCACCTGGCGCGACGCGCTCATGCTCGCCTGCCTCGCCGCCGCGATCCTCGCCCACTGGTGGCCCCGATGAAAGTTTCACCTGATGCGACCGGAATGATCCCACGAAGCCCGGAGCGGAAACGACGGGATCGACTGGGAGCGGTCGTCCAAGCGTCACTCGCGTTCATCGTCTTGTCTGCCCGGCCATCCGATGCCGCCGGCCCGCCCACGTTCGTGGGCCCGGCGATGGGCACCACGTATCGCGTGACGCTTGCCAGCGACGTTCCGGGCAGGACACACGGCGAGGTCCATCGCGAAATCGAGGCCGTGCTCGCACGGGTCGATCGGGCGCTCAGCACCTGGCGCTCCGACTCGGACGCCAGCCGGTTCAATCGAACGACGGCCGGGGAGTGGGTGAACGTGGCATCCGACCTCGTTGCCGTCGTGACGATCGCCCGACAGGTGTACGACGACACGGGCGGGGCCTTCGACGTCACAGCGACTCCGGGGACCGTGGCGGGCATGCACCTTGTCGAGATCCGCGAGCAGCCGCCCGCGCTCCGCAAGGCCCGCGACGGCGTCGCTCTCGACCTCGGCGGCGTCGGCCCAGGCTACGCTGTGGATGCGATCGGCGAGCGGCTGGTCGCGCTCGGCTCGAAAAATCATCTCGTCGAGCTCGGCGGCGAGGTACGGGCGTGGGGCGAGCCGCCCTCCGGCGGCCGCTGGCGGGTGGCGATCCGCGGCACGCACGACGTGTGGGAACTCGCCCCGGGCGAAGCCGTGGCCACGAGCACTGTCCGCCCGGGCCGCTCTCCGGTCGATCCCCGAACGGGCCGCGTCGTCACTCCGCGCCTGCCATCGGCCACGGTGCGGGCCGCCACGTGCGCCGAAGCCGACGCCCGCGCCGTGGCAGAGCTCGTGGGTGGTCCCGAGAAACCATGACAACGCCAACGGACTGGCTCTTGAATGACGTACGATACGTCAGTACACTTTCGCTACGGCGAGTCTTCAGCGCCTCCCATCGGTGAACATCAACAGCCGGGAATCATCGTGAGCACGGCGCCTCGGTATCTGCCGCGTTACACAGTCGCCGACCACGCTTCGTGGGAGGGCGATTGGGAGCTGCTCGACGGGGTGGCCCTGGCGATGACGCCCAGCCCTTTCGGCCGGCACGCGGAGCGGCTCTCGCGTCTGGCCGCCGCTTTCTGGAACGCCATTGACGCATCCGGTTGCCATGCAACGGTGCTTGCCGAGATCGATTGGATCGTCGCGAATGACACGGTGGTGCGACCGGATCTCGTGGTTGCGTGCGGCCCGGCGCCGCAGAGGCATGTCGAGCAACCGCCTGCCTTCGTGGCCGAGGTGCTCTCCGCCGCCACCCGCACCCGCGATCTGACGGTGAAACGCGACCTCTACGAAGCACACGGGGTGCGCTGGTATCTGATCAGCGATCCCGACGAGGGCCGGTCGTCGCTCTTGCGACTGGGCACGACGGGCCGCTACGAGGCTCTCCCAGCGGCCGGTCCGCAGGAGATCGCCCTTTGCCCAACTTGCACGCTCTCGATCGACTTCGGCGGGTGAGCACGGGATCGCCGTAAGCCCGCCAGCGTCGCCCCCTTTGGCTCTGCGTTTCCACGAAGATTTATGGCGGGTTTTTACAGTTCATCCTGGGTACAGGCCCGCTACGATGAAGGTGTTCGGACAACGCGATATCCCTCCGAGGCACGCAGCATGACGTCGCACGTCTCCCGGCCGCACCGGCACCCAGTCCGCCTCAGCCGCCGGCACTTCCTTCGGGCCGGCACGACCGTGATCGCCCTGCCGGCGCTCGAGGCGTTCGGCAATCCCACGCCTGCGGCCGCTGCGGCGGGCCCGCGGAACTTTATCGCGGTGGGCACCTTCCTGGGCTGGCACCAGCCGGCGTTCACGCCCAAGCAGGCGGGCCGCGACTTTGAACTGCCGCCCACGCTCACGCCGCTCGCCGATCTCCGCGAGTCGTTCACCGTGTTCTCCGGGCTCGACCACCGGGCCCCGAACGGCCACAACGCCTGGAGCAACTTCCTCTGCGGCATGAACCCCGGATCATGGTCGCTCGACCAGAAGATCGCCGATGCGATCGGGCAGACCACGCGCTTCCCGTCGATCGAGCTCACCGCCGGCTCGGGCGAGGGCCCGCAGCAGATGAGCTTCACGAAGCAGGGCATCGGCCTGCCGCAGATCGACCGGCCCAGCGTGCTCTACCGCAAACTCTTCGCCTCCGACGCCGACCGGGCCCGCACCGAATACCTGCTCGCGAGCGGCGAGAGTTCGCTCGATCTCGTGCTCGACGATGCGAATCGCCTGCAGAAGTCGCTCGGGCCCCGCGACCGGGCCAAGCTCGACGAGTATTTCGAATCATTGCGGGCGGTGGAGAAGCGGATGGAGCGGCAGATCGCCGCCCTGCACGAGCCCGCCGCCACGACGACCTACAAACTCCCCGACTACGACCCGATCACGCCCAACCTCCAGATCGAGGCCGAGAACATCCTCTACGATCTCACGGCGCTGGCGCTCGAGAGCGGGCAGACCCGCGTGATGTCGATGTTTCTGCATGGGCTCGGGCAGGTGTTTTCGCTCGACGGCCGCCAGCTCGTGGCCGGCTATCACGGCCTCTCGCACCATGGCAACGATCCGGTCATGATCCGCGACCTGGTCGCGATCGAGACGGCCCACATCCATTGCCTGGCCGGCTTCCTCAAGCAACTCCAGGCGAAAAAGACCCCGGAAGGAAAATCGCTGCTCGACGACACGATCGTGCTCGTGGGCACCGGGATGGGCGACGCCAGCCGCCACAGCAACCAAAATCTCCCCACGCTCGTCGCCGGCGGCGGCCTCAAGCACGGGAGCCACGTGGCCGTCGATCCGAAGCAGCCAGGGGCCCCGCTGCTCGGCGACCTCTACATCACGCTCATGCAGCGGCTCGGCATCGAGACCGACCGGTTCTCCAACGCCTCGAAAAACATGAACGAGGTCCTGCTCTGATGCCCCGGCTCGTGGTGGCGATCGTCGTCGTTGCTGCCCTCACGCCGGCGCTCGAGGCCGACGAGCCCGCGACCATGCCGGATGCCGTGCATGCCGTGATCGCGGCCCGGTGCCTCGACTGCCACACCGGCGACACGGCCGAGGCGGGCGTGCGACTCGACACCCGTTCCATCGATTGGGCCTCTGCCGGACAGGTCGGCCTCTGGAGCCGGGTCGTCGAGGTGATCGAAAACCGGCGGATGCCGCCGCCCGACGCCGAGCCAGCCACGTCGGAGGAACGAGCCGCCGTCGTCGCCTTCCTCGATCCGCCGCTCGTCGCCCGCACGCCCTTCGGTGGCACGCCACCGCGGCGGCTCAACCGGCCGGAGTACGAGATCACGGTCCGCAAACTGCTGCACCGACCATTGTTCCAGCTGCCCCTCGGGTTTCCGGCCGACACCGAGCGCCACGGCTTCGACAATCTCGCCGAGGGGCTCGTGCTCTCGCCGTCCCACCTCGAGGCCTACGCCGCCGTGGCCTCCGACGCTGCCGACGAGATCTTTCCACCACCGCGACCGACCGCGACATCAGCCCGCTGGGAGGCGGGCCCCAACGATCTCGTGCTGAGTTTCTCGGCGGCCACGATCCACGGCGACGCCCTGCGGCTGGCTTCCCGCAGCGTGGACATCATGCGTTCGTGCACCTGGCCGAGCCGGATCGAGGTCAAGGACTCCGGCACTTACGCCGTCACCGTCGAGGCATCGCAGTTTCTCTCGCCTGAGGGGCACGCGTTCAGCGGCCCGATGAAACTGGAGGTCTATGCCCGGCCCGTTTCCGCCACCGATCGCTCGCGGGTCTCGGCCTTTCGGCTCCTTCGCACGATCGACGTCGCGTCTGAAGCGCCTGTCGCGACGACGTTCGAAGCCGATCTCTACGAGGGCGACACGGTGCTCTTTCGCTGGGCCAACGCGGAGATGACCCACGAGTTCGACGAACTCACCGATCAGATGGAGGCCTGGTTTCGCGAGGACCCGCGGTTTCTCGCGGCGTGGCAGAAAGCCGTGTTCCCCAGCGGCAATCCGCAGCATCCGGTGACGGGACCGCTCCGTGGCCGCAACGGCTGGGACATCGTCTTGAAGCACTGGACCGATCCGGCGCTCGACATGCGCGAGGCGACGATGGATTCGGCGAAGACGAAGCGGCTCCTCGAAGTCTGCCGCTCAAACTCCGGCACGTTCGAGATCGCCGACGCCCTGTGCCATTTCTATCACGAGCGAGGACCGGCCCTGGAGATCCACCGCGTGGCGATCGAGGGCCCGTCGAAGTCGGTCGAGAGCCCGCGTGACAAGGCCCGCGCCGCGGCCCGTCAGGCGATCGTCGGCACCCGGCGCGAGGGGCAGACCGACGCGGATCTCGCGAAACACATGCTCACGAACTTCCTGCCGCAGGCGTTTCGCCGGCCGGTGGACGACGGCACCGTAGCGAGCTTTCTCGCGATCGCCACGCGGCACCACGACGAGGGACATTCGTTCGACGAGGCGATGCACCTCGTGCTGCGGAGCATCCTCGTGTCCCCGAGGTTCCTGTACCGCGACCTCGAGCCGGAGGACGCCCGGGAGACGCTCGACCAGTTCGATCTCGCCACGCGGCTCTCCTACTTCCTCACGCTGGGGCCGCCCGACGCGACACTCGTCGACCTCGCCACGCGCAACCGGCTCGGCGAGTCGGGGGTGCTCAGGCGCGAGGCCACGCGGCTCATGCCCGACAGGGCGGCCACCCCGATGGTCCGCAGTTTCGTCGGCCAGTGGCTCGACACGAAACTCCTGCCCGGGATCATGCCCGACCCGAAGTTCAATTTCGACGACGAGGCCGTGGGGCTCGCCCGGCAGGAGACCGAGACGTTTTTCGCGGAGATCCTCCGCAAAAACCTGCCGCTGACCACGTTCATCGACCCCGACTTCACGTTTTCCACGATCGCCTTCTGCGAGCGCAACTACCGCTTCACACCGCTGGACGCCAAGGACCGGAAGACGCCGCTCACTCCCGAGGAAATGAAGCGGTTTCAGCGGCTCGCGATCGACCGCGGCGGCCGCCACGGCGGGCTCCTCGGCCAGGCGGCGATTCTGATGGCGACGGCCAACGGCGTCGACACGCAGCCGGTGATCCGCGGGGCCTGGGTGCTCGAAAACATCCTCGGCATGCCGTCGCCGCCGCCGCCCAAGAACGTGCCCGCCCTCACGCCCGACACCCGCGGCGCGAAGACGCCCCGTGAATTGCTCGCGGCGCACACGCAGGAATCGAGCTGTGCCCTCTGCCACGCCCGGATCGACCCCGTGGGCTTCGTCCTCGAAAACTACGACCCTGTGGGCCGCTGGCGGACGGAGTGGCCCGGCACGCAGGCCACGATCGATCCCTCCGGCACGCTGCCCGACGGCACCGCCGTGAAGGACCCCGCGGAGTTCAAGGCGTGGCTCGTCGCCAACATCGACATCTTCTCAACGTGCCTGGCCGAAAAACTGATGACCTACGCCACGGGCCGCGTGCCCAACTACGCCGAGCAGCGCGAGATCGAGAACATCGTGAAGGCCAACCGCGAAGCCGGCCAGGGCTTCAAGGACCTCGTCCTCGATCTCATCGACAGCCGCACCTTTCATGCGCGTTAGCCGCCCCACGTAGGACAGGCTGCAGCCTGTCCTACGTCGCATACGTCGGGTGGCAGGCCGGGCCGATCGGCTCGAAGCTCTTGTAGCCCAGCACAAACTCCTGGTGGCCGAGCGACTCCGACGCCGTCTTCGCGCCGGCCGCCACGGCGAGCGTGAGCTGATGGATCTCCGCCCCCACCTCGTCGAGCGTGCCCCGGCCTTCGAGGATCCGACCGGCGTCGATATCCATGTCGTCGCGGAGGTTGCGGTAGGTCTCGGGGTTCGCGCACACCTTGATCACCGGCGAGATCGCCGAGCCCACCACCGAACCGCGGCCGGTCGAGAACAGTGTGACGTGCGATCCGCAGGCAATGAGCTCCGCGATCTCGGCGTTGTCGTTGATGTTGGGAAAGCCGAATCGCACGTCGCCGTCCGGCACGACGTCGAGCAGATAGAGCCCGCCCGCCCGCGGCACGTCGCCCGGCTTGATGAGCCCGGAGATCGGCGTTGAGCCGCTCTTCGAATAGGCCCCCATGCTTTTTTCCTCTTGTGTCGTCAGGCCGCCGTCGGCGTTGCCCGGGGCGAAGCTGCCGTGGCCGAGCACGCTGTAATACCGGGCCGCCTTGGCCACCGAGCCAAGCAGGATTTCGCCGAGGTCGGGCGTGGCGGCCCGGGCGGCCATGATCTGCTCGCAGCCGATGAGCTCGCCCGTCTCCTCGAAGATGCACACGGCCCCGTCGGCCACGAGCCGGTCGAACGCCCGGCCGATGCCGGGGTTTGCGGTGATCCCGCTCGTGCCGTCGCTGCCGCCGCACACGGTGCCGACCACGAGCTCGCTCGGGGCCATCGGCCCACGGGGCGTGGCCTCCAGCTGCCGCTTCGCCTCGCGCACCCAGTCCCGGCCCCGTTCGATCGTGCTCCGCGTGCCGCCGTTCTCCTGGATCACGAGCGTGTCGGCAGGGCGGCCGCTCGCGCGGATCGCCTGGAGGAGGCCGCGGCGGTTGAAGCCCTCGCAGCCGAGCGACACGAGCAGCGCCGCGCCCACGTTGGGATGCGTGCAGAGCGCCCGGAGCATCCGAAACGAATAGTCGTTGGGATAGCAGCCGCCGAAGCCGATCAGGTGCACGTCGGCCTCGCGAAACGGCAGCTGGATCTCGCGGGCCACGTGGTGGGCGCACTCCACGAGATACACCACCACGATCGTGTTGCGGATTCCCTTGCGGCCGTCGGCCCGGAGAAAGGCGTCGGTGCGGATCGGGTTCATCGCGCCCCCTTGAAGAGCCGGGCCTCGTCGAGCGTGTAGGTCGGCAGGTAGTCGCTCTGCATGGTGTGGAGGTGCACGTGTTCGCCCGGCTCGATGTCGCGGGTGGCCGAGCCGATCGGCACGCCGTATTTGAGAATCTTCTCACCCGCAGCGATCCGTCGGCAGGCGAGCTTGTGCCCGAGGCCCAGGGCCTGCGTCATGGCCACGGCTTGCCCGTCGATCTCCACGACGTCACCCGCCTGCACGCTCCGCGCGAGGACCACGATATTGTCGAGCGGCGAGAGACGGATCACGTGCATGCGTCGGAGGATACCCGTAAGACCACGCCGATGCACCCGCTCAGGGCACCATCCAGGCGAGCGGGCCGGACTGGAGCCATACCAGAAGCCCCATCAGGGCCGCGAGCGCGAGCGAATGAGGGAACACGCGGCGGAGGATCACGCCTTCCTGGCGATGGGTGCCGGTGGCCGTGGCCGACACGACGATGCTCTGGGCGTCGATCATCTTTCCCATCACGCCGCCGGTGCTGTTGGCGGTGCAGATCAGGAGCGGGTCGAATCCGAGCTGCTCCGCCGTCACCCGCTGCAGGCTGCCGAACATCGCGTTGCTCGACGTGTCGGAGCCGGTGAGCGCGACGCCCAGCCAGCCGAGAAGCGCCGCGCAGAAGGGATAGGCCGCGCCCGACCACGTGAGCGCGAGGCCGAGCGTGACGTCGGTGCCGGAATATCGCGTCACGAACGCGAGCGCGAGCATGGCCGCGATCGTGGCCAGCGACGGCGCGAGCGCCGCGAGGTTCGCCCACCACAGCCGCCACGCCCGCCGCCACGGCACGCCCAGCCACGGGATCGCAAGGAGCGCGGTGGCGATCACGCCCGTGCCCGACGCGGAGAGCCAGTTGAAGCGATACACCGCCCGCTCGACCTCCTGCGACTCGCGCGTCGCCGGCGGCACCTTCGCCACGCGGCCGTCGAGCCGCGGCACCGGAAACTCCGGGGCGACGACGGCGGCAGGCAGGCCGCCGGCCCGCCCCTCGAGCCGGGCCTTCACCGGCACGAGGCCCCAGCCGAGCATCACGAGCGAGAGCAGCGCCCACGGCGCCCATGCCCACGCGATCCGGCCCGTGGGATCAGCGGCCTCGCCTGCCGCGTCCTTGTGAAGCGGCGGCGGTTCACCCCAGCCCTCGCCGTGCCGCCACGTCTCCCGCGGCCGCCACCAGCGGAGAAAGATCGCGAGCGCGGCGAGGCTCACCGCGCCCCCCACCACGTCGACGAGCGCCGCCCCGACGAAGTTCGCGACGACGGCCTGCATCGCGGCGAACGACGCTCCACACACGAGCACCGCCGGCCACACGCCGGCGAGCCCGCGCCAGCCGGCCATCGTCCACACCATCCAGGCCGGCACGAGCAGCGAGAAAAACGGGAGTTGTCTCCCCGCCATCGCCGAGATCGCCTGCTCGTCGAGTCCGGTCACCTTGGCGAGCATCACGATCGGCGTGCCGAGGCTGCCGAAGGCCACCGGGGCCGTGTTGGCCAAAAGCGCGAGGCACGCCGCCTCGAGCGCCGGAAACCCCGTCCCCACGAGCAGCGCGGCCGAGATCGCCACCGGGGCCCCGAATCCGGCCACGCCCTCGAGAAACGCCCCGAATGAAAACGCGATCAGGAGCGCCTGGAGGCGGTGGTCGGCCGAGAGGCTCGTCACCGACCGCTTCATCACGTCGAGCGCCCCCGCCTCCACGCACAGCCGATAGAGGAACATCGCGGAGATCACGATCCAGCCGATCGGAAACAGCCCGTAGGCGGCGCCGTGGCCGGCGGCCGTGAACGCGGCGTCGGCCGGCATGCCGCAGCAGGCGATCGCGATCACAAGCGCCGTCGCAAGCCCCGCCGCGGCTGCGGCGAGGGCCGACCACTCGGCAAAGGCGAGGAGGCCGAGGAGCACCAGAAGCGGCAGCGCCGCCACGAGCGTGGAGAGCAGGGGCGAGCCGAAAGGATCGTAGACGTGGGTCCAGACCATCAGCCGCCCAGTGGGCCTGGGATTTCCGGGACCGAGAAATGCACCAGCATCAGCACGAGCGCGGCGATCCCGATGATCACGAGCGCGACGCCCATATACCGCGCGATCGGCGGGCGGTCGCCGTAGCGATAGTCCTCACGCGACACGGCCTCGAGCACCCGCCTGTGCTCCCACATTCCGGCGAGGGTCGCCGCGATGCCGAGCGCGATCAGGGCTGCGCCGAAGAGCCGGGTCTTGAGCGGCGAAAAACCCGCCGTCCGCCCGTCGAAGGCGAGCGCTGCCTGGCCGAGCCGCTCGATGCCGAATCCCAGTGAGATCATCGCGAGGCTCGTGCGGATCCAGGCCAGGAGAGTGCGGTCCGCCGCCTCACGGTTGCGCTCGCGGGCGAGTTCGTTCGTGAGGGAGCGGTCGCGATCGGCCATGAAGGTCAGGATACCACGACCGTAGGACGGGCTTGAGCCTGTCCTACTCCTACTGGACGTCGACGGGGATGCTCGCGGAGTGGGCGGAGAACTCGGGGGCGTAGCGGCTCTGGATGCGGGCGAAGCCGCTCGATGCGCTGCCGCGGTGGGCCGCCCGCAGCGAATACTCGAACACGTGCGTGCCCCGCGGCAGCCGCTCGAAGAACAGTTGCGTCGAGGCGTCGCGCACCGCCGCATACCAGCCCACACCGTCGCCCTGGCGCCAGCCGGAGAGCACGTCCACGGGCTCCGTCAGGCTCGGCCGATGGTCGGCAAGTTCCAGGAACTCGTAGTCGCGGTCGCTCGTCACGACGAGCCGCACCACGAGTTCGTCGCCGACTGCAACCGGCTTGCCGGCCGCCACCGGCTCGAGCACCGGCCCCGCCTTCGTAAACCGCTTCACGAACAGCTGCTTCTCGATCGCCATTTCCTCGCGGCCCGCCGCCGGCACGTTCGCGATGTCGTCGAGATACTGCCAGTGGATGCCGCCCCACGCGATCCCCTTGTCGGCCTTCTTCATCACGACGTCGGCGAGCCGCGGCGTGATCTCGCGCCGCACGAACCGCTCCTCGAAGAAGCCGGTGCCCGCTTCCACACCCGAGGGCTTGGCCGTCTCGCCGCCGACCGTCACCGTGACGAGTTCCCGCGACTCGAGCAGGTCGTCACCGCGGCCGAGCAGCGCGGCCACCGCGTCGGCCGTGGCCCGGCTGCCCTCCCAGCGGCTCGTCCGCTTCTGCGACAGGAGCCACGCCTTCAGTGCCTCGACGGCCCGCGCGTCGCCCGCCACCTCGTCGAAGGCCTCGATCATGATCGACTGCGTCTCGATCGGCGCGCTCGCCCAGCTCCACCACACGGGGTGCGGGTCACGCCACCACATCCCCTGCCAGTTCTCCTCTTTGCCATCGAGCCCCGTGCTCCGCTGCTTGAGGCTGTCGATGATCGAGACCGCCGTCTGCTTGTCGCCGTGCCGGGCCAGCGCGATCGCCAGGTGCCCCTGCGACCGGCGATAGTCCATCTTCATCCAGCGGTTCCGGCCCACGTCGAGTCCCCAGGCGTGGGCCTCGGCCGCCGGGCCCGCGAGTGGCACGTCTTCCTTGAAGAAGCTCCGCGCATAGAGCGCGAACGCGCCGATCGGCGTGAGCACGGGCTCGTCGACATGTTCCGCCCACTTCTTCTCCTCGATGAGCCGGTTGTCGAGCCAGGGAATCGTGCCCACCGCCGGCTGCACGTCGATCTCGACGCCATTCGCCCGCAGGCGGCCGAAGCCCGCGATGATCCCGAGCGTCACGGAGTCGCACGTCGCCCCGCCGGGAAACCAAGGCCAGCCGCCGTCGGGATTCCGCAGCATATCGAGCCGCGTGAACGCGGCCTGCACCTCGGCGGCCGCGCGATTTGCGTCGAACAAGAGCGCGATCCGGGCCCGGGCCTCTTTCTCGTCCACCGCCTCGCGCACCCAGGGCGTCTCGGCGAGCA
>Ga0214923_10007405_pt1 | contig 11975 bp, 17 predicted proteins | sample LL1510_MetaG_FD_177993 | JGI IMG/M metagenome (GOLD analysis project Ga0214923, IMG submission 177993) | Freshwater microbial communities from Lake Lanier, Atlanta, Georgia, United States - LL-1510 | ecosystem: Environmental > Aquatic > Freshwater > Lake | place: USA: Georgia | collected... | reverse complement strand
CGATGCCGCGACAAAGTTTATTCAGCGCTCAGGGCTTAATGACATCAATGCGCTTGGCGATCCTGAACTTGATGAAAACGGATTACCGCAGCCTTTTTTTATCGAAGGTTATGCGCAGGGTGAGGGGTTTACTTACGCTTATTTATTTTATGAAAATGGCACTTGGGTTTTTCGCACGATTGGACAAGCAACGGGCTTCAAAGCCTTTCTACAAGACTTTGGGCCTTTGCTCAAAATTGCATCATTGGGGCTTGCCGTCTATGGCATCGGCGCAGCACTGGCGAGCATTTCAAGCGGCGGCGCAACCTTGCTGAATGTTGCGCAATTGACGGCAAGCGTTGATAATCTTCCGGGCGTGGATCTTGGGGTTGTCGGCGATGTTGCAAGTGGCGTTTCAGGCGGCATCAAACTTGCCGAAGGCATAGGGGCAAATATGTTTGACTTTGAAGATTTCGATCTCGGCGATATTGCGGTTGTTGACCCAGGATCATTTGATGTTGATCTCAGCCTAGCCGATATTGGCGCAAACGTGGTCGATTTCGATCTATCCATTTTTGAGGATTTTGGGCTTGAGGCAACCGATCTATTGCCTGATGCCTTTGGCAACATTTTCACGGTAGCGGGCGAAGCAGTCGCGCTTGATCCTGAGACTTACGTCAAAACCATCTATTTTGATGAATTTGGCAACTATCGAGATTTTACTAATGAAGTAGTGATGAGCCAAGCTGAAGCGGATGCTGTTTTCAATGAGCGCGGGCTTGATGAAGATGTTGCCAATGCGCTTGCTGAAAAAGTGCGTGGTTTAAGCGGCACAAGTTTTGTGTCAACGCAGGGCAGCGCTAACCGACCCGATGGTACCCCTGCGCCCGCTGCGCAAGGACAACGCCCGTTTTTTGAAGTGTTGAGCCAAGAGGTTTTAAGTTGGTTCAAATCGATCACCAGTTACAGCCTTGCTAAAGAACAGCTGCAAAAAACCGGGCGCTACACGCCGCCTTATCAAACCAACCCCAACGGCACCGCTTACTCTCAAGTGCCTGGGGTGCCGATCCCCCGCGCTGACGGTAGCGTGGTCACTAACAATGGTAACGGGACACAAACGATTGTCTATCCGAATGGACAGGTCAAGACGGTGCCGGTGTCGGTGAACCCTGGGCAAATCAGCCAGGGTGTTTATACCCCTGGTTCATTTGGTGGTGCGCTCATTCCTGGTGTATCCAATCAAACCCTATTGATCGCGGGCGTGGGCCTTGTTGCGGTCGCTTTACTTGCTCGGAGGAAGTGATGAGTTATGAAGATGCAATCGATGCAGGCTTAGTGCCGCAGGGCATGACCCGTGAGCAATGGTACGCATTTGGAACTTTTGCGCCTAATTCGACGCAAATCATTGCCCAAAACCAACCCCCAGGCGAATCCTGGATTGATACGGCGCAGAAAATTCTCACCGGTCTTGTCATGACCGAGCAACAGCGCCAGCTGATGCAGCTCAATATTGACCGCGCCCGCCAGGGCTTGCCCCCGATCGACATCAACCGCTATACCGGTGTCGGTGTCAATGTGGGCTTGAGCCAAGGCACGCAGCAATTGGTGCTTTATCTCGCACTCGGCGCGGGCGCTTTGATATTGCTTAATAGCTTGATGAAGCGCTAGGGAGTGCGTCATGTTCTTAATGACACCGCAAGAGCTTTATGACGCAGTGCAGCGCATCTTAGGTCAAAGCATTTCAGATGTTGAAAAAGCCGCGCAGATAAGAACCTTGCGAGATAGTCAGTTTAAGGATGATGAATATTTAGCCTTTATTACTGGCTATTCGCTTGCTGATGTCAAAGCCTATTTGGCGCTGACTGATGAGCCTGAGCCTGTTTATGACCAAAAGGGTTTGCCGGTTTTAACACCTGAACAAATTATTTACTTCCCAACAAACGCCGATGCTTATAACAGACCTTCATGGGGCGGCGGCATTGGATGGGAGCGAGGGCCGGATCGTTACGAGTACATGAATACAGGCACTCCGCTGGTTTACAACGTAACCCTGGTTGATCGCCTGTATTCGACGTATTTCGATGAATATCAACAGTCGCTTGCATCACAAGTTTTGAGCATCATTAACAACGCTGCTCAGAACAAAAGCAATCCGAGTGCTGCGTTGATGGCGATCAACAATAAGCATGATAATTTTGCAAGTAAATTTATCAACGCGATTGGTTTGACCGCTCAGATCGTGAAATACACGGGCAACGGTGCTTTTTATATTGACGGCCAGCCCGCTTCCATACCCCCGGATATTATGGCTCGTATGCAGCAATATGGGACAAGCGGTTCCAAGTCTCCGTCAAACATCCCAGCCAACCAACCCCCCTTATCACCTATTGATGTCAAAACAGGGGTGACCACGCCGATCAGACCGACCATGCCAACGCCGGTAACCGTTACGCCTGGAACACCGGCAACGCCAACGCCCGCAGCCGGTTCCAATATTGGACTTTTGATTGGCGCAGCAGCGCTTGCGCTTTTACTGGGGTGACATCATGGATTGGACAAAACTTAGCCCTGAAGAAGCGGCGAGAGCCTATGGTTATTACATTTCTACTGGCGATGACCCTACCGGTATAGCTTTTGCAATGATGATAGGTGATACACGAGCATCTGATCTTGTTAATGCGGCGCAACAAGCACGCACCGCTCAAGCAGTAGCTATGCGAGCCGCTGATCCGATTGGCTTCGATGTTGACACTCTCATTTCAGATTACTACCTTAAGCCTGGATTGTCGGAAGCCTTGCGAGCTTATCAACGCGCAAACAATTTGACCGATCAGCAAATGCTTGATGCAATAGCACGATCACCGGATCGATCCGGTGCTACAGCGGCGCAAAATTTGAATTTGTTGCGCGGCCCCGATGCTTCCGCTACTGCCATTAAACCCCCCTTATCCCCTTCTGATGTCAAATCAGGGGTGACCACGCCGATCAGACCGACCACGCCAACGCCGGTGACCGTTACGCCTGGAACACCGGCAATGCCAACGCCGGTGACCGTTACGCCTGGAACACCGGCAACGCCAGCGCCCGGCGCAGGCTTGTTGTTGGGGGTTGTGGCGATTTTGTTTACTTTATTTGGATGAAACCATGAGTGCACCAAATCTTAAAGAGCTTGTCGAAACTCAAGGTGTTGTTATTGATGATTGGTTTTACAACAGCAACAACCCGAATTATCAAAACAATTTAGCACTTTTGAATAGAGCAAGCTCCGCGCTCTATGGAGACATTGGCGCGAATCTTGACGTTCGCAATTGGGATGCGATCATGGCAAGCGCTGACCCCTTAACCGCTGCTGAAGTTGCGCTTGCTTTGATGTACAGCAACAAACAATATTTAGTTGCCAATACTGAACATGTTTTGAAACAAGGTTATGCGCCTGAACAAGCCGATTTGACATATCAGCAAATGGAGGATCGAGTCGGTGCAAGCTATGATGAAAATTGGACGGAAGGGACACGCTTTGAAGGCAGGATTGACACCGAGGATTATTTATTAACGCTTACGCGCTTGGAGAGCAATCCCGCAGCAGCGCAGGCTTATCAAGATGCAAAAGTCGAAGCCGCAAAAGTTAATGCGCCTGTTGTAACACCGCCAGCGCCGGTGATTACGCCCGTGATTGTTTCGCCCGCGCCGGTTGTGCCGCCGGTTCCAGTGACACCAACACCAGTGACACCAGTGACACCAACACCGCTGACACCCGTGACACCAACGCCGCTGACACCCGTGACACCAACGCCGCTGACACCGATAACACCCATGCGCTCTAATCTGGCACTCTATGGTTTTGGTGCGCTTGCACTGTTGTTGCTTTTAAGAAGGTGATTCATGAACTATCGATGCCCTTACTACAATGATTTAGGTGCGATCGGTGCGCCGATGAATCCATTATTTGTCGATCAAGCGATTGCGCTTGGCCCGACCAGGGTGATGGATGTACCGGAAGCCGGTTATTCAACAACGCCCTACTATGGACTTGATGGTCGCGGAACATCACGATCCTTTTTTCAGCCGGGCGTATGGGAGCTGTCAGGCCGACAATTTGATCGCAATTATTTTGAAACGCAGCCTTTCTCGCATTTGAACGGTTGGCGCGATGCGATGGAAGTTTTCACCGCTGCGAGCTTTTTATTTCCTGAATAGCCATGTCAAGCGGCGATTTCATCATCGATGACGCTGAAACCGCGCAACCGGTTCAGTCGAGCTATTTCAGAACCAAAGCGCTTGAGTTTCAGCAACTGGTCAATGCGCTGGATGCGACCAGCAGGGAAGTCGATATGCTGATCGGCGCTTTGCCTGAAGGCGCGATGCTCGATGAGCTGGTTGCTCAATTTGGCGAGCTGCAAAACAAAAAGGGTCAAATCAAACTGGTTGCGGAAGCAATCAATTTTGCATCGAATGGCTTAAACGCTGTTGGAGCTAATTTGCCAACGATCCAATGGCCCCCAACCCTTGGCGCTGCGCCCCTGGTTGTTGCAGGCGCAGGCGCAGCTGCGATTGCCGCTGCCGCTGCGATTATTGTTTGGGGCAAGGCTTGGATTGATGGCATCAATCAACGCTTGCGCGATAAGCAATTGTTGGAATCGGTGCCGGAAGCGCAGCGCGGTGCGGTGGCTGAAGCGATCATGAAAACCGAAGCTGCCAAAGCTCAAGCCGACCAAAACCCGCTGACATCGATTGCGGGGATTGTGAAATGGGTTGCAATCGGTGCGGTTGCGTTTTTTGCTTATCAAGCCTTTCAACAATATCGAGGGGATGAGTAATGGCTTATTTGGGATTGTCACCGGAACCTTCACAAACCGAGTTGCGAGATGATTATCCAATGACCCCGCAAGAGATTGAGCGCTATGTCAAAAGCAGTCAAGGCGCAAGCGGATCAGGTTATTGGTTGATGGTTGCTGCGATTGCGGCGCTGTTGTTGATGAATAGGTGAAACCATGAAACGCAAACCAACCCCGGCGCAGATCGCAGCCCGCGAGCGCTTTGCTGAAATGGCGCGAAGCGGCGCTTTCAAGCGCAAGCGCAACCCCGCGAAGAAAACCGTTAGTCAGAAAATCTCGCAATTGACTCGCGAAGGGTACCCGCAAAAACAAGCGATTGCGATTGCGCTGAGTGAGCAACGGGCGGGCAAAGTGAAGCGCAACCCTGCGCAATCTATGCAAACTTTTGAAATTATTGATACGACTACAGGCGAATCTGAGGGCTTTTATAAAGCCGCTGATGCTCAATTGGCTTTTGAAGTTTGGGCGCGTAGTAATGGCTATAAATCCTTTTCCGAGATGAAGCAAAAGGAAAAGTTTGGTGCGCGAGGTCGCTTTATTGCGGTTGAATCACAGCAGCGCAAGCGCAACCCCCGCGCTTCCAACCCGATCATCCTGGTGAGTGACAAGCCGATCAAGACAAGGCGCAAGAGCAATCCGACGAAGCCTAAGCGCCAGCGCATGTTAAACATCTCATGGCTTACCGCAGGCGGGCAACGCGAAATTATGAGTGTGCCAATCGAATTTGTTTTTACACACTATGTGGGCAATGTTGCCGAGCGCTTTTTTGTGCGCACTGAAAACGGGCAGTTGATCGTGAGCGAGTATTCGACCGGCGGGCGCATTGGGCAAGTACCCTATACCATGCGAGCCGCAGCGCTGAATGACCGTGAAGCGGCAAAGCGTTATGTTGCCGAGATGTTGAGCAAAATCGGCGCGGAGCGATTCAAAACCGCAGTGAAAAAATTTGATCCGATCAACTAAATGACCCTCAAGCGCCCCGTCACCCTCAAACAAGCCAAAGCCTTCCCCGCGAGCGCCAAACGCCGCAAGGCTTTTTGTTTGCGCATGACGGGCATGAAGAAAAAGCTCACTGGTGCCAAGAAAGCCAAGGATCCGAATAGCCGGATCAACCGGGCGCTTGCCGCCTGGGATTGTGATTTGCCGCCTATGCTGCCTAAAAAAGCCGTGAGCAAGAACATACGCCCGAAAAATCCAGTGCCGCCCTCATCCAAGGCAGGCGTGGTGAGCTACGCCGACCGCGATGCAATCAGTCGCGCAGCCGATCTCTATCAACGCTTTTCGGGGCATGATGCGGAGATTGTGGGCAAGGTTCGCGTGAATCCGATGCCCAAGGTCGGCGTTGCTGTTGGCGAAGTCGATGGGATTCTTTACACTACGGTTCGAGATGGTGTGCTTGAAAAGTACATTCACAAATTCAGAAAGGCTGACAAACCGCTTTTTGTGGTCAGCCCCGATGGAAAGTCGCTTCATTTAGTAGGCGGGAACTATACGTTTACTGAAAGAGGCATTGTTGATGATTCAGACCCTACGAGGTGAATTCATGGCTGAAATGTTATTGATCAATCCCCGCAGACGGCGCAGAACAACCAAGCGCCGCCGCAATCCGCTTGCAACCGTGGCCCGCCGCCGCAGGCGCAACCCTCTCGCAGCGGTCGCCCGCCGCCGCAGACGCAACCCGATGCCGATGGTGCGCCGCAGACGCAGCAACCCGATTGGTTTAGCCCGCAGACGCGTGATGCGCCGCAGGCGCAATCCAATCGGCGGCATGGGTACCGGTATGCTCATGGCAGCGATCCGCGAGGCTTTTGTGGGCGGTGCTGGTAGCGTGGCGGTCGATTTGGCAATGGGTCAGATCAACCGCTTTTTGCCCGCAACGCTGCAAAGCAACCCGATGGCTTCCGGCATTGGCGCAGGCGATGCGGTCAAAGCGATCATCACGGTGATGCTCGGACACTTCCTTGCTCGTCCAACCCGTGGCTTGAGCCGGAAAATGGCGATGGGCGCATTGACGGTGCAAAGCGCCAACATCATGCGCAAAGTGTTACCGCTCGGTTCGATGCCGCTCGGTTATGCTTCGCCCGCTCGGATTGTTCGCGGTTCCAACACGGTCGGCCCCAACATGGGCGCTTATACCCAGGGATCGCCCTTGCTGAACGCTTATACCCGCCCCAATGTTACGCCCTTGCTCAGTGCAAATCGCAGCTCTGCGATGAGCCGTGAGAGCAAGTACGTTTTCGCACGTTAATTTTTGAAAAGGATTTAGACAATGGAACGTCTACCAACAGCAGCAGATTTCAACGCGAGGAGGGTCACAAACCCGAATCAGTCTGAAATTGTAAGACAACGATTCTATGATTATCAGCTCTACGCAACGGCTGGCACCACGCAGTTGACGTTTTTCTCTGCCCCCGTGGGTCAGGGTTTAACGACTGCCCTGGGCGGCACCGCAGGCACTGCTAAGACGCTTTGGGACACTAATTTGGAGCTCCCAAACACGCTCCCAAGCGGTAAAGCCTTCATGATCGAGTCTATCGAAGTGTTGTTTTTTCCGGGTTCAGTGAGCACGGCAAACACCTACACGATTGCGTCGCCTGCGTTGTTCAATGCAACCGCATCAGCAGCGGTGTCGTCGCAACTTGCCGATGTCAATAGTTTTTACCAGTCCGGCATGCTTGAGCTGAATATTCTCAGTAAAAACTATCTGCGTGAAACGCCGATGATTGCTTTCCCGCCCAAGGCTAATTTCAACCTTGATGCGGCCTATGCAAGCAATTCAGCAACGACTTCTGAACTTGGTGCGGTGAATATGCGGGCAGCCGGTCGGCCCTACTACTTGGAACCGACCATTGCGTTGCAACCCGCAGTCAATTTTGAAGTGGTGATTCGTTACCCCGCAGCCGTGGCTACCCCTAGCGGGTTCAATGCTCGCGTGGGCGTCATCCTCGATGGCTACTTCATGAGGGCTTCGCAGTAATCGCAGTAAATCGGCGCGACTTCCCCGCGCCGCCAGGGTTTTGCTCGCCTTCCCTCAAAAAAGGCGAGCGCGAATTTTTGGAGCATTGCCATGCAAAGCGAAGGCTTTTCGATTTCCGATATTGAGCAATTTGCGAGTCGCTTTTATGGCGGTCGTCCTCTGTTGCTCACCCCTTATGCGTACAACACCATTTTTACGACGTTGACGCAATCAACCAGTCAAACCAGCGTGATTAACATCACCGCAAATGCTGATTTCATGTTGACGCAGTTTCATCACCGCGCTGTTGTTGATACGACGGCGATTCAAACGGTATCGACCAAGAACGCACCTTATGTGCGCATGTTGGTGACTGATTCAGGCACCAACGAGCAATTCACGAATGCAGCGGTCGATCTTGAAAATTATTCAACGAACGGCAACATCATCAATATGTTGGACTATCCCCGGATCATTTCAGGACGGTCAACGCTCACGGTGCAAGTTTCAAACTTTGCAACCGCTGCCGCTGGAACGCTTGCAAGCCTTGAAGTCCAACTACACGGTGTCTTGGTGCGGGCTTACACCAAGTAAAAACGCGAGGGCGCAATGAGCGATCTATACCCGCCGGTAACCTATCTGAATCAGCGCGACCCCTGGGGAGTGCCGCAGTATGTGCCGCCCTCGCCCAACAATCTTCCGGTTCGTCCGGAACCCAACGCTGCGCCTAACACCACGCAAACGCTTGCCAGCGGGCAAACTGCTGATATTCGGGAAATTTACCGCTATGCAAGCGTGGTGTCGGTGTCGGTCAACGTGGGAACCGCTTCGTTCAAATTCTTGGACGCACCGATTGGAAAGCGCAACTTTTTGGGCTTCAGGAACGCAGGCGCAACAACGCTTTATGTTGATTTTAATTCGCAAGCGACTACGGGATCGTGGCTTGCGATAACGACAGGCACCCTGGTGCTTTTTGATACCGTGGTGCCGCAAGATGACTTGTATGTGCTCAGCTCCGCTGCCGGGGGTATCTTGGCTTACGCCTATTCGACCTTCCCAGGCTAACCATGAACCGCACCGCGCTTGCCGCCCTGGTGATTGCGGCGGTGCTGTTTTGGCCCAGGCGCAGCGCAGCCGAAACGGATCAGGCAACCGGCGATACCGGCCCAATCCAACCGCAAGCACGAAATAACCCCGATGCGGTACCAAGCGATTACCCCGATGAATATTTTCCTGTTGATAGGGTGAGGGCTATGAGTTATGCGGTTGATGTCAATGCTTTTCTCTACATGATTCGATCAAGCGAGCATCGTTTTCCAACCGATGTTGTCAATGGTGCTTGCTATCAAATATTTTATGGCGGCAAGCGCTTCAATGATCTATCCGATCATCCGGTCATCACCGGCGAGCTTGCACCGGTACCGTTACCCGATCATATGTGCCGCGCAGCAGGCTTAAACCCGCCATGCTTTACGACCGCTGCCGGAGGCTATCAATTCATCCGACCAACATGGCAACGCTTGCGCGACCGCTTGGGACTTGAAGATTTCAGCCCTGCAAGCCAGGATGCCGCAGCCGTTGAGCTGCTGCGCGAAGTCGGCGCTCTCGATCTGATTGAGCAAGGCGACATCGAAGGTGCCATGAAAAAAGCAAGCAAGGCGTGGGCAAGCCTGCCCGGATCGCTTGCGCAGCAAAACCCGCGAGCGCCACAATTTGCATTTGCCCGCTTTGCTGAAGGTCAAAGGCTTTTTGCGTGATCGTGGAAACCCTGATCGGCGCACTGGTGCCGGTCGCAGCCGAGTCGATTAAGCAGTTGATTGTGCGCTGGACGGGCGGCGTTCGTCCCGCAAGTGTCGATGAGCAGATTCGATTGATGAAGGCTGAAAGCGATCGTTTAACCGCGCTTGCAGCGCTCGATCAGCCTGGGGGAACACCCTCGCAATGGGTCATCGACTTGAGAGCTTCAGCGCGTTATATTGGCGCTTTATCGGTGATTGCCGTAGGCATTGGTTCGCTTTATGTGAGTGAATTGCCCGAACTGGTTAGGATTACAGCGCTTGAGGCGGCTAATATTGCTTTTGGGTTTTTATTTGGTTCGCGCCTTGCCGCGAATTGGGGGATTAAAAAGTGAGTTTTATTGTTCAATCCAGTGTTATTACTGATCCGCAAAATATACCGGTAACATTAACGGCAAACAGCGCCGGTCCCTATTTGCCTGGAACCGCTTACACGTGGCAAATCACTGATTTAGATTCTTATGTAACGTACACCGTTGCACCTATTGGGGCCGGAACTTGCACAGTGAATACATCAACGGGTGTTATAACTTATACGCCAGGATCAGGGGGTTCCGGTTTTTCGATTAACGGTCGATCAATTTCATTGTCAATTGCAACCGTTCCAGGTGCGCCAACTATCGGCACCGCAACTGGATCATTAACAGCATTGACCGCTAGTGTTACATTTACAGCGCCAACCAATACGGGCGGGACACCGATCACGAGTTACACGGTAACAAGCTCCCCCGGTGGCATTACCGCTAGCGGCGCATCATCCCCAATTACAGTGACGGGCCTAACAGCGAATACAAGTTATACCTTTACAGTGACCGCAACCAATGCAGTCGGCACCGGCGCAGCAAGCGCTGCAAGTAATTCCATCACGACCCCTAACTGGGGTCAACAAGAGTATACGACAGCCGGAACTTATTCTTGGATTGCCCCTGCCGGTATTACATCAGTTGCCGCTGTTGCTGTTGGTGGTGGAGGGCGCGGTAATAGCAGTATTGTACTTGGTGGCGGAGGTGGTGAACTAAGGTACAAAAATAATATTACAGTTGTGCCCGGCAATTCTTATACCGTAGTGGTTGGCGCAGGCGGTACTGTCGCCGTTGGAAATGGTGGCTCATCTTCATTTGTTAGCGGCGCTACATTGCAAGCAAATGGTAACAGCGCAACCAGTGGCGGCAGCGGTGGCGTCGGTGATGGTGGTGGTAACGGCGGCAGTGGTTTAGGAAATGGAACCTGTGGCGGTGGCGGTGGCGCAGGTGGTTACGCGGGGAACGGTGGTAATGGTGGTGCTGAATTAGCAAACGGTACAAGCGGTAGCGGTGGCGGGGGTGGTGGCGGCGCGGGTGGCGATGTTGGTAATGGTCCGAACTTTTATCGAGGATCAGCCGGTGGTGGTGGCGTAGGCTTATTAGGTCAAGGGTCATCGGGTGCTGGTGGTGTTTATTCAGCGTCAAACCCGTCTACCGGCGGTGGTGCGGGTAGTGGTGGAAGCGCAGGCAGTCAGGGCGGCGGTCAGGTCGGATCAGGTTCGAGTGTAGGCGGGGCCGGTGGCGCTTATGGTGGCGGCGGTGGTGGAAGTGCCAATATCGGCGGCGCTTCAAATGGTGGTGTTGGTGGAAGCGGTGCCGTGCGCATCATTTGGCCCGGATCGCAACGGTCATTCCCGTCAACAAATACACAAAATGTTTAAGGGGTAATGATGGAATTGTTTATTCGAGTAATTAACGGGCAAGCCTTTGAACATCCGATCGTTAAAGATAATTTTCAGCAAGCATTTCCTGATATTGATATTGAAAACTTACCGGAAAATTTTGCTCGATTTACACGGTACTCTCAGCCTTTGATCGGGCCTTACGAGGTTTATCAAGGTGTCACTTATGAGCGTGATGAAACCGGAGGGTTTTGCGATGTCCATCATGTTAGAAACATGACTGATCAAGAAAAACTCGAAAAACAAAACAACATTAAAGCAGAATGGCAACAAATCAACGGGTTCCCGTCTTGGGTTTTAGACGAGGAAACTTGCACGATGCAACCCCCTGTTGCATATCCTGTCGATGGGAATATTTACAAATGGGACGAACCAACAACGTCATGGTTGTTAATTACGTCAAGCTAAATGGACATCATTGCACATCTGCAATCGAACGTATGGCCGTTACTTGAACAGGTCTATGGCCTGCCTTCAGGGGTGCTTAACGCGATTGCAGCCGTTGAAACCGGCGGGACGTATAACCCCAATTCGGTCAACCGTGATGCAAAGGGTTTGTTTCAAATCAGACCGGTTGCGCTGCAACAGCTCAAGATCGATACCGGCATTGACTTTGACCCTTTCAGCCCAGGCGCAGCAAGCGCTGCTGCTGCGCTGCTGTTGCGCAGGCAATTGAGAATGTTTCGAGGCGATGTTAGCCTTGC
>Ga0214923_10007404_pt1 | contig 11978 bp, 11 predicted proteins | sample LL1510_MetaG_FD_177993 | JGI IMG/M metagenome (GOLD analysis project Ga0214923, IMG submission 177993) | Freshwater microbial communities from Lake Lanier, Atlanta, Georgia, United States - LL-1510 | ecosystem: Environmental > Aquatic > Freshwater > Lake | place: USA: Georgia | collected... | reverse complement strand
GGTAGCGGCCTTCTATACAACGCGCGGGATGTGGCTATCGTCAGAGCAGGTATGGAGAACGCTACAGTAGTGCTGGGTTCGGCAACACCAAGCATGGAAAGCTGGCATAACGCATTGATCGGCAAATATCGGCTGCTTGAAATGCCTGAACGTGCAAGTACTAAACCGCTGCCTGAAGTCGAAACTGTCAACGCAAAACCAACGTTCAAGGCCCTATCATTTTTACAGGGAAAATCTGACGATAAAGAAACGTCTGCCTTCTCGGAGCAAATCATTTCTGCTTTGGCTGAAAATTTGCAACGGGGCCAACAAAGTATTGTACTCGTTAACCGTCGGGGCTACGCGTACTATTTAATGAGTGTGGAGGATCGCAAAGCTTTTGGCTGCCCGCGTTGCAGCATCAGCCTGGCAGTCCACGGAAAATTGAAAACTCTGCGCTGTCATTATTGTGATTACTCAACGAGTATTCAAAAAGTGGTTACCGATCATCCTGATAAAACATGGGCGGTCGTAGGATACGGCAGTCAAAAGGCGGAAGATCAATTAAAAAATGCCCTTCCAACAGCTCGCATGGCGAGGCTCGATTCGGATACAGTACAAGACCCCCACGTGTTACCCGAAGTGTTAGCGAAATTCAGGAGTGGTGAGATCGATATTCTCGTCGGCACGCAGATCCTTGCCAAAGGCCATGATTTTCCTAACGTGACGTTGATTGTGTTGCTAGAAGTTGATCAGTTATTGGGGCTACCTGACTTCAGAGGCGGGGAGAGAACCTTTCAACTCCTGGTGCAGGCCGCAGGTAGATCAGGACGCGGTGAACTGACTGGTAAAGTCATCGTGCAAAGTCTTCGTGCGCGTCATCCCGTCGTGCAAGCAGCTCTTAAGCAAGATTTCACGTCCTTCGCAAAGTCAGAACTGGAATTCCGCCGTGCCATGGGTTATCCGCCATTTGGTCGCCTCATCTTATTTGAATTTAACGGCCCCGATCCCAAAAAGCTTGATCGATGGTGCAAGGAACTTGAACAGACTATATTTGAGCAATTTGACAGGCACCCGGAACTTGCTCGTTCTGTCAAAGTGCTAGGCCCAGCACCGGCTCCTATCGAAACGATCCGTGGACGATTTCGGCGTACAATTATGCTGCTTTCCGAGTCCATTCAAAATTGCAGAGCCGTAGCTGGACAGCTTGCTCAACTCACAGTGAAAGCGCCAGCGGACATTCGGGTCAAAGTTGACGTCGATCCACAATCCACACTTTGAAATCTGATCTTTATGACTAAGACCTATGCTAGACTTATAGACCAGATAAATTAATCGACTGCTTTTGAACTAAAATGACTGCCAACTCGCTCAATCACCCGCCAATTTCCAGATTGCTACTGGCTTTCGTTGCCACGTGGGCTTTCGCTGAATCAGCTTTCTGGTTTGTCGCTGTTGATTTTTTGCTGATTCCTTTTGCGATCACCTACCCCAAACAATGGTTTAAAACCACGCTTGTCGCATGGATTGCGTCGCACTGTGGGGGAACCATTTACTTTTTTTTCTGTCGCGAAAATTTAGAGCTTGCGGGCACGATTCTTGCGACTACTCCTTTTGTGACTCCTCGCATGCATCAATTCATCATCGATTTGTACGACAGTCATGGACCGTGGGGAGCCCTGGCACAAGCATGGTCGTTCATGAGCTTTAAGATTTGGACCTATGAAGCTGTAAAGCACGGATTTTCGTTCGTGCCTTTTTTCCCTATCGTCATGTTCTCGAGAATTTTTCGACTTTTTGTCGTGTCGTGGGTTAGCGCTAAAACAGCACCTTTATTAAGACCTATTTGGCTGCGTAATAAAGCACTATCTTGGGCTTTATACACGGCGTTTTTCATAACTATGCTAGTCATCATTGAGAAATAACGAGACAAAATTCTTTACATCGGGAGAAAAAATATGAATTCCAAGGAATTTAAAGCAGGTGACCGACGACCCATTCCAGCCAGGGATCTATCCATATCAAAGCAGGTGGCCACCTGGCTTGCGAATGCGGGAGTCAGTGCAAATGGCATATCAATCTTTGGAATGATTGCTGGATTGGCGGCAGGATTAGCGATTGCTGGCACGTCTTTCTGGCGTGAACACTTTACGCTGCTGTATGTCGCTGGAGCAATATTGATTCTGATCAGGCTTCTCTCGAATATGTTCGACGGCATGGTAGCCGTAATTCATAATCGCCCCAATCCACTCGGTGAATTATTCAATGAAGTTCCAGATCGAATCAGTGATGCTGCCATCCTTGTAGGTTGTGGCTATAGCATCAATAGTTCCCCAGAGGCTGGATATTGGGCGGCGCTTTTTGCGGTATTGACCGCCTACATTCGAGCTATTGGTAAAGCCTCGGGTGCACCGCAGAATTTTTCTGGCCCCCTTGCAAAGCAACAACGAATGTTCTTATGTATCGCGACATGCTTGTTGTGCGCTTTTATGCCAACAGCTCTCATTTGGGTAGAGTCAGCTGAGGGTTTATCCGGAATGAATCAGTCTGTCATGGTTCCGGTGCTCTGGTTCATAGCAGCAGGTTCAGCTTTCACTTGCATACGAAGACTCCGAGGTATCAACGCTGACTTGAAATCTGGTAGAAAGTGAAATCTTAAAAGATCGCCAGCATCTTGGTTATGGTGAGTTTGGCATTCATAAAAAATGACCGCTTAGTCTGATGATTTTGGAGGTTTGTCTTACTGACCTCCGATGGCTACATGCTGTCAGTGCAGGAGCGTGGTTGTCCAGCAAGGTATTTTTCGATTAGAATTAGGGGCACCGGAGGCACCCTAATCATGAGCAAAAATCACACCTTAGAGATAACAAAACCGTCCTCATCTTTGGACTACGTGCCATCTTCAAACAAGCGCCGCGTTATTGCTGTGCGCAGGCGCATGAATCCTTGGCATTGGTTTGGTTGGCTTCGAAAGACCCTGAAAAGCAGGCCTAATCGTGAATTCTACTCACAAGCCGAGAAACGCCAGCACCAGCACGTCAAAATGGCGCAGCGCGCTGCCAACCATCATCACGGCTTCAAGTTCTGAGAGACACACACTCCCAAAGATCCTTCTTGAGCAGAGCGCATTTATCGCAACTACTCCCGTAATTTCAACGTATTCAAATCTACTTATATGATTCGCTTAAAGCGAATCATATATTATCTTTTATCTATTTTAGCAATTCGATTTCATTCCCGATAATTTCAGAAGTGAATAACCGGCGCAGACGATGACCATCGGATGCGGCCAAACGGGAGGACTATCTGACCATGGACACAAATTTAACTCGACTCGTAATAAAAGCGCGACGCTACAAAAAACTGTTCCTCATTGGAGCTACCGGAGTCATCGTCTGTTTATGTATCGGTGTAACAGCTCTGCTCTTAGTAGGCTCGGAAAAAATTTGGAGCAAAACAAACGCGCAAAACGTTAACCAAAGCATCCAAGACATGACCACTTCTGTACTCCCTGTTTCAGCTGATCCCTCAGGAGTCTTCGAAAGAAGCGTCTTAGCTGTTGCGTCTTACTACCTTCAGACGACGATTCAGCAAATTGAACTTAGCCACCACGTTGCTGCCCTTTCATGCTTAGAATCACTTGGAGGTCCATCTCCAAACAAAGTTTTGGAGGCCGTCAAATCAAAAATCAATAGCCCCGACGCAAACGCCAGTCTTGAGAGTCTGAAGTCACTTCTTGAACCGAGATCGGCGCCTTCTAATAGAGCGCCGGGAGCTTGTATAAACTGGATGTTTAATAGCTAAAAAGAAAAGGGAGGGAGGAATTCATGGGAATCGCAAAAAGAATTATTCTGTTTTTTGCTGTAAACGCCTTGGTCATCGTGACTATCTCTACGGTGATGGCACTACTGGGCGTGCAGCCTTATCTGACCACTAAAGGCATCGACTATCAGTCTTTGATGGTGTTCTGTTTAATATGGGGATTTGGCGGTGCTTTCATTTCACTCGGTCTTTCTCGAATTATGGCCAAGTGGATGATGGGCGTGAAAGTAATCGAGGATAGCACAGTCGACCAAAATGAACGCTGGCTCGTCACAACCGTACGACAGCTATCTGAAAAGGCCGGTTTGTCAAAAGTACCTGAAGTAGGAATTTACGAGAGTGACGATCCAAACGCCTTTGCTACGGGACCCACCAAGTCCAGAGCACTTGTGGCGGTATCAACAGGACTGATGCGCCGGATGAATCGATCTGAACTGGAGGCCGTGTTAGCCCATGAAGTCGCCCATGTGGCAAACGGAGACATGGTGACCATGACACTACTTCAAGGTGTCATTAACGCGTTTGTCATGTTCTTTGCGCGAATTTTGGCGTGGGCTGCCAGTCAGTTTGTTGACGAAGAAAAGAGGGGTATCGTCAATTTTATATCCGTTATCGTACTTGAAATCGCTTTTAGCGTTCTTGGAATGCTTGTTGTTGCGGCCTTCTCTCGTTATCGGGAATTCAGGGCCGATAGTGGTGCTGCTGATCTCGTCGGCAAAGTTAAAATGAGCGCGGCCTTGGCATCATTACAGAAGATGATTCACGTGGAAGAAGATCAACAAACAGCCCTGGCAGCCTTGAAGATTTCGTCAAACGAGAAGTCGGGACTTATCGCATTATTCTCAACCCACCCCCCTCTCACAGAAAGAATCCGCAGACTTAACGCTGCATAGGATTTTGGCTCTTAAAAGTTACTCTAAGTGGATACGACGCCGAAAATTTAGCGTCGTATCCCTCAATATTTATCAGGACGCATCTGCCAGTTGATGTCTAAAGAAAGTTCTTCGCCTTCTATCCAAAAGGATCTCAAGGTCGTGGGCATTTTTATCCTCAAAATTCAGCCACTCAAGCTCGGCCCCAGACTCTAAAATAACCGGACAACGATCATGCCCCGCACGACTTATTTCTGGCGGAGGCTCATCTGTTATGATTGCAAAACCGCCGCTAAAAGCACTTTCACTAGACTGATTTGGGTTTCTAGAAAAAATTACGGGAACCACAAGATCACTGCCATCTTCGGGCGTAAATTGAATAATAATTTGTCGGTCGATGGGGCTTTTTAACTCTGTCGGAGTGGGCTTATACTTCTTTCCTGATGCCAATATCCTGGTCTTTCTTTCCTCCTGTTGACGCTGAAAATTCGCCTCAACCTCACTGATAGTGACGGTACCCGCTTTTAGAAGATCGCGCACGCTTACCCACTCAAAAAAAGCGGTCACGATCACAAAACCATGATGATGCATGAATGCATTGGACCAAAAATGACTGCGCAGATTGTCACTTCTAGCGTTAAACGAAGTGTATTTCTTAGCCGCCGCACCATCGATCGGAGGGTAAGTTCCATATCGCATAAGCTCCACTTGTATGCGACCTGCGTCCTTAAAAAAAACAGACGCGAAATGACCTGGATAGACTCGTGACGATAATGGAGGAAAATGTTTGGGGTCAGCGGCAGCCCGCATGGCATAGTCTTCCTCAGCATTCCTGAAAGCTATCGCCCCGTAGCGTTTCTGACTATCCGTGATCGTTTTTCGCACCAGCACGCTGTAGCACATGGCAGATAATTTTTCCTAAAAAATAATTTTGAATTGAACGCTTGAAATAAGATCAATTTCGCTATTTAAAAAGGGAAGATGTTTGGTCATCTTCCCTCTCAAAACTAATCAGTATCTAAACGATCATCACTCTTCTGCAGCCATGTAGAAATAAAGTGCCGCATCTCCGGCGACCGAAGCTAATTGATTACAACCTTGCTTCGACCACGCAAATCCGCCATCCCCCCAATCTTCTCCCCACGAGTTAGCGATAAGAAATTCATAACCACCATTGGGCGCAGGACGGTAGCCCGCCAAAGTAACCATATGGTTAAGTCCGCGACTGCCGCAGGATGTAATACGACCTTCGTTATCGGGTGAAAAACTACCTCCCGCCGCTACGGTGACCGCGATCACACCATAGTTCACAATAGCCTGACGAAGCTCATCCACTGACGGGGCGCGCTTCTCCTCCCCAATCATAGCCCACCTAAGAGCTTTGGCGAATTTTGCGCCATTGCATCCGTAACGACCGCTCGCTCGGTACGGACAGAGGTCTTCAGTTGTAATGCCCTTGGACACCTCAAAGCGACCATCCATAAAGCCGCCACGACAGCCATAAGAGTTCTGATCATTGACCAGAGCATCTTGCTCCGCGAGATTTAGGCTTTCACCGGTGGCTCTACCAGCCAAAATACTTGCCGCTTCAAACGCCTTGGTTCTGGCAAACGACCAGCAAGAACCACAGTTGCCTTGATTTTTGATTGCCGTTACAAGCCCCCGATCTCTTGAGTCAAAAGATTCCGGAAGATCACTCCGAACTTCAATGGAGCGAAACTCACCTGGCATAGTTATGGGTCGGGGGATGAGCCCGGTGCTATATCTTTTGCCTTCAATCGTCACGAATTGATTATTTGCAAATACATTTGTTGTCAAAAAAATGGCTGCCAAGATTAGTGCGCGCATAATTCAATCCCCTTGCTACTAGATTTTCTCATTAGTTTCTTTGATTTTACTTGGTAGCGAGGACGAATTCAAAAATTTGGCTCATAAAAAAGCATTATATAAGCCTGCAAACCAGGCCTTTCCTAATCAGACAGCCAAAGTCAAACAGGCTTATTTTTTGAGAATTGAGATGAGAAACTGTAGAAAATCGGGCCCACCGTTATCACTACCGCCTGTTTGGCCGGAAGAGTTATTTGCGCTATTTGAGGGCACTGTTTGACCGTCCACATTGGTCTGTGGAGCGGACGATTGATTATTGTTAGAAGGCTGCTCAGACACAGCGTCCGGTTTATCAATTGACGCCCCAGAGTCGGACCCGCCGCTGTTAAAACGTTCATTAAGAATTGACTCAGGAGTTGCTTTCCATAGCGGGGTTTGATCACTTGAACGGATGGACGTCATTCTCCGTGCATTTTCAAGAATCTCGGAAAGAGTGGCACTTGAGTTTGATCGAATAGCACTCATCAAGCTAGCTGTAAAAATACCGCCAATTGAGGCGCCGCCATCGGCTGAGTACTGCGAGGCTTTGGCTGCCGCGATCACAAGCCCCTGCTCAAATGGCCTCGCACCAAAACCATTACTGCCTTCGTTGCCGCCGTAATTCGCATCAAACAAACCCTCATCGTCCCCAGAACCATACGAATCACCGGACACCATACCCGAAATAAATTTGTCCATGGAGAACTCGCGAGGTGTACCTGCAAGAAACATCGCCTCTGATCCATTCACACTCTGTCCGCTGTGACAAGCGTCAATGACGGCGGTAAAGCGTTTAAATGTCTTTAAATTTGAACCACTCTTAATGGATCCTGCAACTTCCTTAAGGGTGAACATCCCGTTTCCTTGACTGACTAGCTGACCATTATCGGCTCCGTGACCAGCAAAGAAAAAAAACACCGTCGAATCTGCCGATATTCGCCCACCGATTTCTCTCGCTTTGCCGAGAATCTGCGATTTCCCAGCGTAGTTGATCGTTATTAACTCATAACCTAGATTGCTCTCTCGAATCATTTTACTCACGTTTTCAACGTCTCGACTGACCCCTGGAAGGTCGTTGGGACTCCCAACAACAAGCGCGATATTCTTCGCCGAGCGGTTTGCCACTGTAAACCTGACACCAGAAGCATCACGATCTGTGCTTTGCTGGCAAGAGAAAAGGAAAACCGTGCAAATAAAAAAAGGAATGATTTTCGGTTGGCGATCCATGCGGTACTCCGTGATCTAAACCATCAAGGGGGTTATCGGAAGATTCACCCATGCAGTTTAATTTTTTTCGAACCAGCAATTTATGCGGTTTATATGCTTTATTTTCAGTGGGTTATAATAATCCAACGGCTCCCAATACAGAACACCCCCGTCTAAGGCCTATTGTTTCAATATTTGGTAAAATGTAGTTAGTTTGCCACCTCAAGCAAATAGACATTAGCCCTCCAACCGAGACATTACGAATTTTGGATACTTATCAAGGCATCAAAAAAATTATTTGGCCCCTTGAACCGGCGCTCGAAAGGGTTTACTGGAACAGACAGCTGGCTGTCGTTGGCCCGCCCTTAAAATTCGCCGCGGTCGTGGGAAGCTTTATTTTATGGTTTGTCGTCTGGGGCGTGCATAAGGTCAATCCGGAAACCAGACCCTACTGGACGGAGGCTATCATATTCCAGAGTTGGCTTATTTTCATGTTTTCCACGCTGAACTCAGTTGGTAGGCTGCGTTATTTCGCTGTTTATACCACGCCGCTATTCCCTGGTTTGATCGCCTACTTTATAACGACGGTTATAATTCCTTCGCTTCGATTTCGTGAAGAGATGATTCAGGCGTACTCCATCGTGATCATTTTAATTATCGTCTTTTATGCGTTTGATACGATATCAACTAAATTAGCGATGTTTTCCGGGATAACGACGTCTTGCATTCTTTTTTACGGCAGAGTGAATAATCCAAACCTGGATCCCGCCAAATTAACATCTTTTTTGTTTACAGTATTATTGGCAAACTTTGTTGGCATTCTGGTGAATATCCACGCCTGTTACACGTCCCGCATGCAGTTCAAACTGACGCGCATCGCCGAAAAAGATCGCGAAATCCTTGACTCGCTGATCCAAAGAGTCTTTCCAGATGTAATTGGCAAGGAACTAAAAACGAAAGGTTCTAATCTCGCAAGAAGCTATAAGAATGTCACACTTATGATGGCTGATATCGCAAATTTCACGCGGATCACGACAACACTTGAACCAAAACAACTCGTAACTCTTCTTCACGAATTGTTTCATCGATTCGATCGCTTGGCAGACCAACACGGAGTGGAAAAAATCAAAACCATCGGCGATGCCTATATGGCAGCTGCCGGTTGTCCAACACCAGCGAAAGACCACACCCAGCGGATCGCTTTTTTTGCCCTCCAGCTTATGAACGTATTGGAGTCGTTTAATAAACAGTTTAATACTGATTTCAAAATACGGGTTGGCATCCACACCGGCTCTGTTGTCGGCGGCGTGATCAGCGGAAAACGCATTAGTTTTGATATTTGGGGTGAGGCCGTTAATCTTACAAGTCGCCTGCAGAGTGTCGCTGAGCCTGGAGAAATAATTGTGAGCGACGAAGCTACGAAAATTCTTCGTAGCAGGTTCGTCATCTCCGAATTCCGGATGATGGATTTAAAGGGTATTGGGCAGACGCCCGTGGCTCGACTTATTGCAAGCCATGAACACAACCCGTTCTTATCTGGCCGTTCGAAACCTGATAGTTCTTTAGAAGTTAGTGAACTGCCTTTTCTTTCGCAGCATTAAATTTATCATGAAATTTTTGTTTCGATTTTTTCAAGGAAAAAACGCTCAAAAGCGCAGAAGTTAGGGGATTTTTGTTTAAGCCTTCGACTGTGCTCAACAGTCTTTTTCTTCGGCCATTCTTTTGTTGATTTGGAAAATGAATTAAAGTCTCTCAAAATTTTCATTTAGCAGGGATCTCTTCTGAGACCGCCCAGCTGAGCCCGATATTTGTAGTAACAGTATATTTTACTAGCGCGTCCACGTCGATATTTCCCGCCATATCGGGAGTGTCATCATAGATTGCGATAACGCTACCCTTCGTAAAAGTGGTGTCCGCACTTGGTTTTAAAAGAACACCCTTGCCAGCATCCCTGAAGCTTTGGACTTTGAATGGGCTTTGGATTGTGTCTTTACTTTTCTGTTTCAAATCCGCAATCAAATCCTCTGCGATTTTTTCTGTTGCCTTGTGGGTCGAAGCAAAATAAGCCACTCCGGCATCCGCGAGCAAATAAACTTTTCCATCTGGCTGTGCGAGCAAAAAACCACTGTCAATGGCTAGAGGAACTGGAATGTCCTTCTTGAGGCCTTCATCCACAAAAAGCGTTCTTGTATTATCCTTATTGTTCTTCCAATTTAGTTTTTTTGTTATTTCAAAACTATGGGCTTTATTGTTGCAATGATAACCAAGACACAATCCGAAGACGCTGTTGTAGTCCCACTGCCAGTATGAACCAATCGGCACCTGGTACTTGGTTGAGTCATAAGCATGCTTGACCTCAACAAACGGGGCTTGAAAATCACAAGGCGCTTCATTTGTGAGAACAACATAGTATTTATTGCTGCTGGGTTGCTGCCCGTTTTTCGTAATTTTACAGTTTGAACTGCTGTCCTTAACGATACTGGATTCAAGGGCTTTCACATTACCCTCATTATTCTCAAGATTTAAAGTCTTGCCTGTCTGTGACATATTGAATGTCTGATCTCCGACATTCCTGCCATCAACCAATAGATTTTTTGTGCTAAGTGCTGCCGTGAACGCATAAGGATTATTTGTGTTTCTTCGGTCAAAGACTACTCTAGCTGTGATCTCGCCCGCTAAAAGCTGCCGCTCTAATTCACGAGCAAAGTCGCCGGTTACTGCAGATTTTTTGCTTGCTGGATCAAGTGACATCTCCGCGATGAGACGGCCGTCTTTATCTGTCACGACGCTTTTTGTTGTAAATTTCAGATTAATCGTAAGCTTTTTACCTGCCGACGCAAAGTTGATAGTCATATTGATTGGATTGCTAAGGTTGGGAGGAATATTAGATCCACAAATAATCGGGACACCACCCAAAAGAGGGAATGGCGAGGGGACACCAGTTTTCTTAGCCGTCAGGGAGATCTCCCCCCCGTCGCAGGAGTTAAAAACAAAAAGGTTCTCCAGTTTTCTACCGCTTGCATCTAAAATAATATTGTTATCTTTGTCTCTCAGATTTACGGACATTTTGTTCTTGCAGGCTTGTTCATATGAGGGATCTTCTATGGTTTTTCCACAATCTGTGAAGTTCAAAAGGTAGTTACCAACAGCTGTCCGGTCCTGGATCTCCATATTATCCCGCGAGTTTTTAAATGCATTTTTGAGCATAACTGCCGAACCAGTCGCAACAAGACCTAGCATTCCGGTTCCAAGCAGAACTTCTACCAGACTCATGCCAAATTGCCGCTCGCTGGAACTAAAAAACCGTCCAAGAAGCCACGCAGGTTTTTGATTTTTTAACCACATGATCACTTCCCTTAAATTAAATGTCCAGAAAGAGCGCTGATGTCAGCGGTTATTAATATTACAAGCAAGCGGTATCTGTGGGCTAATATCTTTCCAGTTGCTGTCAATAGTAGGTTCTGCCGCGAGTTTTCGCGCGTCAACAGCCTCGACTTTCAGTTGCTTCGCGCCATTAACCTTAATACATTTAGCTCTTATGCGCATTTCTCCCATTAGCTGGGCGTTGAGAGGCGCACCCGGATCAAATTTGCTGACAATCACCGGTCCCGCTGCTGAAGGAATCTCCAGGTATTGCGGAGGATCACAGGAGGCTGGAATCCAAGTCCATGCACGCGCTGGATCTGGATTGGGGCAATACTCTTGAATACGTGCGTTAAGGTTTCGAATAATGGCCATTCTGGCAACTTGAAGATCAAGCTGCTTCTGGGCTCTGAATTGATTTGAAAAAACCTGAGATAGCACAGAGCCCAATATACATAAAATCGCGACAGCTACCATGACAGCCACTAAACTCATGCCAGCCTGACCAGCAATTGCTCTTTCCGCCGTAAGCACACTTTGACGACCCTGAGGTAACGAACGACTATTTTTTAAATTGATTGAATGTCGCATCCGGCAATCTCCACATCCTTGAAGAGTTCGAACGCCATTTTAACAAATTTTAGACAATGGAGAAATCACCATGATTCTCGGCACTAGTGGCCAAAAATTATTGGCCGGCCACTTGAAAGTCTACACTGATAATTGTGTCGCTGTTGCTTGGAATGCTAACTGTATACTGAAAAGTGGCGGAGAGAGAGGGATTCGAACCCTCGTTAGGGATTAACCTAAACACGCTTTCCAAGCGTGCGCCTTCAACCACTCGGCCACCTCTCCAAAGATGCGGATTGA
>Ga0214923_10007402_pt1 | contig 11978 bp, 8 predicted proteins | sample LL1510_MetaG_FD_177993 | JGI IMG/M metagenome (GOLD analysis project Ga0214923, IMG submission 177993) | Freshwater microbial communities from Lake Lanier, Atlanta, Georgia, United States - LL-1510 | ecosystem: Environmental > Aquatic > Freshwater > Lake | place: USA: Georgia | collected 2015-10-15 | reverse complement strand
ACCGTTCTGCCGGCCTTCAGCACCACAAACGAAGCGCGTCGCAGCCGAACCGCGTCGAATGCTCTGTCAAGCTTCGTCGCGAAGGCGCAAGCACGCAGCGTCGGCAGATCCACCTGGACCGGTTTTCAGGTGATACCAATGAACGCCTCGTCGGCAGCGGCCGATCAAGTCGTGGTAGTCGACTGCCCGGAACCGTATCGCGGAGACACCTCCTCCGCAGCGGTCACGGTGGCATTCGCTGGTACGTCCGGGACTGCTACACCCACTTCTGCCGCGGATTTCGCGACCTTCAGCACTTTCACGATCACGGCTGCAGATGTCATCCGCTTCGACGGCAAAAATCCTGGCTATCAGTTGACGTCCGGGACAGCGATCCCTTTTTGCTTCAGCCTGCGCGATACGCTCGCTACCGAGGATGTCGGACAATCATCGGCAGTCACGGCATGGCCGTCCTCGACCGGTAGCCATACCGTCGAAATCTTTCGCCAGCCGATTCCTGCAGGAACGCCGTTTGTGTTGCCGGAGGGCCGCGTGATCGACCTCAGTCACTCGGGGTATGGCATGGCCTTTCAGACGTTTGCCACGTCGCCGTCATATGTGACGGGGATTGTCGTCTTGTTCGATGCGTCAGGAAGGCCGCGGCAATTTCGAATTTCAACGTCGAACGGCGTCGCGAACACTACAGCGGTTTTGACCGCTAACGCGCCTCTTTTTTTTCTCGTAGGCCGCCCAGATCGGGCGGGGAACGCGCAGACTTCGCTCGATCCCAATGACGACAGCGTCGGGGCCAACTGGCAATATCCCGAATCGTGGTGGATCGGCCTGGATCCGGCGTCGGGCGTGGTCAAGGCGTCGCAATGTCCTGCGAACGCAATTTCCGTGACCGATTCGCAGAAACTTATTCGCGCCGAGATGACTGGCACAGCCATCGCCTCGCCCAATGATGAAGGCGGGTAACCCAATGCTGTTGCATACGCTCAAAGTGCCCACTCATTCCAGAGTGACCATGGCTGGTCGCAACGGCATCACGCTGTTGGAGGTGCTGATCTCGATCGGCATTCTTTCGATCGGGCTCATGAGCGTTGCTGCGCTCATTCCCGCCGGAAAGGCTCAAGCCGCCAAGGCGACTGTGGCGGATCGGGCGGCGATCCTGGCGGCCAACGCCCTTGCGGATGCGGTCACGTTCGGCCTGTTGCGTCCTGCGGCTCTTTCGAGCTCCGGCACGGTCACGATTGACGCCGGCAGCGGGCTCACGGGTGTCACCCCTGCCTGGGTCCGCTCGCTTGGCATCTATTCATCAACATCATCGGTGAACTCGACGCCGGCATTCCACGCACAGTTTCTCCAATCCCGCGACGACATCCTTCTGACGCCGGGTGCCACGGACGATGACCTGCCGACGAATCTTTTCATCGATGGTCTGCGCGCTTTCGACGGCCGCATGACGTGCATGTATCTGCTTGCGTCTGGAACACCCGCACGGCTCAGTGCAGTCGTGTTTCGAGATCGCGACCCCGCAGGGTCAAATGTCTCGGGCCAGATGACAGACGGCGTGGTCGCAGTGACTGGGCTCACGAACCTTGGAGATCGATCGGCGAAGGACGTGCTCAAGACAGGATGCGTGTTGTTTGCCAATGGGCGACTGCACCAGGTGCTCGCGGCGGCATATGACACGACCGCGTCGCAGGCGTTCGTGACGTTGTCCACCGGCACGGCGGCAACCGTCGGCGTCGTCAACTTCGAGCTGCTTCCCGACTCCGTCGGCTTGGCCGAAACGACGTGTCGCCTCGAATCCTCCGGACCGTATTTGGAATGATCCGATGACGGCCGCTGAATACATTACCGGGCACATGGTCGGGCAGCCGCGGCCAGAACGCTGCGCACGGCGCAGGGGCGTTCTCCTGCTCGTGGTTCTGAGCATGTTGACGCTGTTCCTGATGCTCGGTGCGGCCTACTTGCTCACGACCTCGCGGGCGCTCGATGCTGCGAAGGCCTATTCCAAGCTCACGCTAGGGACCAACGAAAATCGAATCCCGCATGGGCGGCTGCTCGACTCCGTGATGCTCCAGGTGGTGCGGGGTGGCGGCACGGTTCGATCAATATCAAATTCAGGGACGGTTCCGCTCGGGACGCTCACGATCTCGGGCACAGGCTCGATTGAATCTCTGCTGGCTGACAAATACGGGCTTGGCACACTGACGGGAACGATGACGGGCTGCACGCCGTTGACGGCTGGGGGCACGGCCCAGCTCGTGTTCACGGGAGGACTGACGACCGGTTCCAGCGTGCAGCCCACGGACCTCGTCGGCCGGGTTCTCACGTTGACGGCGGCGGGCCGTGCGCCGACCTCCCACCGCATCGTTCGAGCACAGCGTGCGGCCGCCACCGACAACGGCCCGGACACGTCATTCACGCTCACGCTGGATGCGTCGAATCAAAAAACAGGCTTTACATTTCCCGCCAACAGCGCATCCGTAATCATCAATGGCCGCGAGTTCAACGGCGACGGATCGCGATCCAGCCCCAACGAATCTTGGGACGGATTCGACGCCAAAAACGATTATCTCGCGCAGGTCGGGCCACATTCGGGCACGGTTTCGCTTTCAACGGTCAGCCGTGGATCGTTTCTGAATACCAACGGCGGCATTTTTTACCTCGCCTCTGCTTCCGGAAGCACGGCGTACACGACCGGCACCGCCCTCGTCACCATTCTCACTTCCGGAACGGACGTAGACGGCGACCTCATCCCGGACGCCGCCGACAACGACAACGACGGCGTCGTCGACGGGGCCTTCGTCGATTGGGGGATCCCCGACATCCTCGATTCCAACGGCACGCCGATTCAAGTTCGGGCGTCCGTGCTCGTCGTCGATCTCGACGGCCGATTCAACATCAATGCGCACGACAGCCTCAGCCGGATCCTGTACACAGGCACGAACTTCACCAGCGGCTCGAACACCAACTGGCCCTCGGCTATCACGACCGGCTCGATACCCGTCGGCAGCGGCTATGGGCCCGCCGAGATCGATGTTTCCAAGCTCCAGTTGCTGCCCTCGCTGGGTTCGTCGAACGAACGGCCGCTTTTGTTTTCGATGGTCGGAGGAGGCACGGCAGAGCAGATGGGCATACGCCCCGCCGGCAGTCGCTACACCGCCGGCGGCGGCACGTATCGGCTCGACACACTCGAAGGCCGCTATGGCGAGTACCCTGCCGCGGGCGCACTTGCAGCCAGTTTGCCATCGACCGTCACGCTGGCTTCGTCGACGTCACGGTTCCCGCTTCCCGGTGTTTCCGGAACCAACGACGCCGCCAGCAACACCGTGGACCGGCAATTGCCCCCGACGGCAGCCGCCGCTTTCAACAACGGCGTGCCGCCTTTTTGGTGGCTGACCGATCAATCCAACTTCAACTGGGCTGCCGGGACTTTCGGCGGCCCTGCCCCGCGGGCGATCTTCAACTCTCCACCCGACTTGCACGGCCGGATGATCATGACGACTGCCACGGCGTCCGGAACTTCGATCGCGCCGCACCTGCAATTCGCAAAGCCAGATTGGCCGACCACCAGCGATCCACTCACGGAGACTCGTGACGATCCCTACGAATCGCAGTTGGAAACCCGCTACGGCCGTGGAGGGTTTTTCAGATCCAACCAGCCCGTCATGACGGGCACGCTGGCAGACAATCCTTTCACTCTTGCCGAGCTTGAATCGGTTCTGCGACCCTACGACCACGATACGCGATTGCTCGCTCCGCGGCTGTCTGCAATTCTGGGTTCGGTGGCCGAATCGCTCCGTTGCCGTGTCACGACGGACAGCTGGGACACGACGGCAATCGTCGGCGGCACGAACGGCGCCGCCGGGCGAATTTTCGGATCCGGTCCGGTCGCGGGCTGGCTTGCCTCTGCAACAGCAAGCTCGATCGTCTTAAGCGACACCACTACCCCGACACTTGGCCTCTTAGGCGGCGAGATAAGCCGCGGCGAGAAATTCAACTTAAATCGCCCACTTGCTCCCAGCGGCACAGCGCCCGCCGCGTATAACTCGACGATTGACTACTACCGGCAGCGCCAAGCTTATTTCAAAGACCTGTACACGCTGCTGGTAATCCTCAAGCAGGGCACATCATCGACCCTTTCAATCCAAGAATCGGGCACGCTTGCGCAGTGGGCAGCGAACGTCGCAGAATTCCGCGATGCAGATTCCATAATTACACCCTTTGAGTACGACGTAAATCCGCGGAATGGATGGGGAGTGGACGGCGATATCACCAACAGCAACCCGGCTGGTGACGTCAGCCCAACCGAACGTCTTGTCGTTTGGGGGGCCGAGCGCCCGGAAATTTTGTTGCGAGAAACCTTTGCTTGGGAGAATTCAGCACTCGGGGTCGGAGGCATGGTCATCTCTCTGCACCGGCCATGGAATGCAACGGCTTATGCTACGGGCACGGCTATCGATGCTGAAGTTTGCGACTATTCACTCGATACGCTTGCGGGCGGAACGCTGCCTCTCAACAAGATTGATCTAGCTAAAAGCGGGACCACCTACAGCGGAACGCAATACCCAGTCTGGAGGCTGCGGCTTGTGGGAGGCGGCACGACAACCTACGTGCGACTCGACACGACGACTGCCGCAACTGGCGAATTTGCAATCGCTTCGCTGAGTCCCCGGCCAACGATGGATCCAGATTCCACGCTGACATTGCGATCGGGCTCTACGGTGTTTACCGGGACGGGCACCGGACCGCCGAGCGGAACAGCCACAATTTCTGACACAAACTCGACCACGACACATATCGTGACTGGGTTGCGCATGCCCGCTGGTGCAACTTCTGGCACCGTTTTTTTAGACCGCCTGTGCAATCCGTCGCAAGCGACTTTTACGTTGTCAGGGAGCGCGGCCTGGACTGCTGATCCACTAATTGGCAGCTCAACCACGACGACACCAACCCGATACATAACAGTTGACACTATGCCTGTCACCGTGGTGAGTACGACGGCTGTAACAGCCTCGTCGCCGCTGCAATTTTCAACTTATGCGAGGCAGACCGCCGGGACGATCGGAGACTTTTGGGCAACCGGTACTTCAGCGTTGGTCAGCGGCAGCATCCCGCTCTCGGGAGGTATGCCGATTCTGTCAACAGGCACCGGCTCAATTCCCAAAGCGATCGCCACGGGTTCAACGGCGTGGTTTCCTTGGCACAACCGCCCATTCGTCAGCGCTGCCGAATTGTTGCTCGTCCCGCAGGGCGACTCGCTTGACCTCCTCGAAAAATACCAGGTCATTAGCGCGTCCAACCAGATGACCAGGGCAGTGCCTGTTCCTCTCGATCTTTTGCTTGACTGCGTCCACGTGCCGACGCGCTTCGCCGGTATTCACACGACCGGCACCAATGACATTTCTTCAACGACGGCGATCTTCAACACGATCACGCCGGTCAACCAGCTTTCTTCCTTCCGCGAGCCCGGCCGCGTGAATCTCAACACGGCGGCTTCCGACGACGTGTGGAACGCCGTCGTCACTGGGAGGATCGTTTCAGGCTCGACCGTCGCCAGCGGCTCTGCCTTCCGCCCAATATTGTCCGGCACTCCGGCTCCTACGCTCGCCAATTTGCTCGCGTTTTCCGGCGCTGTTTCCGGCTCCAACGCCGTTCCGAAAACCGACGTCGATCCGAACCTGCCCGGCAATCGCAACCCGGCCCATGAGTTTTACACAGCCACCAGACTGGCCAACACGGTGACTCCCCGCTCCAACGTGTTCGCCGTGTGGGTGACACTTCGGGAATCGGTGGCCAACGACCCTGATTCCGTAAGGTATCACCGCGCCTTCTACATCATCGACCGCTCGATCCCCGTCGGGTTCGAGGTCGGGCAAGACCACAACGTGCACGACTGTATCCGCCTGCGGAGGATCATCGAGTGAACCGCCGCGGCATGACGCTCGTCGAAATGCTCGTCGCGATGACAGCCACGCTCATCCTGATGGGAGCGGTGACACAGATTTTCGCGGTCTTTGGCACCGCGGTTTCGAATAGTCAGTCGATCCTCGACACCGATAATCGAATCCGTGTCGTGGCATGGAAGCTGCGGCAGGACCTCGCCGGCGCCACCGCCAGGCTCCTGCCGCCACTCGCCCCATCGTCGGGCGAAGGCTATTTCGAGATCATCGAGGGCCCTGTCACCGACGCCGCGGCAGCCGCGGCCGGAACTGTCGGACCGGCCGACTGCGACGACGTGCTGCTCTTCACGACCCGATCCAACGCGGACCCGTTCATCGGTCGTTCCGGCACGTCGATGACGACGAGCCTGCAGAGCCCCGTGGCGGAAGTCGCGTGGTTTGCCCGGCTCTCTGGCACGACGGCGGGCGTGCCTGTGTACACGCTCTATCGGCGGCAATTGCTCGTTGTGGGGTACGTGGGCACAGGTACAGGAAGCACCGCTTTTTCGATAGCGAATCAGAACAGCGTTTCCTTTTCCGCATTTTCCAGCCAGTGGTCGACGTTTTACGACACATATGACCTTTCGACACGGTTGGAAAACGGGGTGTGTTATCCAAATACGTTGGCCGACTTAACGCGCCGGGAATGTAGATTTTTGCACGACACGGTTGCTGGATTCCCATTCGCATTTGTGAATCACCAAACTGCCACCGCCCCCAACGGCCTAATTTTTCAATCAACAAGCATGCGCCGTGGCGAGGACGTGGCGCTGACCAACGTGCTTGGGTTCGACGTGCGTGTTTTTGATCCTGGGGTGCCCGTGTATGCCTCATCGACGGGCAACTTGCCGTTGCTGCCGCAGGACAACGGCTACCCGGGTGCGACTCAAATAGGCACAGGCGGGTATGTCGATCTGGGCGCTTCGCCGTCAACCAATACGATGCTCTCTGGCATCGGAATCTATCCGCATTTTTCTGGCACGGGTCAGGCCAAGAGCGGACTGTCCGGAGGTACGCAGCGCATCTACGACACATGGAGCATGCACTACGAGGCAAACGGGCGCGATGAGGACGGCGTCTACGACCCCGACCAGGGCAGCAACGGCCTGGACGATGACGGCGATGGAAAAATTGACGAGCCGCCGCTGGACGCAAATGGAAACGGATCTTATGCCGACGCCGGCGATGATCCGGGCGAACTGGAGACTTCCCCGCCATTCCCGTACCCGCTTCGCGGCTTGGAAGTGCGTATCCGCTGTCTCGATCCCGAAAGCCGCCAGGTGCGGCAAGTGACTGTCCGCCACACGTTCGTGCCCTACTGACACCGAAAACTGGACAAACGTCCGCCGAAACCCGAGGATTTCATGAATACGTCATCCGTCATTCCCGCTTCGCGCCATGCTTGGAGGCACGCCATGAGTCGCCCCGTCCGCAGGAAAGCGTTCACGCTCGTCGAACTCCTCGTCGTGATCGCGATCATCGGCACGCTGATGGGGCTGCTTCTTCCCGCCGTGCAGAGCGCCCGCGAGGCGGGCCGGCGTAATTCCTGCACGAACAATATGAATCAACTTGGCAAAGCCGTGATTAACTACGACGGGCAGAAGCAATCAATCCCCGGATGGCGGCATAAGTTCACCACAACCTCTGGCACGTTCTACCAAGTGAGTTGGCCAGTGATGCTTCTGCCACAGCTTGAACGGCTTGATGTGTATCGATTGTGGGAAGCCGGCAATGGAATAACGTTGCCGCAGGCCCCGTACATGTCGATATTCTTGTGTCCCACGTCGCCACCAACGGATCAAACCAGTTCCTGGATAGCGTATGCAGGGAATGCTGGCACGGGATCAACAACCAAAGGAGACGGGGTTTTTCTAGACTCTAACTTTGCTCGCATGAATCTCGATATCATTTCATCAAAAGATGGTGCTGCAAACACGCTTTTGTTCAGCGAAAAATGTGGAACGCTCATGACGCAAAACTACTGGGGAAACACCATCGGATTGGTTTCTGGAACGGCAGTTTTTGTTCAGGGGTCCAGTCCATCGGCATTCGGTATTGCAAATGGGATCACCAGTACCATCGCTGCGGGGAAGATCATCAACTCAGGATCCACTAATCCACCGTCTGATTTTGGCTATCTCGCACAGCCCAACGGCAATCATCCCGGTGGTGTCGTAACGGCATTTGCCGATGGCCACACAGTTTTTCTGAAGGATTCAATTCAGCCGTATGTTTACGCCCAACTGCTCACGTCCGACTACATAAAATCCAGCACAGTGCTCTATTCTGCGACAGGATGGCTTTTGACGCCCGCTGTCACTGGGACCACGTACTACGTGCTCCAAGACGGCGACTATTGACGGTTTTCCCCGCTCTTGATCTAATTCCGCCTGTCTGTTAGGGTTTTGTTAGGCGGATATTCCGATCGCAGTGTGGGGAGGAGCCATCCATGCGTTCACGGGCCGCGGGTTTCACGATCGTTGAATTGCTGGTGGTGATCGCCATCATCGGCACGCTGGCGGGGCTGCTGCTGCCCGCCGTTCAAGCCGCCCGCGAATCGGGCCGGCGGGCCACGTGCAAAAACCACGTCAGCCAAATCGCCAAGGCGATGATCCAGTTTGAAACCTCGATGGGCGCGTTTCCATCGGGCGGCTGGGGCAACCTCTGGCTTCCGTCGCCCAATCGCGGCGGCGAACTCAGGCAGACCGGCGGCTGGACGTTTGGAATTCTGCCCTACATGGAGCAGATGCCAATCCGCGATCTGATCGAGAAGGCGACGACGGCGGCTGACTACGCGGCGCCTCTGGCAGCACCGATGCCCGAGTTCGTGTGTCCGAGCCGGAGGGCGGCGACGCCCATCGCACCGCGGGGCGTCCAGTTCAAGTCATCTGTGTCACTCACTCACTCGCTCGCGACTGCCGCCAGGACCGATTTTGCAGCAAATGGCGGAGCGGGAGCGAAGTGCCCTCCTCTTTATGTTCTCCGCGGGATTTCAAGCACGGCCACCGTGCCGTTCTGCCACGACCCGGACGCCGCGAAGACCGACATCAGTCTCGACGTGACTTCGATCGTCATTGGCGGTCACATGGCTGATTTTTCCGATCACCTGGACTCGTGCAGCAGTTGCGATGGCGTTGTATGCACGGATGATTTTTCGAACGTCTCCCAAGGCGAAGCCTGGGCCGCAAAAAACAGCGACAAAAAGCTGCAGACTCCTCCCCACAGTTACGGCGCTGATTTCGGCGACGGCATCGTGTACCGCATGAGCCGGATCGTGGCCGCCAAGATCTCCGACGGGCTCTCGAACACGTACCTGCTGTGCGAGAAGTACGTCCCCAAGGATGGCTATAATTCGTTACAGGCCGGTGACGATCCGCTGCTGACCGGGTTCGGTTCGCACAACGTCCGCTGGGCCTACGACCAGCCCGCCAACGATCGCGACGACGGGGTCACGGGCACGGGGCGCCTCCTCAACGCCATGGGCAGCGCCCACGCCGGCACGTTCACCGTGGCCTACGGCGACGGCTCCGTGCAGGAGATCAGCACGGCGATCGATCTGGCCGTGCACCGCAAGCTCGCCAGCCGCGGCGACGGCCAGACCGTCGAACGCCCCTAAAGGCCCGTGGGGCAAGCGTCTCGCTTGCCAATCTTGGCAACCGGGACGGTTGCCCCACAGCAACCAAGACACGGCCGCTTGACGCCACAGGTGGCTTTCTGTACACTCATCGCCAATCAGCCGCGGCAGCGGAAGCGTATACTTTTTGAGGCGTTCACGGAGGCGTTCGATGGCCACGATCCCCCAAATCCGCACGAGGCTTCTCGAGGCGTTTCCCGAGAAGCAGGCCGACGTTCTCGCCCATGTCGTGATCGAAGCCCACGACGATCTCGTGAACCAGGCCGACTTCCACAAACTGACCGGCGTCGTCGGTGATCTGGCCAATGCCGTCACCGACTTGGCCGAGGCCCAGAAAGACCTGGCCGAGTCCCAGAAACGCACCGAAGCCCATCTCGACGAGCTTGCCGAGGCCCAGAAGCGGACCGAGATGCGCGTCGAGGAACTCGCCGGCGCCCAGACGCGCACGGAAATCGCCGTGGCCGATCTGGCCAAGCAGGTTGGCGGGCTTTCCAATTCCCTCGGCGGCAGCCTTGAAGACTTCGCCCGCGATCTCGTGCCCGAAATCCTTGAAAAGCACTGGCGGCTCGCCGTCACCTCCGCCGAACCGGAGGAGCTCGAGACCCACCGGGGGCTCAGCGAGGTCGATCTCGTGGTGCGCGGCACGATCGACGGCCGGCCGGTGATGATCGTCTGCGAGGTGAAGGCTGCCGTGAGCCCGACGGAAGTGGCACGGTTCATGAAAATGATCGAGCGGCTGCGGGCCGCCCGCCCCGCCGACGACATCCGCGCGCTCTTTTTCGGCTATCGGGCCGATCGAAAAACCCGGGAAGAGATCGTAAACGCGGGCGCCGCGATGGTGTTTACCCGCGGCGTGATCATCCCTGCGGCGTGATGTCGGCACGTATGATCCAAGGGCCACCAGCCCGAAAAGCCGATTCGCAGAGCGCGAACCTGATTGACCGGGTTGGATTTCCTGTACCAGGGGATATGAGGGTTCAGGAACAGGGTTCAACCTCAGCACCAGTGACCGGATTGGATTTGCTGTACCAGGATCGGCAACGCAGGCCACCTCGCCGCGGGGCAGAGATGCTTGACAAAGCCGTGTTCTTCTGTGCACTATTTCATGGTGCGGTTCACTTTCATCCATTGAACATTTCATGGACACCACCCCGCACAGCCGATCGCCAGAGCCCGAGCGGGGCGAAGCCGAGATCGTAGCCGTGGCACGCCAAGCCTGTGCCGAGGTGTTTCGCGGCACTCCGGTGTTTCTCGCCTATGCCCACGGCAGCCGGGTACACGGTCGCCCAACGCCGCAGAGCGATCTCGACATCGGCTACTACGCTTCCAACTGCCGGCCCCTTCCCCTGGCCGAGGAAATGCTCTTGGCCGATCGCCTTTCCCGGCGGCTCGGCGTCGAGGTGGATCTGCGAAACCTGGACCAAGCACCGCTCGAATGGCGGGCCCGAGTGCTCGAGCGGGGCTGCCGCATCTATTGCTCCGACGAAATTGCTCGGGTGACAAATGAGCGCAACCTCATGGTGCGGTGGTTTGACGAACATGAACGAAGTGCGCGATTTCACGATACTCGGCTCGCGAGTTTTGCATCTGCCGGCCTCGGGGCGGGAACACCGCAATGATGGTGGACCGGGCCACCTTCGACACGCGGCTCGCCCTTCTGGCCGGCTATGTCGCCGAACTTCGCCGCTTGGCTGCGATTCCCACCAGCCAGCTCCTGGCGGATGCCGACAAAGTGGCCAGCGCCAAGTATCACTTTGTCGTTGCCATCGAATGCTGCCTCGACTTGGCGGGGCACATCATCGCCTCGGAGCGATACCGTTCTCCAGCCGATAGCGCCGACGCATTCACCGTCCTTGTCGAGAGAGGCGTTTGTCCGATCGACCTTGAAGACTCGCTGCGAGCCATGGCCCGATTTCGCAATCGACTGGTCCACGTGTATTGGCACGTCGACGATGCCCACGTCGCCGACTACCTGCAGACTCATCTCTCCGACTTCGACCGCTTTGCGGCCTGCCTGGCCCGCCTTCTCTGACCTGCATACGAACGCAGCTTGTCAGCGAGCCCCGACTGAATCGCTGGTTGTCCATTTGGCTGAACACGGCGTTACGCAGGATGAGTTCGAGGAGGGCCCGAATGCGTTTCGCAGGCAGCAACAGCGGGAAACGCGGCACGCGAGCCGCTTGCACCCCGCGAGGCAGGCTTGACACAGAAGTATTCTTCTGTACACTTTGGCGGCGATCCAACCAGCGTCTCTTGCCTGCGTGCCACCGCGAGCGTTCCGCTTCACTCCCATGATCCGGCAACTCACCTTCCAAGAAATTCTCGAGGCCATTGCAAAACTGCCCCCTGATGAGCAAGACGATCTCGTGAACGTCATCCGGCGGCGGCTGGCGGCGATGCGACGGCAGGAA
>Ga0214923_10007401_pt1 | contig 11979 bp, 12 predicted proteins | sample LL1510_MetaG_FD_177993 | JGI IMG/M metagenome (GOLD analysis project Ga0214923, IMG submission 177993) | Freshwater microbial communities from Lake Lanier, Atlanta, Georgia, United States - LL-1510 | ecosystem: Environmental > Aquatic > Freshwater > Lake | place: USA: Georgia | collected... | reverse complement strand
ATGTTGTACTTGATTATCCATTAACAATTAATCAACCATTGGAAGATTATTATCAAAAATTAGGTATTGATTATCCATTTAAATTAGAATTTTCAAATTGTGAAATTCTCTGGTCATTTCAAAAAATTTTTTATCCTTCTTACTTTGATAATGAATTTGAAAAACAAATGAATGATAAAAATATAACATTTATAGCTATACCAATTGGTATTGAATTATCAAATGGTTCTCATGCAAATATATTATTAGTTGATAAAAAAAGAAAAACAATCGAACGGTTCGAACCGAATGGGTCAAATCAACCAGTTGGTTTAAATTATAATCCAGAATTATTAAATGAATTATTGACTAGAAAATTTTCGGACTATCATTTAACTTTTCAAAGTCCAGTAGATTTTTTACCGTCTATTGGTTTTCAAATTTTAGAAAATTTAGAGGAATCTAAATGTAAAAGATTAGGTGACCCAAATGGATTTTGCGGAGTATGGTGTATTTGGTGGATATATCATCGAATAACAAATAAAAATATAGAAAATAAAATATTAGCAATTAATTTAATTAAAAATATAAAATTAGAAAATAAAAGTTTTCGTAATTTAATTAGAAATTTTAGTTATTATATTACGGAACTAAGAGATAAGTCATTAAAAAAATTTAATATCGATATAAATGATTGGATGGTAAATTCAATAGATAGAACAACTCTTGATTCATTAGAAAAAGATATATTCAAAATGATTAAATAATAAAATTCGATTCATCTGTTTTTGAATCATTTTCTGATTTAACTTCTTCTTTTGATATTTTTGCACCATAATATTTTTCTACTTCTTCTTCTGATACAAAATCAAATAATTTTCCCATTATTTTTATTTGTGAATCCCCTTGATTGATTCTTTTATCAACTATTTGAATTTTAACAAAATTTCCAATAGCTAATTTTTTATTTACTTTTTTATGCATAAAATTATCAGGAATATCCCAAATATTTGTATCAACATAACTTTTTGGTATAAAAATAAATAAGGGACCATTAACAGCAACAATTAAATCTGGATTAACCATTTTAATATTACCAATTATAAATGTATTTTCAATAGGAATACAAATTCGACAATGATATGAAATATTATAAATAGCTGCACCATTTAAATTTTCAGCAACCATAATACCATCGCTATATTCTAAAATTTTATAGACTTCGTCTATAAACCCATTTTTATTACATTTTTTTTCTATTTTCTTTTTTAAAATATTTTTCATATTATTACGAATATCACTATTCATATGATATGGTTCTAATGATATTTTCGTATGTTGTTTAATGTTTTTATACGGAGAAACAATCGTTGACATAATTATTATAAGGTAGAAATAACTTTCTATAATAATTATTAACAATTTTTCCTAATAATTTTATAAATTAATTATTACATTTATTTTTTTACTAACATTAAAATAAATTTTTGACATTGTACTATAAGACAAAACAATAAAAGTATTACATAAAAAATATCTAATTATACATTTCACAATTTTCTATTTCATCTGGTAAAGATGATAGAGGATTGTTACTATAATAAAGTTCTCTTAAACTGGATGGTAATTTTTTAGGAATTTTTGTAATTTGATTATTTTTAATAGAAATAAGAACAATACCATCTGGTACTTGTGGAAAATCTGTTAATAAATTTTCACTAACATGTAATTCTTCTAAACCATAAGGTAATAAAGGTAATGATGATAATCTATTCTCATTTGCTACAAGTATAACAAGAGATGCTGGAAATGATTTTAAACTTTCAATTTTATTTCCAGCGATGTTTAGTATAGAAAGTGAGGAAGGTAGTTCATCTTCGATGTTTGAAATTTGATTATTATAACAAGAAAAAGTTAAAAGATTACTTGGTAATCTAGGAATTTTTGTTAACAAATTACCATAACAATCTATTTCAATTAGACTTTCTGGAAGTTTTGGTAATGTAGTAATTTTATTTCCACCAATGAAAAGTCTCATTAATCCTTCTGGTAAATTATTTGGAATAGAAGTTAATTGATTTTGACTTATATCTAATATAGTTAAATTTTTTGGCCAAACTAATCCATCTAAAGTATTTAGGGGATTACCTCTAATATACAATTTTGTAACATCTTCAGGAATTAAAGGTATATAGTCTAGTTCAAGATTATCTAGATACAGTGGAGAACCTGGTAATCTATATTTAATTAATTTATCAATAGTACATCTATTATTAGAACTAAATGACATGATTTATATTAAACACATATTAAATTAAAATAATTTCAATTTTTATTATAAATAATTATAATTTTTTTGTTGAATTGTAAAATGAATTTCAGGTAATGTAACATCATCATCGGATGAAGCAATAGAAAGTATTACGGAATCTGATAGATTAGCTTCTGGTTTAGAATCTAAAATTAAAGTACTCATTAATTTTCTATTTTGTTCTTCATCATTCATAAAATCGGCAAATAACATACTATTATCATAAACAATCATACTAATAGATGTTTTAAATAATGTTTCAAAATGTTGTTTAAATTTTTCTAACGTACAATCTTCTTTTAATTCAAATTTTGTCCAATTATTAAATTTAACTCCAGCAATATCAATTTCACCTGCTTTTAATGGTTCAGAATAAACAAGTGTCGTATCCGCTAGATTTACAAATGTCGAACGAAAATTTTCAATTGATGTATTAATAAGTTTATTTTTTTCTAACATATATTTTAGCATTTCAAGTACAATTAAACCAGATACAACAGAAGTTGTTGTAGCAATAGCTGGAATAATTCTACCAGCAATACCTTTAGTTTCTTGATATGAAGCTGGTGGAATATTATAGTTTAATGCTCTTAAATTAGATGTAGCAGTTACAAAACTTACATGCCAGTTTGACGAATCATCTTTTTCAAATTCTTGTGCACATAAAATCATATTTTGATAGGTTGTATTATCGGGTAGTTCAATTTCTTTATTTGATTCTACTTTTGATATTTCAGAATCTTTCGTTGCTATTTTCATATCTGGATTTATTTTAAAAGTATCTGTATATTTATAATTTTTTACAAGATTTATTACATAATCACGACTAAATGTATCATTTAGATTATATACTCTAGATAATAAATGAGCAGTTGCTTCTATAAAATCAACATGATAAGAATTATTAATATCTAATTCATTAAATGGTGTAGGCATTCTTTTACCGTTGGACCAAAATAATGTACTTTCATCAATCATATGATTTGGTGGATATGTAGTTAATAATTGTTCAATATTATGTTTGTACTCTTTGTAGAATAAATCTATTGCTCTATAAACACAATCATCAAATGTTTTAATATTCATTTTAACTAAGAAATTATAAACATCTTCTTTTCCTTGATTATTTTCAACAGATACACCATTGTTAAAAACATCTCTATTTTTAATCCACTTATTAATATTTTGTGGAGCACGATTAAATAGTTCGAAATAATCCATAGCCCAATGAATTGTATGTTGAATTTCATTTGGAAAATTTTTAATTGTACAAATTGGGAAAGACTTTTCTTGAGGTGGATCAGCTGAATTACTATAAGTTTCTGTTACAAATGGAATAACTGGTTGTGTATTACCTTTCGTACCAGTTGTACCACTTTCAAACAATGGTAATTGTTTATGAAAACATTGTTCATCCATATATCTACGAGCATGAATATTATCTAAAGCATTGAATACACCAGTAATATTTTTCATAATTTTATCTGTAAAAAGTTGATTTTCTTTACAAACTTTTTCTGTTAGTGCTGTAATATTAATTGGTCGCATACCACTAATAACATCAGCAGCCATTTTACTTTTTGGTTTACCAATATGGTGATTTCGAAACAAGAATTGTCGATTTAAATTTGATTTTTCAATATTATCTGGGTCAGTTAGATATAACATACCTTCTGATGATACACCTAAATAAGCCAGATTTTTAAGTAACTCACAACCGATTGCACCAGAACCAACTAAAAACCAAGATGATTTAGCTAATTCTTTTTCAAACTCTTCCCCATATAATTTACCAATACTTGTTGTAGTAAAACTTGTTGGTTTTTTGGTAATCATTAATTTTGGTTCATTCCAACACCAAAATTGATTAACTGGCATATATTTATTTGTAATCAGTTTAATTGTTTCTGAAGCAACTACAGATCCCATTAAAGAATAAACAGGTAAAAAATCACATGCAAATGTTCTTGCCAAATCTTTTGAATCTGGAAAATATTTATTAAGTTGTGATTCATATTCATTCGACCAAGGATTATTAAACATATTTGTTGTAAAATATGTCATTAATGATTTAAAAATCTTTTCAGAATCATCAAATGTAAAGTTAAAAGATGGATTTTTAAATTGAGTTGAAAATGGTTGATGTGAAATAGAAACAGGTTTTCTAACTAATATAACAGTTCCATTTGTAAGTTTAATATTTGAAAAATCAAATTCTTCTACTAATTTAAAAGATTGTGGATTAATAGTTTGAATTTTAAATTCTTTATTTAATAGTCTATCAACATTGTCTCCTTGTAAATTATCGAACTTAATATAGTCTCCTGATTGGAATTCATGTACATTTTGTGGCGCACATAAAACTTTACCAGTTATATCAATAGAACCAATTTGAACTGGTTCAATATTTTCACCCATTATATCAGTAACAATATGGTTTTCTCCAGCGTTAACAAAAACCACACCGGCAACTCCTTTTGAAAATACGGCAACCATTCTACCTGTAAATTCAGCTACATAACTTGGCATTTGATTTACAAATATTAAAATAGAGTCTGTACTATCTGATAATTTATCGATTGAATTAACAGTAACGTATGGATTTAACTCGCGAACTTTATTTGCAAGTACTTGACTTCTAATTTTTCCAATATCATCTTCCGAATAATAAAATCCTGTTTCTAAATTATCTTGACTAATATGTGTATTGTCAAATAGATTAATTTCTTTAACTCCACCTAATGCTAAATTTTTTGCTATTTCTGTTCCTAATCCATTTTCTAATCCAATAATGGTTACAGAACTTGAAACAATTTTTTTAAGTGCATCTTCGCCATAAGTCCTAATTTGACGATCATATAAATTGGTATCAATTTGATTCATTAAAAATATATGAATTAATACTATAAAATATATTAGATGCAATTTTTTTATTATTTTATACCTGTTCACTGAAAATAATCTATAGAATTATAGTGAATGGAAAAAAAATATACAGAACTTTTCCTTACAAAATTTTTAAATAATTTTAATAATCCAGAAGTACACAAAGGTTTAATTATTGCTTCACCATCTAAAAATGACCCAAATTATTTTTATCATTGGATAAGAGACGCAGGTATATGTATGACTACTATATTTAAATTATATGAAAAAAAAGTATTAAATAAAAAAGACTTTATGAATTATTTTACAAATTATATATATGCGGAAAAGAGAATTCAAAATTTAGATACACTCACACATTTAGGAGAACCAAAAATTAATGTTGATTTAACTCCTTTTAATGAACCTTGGGGAAGGCCTCAAAATGATTCACCCGCTTTACGATGTATTAGTGTTATGAAATATTATAATTTTATTTTAAAAAATGATATGTTTGACTATATTGATCATCATTTTTTTTATAATAAAACATTAAATACACGCTCATTAATTAAATCAGATTTAGAATATGTCAGTCATAATCATTTTAAACCTTGCTTTGATTTATGGGAAGAAATTTATGGATACCATTTTTATTCCTTAATGGTTCAAAAGAAATGTTTAGAAGAAGGTGCAAAGATAGCAGATATTATGTTAGATTATGGTGCTTTTGAATGGTATAAGAAAGCTATTCAAGAAATATCAAAAATGTTAAAAAAATTCTATGTTAATGGTAGAATAATTTCATCTTTTGATGAACATTGGAATCCAATTAGATATAATGATACTTCAATTATATTAGCATTTTTACATACAAATAAAGAACCAAATTCTAGCTTAGTTTTTACACTTATAGATATTATGAATAATTTTAAAGAAGAATATAAAATTAATAATAAATTAAAATACCCATTAATTGGAAGATATTTAGGAGATAAATTTTACGATGGAAATCCTTGGGTTTTAACAACAGCAGCTGTATGTAATATGTTAAATAAAATTGATAAAATTGAAACATTTAAAAATTTATTTATTGATAGTCCCTCGTTTATTGCTAAAAGTATAATAAATTCATTAAAAGAAATTCATACACAAAACTCTAGTAACTTTAATGATGGTTTATCAGAACAAATCCATAAAATTACAGGAGAATTTATTAGTGCAAGAGATTTAACTTGGAGTTATTCAGAATGTTTACAATATATATTAGAATATAATGAGTTTTAAGCGTTATATATTATATTTTAGCTAATATATAGTACAATGAATGATTTTTTATCTAATTATATAGAAATTTTATTTCATATAATAAATTCATATTATAATTATGATAATAATACTAAAGATATTGTCGAATTATATATTATTAATTTTTTGAAACCAATAATATTTAAATTTTCTAGTAATCTATTAGGAATTTGTTTACATCAAGAATTTGACAAATTAATATTTAAAAAAATAAATAATGATATTATCAACTTTAAATTTAAAGAGGAAGATAGAATATATATATCACAATTTGCAAATAAAATACATACATTAAAAAATCATTATGATATTTTAAGTAAAAATTTATAAAAAATTGAAGAATAATTACTATATACATTATATAGTAATTATTATGTCATCCACAATTAAACGTAGAAGTACTCCTAATACTCGCGGTGAGCAAACTGCTTATGAAAGTGCATTAGCTCAGCAGACTAACACAATTGTTATTGATGTAAAACCACACACGCCGGTCCAAAAATATACACAATATGTGCCAGTAATTGTGACTGGCCATCAACATCCGGCTGCTGGTATTGTTATCCAATCATCACCTGGTTTTGTCCATCAAGTAGCAACTCCACCTGGTTTTGTCCATCAAGTAGTAACTCCATCCGGTCTTTGTCAAGTATCAACTCCATCTGGTATTCAGATACTAAAATCTCAACCTAGTGTTAATCTGATAGCAACTCCATATGACATTGGTCAAGATGTTACTCCGCATATTATTATACCAGTTCAACCAAAATTTCAATTTGGATATCCGCCACATTTTATTAGATATTAAGTTTTGTAGAAACAAAATAGTGAATAAATATGTAATTTGAAAGTAGATGACATTTCATCTATTTGATACATTCCTTTATTATTTGACATAATAATATATAAATTTTTTAAACAAATTTTAAAGGTCCTAATTGAAAATTTCCATAACTGAAATAAATTACATCACCTAATTCTATTTTACTTCTAGGAGGAATATCATAATCAATTTTAAATGTTGTACCTTTATTTTTAACTAATATATAATAATATAATTTTTCTTCTCTATCGTAATTTTCATATTCTTTTTCATATAGAATATAATATTGTTTATAATATGTATTAGCCACCAAACCTCTATATTTATAACCATTAAAATTCATTGGAACTTTTGATTTGATACTTTTAGATGTAATATGTGTTGGAACCCTTAGAGCAATTGGTGCTATTTTAAAGTTTTTGGGTTGGTAAGGTACAAATAAATCATCTTTACTTAATTTATATAATTTACTTTTATATCTATAGATTTCTTTATTTTCATCATCAGTACCAACTTCATATAATTCATTATAAATATTTTTAGATTCTTTCGTTTCTTTAGTTTCTTTATTTGGTGTACTTGTAAAATGTTCTAAATTATAACAGAAATAAAAAACTAGTAAAATACCAATAATTAAAATAATTAAAATATTTTTATTCATTATTAATCATTAGAATAAAAATATTAGATTTTTGTAAAAATTGAAATTATCATACAATATATTATAATTATTATAAATTAATGGATTTGCATTCAAATATTACATCCTACTTTGGAAATACTACAATCACTGGAAATCAACAAGTTGACCAGTTTTTAATGTTACAATTAATAATGCAATTTACATCGGTAATAACAACAGTTATTGGTTTTATTACAATCGGTTTTACTATAATAGCAAAACTACCGTTGTATTTACCATCTCTAATTACATGGATTATTAAAAAAAATTATATTATAATCGAAGTTGAAAGTGGTGTTAAAGTGTATAAATTATTAATTGGTTATCTTAAAAACAAATTTGTAAAAGATAATCGCGCTATGAAAAATAGTGTTTATCTATTAAATACAGCATATTCTTTTGATTGGATTGATAATGTAGCTTTCTTTGATAAAAATCAACAAGCAAAATATTCAGAAAAAAATGAATCAACGAGTTCATGTCCAGAACCATGTTATGTTACGACCTGGTAGAATTGATATGATTCTAGAAGTTGGTTATGCAGAAGGAGAACAATTTGATGAAATAGTAAATGATTTTTATAAAGAAGCAGATGAAACCAAACAAGAAACGTTAATAAGAAAATTAAAAGAAAATAAAAAAAATCAGACTATTGCAATTATTCAAGATTATTTTGTTAGATTTAGAAACATTGACGACGCAATAATGAATATTGAAGAGCTCTATTAAAAATTATTATCTAATATTTCTAAATTTTTTTTGTTCTGTTTATTATTTCCAGAATTAAATATCAAGTCTAATTGATTTTCTGGAAAATTAAGAATTGCTTTTTTTAATTGAATATCTAAGTGTCCTATTTTATTATTTTTATTATAAACTTCATATTTATTTTCTCCATTTAATTTTATTTCCCATTTCTTTTTATGTAAAATATCACCAATATGAGATACAACTGAATAAATTTTTTTATTTTTATGTTCTAATAAAATATCAGCTGTAGTTTTATTAACTACAGTAGAGTTTATCATAGTTGAATTAATTTCTATTGTTAATTCTTTTATTGATTGTTCTAAATCATATTGATAATCTCGTAATTCTTTATGATATGTATCCATGGCATTATTAATTGTTTTTTCCAGACTGTAAAAATTAGTACGTAATAAATAATTTTTATTTATAATTTCATTTATTTTATTTAATCCATCGTGAATTTTTTTTTGTATCCAAGGAAATTTATCAGGTGTATTAAGCATATCACTTAATTTACGTATCATATTAAATGCTAGGTCTAATTTACTAATATTATTTGATAGATTTGAAACCATAATTGCAAAATAATTTTCACCATTATTAGTAAATGTATGAAAATCCATATCTCGAAATCCTTGAATTGATGCATTCAAACTAAGAAATAAACAGAATCGTATATTATTAAATTTCATATCATATTCCATTTTTTCTATTTCTGCTTTATTAACAGTATTTGTATAGTTTTTTGTTTCAATCATGATTATTTTATTATCGGGTAAATGGATCCATGCATCACCAGAATGTGCAATTTGACTTTTATCTTCATATAATAAATCACCATATCTAGTTGTAAAAGCATGTTGAATAATGTTTTCGGCTAATTCTCCTTTTTTTGAAGATGCATTTTGTAATCCCAGTAATTTAGACAAACTGTTATTTAATGGTTCTATTTTTTCGTTTATTTTTTCAATAATTTTATCACCTATTTCAGAAATATCTGATTCGGATATTTCTTCTCGAAGAGCAATAATACTACTTTTAATTTCTTCATATTCTTGTTTTTCTAATGTTTTGTCTTTATTTGGAAAATAAATCATATATCCAATTTTAAATATATCTGCAAGTAGTTTATTTATATCTTTTTTTTTAATTGAATCTAAAAATGGAAACTCTTTAGAATTTATTTTAAGAACTAACTCAGACATTAATTATATAAATATAATATATTTATATATTTAATAAACAATTTTTTTATTAGTTTAGCCATTATTATTTACACCTAGAAGAACTAAACTAGAAACTAAATAAGGATTCATATTTGCCGCTGGTCTTCTATCTTCAAAATATCCTTTTCCTTTTTTAAGAGTTTCGTTAGGTATTCTAATTGACGAACCTCTGTTTCCAACACCTACTGTAAAATCATTAATATTTGATGTTTCGTGTAATCCAGATAATCTTTCTGTATTATGTTCGCCATATGACTCCATGTGTACTTTATGAAATCTACCCAAGTTTTCTATACCAGTATATATATATTTTAAACCTTCTGGATGGTCTCTCATATCTTTTGTTGAAAAATTTGTATGACAACCAGAACCATTCCAATCAGCATGTTTACCGAGTGGTTTTGGATGATAAGATATATTATAACCAAATTCTTCTGCAACACGATTTAATATATAACGTGCTACCATTAAATGATCACCAACATCAACATTATTTAATGGACCAACTTGAAATTCCCATTGACCTGGTGCTACTTCTGCATTGATACCACCAACTTTTAATCCCGCATATAAAGAATATTCTAAATGTTTTTCAACTACTTCTCTACCAATTGCTCTTCCAGCGCCTACACTACAATAATAATTACCTTGTGGAGCGGGTTCTCCGTTACAAAATCCTAAAGGTAAATTTGTTTTTGGATTTATAATGAAATATTCTTGTTCTAAACCAAACCATGGTTCTTGTTCTTTATATTTTCCAAGAGTTGATTCTGCAAATGGTCTATAGTTATTTTTTAAGGGATTCATATTTTTATCATATGTATCACACATGACTAATAAATTAATATTTTCATTTTTACGAAATGGGTCCATAAATACAGCAACTGGTTTCATAAGAATTTCAGAATCTTTACCAGTTGCTTGACCGGTAGAAGAACCGTCGTAATTCCATATAGGTAAACTATTTAATATTGTATTTTTATCAAAATTATGAGAGTAGTAATCCATTATTTTTGTTTTTGAGCGAAAATCAGTATTACAATCAAGCCAAATATATTCGAGAACTAACATAATAATTTATATATTATATAATATATAATATTTTTAAACATGTTTATAAAAAAACTGAAATAAAGATTATTAATTTAATGTTCTTTATATATTTAATGGATATTTCTAATAATACATCAAAACTTGTGTGTCGTAAATGCGGCGGTGCTCATATTACTATTAAATGTGGTAAAGATAAACCATCGGTAATTGAATCTAAAATCGAACAAGTAAAAATGGAAAAACCAGTTTTTACGAATACAGAAAATAAAAAATTTGATTATAAATCAGAACGTAAACCACTTTATAAAGTAAAAATGTCTAATCTTCCAGTTGATATGACTGAAGAAGAACTATTAGAATTACTATATGATTGGGGACGTGTTATTAGACTACGCTTATTAAATTATGATGATAATTCTACAGCGTATATCGAATTCAAAGATGAAGAAGAAGCAAAATATTTAGTAGAAGCATTACACAAAACTCCTTTCGAACAATATATTTTGGATGTTATACGATTATACGATTAATCAACAGTAGCTCTTCCTTTATTCTGAAACCAATCTTTTTCTGGTCTATCTATCTTTTCATTTCGTTCAATTATAGAATTTATAACATATGGTGTCATTCCACTAATTTCCATTTCATGTTTTAAACTTGCAGTATCTTTAGGAAAACATGTACCACCAAATCCTTTTTTACCATCGTGTCCAGGTACGTTTGTATGACTTGAACCAATTCTACTATCTATTGATGCTAATTTTCTTACATTTTCATAATTTACATCTTTTAAATTACAAAATTCATATATTTCATTACAAAATGATATTTTCATTGCTAGATAACAATTTTTAAACATTTTAACCATTTCTGCTTCTTTATTTGTAACAAAATGTAAATTATTATATGTTATTCTATTATTTTCATAAGCTAATGTAAATAATTTTTTTATTAATTTTATAAATTTTTCATCATAATCTTG
>Ga0214923_10007398_pt1 | contig 11982 bp, 12 predicted proteins | sample LL1510_MetaG_FD_177993 | JGI IMG/M metagenome (GOLD analysis project Ga0214923, IMG submission 177993) | Freshwater microbial communities from Lake Lanier, Atlanta, Georgia, United States - LL-1510 | ecosystem: Environmental > Aquatic > Freshwater > Lake | place: USA: Georgia | collected... | reverse complement strand
GGGGCCAACGCGCTGCATGCAGCTTGCGCTCGCCAGCGCCGGCTTAGATCCTAGCGAGGTTGATTATCTCAACGCACATGGCACGGCGACTTACGCCAATGACATTACTGAATCCGAGGCCATGCGCGCGGTATTTGGAGACGCGCCGCCGCCTGTTTCATCAACCAAACCTGTGCACGGTCACGCTCTTGGCGCCAGCGGAGGATTAGAGCTGGTAGTTACAATTAATGCATTGCGCGAACAAATTGCCCCGCCAACAATTAATTTTCTCGAACCAGATCCAAAATGTCAGGTTGATCCAATCCCAAATAACGCGCGCAAAATGTCAATCTCTGTCGCCATGTCAAACTCATTCGCGTTTGGCGGCATTAACGCAACCCTGGTTGTAAAGTCGATTTGATCAAACAATGACTGAGCAAAGCCATTTGAGCGCGCCAAAGACTCGTGAGTCATCAGCGGCTGAGGAAGAGGCGCCCAAAAAAAAGCTCAAGGATAAAAAAACACAAGCCCTGGCGGCGGCGCTGCGCGCAAATCTTCAACGTCGGAAAAAGACCCGTGGGATGGCGCAGTCTATCGATCAAAATACCAACAGCGAGGACTGATGGACAAAATTAAAATTGCGGGAGGCGGTCCTCTAAACGGCGTTATTCCAATTTCTGGAGCAAAAAACGCCGCGCTGCCGTTAATGATTGCCTCACTTCTTACAAGAGACACATTAACGCTTGCGAATATGCCGTTGTTGGCCGACGTCACGCAACTTGAGCGGATCTTAGGTAACCATGGCGTTGATTTTGCGATTTCTGGCAAGCGATCTGGCCAGTCCGAAAGCGCAGGCCGGACAGTTCATTTCACCGCCCGCGACATTGTCGATACGACCGCGCCTTATGAGCTGGTCTCGCGCATGCGGGCGAGTTTTTGGGTGTTAGCGCCTTTGGTCGCGCGTATGGGCGCAGCGCGCGTATCGCTTCCAGGCGGCTGCGCAATTGGCACCCGTCCCGTCGATCTTCTCTTGATGGCGATGGAGAAACTTGGAACAAAAATTGAAATTGAGAATGGCTACGTCGTTGCAGAAGCAAAAAATGGTCTTATTGGCGGTGAAATTGATTTTCCAAAAGTTACCGTTGGCGGAACGCATACCGCTTTAATGGCGGCTGCGCTTGCGCGCGGCGCAACCCTCATAAAGAACGCCGCTCGCGAACCAGAGATTGTCGATCTTGCCGATTGCCTTATAAAAATGGGCGCAAAGATTTCAGGGGCGGGCGCCTCTGTTATCGAAGTGCAGGGCGTTGGTTCTTTGCACGGCGCGCATCACGCTGTGTTGCCAGATCGAATAGAGGCAGGCACCTACGCTATGGCTGTGGCAATGACGGGCGGAGAAGTGTTGCTTGCTGGCGCGCGAGCCAATCTTCTGCAAGCAGCCTTAGACGTCTTAGTTCAAAGTGGAACGAGCGTGAGTGAAACGACAGAAGGCCTTCGCGTTTCTCGACACAGCGCAGGCATCAAAGCGGTAGATATAGAAACAGCGCCATTTCCCGCCTTTCCAACAGATTTACAGGCGCAATTTATGGCGCTCATGACGCGCGCTGAAGGCGTGTCAAAAATAACAGAAACGATTTTTGAAAACCGTTTTATGCATGTGCAAGAATTAGCCCGATTAGGGGCAAATATTCGGCTTGAGGGAGATACGGCGATTGTAACGGGAAGCGATCATCTTGATGGAGCGCCAGTGATGGCGACGGATTTACGCGCGTCGGTTTCTCTTGTTATTGCAGCATTAGCGGCGCGAGGAGAGACAACAATAAATCGTGTCTATCATCTCGATCGCGGCTTCGAGCGGCTGGAAAATAAACTCCGCGCTTGCGGCGCGCAGATTGAGCGCGTGAGCGGTCAGGGTTAGCGTTCAATCGTTTAAGCGCGTGCAGCGATCGAGACGATATTGTGGAGCTGTTGATCTGCCGTATCAAAAAAGCGGCGTAAATTTCGCGCCGCCTGACGGATGCGTTGTTCGTTTTCAACAAGCGCAAGTCGAAGAAAACCCTCGCCATGTTCGCCAAAGCCTTCGCCAGGGGCAACGGCAAGATCGGCTTTTTCAATAAGTAACTTTGAGAACTCAAGGCTGCTCATGGCGCTAAAGCGTTCAGGCACAGGGGCCCAGGCAAACATTGATGCGCTTGGCGCAGGAATAGCCCAGCCAGCTTGCGTAAAGCTTTCAACCATAACATCGCGACGGCGTTTATAAATAGCGCGCATATCTTTGATACAGTCGTCAGGACCGTTTAAGGCTGCTGCTGCGGCGACTTGAATTGGCGTAAATGCGCCATAATCAAGATAGCTTTTTACCCGCGCCAGCGCAGCGCAAAGGCGTTCATTGCCAACAGCAAAACCCATGCGCCAGCCAGCCATCGAAAAAGTTTTTGACAAAGATGTAAATTCTACAGTGACGTCGAGCGCGCCGGGAACTTGTAAGACAGATGGCGGCGGATCGTCATCGAAAAATACTTCTGCGTAAGCGAGATCTGAAAGAATGAAGATCTCATGTTTTTTTGCAAAAGCGACGAGATCTTTATAAAAATCAAGCGAAGCTACTTCTGCCGTTGGATTTGAGGGATAGCAAACAACGACTGCGATTGGTTTGGGAATCGAATGAATCATCGCACGCTCCATCGCAGAAAAATAAGCAGGCGATGGATCGGACGGCACGGAGCGAATGACTCCGCCAGCCATTAGAAAACCAAAAGCATGTATTGGATAGGAGGGATTAGGAACAAGAACGACATCTCCCGGCGCAGTAATCGCTTGCGCCATATTTGCGAAGCCCTCTTTTGATCCGAGCGTCGCAACAATCTGCGTATCGTGATTAAGGCGCACGTTAAAACGTTTTTCATAATAATAAGCCTGCGCGCGCCTTAGGCCTGCAATGCCTTTGCTAGCGGAATAACGATCTGTCCGGGGCCGGCCCGCAGTTTCGACCAATTTATCAATGACGTGTTTTGGCGCCGCTAAATCAGGATTGCCCATGCCCAAATCGATGATGTCGGCGCCCCCAGCGCGCGCTTGCGCTTTGAGGCGGTTTACCTGCTCGAAGACATAAGGCGGCAGGCGTTTAATACGGTAGAAGTCCGACATGGGAAGTAAGCGTCCGGGTTAGGAGTATTTTATCTTAGCAATTTCCTGGCGTTTCGTCAGTCTTTGTTAGACCCATCCCGCTAACTCGCGTTTAGCAAGCGTTTCGAGCAGGTCTATTCCCTCTAAACTATCGTTAAGACAGGTGAAGCGCGCAAACTTTTCTCCGCCCTTTTCCAAGAAAATATCACGAATTTCAACTCCCAGCTCTTCAATCGTCTCAAGACAATCAGCGGAAAATCCCGGCGCGAAGATTGCAATATTTTTCACGCCATTTTCAGCGAGAGAGGCGACAACGTCGCTGGTATAGGGCGTAAGCCACTGCGCTGGTCCAAATCGAGATTGAAATGAGAGGCGCAGTTTTTCTTCTGACATATTCAGCGCCTGACGCAGCAATCGCCAGGTTTCTTCGCAATGTTCGCGGTAGGGGTCGCCACGATCGACTTGTGCTTGTGGTAAGCCATGAAAAGAGGCGAGAATAATCTCAGGCTCGAAATCAAGAGCTGCAAGCTCACGGCGCACAGCGGTTGCGAGCGCATTAATATAGGCAGGGTCGTCGTAATAAGGCGCGCCAATACGAAGCGCGGGTTGGCGTCGCATCCGCTCTAGCGCATGAAAGGCGTCATCAGCTACTGACGCAGTCGTTGATGCGGCGTATTGTGGATAGAGGGGCAAAAGCACGATGCGATTGCATCCTTGCGCCATCAGCGCATCAATTTTATCTGCGATAGACGGCGCCCCATAACGAAGCGCATAGTCGACGATAACCTGCGCTTTGCCGCTCAGTGAGGAAGATCGCAGACGTAATTTTTCTGTTTGTAGTCGCGTAAATGTTTTTAATGGACCTTCGCCAATATCATGATTCCAGACAGAGGCATATGCTTTAGCCGAGCGCTTTGGTCGCGTGTTTAAAATAACGCCGTGAAGAATTGGCAGCCACAATAGGCGCGGTAAATCCACAACGCGAGGATCTGATAAAAATTGTGCTAGGTAACGCCGCACCGAGCGCGTATCTGGCGCGTCCGGCGTCCCAAGATTTACCAATAACAGCCCAATTGGCGTTTCTAACGACGTCACGGACGCATCCTTTCAAAGAGCTGGCGCTCTTCAGGCGATAATGAGAAAGCCTGTTGAGGCGAAGGAAAAGCGCCTGAGCGCACATCTCTAACATAGGCGGCGACCGCGTCATGCATAGCCGTTCCAACTGCGCCATAACGGCGATTGTGTTTATAGTCCCTTTGGGTAATGCCAGCGAGGTCGTTGACCACAAGCACTTGACCGTCTGTTGCAGCGCCAGAGCCAATGCCGATCGTTGCAGCCGTGACGCCTCGCGTAATACGCTGGGCAAGCTCTTGCGGCACGAGCTCTAAGACAAGAAATTTTTGGCCGGCTGCGTCAAGGCGGAGCGCGTCATCAAAGATTTGACACGCGGCGATCGCGTCTTTGCCCTGGCGTCTCTTTATTTGATGGTGCTGCGATTCAAGACCAAGATGGCAGCAAACATCAAGGCGCTCCTGAACAAGGGCTTCCACAATGTCCGCCCTCGCGCCTTCAAATTTTATGCAATTCGCCCCGGCCGATGTGAGCTTTAGAGCGCTCTCGCGGGCTTGTTGGGGCGTTTCATATGTGGCGAAGGGGAGATCGCCGATGATGTAGGCCAGCGGCGCGCCGCGACGAACTGCGGCGATGTGATGCGTCATATCTTCAAGCGTCACCTCTCTTTCATGCGCATAGCCAAGAATGTTCACGCCGACGCTATCGCCCACAAGCAAAATATCCGCGCCCGCCTGTGCAACGAACCGAGCTGTTGGCGCATCATAAGCTGTCACGGCTGCAATCTTTTCATTGCGGCGCTTCATGCTTGAAAAAATATCAGTCGCCGGCACTCAAGGCTCCGCCAGAATGTCGATACCAGAGAGGGGCCTACCGCGCGCTCGCGTCCTTGCAGGCGTTGGGGCGCAGTGGGAGCTGTATTTGTTGAAGGTCATTGCATTTATCACATGCGCTAAGCGCAGCGGACAACGCGATAATCAGCGGAAATGTCCATAATCTGCGCGTCATCTGGCCTCTCCCTACTACGTCAGCGCCGCATTGCGCCTGAGGCGCTCAAACCATAGAGGCGACGCTTTCTCCCGGCAAGCGGGAGAATCTGACCCCTGGCTTGCATCCGACGAAAACCCCGGTATAACCCCGCCATCGTGACGTTCCTGGCCGGGGGCTGAACGGAAGCGCCCTTGGGCGAGGAGTTTCTCCGCCTTCCCGTGTCTCCGCCTTCGAATTTTGCTTCTCGAGCCTTTCCGAAGGGCTCGAAGGGCTTGGCGCCGGGACGGTTCACGACAAAGGAAAGGCAAGAAATCATGGCTCTCTATGAGCATGTCTATCTCGCGCGTCAGGATATTTCTCCCCAACAAGTGGAGACGCTGACCGCGCAATTTAAGGGCATTATCACATCGCTAGGTGGCACTGTCGGCAAGACAGAATATTGGGGCGTTAAATCGCTCGCCTATCGAATTAAGAAAAATCGTAAAGCGCATTTTACTTTACTCAACATTGATGCGCCGCCCGCTGCAATTACCGAATTAGAGCGTCAGCAGGGTATCAATGAAGATATTCTGCGCGTTTTGACGTTGCGGGTTGATGAACTTGAGGAAGGTCCCTCAGCACAACTGAGAAAACGCGACGATGATGATCGCGGCGGCGAGCGTCGCGGCGGCGGAGGCGGATCGCGGGGGGATCGCTCTGAGCGTCGCCCGCGTCGGGATGAGGGACGTTTAGAAGGAGATATGGAATGACCACTGGAGCTCGTCGTCCTTTCTTTCGTCGGCGTAAGTCATGTCCCTTCTGCGGTTCAGGCGCGCCGAAGATTGATTACAAAGACACTCGTTTGCTGTCGCGTTATATCAGCGAGCGCGGAAAGATCGTGCCTTCCCGCATTACAGCTGTTTCAGCTAAGAAACAGCGTGAATTAGCGCAAGCGATCAAGCGCGCGCGGTTCCTTGGCTTGTTGCCTTATGTGATCCGCTAAGAAATTTAAAAAAACTGATATGAAAAACCGCGCTAACAGCGCGGTTTTTTTTATTGAGCTTGAGGTTAGAAAAGGATCAGAGATAAAGAGACGTTGATAAATTATTTTTTATTTGGATCAATGATAAATTGTGCGGCGGCGAGTTTGGCGAAATGATCATTTTTCGCAATTAGCGCATCAAAAGCGCCGCTTTCGATAATTTTTCCTTTATCGAAGACTAAAATGAAATCGGCGTTTTTAATTGTAGCGAGACGGTGGGCGATAACAAAAGTCGTTCGTCCTTTTGTCGCTGCTTCAAGGGCTTTTTGAATTTGTTGTTCCGTTGTCGCGTCAAGCGCGGAGGTGGCTTCGTCAAAAATAAGTATTGGCGGGTTTTTCAAAAGTGCGCGCGCGATTGATAGGCGCTGCCTCTCGCCGCCTGAGAGCCTGCGGCCATGTTCGCCAACCTTTGTCGCCTTGCCATCGCTTTGATGTGAAACAAATTCACTCGCTTGGGCGAGTTCTAGCGCGCGGGTCATTTCTTGATCGCTGGCGTCTGGATTTCCGATCCGGAGATTTTCTTCAATGGTGCGAGCAAATAACATGGGCTCTTGGAAGACAACGCCAATGTTTCTGCGCAGAGAATGGAGCGTGAAGTCACGAATATCTACGCCATCAATTTTCACGACTCCCATACTAGGATCATAAATTCGGTGTAGAAGACTAAGCGTTGTCGATTTCCCTGAGCCTGTCGCGCCAACAAGCGCAATTGTTTGGCCTGCTTTTGCTCTGAAGGAAATATTTTCTAGCGCCTGTCGACGTCCGTCATAGGAAAAACTGACGTTTTCAAAAACAACGTCGCCCTTAAGATGTCCGGCGTCATAAGCATGTGGCCCGTCAGTTATTGATGGCTTTGTATCTAAAACATCAAAAAAATCCTGAATTTTAGCAGCTTGCATAAATAAGACATTAATGAATCCGACAACTTGTTCTAATCTGCCAATTAAGAGCGTGGCGAAATTCATAAATGTAACGATCTCGCCGATTGATGCTTGATCCTGCATATGCAGCCAGGCGCCTAATAAAAATATTGCAAGAATCGTAAGCGTTGCTGAAGCGCGGCTTGCAACAACCACGAGCGCCCACCATGATAGGACTGGGATTTGCGCGGATAAAACATCATCAATAATCTTTTTTAAGATTTTTGTTTCATGATCTATTCTTGTAAAGCTTTGTACGACTGGGATATTGCCTAGGGTATCTAAGGCGTGTTCAGCTAGAGAGGAATTAAAACGCTCTACCTGATCTTGAAGAGCTTCTGTTCGCCTTAAAACAAAGCTTGTGACAACATAGAAAATAATCACAAGGACGATCAGAAGTCCGCCTAATCGCCAATTAATAAATACTGTCATGGGCAGTAATATAAATAGAGCTACAAATGAGGCGCAGTTCTCACGGAAAAAAGAAAGCCACAAGCCAAACATTGCGCCTGCGCCATCAAGCATGGTTTTTAATAAGCGACCCGAATGCGCATTGGTGTGGAAAGTTAGCGGTAAACGCAACGCATGCGTAAAAAATTCCGACATCACAGCTAGGCGTCTACGATGGGCAAGTCGATCGGCGTTTAATCCAACAAGTATGGCGCCGCCAATTGAAAAGAGGCCAAAGCCAGCCCAGGCGGATACTAGCGGTATAAGTTCATCCCAAGTAAGCTTGCGTCCCGGGAGCTGAGCGCGCGTCATGAGATCAATAATGCGGCCAAATAATATAGGCTCGGCAAATTGTGCAATTGCAAGCGCTAGATTAGCGATAATGAGGATGCAGACGAGGCGCGCTTGTGGGCGCAATAAACCAAGCACGCGCAGGTAAATTTTGACGACTGACATTTCTTGCTCAACTAAAAACTAAAGCGATGCGCGCTGATTGTAATTTTTTTATCAAGCTAATTTATTGATGCGCGGCGAGACTTTAGCGTCTCGACTCTCACTCTTCTTCGCCAAAACGGTTAGAAATCAAAGCCTCAAGCGCATCTAACGCCTCAAGCGCTTGGGGACCCGTAGCGCTAACTGTGACTGTCGAGCCTATGCCTGCGCCCAATGTCAGGATGCCCATAATCGAGCTGCCGCCAACAGTATCGCCATCTTTAGATACTGTTATAACGGCGTCGTATTTCTCGCAGCATTGGACGAATTTCGCTGTAGCGCGCGCATGGACGCCTTTTTTATTTATAATGACAAAATCGCGCGTCGCTGAATTCTGATTGGTCGAGGCAGGTGTTTCAGAGGATGTGTCGTTCATTTGGCGTTGAGCACTTTGCTGGCGATATAAACGTATTTTCTGCCGGCGTCTTGAGCTTGCAACACGGCTTGGTCGAGCGGCGCACTCTCGCGAACGGAAGCGAGCTTGATTAACATTGGCAAATTTATGCCAGCGAGCACTTCAACATTACCGCCATTCATGACGGAAATTGCCAGATTGGAGGGAGTGCCGCCAAACATATCCGTTAAAACAACAACGCCATCCCCGCTATCAGCTTCATGAATGGCGTTGACGATATCCGCCCGTCGACGCTCCATGTCATCTTCAGGACCAATAGAAATGGAGATGAGTTGCTTTTGAGGTCCCACCACATGCTCAAGCGCAGCGCGGAACTCACAAGCTAAATGGCCATGGGTCACGAGGACCATTCCGATCATAGGATCCTACCACTCATCAGAACGGTTCATGCCAGGGACGGCGCGAGGGAAAAGGGGCGACAATTGATCCTGCATCTATAAAAGATGGCGCGAGTTTTAGTTACGCATAGGCGCCGATAGGTGTTTTCTAAGCCTATTGCGCGCCGCATTTTGTGCGTTGCGAAGAATTTGGCAAGTAAAAAGCGCGCCTCAGCATAAAATTAGCTTAAGCTATTGAATAAAATGGTTAATTAGGGTTACTGCCGTCCAGTCATGGGCGGCGACAACAAGCCGGGGCAGCTGAATTCCCATAAGTTGTGCTGTTTTGTCGCTTTCTTCGGGCAGTCGTTTTTGCGGCTGATCGGGTGACGCGAGATCGATCAGGGCGTGGAGAACACAGGCTTCAAGATGGGGAAGCGTTATTAAGCCCAGGCCGCGCGCTTCAATGAGGCCTGCAATTTTTTCATGCGGTCGAGCGATTAAACGGCCGTTGACCGCTTCAATCTGCACGCGATCGTCCGCGACGAGGCAGGCAAAATTATTTGTCTGACGCGCTTGCGCAATCAAAGCGAGCGTCAAGGAGCTTTTGCCAGATCCAGACGGGCCGCGCAGCAATAGGCCTTTCGCGCCGACAATGAGCGCATTGGCGTGAATAAAATATTGACCATGTTGTGAACTCATTGCGCGGCGGGAAGCCAGACAACAAATCGCGCGCCAAGCACTTCATCATCCAAATCTTGTCGATTGGTGCCCTCCGGACTGAGGCGTGTGCGATTAAAAGCGCGAATACGGCCGCCGTGCGCTTCAATTATTTGTTTTGAGATCGCGAGTCCTAAACCAGAGTTATGCCCAAAACCCTGTTCTGGGCGATCTGTGTAAAAACGCTCAAACACGCGATCAAAGGCGCCGTTTGGAATGCCTGGCCCGTCATCATCGACGATAATTTCATAACCAGCAATGGGTTGCCCGCCTGGACCTCTGGCTGTTTCCGGCCAAAGCAGGACACGCACGCAACCGCCATGTTTTGAAAAGGAACGAGCGTTATCAATGAGATTATTAAAGACCTGCCCCAGACGAGAGTCATGGCCTAATACAAGCCAGCGGTCCTTAATGGCGCTTTGCGCGGCTGGCGTGATTGTGAGCTCGATCGTGACGTCATCATTGCGGTTCACTGAACGTGCAATTTCAGTAACCGTACTCAACGCGATGGAGAGATTAACATCTTCCATATCCGCGCGCGCGAGTTCAGCGTCTAATCGAGAGGCGTCTGAAATATCGCTAATCAATCGATCAAGACGCCGAACGTCATGCTGAATGATTTCTAGCAGCCGCTCACGCGCAGAGTCGGTTTTTGCAATTGGCAATGTTTCAACGGCGCTACGCAAAGAGGTTAGGGGATTTTTCAATTCATGCGCAACATCGGCTGCAAAATGTTCAATAGCCTCAATGCGATTGTAGAGCGCTTTTGTCATATCGCGTAATGCGCCAGATAGGTGCCCAATCTCGTCTTGTCGATCTGAAAAATCAGGGATCTCTTGTCGGGACTTGGTGCCGCGACGAACGCGATCGGCGGCCTCCGCAAGACGATGCATCGGTTCGGTTATTGTGTTTGTAAAGAACAAGGAAATGAGCAGCATTACCCCGGCGGAGACAAGAAAGATGCGGATGATGCCCCATCGTTCTGCAGCAATTACTGAGTCAAAATCGCCGCTCATCGTCGAGAGCAGGAGCGCTCCGCGCGTTGTTCGAGATCTTTGTATGGGTACTGCAACAGAAATAACAGTCTGGCCTTGTGCATTGGCGCGCACAATCGTACCGGCTTTGCCATCCAATGCAGCCTCTACTTCAGGATAAGTGCGGCCATTCTTGAATCCAATATCTTCGTAAAGCGCAAGATCAGGACGTCCGAGGAGACGTCTGAATCTGTTAATTGTGTTTTGTAAAGTCGAAGAGGCGTCTACCGATGTGCGTTGTGTTTCAACAACGGGTAAGTCAAAGCGTAATATTTTGGTGCGTCCTGAAACTGGCCGTGAGTCGAGCAATAATTCGCCGTCATTATCATACATGCGGGCGCGTAAACGCGTCGGAGAAAGTAATCTGCGCAGGAGCGGTCCGGCGCGCTCAGGATTTAAGCTATTTTCGATTGAGGATAATTCATTCGCAGAAGCTTGACTGTTTTCTCCCGGCGCAAGCTTCAAGAGCTTCTCGGGATCAATTGAAATAGAGTCGGTGTCAACGGTTGCGGATGAAGCGATTGCCGCAGCGATGATTGCGCCTTGGATGCGAAGGCTTTCCACGCGTGATTCAATTAAGCCTTCACGGAATTGATTGAGGTAAAGGAACCCGCCAAGGAGCGCGACAAGTCCGCCAAGGTTAAGAACGATAATGCGTCGCGTAAGCGAGGAGGAAAAATGTGATTGGAAGCTGCGCATGAGTCGCAGCCAGCGCACGTTTAGAGAGCGGAGCTTGCGGGAGCGACGCAGCGCAATTTCGCTGACGCTTTCCTGCGCAGCGGGGTGTTGCTTGTCTAATTCTTTTGGGACGGTCACCGCATCCGTTTCTTTAGCTGCGACTTTGATCGATGATTTAAGAGGGGCTTCGTGTGAATTTTGGCGCGCCTAGCATTGAGGCTTTAGTCGTTAAACTGCGTGCGGCTACGCTTCTTTAAAACGGTAGCCGACGCCGTAAAGCGTTTCGATCATTTCAAAATCATCATCCGCAGCTTTAAATTTTTTGCGCAAGCGCTTGATGTGACTGTCAATGGTGCGATCATCGACATAGACCTGATCATCATAGGCGGCGTCCATTAAGGCGTTGCGACTTTTTACGACGCCGGGACGCTGGGCGAGTGATTGAAGGATGAGAAACTCTGTGACTGTGAGCACAACGGGTTCTCCCCGCCAGGTGCAGGTGTGGCGCTCTGGGTCCATGACCAGGGCTCCCCGCTCAATCGCCTTAGCTTCCACTTCCTTCTGTGCTGTCGCCTCTTTCGGGTTCGATCGCCGCAAGATTGCTTTAACCCGCTCCACAAGGAGTCGCTGGGAAAAGGGTTTGTGGATGAAATCATCCGCGCCCATTTTAAGGCCGAAGAGCTCATCGATCTCTTCGTCTTTGGAGGTGAGAAAAATAACCGGTAGGTCGGATTTCTGGCGCAAACGACGCAAAAGCTCCATGCCATCC
>Ga0214923_10007396_pt1 | contig 11983 bp, 12 predicted proteins | sample LL1510_MetaG_FD_177993 | JGI IMG/M metagenome (GOLD analysis project Ga0214923, IMG submission 177993) | Freshwater microbial communities from Lake Lanier, Atlanta, Georgia, United States - LL-1510 | ecosystem: Environmental > Aquatic > Freshwater > Lake | place: USA: Georgia | collected... | reverse complement strand
TCCCAAAAAGGATGATAGTACCCAAGACCAAAACGTTAGCAAATTCTAACAAAAAATCCAAGAATTCCTTAAATGGACTTCTTGTGTTTTTATTTGAAATCTTTTTCATTTGTGTATATCATACCTATGGTTGAATATATCTAAAAAGTATATTACGCAATCTGCCACGGCTAGTATAGTTACGGGTAGAAAAGTAAAAAAGAAAAACCAAAATATTGGAATTTGATTATCCATTTATTGTTTACCGGAGTTCATGCAAGTTTTTGTTGACTTTGGAGGTTTTACTATATCCCGAATCATTCCACATATAATACCATATGATACCACAGGAATAAGAATAAGCAAGCAACCAAACAAAACAAAAGGGTCGTGCCACTTTGTCGGTCTATAATCGTCATAAAGATGATTGTTCGATTGCATATGTTCCAATTTTTAGTTCTCCTTTGTCATCTTCATAGAGAAAAGTGCAGTTATCTTTTTCAGTCCAGCAACCACAGTTTGCGTATACTGTCCCATGCACTTCAGCAATCTTTGGATTGTGAAGGTGTCCGCATATCACTCCATCATACTTCTTTTCCTTGGCATATCTGCATATAACATCTTCAAAACTTTCAATGAATTGCGCTGCCTTCTTTACTTTAATCTTTACATACTTGGACAAAGACCAATATCGCATTCCCAATGCTCTACGGCACCAATTAAAGATTTCATTTAGATCAAGCATAATTTCGTATCCTATGTCTCCTAGTTTATACAGAGAAGAACTGATTGGATACTTGGTTAGCAAATCAAACTGGTGTCCATGAATAACAAGAAATTTCTTTCCGTTCTTCGTGGTATAATCCATTCTTTCGTACAGAGAAATATTTCCAAATATTTCATGTCCTATGAACTTTGCCATAAACTCGTCATGGTTTCCATAGATGTAATGAATTTTGGTTCCCTTACGAGAAAGTTTCAACAGTCTTTCCACGACTTCAACCTGTCCAATTTGCTTCTCATGTTTCATGGAGAATGCGTCCTTGAATCTCCAAATATCGATGATGTCACCTACCAAGTAGATGTTATCAAAGGTATTGGACTTTAGGAAGTCTATGAGAGGCTTGTGCTTTGCCTTCTTAGAGGCAAGATGAAAGTCTGATAGAAAGACCGTTGTGTAGTGCATTATGTGATATCAACTACTTCGCACTTATCGCCGGTACAAGCAAAGGTTTGAGTGCCAGAAGTCTTATCTTCTTTTTCATACTTCACAAGATCTGACCAATTAACATTTTTTGGCATCTTCTCAAGGAGTGCCATGTATTCTTCCTTACTGCACTCTTGATATGGTGCTTGACGATAATTGTGATCACTGTGTGGTAGGAATGATATACCACTAATTTCATCGAAGTGTTTATATACCCAAGCACCAACATCCATCCATTCATTTTCACGAACGGTTACAGTAATACTTGGCTTATGCTCACACCAATGGCGCTGATACACCAACCAAAGTTCTAGGTGCTCAATTGCACCCAAATCATTACGAGTCAGACATCCCTCGGGTGACTTCGTTGGGAAGGAGAATACCATTACAGAATCGGGTTTCATTACGCACTTTTCGTGAGGGAATCCCATGTCCATCATCATTTTGCACAATGGATCCTTTTGATCTGCACGAACAGTACGAATATAGTATTCGCTGTGTCTTGGGTGAATACCAGATGCGGCATCTACTAATTGCGAAACTGTGCCCGATGGTTTTATGCAAGTAATGGCAGCAGCAGATTCAATTCCAATTTTTGATGCATACTCTTTGTTTACTTCTACTGCAATGTTTTTAAGTTTGACAAGACCCTTTTCCAAATTAATAACATCATTTGCCATATGTTCATTGTCAAGAATTCCTGTTAGAGATACGCCCAGAAGTGCCTCTTCCTCACAGTTCTTCTTCCATTCGCTGGAAAGATATGGGAAGTTCGTTAAAGACGCTTGGAATGTACCTAGGATCGTCGCTAAACGAACCTTACGAGCAAGATTGTCTGCTGTGTCATCTGCTCGCACAACGACTTCTGTGAGGTTACAGAACTCTCTATCTCGTAGAATGATTTCAGAGCAAGGATTGGTTCCAAACTCATAGTTTGGATCACGACGATCCCCTAGTTTGGCAACAGTCTTTTTGCAAGCCTCACGATTAAAGATACCGCGCTCGCCACTCTTGCTCTTATAAAGAGACATCCATTCTTCCATAAAGATACCCATGTCTGGTTTTTCTTTATAGGCAACTGAGTTGTTTGCAAGTGCGCGTTGGGGATGTTCATTCCACCACGCACCAGATTTTGCGTCGCGCATCCTCTCATCAGTGAGATTACTGAGTGAAATAAGTGCAGATCGGCGCACACCTCCAACAACGACAACTTCTGCAATTTTACAGACGATATCGTGACATTCAATGGACGTAAGTTTTCTGCCCGCACCTCTTTTAAAAGTTTCAGTAGTGAACTTAAAGAGATCTTCAAGTGGCCCCGGACCTGATGCTCTTCCACCAAATGTCTTGAGTCTTGCGCCAGCAGGACGAATTTTTGACACATCCCATTTTGGTATTTGACCACCAATAAGTAGGGATACAAGTTCCCTATATGCTTTAGCCCAACCAGCCTTGCTATCTTGCACAACAATAGTGGTTTCACTGTTTGTAAACTCCTCTGCAATAGTTGGTAATTTCTCAACATATTGTCTTTCGACAGAGAAGCCCACGCCTGTCCCACACATGAGTATGTATAGAATTTCATCAAATGCACGAACACGGTTCACTGCAACATATGAACAATTGTAACCAGCGGTATTGTCCCTGTTTAAAGCCTCACCGGCAGTCATAAGAGCGCGCATTGATGGCATAATTTCTAATTTAATCACAGCAGTTTCAAGTTCATTTCTCAGTTCAGAAGTTAAATTAAAATTATTTTCTTCTTTTAATTTAGTCTCAAAAAAATTAAAATAACGCTTAACTGTTTCTTCCCATGTTTCGCGACGATTTTCGCTTTCAATCCATCGTGAATAGCGCGAAAGGTGAATGAAATCCTGATAGAGGCTTGGTAGACTCATTTTTATCTCCTGATTGAGTTGGTGTTTTATGTAGTTTAGTTTGTTGTAAGGACTTTCCAAGAAATTGGAAATAATTCGCTAATAATTTTGCCAATAGATTTTGCATATTCTTGACACTCCCATTGTGCATGGGGGTCTGTTCTTTGTTTATAAACGCGAGAGAAAGCAGATAATGATCCTGTCCACCACCATTCTGTATATGTGGATTGAGGAAGAACAGAACGGGCTTGCTCTGGTGCAACTCCCTGTTCCAATAATTCATTATAAGTTTGAATTGCTTCTCTTACTGTCATTTCATAATGACGATTTACCGTGTTGTATTTTTCATTAATTTCCATAAAATCTTCAGATCCCTGTTTTGCACCATTTAATGGTTTACCCCTCCAACGTGGTAAATAAAATTGAGGCGAATCACTTACATAACGACGAGAAACCTCGTTTTCCACAAATCCAACTTTATGTTTAAATAATTGTGTTCGTATAAAAATTGGAGCCTTAATTCTAAGAGTAATTTGAGGATGTGCGAATGGCGTCCAATGATTATGCTTTGCAAGATATTTAATTAATTTTTCATCACGCGAAAAAAGAATACCAACTCCGTCACTGTCATATTCTTGCCATACACTTTCTTTGTTAAAAGAAACTCTTGCTGCATTTACAATAGTTAAATCATCACCCATATGCATAACATATTCTACATGACCCTTATCAAGAACTTTGATTTTCATCATTTCCATTATTATTTTCCTCTTCTTCTGCAAAGTAAAAACTTACTCTTCCTGAACCACCATAATCAGCGGAATATTCAACTGCTTTTTTCCATAATATAGGATCTAATTCTTTTAGTTTTTCTGAAAACTTTAAATGTATTTTTAAGATCAAATAAAAAAAAGTATCATCATCCATTGATTCTTTTTTTCTTTTGTAAGCAAAAAACTTTTCGCCATCTTCCTCTTCAATGAAAACATCAATTTCCATATCATTCGCAAAAGTATTTGCAAAATCCATAGAAATGTCATGGATTTCTTTGTTCATCTCCATTGCATACTGTTTCAAATGAATAAAAAAATTAAAAAATGCCTCTGACATTTCTTCGCCATATTCTTCATAAAATTCTTCATCAAATTTTTCTTCTGTCATACTTTTTTCCATTCATTGAACTTTAACTGTGCTTGAAGTCCATTGTAAGTGTTTTGTTTTATTATTTCAATAATTTGTTTTGTAGTTTTTCCAGATAAAATCATGTCATTTATATCTTTTTCTTTAATTTTATTTGGCCAAATTACAACATTAAATTTGTTTTGTATAAGTTGATTTATGGTATTTACCACATTTTTATTTCTTGGTTCATTGTCAATAACAAATATAATTTCTTTGTTCTGCATTATTTGTGGCAAAATTACAGAACCATCTAAACCAAGCATAGCAACACAATTTGGTAAAAATAAAGAATCTAGTGGTCCTTCTACAACAAATATAGGTTCATTTTTAATTGTGTTTAATCCAAACCATAATTTTTCTATATTTTTTCTTTTAATTGTAATATAGCGAATAGCCTTTAAATTATTTCCTAAATATCTTCCCTGAACACCTATTAAATTATCATTTTCATCATAAATTGGTATTACTAATCTTTTTTCTTTTAATAAATCAACTTTTGATGGATCTATGGTTTTTGCAACAGAACTAAAATCTTCTGTGTAAAATAAATTACTAAAAGATGATTTTGGCAATTGTCTTGATTTTACATATTCTTTGCAAATATGATTTTCTGGTAAAGAATCAATTGAAACACAGTCAATAAGTTTTGTTTTAGTTTCAAAATTTGGTTTTTCAAATTTAATTACTGGTTTTTTGTAATTTGATTTGCCATTCTCTCCATTGATCCATCTTTGTATTGCGTATTCTTTGCAATGATTAGGAGAAACTTGTTCCAGAAAATTGTATAGATTGCTGCTAAAATTACAATTATGGCACTTGTAGAAGAAATCGTTTCCTTTTTGAAAGAAAAATCCTCTTGCTTTGTTTTTGTGCTTTTGTGAATCTCCACAAATTGGGCATCTACAATTTGCAAGAGTTTCTTTCTTCCATACAAACTTTTCTAGCATAGAAGAAATCATGTTGATAAACATTTTGTCAATATAAGTTGACATTAGAACTTCCAATCACCAGTTTTTGTGTTTTTAATTTTGAAAATTTATCTCTTAAATCATAACCAGTCCCTGCTTCTTGTTCATCCGTTGTATTAGCAGCAACTAAAGTTGGTTGATTTAATGTTGGAACATCCGAGAGTTTCATTTTAGCACGATTTAATGCAACAACAAATTTTCGATTAGACATTGCATTATTATATCGATTTTTAAGTTGTTTTACCATAATTTGGTTTGCTTCCTCTAATTCTTCAGTTGAGATAAGTGCGATCATAAAATCACTAGTCGCAGGCAAACCAAAAGATTCTGATGTATTTTCAAGACCAACATCTGTGTTTGAATATCCTTCTCTATTTGTTTGTGTTGCAGTCCAGATAGGAAGATCATATTCAACCGCAAGTGCTCTTAATTCTTCTGCAATCGCTTTGATTAGTGTGTAAGAATTAATTGCTCCGGTGTTTTTCATTCTAGAAGATGAACAAATATTCAAATAATCAATAAAAACAATATCAGGTTTAAAACCTTTTTTAATTTTTAATTCTTCCATTAATGCTCTAAAATGTATGGCACTAGCACTAGAAGTTGGGTATTCTTTGATAATTAATTTAGAAGTAATATTTCCACACAAATTATCAATTTTCTTTTTGTAAACAGAATGTGGCATATCTTTTAAATCGTCCATAGTAACATCAAGAAGATTTGCGTCTATTCTTTCAGCAATTCTTTCTTCTGACATTTCACATGTAATGTATAAAACATTCAAATTTTGAACCAAACAATTTGCCGCGTGATGACATAAAAATAAAGATTTACCAACACCAGTTCCCGCCATAACAACATTTAATGTTTTTGTGGGAGTTCCACCGGAAGTAATTGTATTCATGTATTCAATATCAAAAGCAATTTTCTTTTCTTTTAGATGATAAAATTCAAATCGTTTATCCGCATCTTCTGCGTAATCATGTCCAATATGAACATCAAATGACACAGATAGTGCTTTACTCAATAAATCTGGAATAGCAGTTTTTGTTCTTGATTTGTCTTTTCCATCAATTATTTGAATTGACTCCATAATTGAATTATAAATTGCTTTATCTTTACAGAAATTTTCTGTTTCATTTAAAATCCAATCAGAATTTACAATTTCAGAAAAATCAAAAATTTGCACAAGATCTATGCAGTCTGTAAAATCTTTTTCAGACAAATTTTTAAGTTTTTCTAAAGAAATAATCACTGCTTCCTTGGACGGAATTGTGTTGTATTTTGTAAAAAACTCTTGGATATTTTCAAAAATTAATCGCTCAGAGGTATCATGAAAATATTCACTCTTGAGGAATGGGATCACCTTGCGACAATAATCTTCGCTCATCATCAGGGTTCGTAAAATTGTTTGTTCTATCCTCTGATTCATTCTCGGTTTCCTCTATCCATTTTTCCAATAAGTCAATTACCACATCGCCCGCTAATTTAAAAAATTCATCATTAAGTGTAACATTATTTGGATTTTTTACAACAATTGGATTAAAAATTAATCTGGCATGTTTTTTATCTTCGCTTTCTTCTACTCCAATTTTTTCATAAGTATATTCAACACCCTCAAATTTGCCAGTTTTAATTCGCACAACAACGAATCCATTATGAGTTTGTTCTGTTGCTTCGTAGATATTAAGCATCAAGTTTTCCATATTTAAATTCCTTTTGGATTCGTTCATCTAATTGTTTTAATACTTCTGGTGTAATATATTTTTCTGGTTCTTCATTAATATTTTTCATAAACACCTTTGAACCATCGGGTAGTTCAATTCTTGTAGAAACACTCTTAAAAATACCATATTCAACCGCCAAATCTGCCAGCCCATGATATCGATTAAGACCTGTTTCATAATTTAAACGAGTTTCTACTTCCATATTTTCTTTTGCAAAACGATTTTTATAATTTTTACAAGTAATAAAGTTTCCAACTACACCATCTTCTGTTTTATCTTTTTTCTTGCTCAAAAATAGAATTGTACTTGCGGCATATTTAACGCCGCTCCCACCAGATAAATCTTTTGTTGGGACATAAGCACCAACTACTTGATATGTGTGGTTAGTAATAAGCAAAGGAATTTCTGCTTTTCCGAGTTTAGCAGTCAAAACACGAAATGCACCCTTAACTAACTGTGCCTTTGTCATGTCTCTAACATTTTTTCCTTCTGCTGTGTCATTCATTTCTTTCTCGGTGGAAAGCATACCAAGTGAATCTAAAACCATTAAAATGGGTTTACGCTTATCTTTTTCCTCTTCCAAATATGCATTTACAATTTTTAAAGCCTGTGTCTTAAATTCTTCAATGGTTAAAACAGGAACGATGGCCAACCGAGAGGAATCTATTCCTCTTCCTTCCACCATGTCATTATTAATTGCATTTTCTGTATCAAAATATAAAACCATTGCATCTGGATGTGTGTCCAAAAAGTTTTTACAAATACCTAAAGCAAAAAATGTTTTGCCCGTTGCTTGTTCGCCCGCAAGGCAAGTAATTCTATTATTTGGCAATCCACCATGAATACTTCCACTCAATAGTGCATTAAGTGCATATGACCCAGTATCAATAAAAATAGTAGTGTCTTCGCTTTCTGCTGCCACAAATGCGTCTTCGTTTCCAGTTGCTTTTAAAAGTGATTTAATATTCATAAGAAATAGTCCTCAAGGGTGTTTTGTTTTTCTACAGTCCAACCAATCACATCAAGAATATTCTTGAGTGGATCTAAAAACGTTTTTTCAAACTGCATATCATAATCAATGTATTTATTAAGATCAAGTTCAATCGGAAGAGAATTTAAAAAAGTAATTACTTGATCTTTTCCATTTGGTCCACAAATTGGGTTTGGAGCTTTTAAATACACAAATTTAATTTTGTCGCCATCTGTAATTAATTTGTACTTTTTTTGAAGTTTCATTTTACGAATGTAATGATTATGTAATAATGCGCCTTTAACTGCAATTGGGGTAGACTTTTTATAAATCGTGACGCTATCATAATAATCATTTATTCCGTTAACGCTACGAGGAAAAGCAACCTCTTCAGGTGACATGGAGAAAAAAGTCTTTTTGAAATCAGCAACAAAATCTATTAATTTTTCTTGATCTTGATTCATGATGATATCAATTGCTTTTTTCAATTTTGTTCGTACAATTTGTGGAGTCGAACTACGAGTTGTTTCGATACCCTTAATTTTTAATTTTACTTCTTTGTATCGAACTCCTTCGCTATCCCACACATTCAACATGTAACGTTTTTTTGCAGTCCAAATACCTTTGCTTGCAATTGTTTCACGTTTCATGTGCATAAAATTACCAACACAGTTCATCAACTCTGCTAGTTCTTTATACTTATCTTCAATAAATGGTTCAATTACTTTACTGATAGACTTGTCAAGAAAGTCCACAATTTTATCAACATTTTTTTCATTTTTTATTACCTTTTTTACTAGTGCATCAAAACAAATGTAAATAGAGTCTGTGTCGCTTGCAATAATATAATCAATTTCATTAGTATTTAATGTTTCATTGATATATTTATTCAGCGCATGTTCAATCCAACGAATATTTAATTGACCAGAGAGAGTAACTGCTTCTGCTAAATCTGTGTCATAATAACGAAAATACTCATTACCAATTGCACCGTAGGCTGAATTTAATTGAATTTTACGAACAAGTTGAAAGTTGTTATATTTTGAAATATCATAATCCAACTTGATTTTTTCTTCTGAGTCAGTGCAAGTTTCCCTTTTCTTTTCCGCATCAATCATCAAATTTTTAAAATGTTTGCGTTCCTTATACATTTTTTCCATTAAAGCAGGAAACACACCCTGAACATCTTTACGAAATGTTATGCCATTAGCGGCAATAGTTTCTTTGCGTTGTTTTACATCATTAAAAATTTGAATTGGGTCAATAAAAGATTTAATTGATTTGCCTTCTTCCCGATCAAAAATTAAATCGGGAGATAACATACCAGCCTTACCCCAATCCGTTTTAGTTTCTGGTGAAATATTGTATTGCATAATCAAATGCGGATATAGACTATTTAAGTCAAGAGAAACAACCCAATTATAAAGACCAGGTTTTGGTTCTTTAACATAAGCACCAGCATATTGTCTATCTTTGCTATTATGCTTTTTTGGAGGAATCACAATACCACGCGCATGGAGATAATGGAAAACGATTGCGTCCCAAGTCCGAACCTGACTGAAAATATCCATCAAGTTTACTTTGGCTGAATATGCCAGCGCAACCGCAAGTTCCATGAGTCGTAACTTCTCCTCTAATTTTTTGATTAGAGTTACATCGTGAACATTGTATTCAATGAATTTTTGAAAGTCATTTTTGTAAAATTCATGAATGCTTTCGTACTCCGAATACGAAAGTTTGCCCTCCCCCAGTTCAATATTTGCGATATTATCAAGACGGTACGACTCTTGGTTGGTGTAAGTAAATGTAAGATAAAGTTCATAATAATCTAGTGTTGCAATCCCTGCAAGATCGTAAACATTATGATCTTTATTCCTACGATTTACCACCTTTTGATTTACAATATTCCAAAAAGAAAGACGCTTTGCTTCTTTTGTTCCCAGTATTGTCGATATACGGGAATACAAATATGGAATATCGAAGAATCGGATGTTCCAACCAGTAACAATATCAGGTGCTAGAGATTGCCAAAAGTTGAGAAAATCCATAAGCATCGTTGCTTCATCATCATAGCACTTAACATGATGATTCGCAGAGATACCTTTAAATGAGTTCAAACCAAAAGTAAAATACTTTTCATCACAATAAATTGTGATTGCATTCACCCGCTCCACCGGATTTTCCATATTTGGAAACCCAGACTCGCATTCTGTCTCAATATCAATGATTGCTATTCTTAATTTTGAGTAATCATAGTCAATCTCACCGGGATATCGTTCTGCCAAAAACGGATAAACAAAATCCATGTTTCCATAGATTTCAAAATTAGACACATCTTCATACTCTTTCACAAAGTTTTTTGCTTCTGACATGGAATCAAATTCCATTTCTGAAACAGAAACTCCGGTTAGAGTTGTGTGTGTCGAATTTTTACCCTTGATATAGAGTTTAGGTTGATATTGAACTCGTTCAGAAGTTCTCTTATTGTCCCGTATCTCACGAACAAGAATATTATTTCCGTAGACAAATGCGTTCGTATAAAAATTCATTCTGATTTTGATTTTACATATGCTGAAAATAAAACACAATAATTGATTATATCAAGAATCGCGTCATTGTATCCTTCGTTTTCAACAAGTAACTTTCCATCCTTTGCAAACGTGCTAAGCCTAGAAACTTTATCAACAATTCTTACCAAAAATCCTTGTTCTGTTGAACAAATTCCCATTGCCTCGCACCTTTCAAAATTGGCAAATGGTGTTCCGTTGCCTGATCCTGCGTAATCATGATTCTTCATTTTCATGATGTGTAAAGCAGTCTGGCATAAATTATTATGATGTTGAAATAATTCTTCTCGCTTCATGATGAAACTCCTGTAGATCCGAACCCACCGACTCTATCGGTTTTTTGTACAGGCGCAGTATAACATTCTTCAATTGCATAGTCAAGGGACTTTATAAGTTCTCCTTGGGCAATACGATCACCATGACGCACAACAAAGTCAACATTCGATGTATTGTATAGAAGAATCATCAATTCATTTGTATAGTCAGAGTCGATGATCCCTTCTGCATTTAGAAGAGTTATTCCCTTTTTGTAAGCCAACCCCGAACGTGGATGAATACGCACAGAGTAGCCAACTGGAATGTCTAGAATTATACCAGTTGAAATTGGCATAGTGTGGCGCGCGGGAACAGTAGTATCACCACACGCTGAAATGTCAAAGCAAGCAGATTGTTTTGTGGCAAATTTTGGTAAAATAGAATTTTCACTAATACGATAAACTTTTAGCATTTACATATTATACTACAAAAAAGTTAAAAGTCAACTGGATCTACTTCTTCAAATAATGTCGAAACCAAATAAGGCATGATTCTTCCACTACTTAAACTTTGTACAATGCATCTTGTATTATCTTGAGCAATTAATCCAAAGTATATAAATCTTTCATTTTCGGCAAAGTCAAACATTTTTGATTCTTGACATTGTGGATCAGAAAATTTTACAATAGATAAAAATCTTGGCATGCGGTTCCTTTAACTGTAAAGTAATATTTCTCTTGTAAGAGGTCTTCTTATTCTTGCTCCTATATAATCCATAAGAATTTTTGGAGATATACCCGGATATCCTGCACCAGCACCTATTCCATAATTAATCCAAAAAGGACTCATGTAATCTGCTGTTCCTGTTGGATAATGAGAATTACTTGACGGGGATGCAGTTCCAGAAGTTTTTACGGAATCTGTTTTGTTGTTTATTGAATAAGTAGTTGTAAAATTGCCAGCAGCATTCTGTTCTATTCCAAGATAGAGTTGATAAATTTTTTGAAACTCTACTAAAACTCCAGTATCGTATGAACTAACATTTGTTCCGTCTTTAATCCATATAATATTCCATGTAGTGTTTATTGGTGCATCGTCCACATAGTACCCTTCTAGAGGATCAAAAACGCCATTCACCCAAAATTGAAAATAAACTCCGTCAGAAGGACTTGTTGCGCTATTTGCAAAACCAAATCTAAAATAACCATATTGAGAGCCAGAACCGTATATATTATTTGTTACAAATATTGC
>Ga0214923_10007394_pt1 | contig 11984 bp, 10 predicted proteins | sample LL1510_MetaG_FD_177993 | JGI IMG/M metagenome (GOLD analysis project Ga0214923, IMG submission 177993) | Freshwater microbial communities from Lake Lanier, Atlanta, Georgia, United States - LL-1510 | ecosystem: Environmental > Aquatic > Freshwater > Lake | place: USA: Georgia | collected... | reverse complement strand
TTATATATTTCTTTAATTTATTAAAAAAATTGTTTATATATTTCTTTAATTTATTAAAAAAATTGTTTATATATTTCTTTAATTTATTAAAAAAATTGTTTATATATTTCTTTAATTTATTACAGCGGGGACTATTTTAAATGACACGATTTAAAATTATTCTTTATAAATTTTTTTCTTTTTTCTATATTTCATTTTAATTTCTTCTACCTCTTTTTTAGTAATTTCTAAAGATGACTTAAAATAATTTTTAAAGTTTTTAACAGATATATATTTTAGTGATTTAACTATGGATTCTTTAATTAAATCAAAACTCATTGGTTTATCTTTTCTCATATAGTATTTCAATTGATTAAACATTTTCTCGATAGGATTTTGAAAATGATGGTAATGTAAAACATACACAAAATCATTTTTCTTCTTTTTGATATATTCTTGAACTTCTACATTTCTATGAGAACTGGCATTATCCATTAAGATTAATTTATTTTTGATATTATTAATGAATGTTCCTAAAAAATCTATTAATTGTTGATGATCTACTCCTCATTTTTTGTATAACTTCCAAGCTACTATACCTTTTGTAGAAATAGCCATTATTAACGTATATTTAACAAATACTTTATTATCCTCTGTTATTTTATTTAATCTTTTTCCTATTTCACTTCTCCCTTTACGTGTAAATAATCCTATTGAAATAGAAGACTCGTCAATCGCAATTATATCATCTAAATTATATTTTTTAATTTTAGAATAAAATTTTTTATATTCTTCATCATAATTTATTGGTTTATTATATCTTGTATCGGGTCTATGTGTTATTTGAACGATACAAATTAAAAAACTATGTTTTTTAATTTATATCCTACTTTTTAAGAAAAATCAAAGATTTTTCTTAAAATGAACTTGTTTATAAGTTAAATTAGCATACTTAATTATGTTTGATAAATGAGTTTTTGATAATGTTATATCTTTGAAATTTTTATGAAAATATCCAAGTATATCAGTTAATGTTATCAATGGTTTCTTTTTTATTAAATCAATAATATAATTAACATGAATTTTCCTTACTTTATACGATCCTTCTTTTCTCTTTTTATTATCAACATTTCCATATTTGATATATCGTCTAACCTATCTAACCAAACTATATTTAGAACATTTAAAAATCAAACAAGCATTTCTTAAACTTGAATCTTCCATATCCAAATAATATTGAATTGCCTTTAATTTATAATCTGAAGATTTATGAACACCCATAAATTATATAATTTAATATATAATTTATTTTGTTTTAGATAATCTTTTATGTCTTATTGTTTCATTATGTGTTTTCATTGAAGATTCAGTAAAAACACCAAAATCACAAAATTTACAATAATATGTAAATTCTTTTTCTCTTTCCTGTTTTATAGAGTGATTATTTAATTTATGTGTCAAGTAATTATTTTTATTAGTTGATTGATAATCACAATCATTACACTGAAAAATTTCTTTTTCTTTTATTGGCTTTTTACCCCTTTCACCTGTTGTATGCAAAATAGTTACATTATGCTGTAATAGTGAATATCTAACGTCTGTTCCATAATAACATTTATCACAATAAAATTTATATTTATTCTTGTCCATTTTATTGTATTATATAAAATAATTTTTAAATTAATTTAAAAATTGAATTATTTATATTTTACATTAAATTATTAATTATAAATGCAAACAATGTCCTCAAAACAACCAATACCAAAAAAAATCAAACAATTAGTATGGAATAATTACATTGGTGAAAAAAATGGCATAGGATTATGTCAATGTTGTCAAATAACAGAAATTTCTCAAATGAATTTTCATTGTGGACATATAATAAGTGAAAAAAATGGTGGAGATATAATTTTAAATAATTTAACACCTATATGTTCGCTATGTAATTCTTCAATGGGAACTACTAACATGGATAATTTTATAAAAAAACATGGTTTAAAAGTAAATGATAAAATAGTTAATGCTTTAGCTAAAGAAGATAAAAATATTAACACAGAAAATGATATTAAAAAATCTTCAAAAAATAATAAAGAAGATAAAAATATTAATACAGAAACTGATATTAAAAAATCTTCAAAAAATAATAAAGAAGATAAAAATATTAATACAGAAACTGATATTAAAAAATCTTCAAAAAATAATAAGGAAGATAAAAAACCAGAAATTACTAACAATATATATAATCAAATAATTGAAAATAATAGTTTGGAAGATTTTTTAACTTCATTAACTATTAAAAAACTTCGACAATTATGTTATTCTTTGTCATCAATTAAAAGACCAAATAACCAAGTTTCAAATAATATATCACCTAATGGAACTAAGGATAAGGTAATTAAAAAAATTATCAAAAATAATTATGAGTATAATGATATTATTGAATTAATAAATAAAATTAAAAAATGTAAATACTTTATTAGGTGTAATGGAGATAGGTGTAATGGAGATGTCTCTAAAAATTGCAAAGAATGCACTGTTTGGGATGATTTTGTAAGTCAATGTGAAAATTGCGATACTTCGCATGCATATTATACTGATACTAAGCTATCGGATGAGAAAGATATTATAAAAACGAATTATATTTTTATTCATAAAGATTCTGGTAAAACATGTAGTATTTGTAAATGTAATACTAATATGGATGAGTATGTAAATGCTTTTAATTTATAATTCTTTTAAATAAATTTAAATTTATTTAAAAAAATAAATATATAGTATTATATATATAATGGTTAAAAACTCAAAACCAAAAGTTAAAGTAAAAAAGAAAAATGAAAAAAATTATGATTATATGAAGACTGTAAAAAATAATATTAAGAATGTTATTCGTAATAATGATTCTATAAAAATTATTAATGATCTAACAATAAAAACAAATAAGATTGTTATTCATGCTTATCAATATATTAAATTATATTGTCTTCATTTATTTGATAATAATTTACCAATACCTAAATTATATAAAGAATTTATATGTGATGTATTTAAGGTTATCACCCTTAGAAAATGTGGTAGTGGTAGTTATTCAATTGAAAAAATGCCTCAACAATTAAAAGATTTAACAGAATTTTACAAAGAACATTATTCAAAATTGTTAGATGGTAATGAAATTTTATATTATGATAAAATGAGTTATATATTAGCTTATGAAGCAATTGATATGGAAACGAATATTGAAAATATTATTAGAGAATATTTTTTACATCATCTAAATAAATATATTAATATCGAATTTAATGTTAAAGCTACAATGGACAAAATTACGAAGGAAAACAAAGATAAGGAAGTAATATTACAAAAAAAGAAAGAATTTTATGCAGAAATAAAAAAAATAAAAGATGATTTATTATCATTAGATGAATTGAAATCAAATGAAAAATATCATAAATGGATTAAAACAACTAAAGAAAATATATTTTCAAAAAATAAATTTGATAGGGATAATATTATTTATGATACTAAATCTAACCCACAAGATTATATCAAAGGATTAATTTATATTGGAAAACAAATAGAAAAATATTATGATAATGAGGATAAAGATAATCATAAAATAAGGTTATTTAGTATATTACCATTAAGAACAAATATCATACCAAAAAACATAACTATTGATACTTGTGGATTAATTCAAAATTTTTTGGGAGATGAATCAACAACAGAACATCTAAAAAATTATAAAAAAGAAGATAATCAATTCAAATTATGGAATAAAATATTTAAATTAAATAATAGAACATTTAAGAAAAATAAATATGATTTCAATTACATGATTAAATCTGATGGTATTTCAGTTTCTATATTATTTATAAGGTTAGGAGAAGATAACAAACCATTAAAGAAAAGTAATAGAAATAATAGAGAAACTGAAAATATCGAATATATTGAAAAAGTAGAATTTACTGATGATATGAAAAAGAAAAAAATAGTATGTGCCGATCCAAATATGGCAGATTTAATATATTGTGGTTCTAAAGATAATGATGGTAATTTACAAACTTTTAGATATACACAAAACCAAAGAAAATTAGAAACAAGAACAAAAAAATATTCAAAAATAATGGATAATATTTCAAAAGAAGAAACAATCAATAATCAAAGCATAAAAGAAATAGAAACATTATTATCTAAAGTTAATAGTAATACTTGTAATTTTCAAAAATTTAAAACATATATTACCCAAAAAAATAAAATAAATAATTTATTGTTTACGCATTACAAAAATGATATTTATAGAAAATTTAAATTAAATCGTTATATTAACACCCAAAAAAGTGAAAGTAAAATGATAATTAATTTTAGTAATAAATTTGGAAGTTCAAAAGATGTTATTTTTATTATGGGGGATTATGATAAAGGTGAAAATAATATGAAAGGTGTTGAACCTGTAATATGTCGTAAATTTAGAAAAATATTCAAAAATGCAGGGTATGAAACTTATTTGGTTAATGAATTTAGAACATCAAAATTATGTAATTGTTGTCATCAAGAAATAGAACCATTTTTAGAAAGAAAAAGTCATAAACCAAAAGATATCAAAAACGGTAAAAATATAACTGTTCATGGATTATTGCACCATTCAGGTGTCAAGCCAAGTTGCGAAATAATTCATAACAGAGATAAGAACGCAGTTCAAAATATGTTATACATAGTAGAAAATATTAAGAAAAACAAAACAAGACCTACTGAATTCAGTAGATCATCAAATTCATTTCCATTACACGATGGGATATAACCAAATTTTTACAGTAGGACTATTAATGAAAACATTTATATTTTTTTTTATAAAAAAATCGTGTCATTTAAAATAGTCCCCGCTGTAAAAAAATTGTTATTTTAATGTTATAATATAAATCTTTATATATAATATGGGTTGTTGTTATTCAATTAATAAAAATATACTTGAAAATGTCAATTATACTATACCAGAATTTTCATTGAACGGTTTATCAATGTATGGAAAAGTGGTTTATGTGTATGACGGTGATACCGTTCATATTGTTTTTAATTATAATAATATTTTAACAAAATTTAATTGTAGATTAATATTTATAGATTCACCTGAAATTTGTCCTAAAAATATTAAAGATATTACATTAAGAAATTTAGAAATAGAAGCTGCAATTAAATCAAGGAATTTTTTATTAGAACACGTATCAAATGTTTTAATAACAAATATAAATATGAATAAATCAGAAATAAAAGATTTGTGTGGAAAATCAACAAAACTAATTTGGGTTAAATGTTATGAATTTGATAAATATGGAAGATTATTAGTTGAATTATTTGAAACTAAAGATTCAATAATTTCAATAAATCAATTAATGATTAAAAATAATTATGCTATAACATATAATGGTGGTAAAAAAACCGAATTTAAACCAATTTAGGAGGAATATGACCCCATGTTCTTTCATAATTATTAGCATACTTTATTTTAATATAATCTTCACCTAAAATTAATAATGCCTGAAATATATCCCATACATTTTCTTTAGATTCTTTATCTAATCTACCATAAATATTTTGAAGTTTAAATACTTCATCTAATTTATCATTCCTTATTTTACTTTCAATCACAATTTTATTATCACAAAAATAACTCTCATCTTTATTCATTATTTTATCTCTACACTCAATTGCATAAAATAAAAAGTTCTCAATTGGAACAGCTGAATTAAATTTAATAATAGTTTGAATATTATTATGATATGTGCTTCCAACAATAGGAACAATTTGAATCAAGAAAGATAATAAAATTTCATTGAAATTATTAACAATAACACTTGCCATATATTATAATTATATAAATTAACCTTTATAATATTTATTTTTTATAAAAATATATTATATAATAATAATGGTAAAAAATATTATAGAAATGTCTAAAAAAAATCCAAAAGAACTTTATATTAAATATAAAAAAAAATATTTAAACTTAAAAAATATGATTGGTGGTGGTTCCACATATCATTTTAGTATTGATGGAATCGATATGCAACCAATCGACCAATATGATAATACAGAAGGATTACAAGCTGCATTAGAATCAAAAAAATTAATAAAAATAGGAGAAGGAATTTATTTAGATGCTATTAAATCAAAAGTATATGTCTTTGAAGATGGAAATACAAATGAGTATGATTTAGAGTATGCTTCAAGTGCTGGTGGTGGATTATCAGCATCAGGTGGAACATATTACTATATGAAATCAGGAAGTAAACATGTAGATTTAGGTGATTTATCAATATATTATAAAGATTTTATTCACGATGAAGAACAATCATATGATTTAGTTCCTTCAATTATGAGACCTCCGGAACGAGGAAGACCAGAAGGAACAATTGCTATATATCGAGATGATGATGATCATGAAGCAGGAGAAAGAACTAAAGGATTAGGAATATTTAAGAAAGAATATGAAGAGGCGCAAAGAACGCCAAGGCACGCAATTGAAACATCATTAGTATCAGCATCAAGCGAATTATCAAGAATGCCTACAGGTGAAAGTGATAGAAAACCAACTTTTCATATATATACAACTGGATTAGATTCTTCATCATCTCCATTATTTAAGGTTTATTTTCATGCTTTCCTGGCTAATAATAATTGGTCAGATTATGATGTTTCTATTTTCCACCATATAACAGATAGAGAAAAACTTGATGAAATCACAATGCAGTTTTTGCGGAGATATCCAACAGAAATTGTTAGAAGATTACTAACACCTGAAGAAATAATAGGAAGACCTGCACAATTTAAATTTTTATTTGACTGTAGTGGTATGGTTTATAATCATCCGTTAGAAGGTTTAGTATTTGATAAAGAATATTTTGATACTAATAGAATGCAATCGCCATCTGGATTAGAATTTGATAAACATATAGAGCTTTTTCAAGGTATACATTGTCCTTCAACAGATGATCCTAAAAATTATGTGGTAAATATAAAGGATGGTAAAGTTTTAACTGTATATGATAAATTAGTAGAATTTAATAATAGTAGTGATATATCTGGTGTTATTGATAAACAAGAAAAACTAAAAGACTTTAAGTATTTACCAGAAATTATATTAGATATGGTTTTGTTAGAAATTGATAAAATGAATTTTAATGATGAAAAGAACAGACAATTAATGTTAGATATACTTAAAAATTTAAAAAAATATATTAGATATGATTTTTTAAACCTATTAACTGAATATTTAACTGAACAAAAAGAAATTAGGAAAGAAGATAAATTTATTTCAATTATAATTCAGATTATGTTAGAAAGACTAATAATAAATATGGTTGGACAACAATTAGGAATTGAAAATCCCGACAGCGACGAATACTTTCAGTCAATGATTTTAAAATATGTTGATTTGATTCATTCATACAAATATACTTTTGAACATATTGAAAATTTATTATCGGCTATTATAAAATCAGAAACACAACATCGTCTATAAAATCAACTAACTTAACTTGAAAATTATCATCAATTAATAATGGATTCTTATTAATAATTTCTATTAAATCATTATTATTTTCTTTAGGAATATAAACAATTTTAACACCTGCTTTTTTCGCCCCAAATAATTTAAAAATTAATCCTCCAATCTTTGTTATTTTCCCAGTTAATTCTATTTCTCCTGTCATTGCAATATCATTTTTTATTGGTTTATTTAATATTCTTGATATAAAAGCACATGTAAATGCACACCCAGCACTTGGTCCATCTTTAGGTGTTGATGTTGAGGGAACATGAATATGAAAACCATTTTTAAAATTATTATAAATATATTCATCTAAATTTGTAATATTTGGATATTTATGTAAATTATTTTTAATATAATTTAATGCAGTTGTTAAAGAACATTGAACTGATTCTTTCATAACTGCACCTTGATTTCCTGTTAATTTTATTTCATATGTTGTATTAGGAATAAAATTATTAAATATTTGAATAGGTATTATACCACCCTCCGAATTATTAGTTGCATACAAACCATTGATAACCCCAACTAAAGGTCTATCATGTATTTTTGTTATTTCATTTTTAGGATTATTTAAAATTTTAATGATAGTTTCTTTATTAATTTCATTAAAATTATTTTTTTGATATATTTTATCTAAATTTAATGTTAAAAATATTTCTTCAATGTGTCTTTTAATAGACCTAACACCGGCTTCATTTGTATAGTTTTCAATAATAAATTCAATTAATTCATCAGATATTATATTATTATCACATTTTAAACCAATTGATTCTTTAATTTCTGGGATAATAAAATCTCTAACAATCTTAACTTTTTCATTAATATTATATGAGGATACCTCAATTTGTTTAATTCTATCTAATAATATGGGGTCGACTAATTTAGAATCATTATAAGAAAAAATAATAATAACTTTATCAAGTGGGAAATCAACACCTTGAAAAAATCTATCTTGAAAACATTTATTCATATTAGGGTCTGTTAAATGTATTAATATACTGGTTATCTCATTTGTAGAACCGTGTTTAGAACAAGCTTTATCTAATTCATCAAAATATAATATACATCTTGATTTTCCCATTTCAACCATTTTCTTAATAATCATTCCTGGTTGAGAACCAGAATATGTATATCCATGTCCGTGTAATAATTCCCCATCATTTTGACCTCCTAAAGTTATTTCTGCAAATGGTATATCTAAAGCATTACTAATTGATTTTGCTAATAAAGTTTTACCAACACCAGGTGGTCCAACAAAACCAAAACATGAGCCATTACTTGATGGATTAGATATCCATTTACCAATAGTTTGCAATAATGATTTTTTTGCTTTTTCATGACCGTATGTTAAATTATTTAATTTATTTTCAATATTCATTAAATAATCTGTTGGATTATTAATTAAGTTATCATTGGTAGCCCAGGGGAAATTAATAATATTTTTAATAAATGTTAGTTGTTTATAATATTCATTATTAATAGATTTGGTTTCTTCTATCTTTTCTAATGTTATTGTTTTAACAATATCCGGAATATTTTTATTAATTATTAGTTGTTTTTTATAATCAATATCATCAATTGATAATGATTTTATTTTATCTAATTCTTGTTTAACATCATCATTAGACTTTTTAATTTTAACAAGTAAATAATAAGGTAAGTGATGATTTAAATAATTATAAATATTATTATTATTAACTTTTTTTTCTTTTGTTATTCCTAATAATAAACTTGCAATATCAATATTATCATCTGTTCCTAATAATAATAAGAATATATATTCATACATTGATAATATATCTGATTCTTTCGAGATAAATTTTTTCATTATATTTAAGAATGTTAATTTTGTTATATCTAAGTATGTATTATACATTCTGTTAATATATTTAGTATAATCTTTAATATCTAATGTATATATATTCCCCAGATAATCATATGTTATAAATTTTTTAAGAAATTCACTATTTGTATTTTTATCAATTTTACTTAGGATTGTTTCTTTTTTTTTATTAAGTATAGGATAATTTAATTGACATGTTTTAATATAGTATGATAATGAATCATTTATAAAAAATCCTTCTATTTTCATATATTGTGTTTTTGAATTTTTATTTTTTATCCATAACTCCCTAATTATTTTTAAAATATCTTTCTCATCTGGATTTATTGGTTTCTTCCAATAATATTCTTTATTATTAGCATTAGCAACATCAAAATATTTTATTTTAGTTGGTATAAATATTTCATTTATTTCATTAATAATATCGTTCTGTTGTTTAGTTAATTCAAAATTATTATTAGTTAATTTAATAAAATCAATAATATTATTATATCCATATTCTGATATTATATTTAATAATTCTATTTCAAAATTATTCAATGGAATATTATTCTTAAAATTATTAATCAATGGAGATATTTTATTAAAAACTATATCATCATTTGGTTCATTATTATATAATATTAATAATTCATTTAATATTTTATTTAATTTATCATCATCTTCTATATTATTTAATATATAATTATTATATGATATGTTTAAATTTTTAGATATTAAAAATATAATATTTAACACATGATTTTTATAAAAAAAATCCATTAAATTATTTAAATATAAATAATCAATATGTTTCTCTATTTTTAATATTAAATTTGAAATATATTTATATCTATATTGTAAAATATATATTTTAAAATTTTTTATCCTGTTTAGCATTATAATTATTAAGATATAAAATTATATTATTAATAATTCGTCTGTTGAAAACTAAATAAGCTTCATTATTATTTAAAGAAAATCAAATAAAATCCTTTTTTATCAAACGCACTTAAACAAAATAAAGTGTGTTTGATTTAAAAAAATAATATATTATATTAGTATATAATGTCAAGTAAATCAAAGAAAACTTCTCCTAAAACTTCTGCTCCTGGGGCATCTGTTGCACCTGTTGTAGAGGCTGTTGCACCTGTAGCTCCTGCCCCTGTTGTCGAGGTTGCAGCTCCTGTTGTTGAGGTTGCAGCTGCTGCTCCACAAAAAGGCGGTAAGAGGAAAGCTGTAAAACAAGAAACACCTGTAGAAGTTCAATCTGTTGCAGTAGAACAACCTGTTGTTGAAACTACAAGTGTTGCAAAGAAAGGTGGTGCTAAGAAAGCTGCACCAAAGAAAGCAACTGCGACAACAGAAACAGCACAAACTACTGAAGCAACACCAGACCAAGCAGGTGGAAAGCCAAAGAGGGTCAGAAAGCCAAAGCCTGCACTTACTGAAACACCTGCAGAGACTGAAGCTGATGTAGAGGACGGTAAATTAGTTCGTTCATTCAAGGTAAAGCTTCCAGACAATGAAAATTTTGTTGGGAGATTCACTGGATTAACTCCTTATCAGGCTGCGAACAAGGCACTCAGCAAATATTTCCGTGAGACAAAAAATGCTGATAAGGAAATTACTTTTTTAATTTGTGAATCAACTCGCAAGTCTAAAAAGTCTGTATATACATACATTGGCAAGAGATATCAACTTGAGGTGCCAGTAAGATACAAGATTCAGGATGGTCGTGAGATTGTCAAGAATTTCAAGAATTCACTCAAGAAGGTTAAGAAGGTCGACGCAGAGCAAACAGGTGGAGTAGCATCTGTTGTTGCTCCGGTTGTTGCTTAAATAAATAATGGTTTATAATTTTTTTAATAATAATAATTATTAAAAAAATATTAATTTTATTCATCTTCATTTCTTTCATAGAAATATTGATATATATCATTTAATAATTCTTTAGGACATTTATCGGTTGGGATTAATAATCCATTTTTATCATATTTAACATGATTTTCTGGGTCGTATTGGTGTTTAACTAATATTTTCCATCTTTCAGAATATTTTCTATTTTCTTTACTTCCATGAAAATAATGTCTAATAACACCGGGTATATAACCTAATCTTAGACCAAATATTTTCTTTTCATAATTTAGAATAGTTTTTTTATAATTATCAGAAATTTCATTATTAACACTTTGTATTCCATTACCTATTAGAGATAATGCTATATTATGATCTCCAGAACCTAATATACTTTTATCAAATATTCCCCCGATTTTATTATATGCTTTTCTTGTAATAGCCCATGCAAAACCAGGATGCCAGAAATTAAGTCCAGAACTATTATATTTTTTATTTTTAGAATATTGAAATCCAAAACTTTGGAATATTCTCATTGGGTCTTCATTTTTATCCATATCAGAACAATGAGAAAATAATTGAATTATATCACGACATCCATTTAATACTTTAAGAGTATCAAGAGCCCATGATACACTTTCAAATTCTATATCTGCATCAATCCATGCAAATGCTTTCCATGTTTTTGGTAATAATTGTTTAACACCAATATTTATCATATTTTCTTTGTGCCATAATGGTTCAGTATTAGTTCTTATTTGTAAATGTTTAGGATTATTTTTT
>Ga0214923_10007393_pt1 | contig 11986 bp, 11 predicted proteins | sample LL1510_MetaG_FD_177993 | JGI IMG/M metagenome (GOLD analysis project Ga0214923, IMG submission 177993) | Freshwater microbial communities from Lake Lanier, Atlanta, Georgia, United States - LL-1510 | ecosystem: Environmental > Aquatic > Freshwater > Lake | place: USA: Georgia | collected... | reverse complement strand
TAAACGTTTAAAAAAAAATACATATGTTAAAATATATGAGTTAGAAGATATTAAAAACATGTATAGACCATTTTGGGATAAAACTCAAGAAATAAGAACCAAACCAGAATGGTTTAATCAAGCTGGATGGTTATCTCAATCACCACAAGCATCATTAGAGTGGTATAATCCAATAGTACAATCAAAAATGTTTTTACTCAATGATGTTACTATATGGAATCCATTCAATACAGAACATTTTATTTGGCTAGATGCAGGAATTACTAACACTGTATACGAAAAATATTTCACTGAAAATAACGTTTTAAATAAACTAACTCCATATTTAGATTCATTTTTATTTTTATCTTACCCATATGAAGCCAATAATGAAATTCATGGTTTTGATTTTAACGCTATGAATCGTTACGCTGGTAAAAAAGTAGAATATGTTTGTAGAGGCGGATTGTTTGGAGGTAAAAAAGAAGTAATTAATCAAGCTAATGGTTTATATTATTCATTGCTTGATAAATCACTTAGTGAGGGTTATATGGGTACTGAAGAAAGTATTTTTAGTCTCATGTCTTATATTGAACCTGAAAAGTATAGACGTTATGCTTTAGATGGTAATGGGTTAGTAGTTAAATTTGTTCAAGCATTATTAGATGACAAAGTAGAATTAGAACCAATCCCAGAAGATAGAGTATACCTAAAACCTAAAAACTTAGATATAACTAATTTAAAAACATCATTATATATCCTAACATTTAACTTTCCAGATCAATTAGAACATACCTTAAAAACATATGATTTATATGATCATTGGTTAACTAGAACAAGAAGGATATTAATTGATAATTCAAATGATCCAAAAGCAATTGAAACAAATAAAATAATTTGTGAACAATATGGTTTTGAACATATTATAACAGGTGAAAATTTAGGTATAAATAGAGGTAGATTATTAGCAGCTAAACATTTCCAAGAATCAGATAGTGACTACTATATATTTTTAGAAGATGATATGGGGATACATAAACCAGTACCTGGTGCTTGTCGAAATGGATTTAGAACTTATGTACCTGAATTATATGAAACTATTCATAAGATAATGCTAAAAGAAGAATATGACTTTTTAAAATTATCATTTACAGAAGTTTACATGGATAATCATATTCAATGCTCTTGGTATAATGTACCACAACATATTAGAACTGAAGTATGGCCTCAATATGATAAACTACCAGTACAAGGATTAGATTTAAATTGTCCACGTACAACATTTAATAAAATTGATAATTTAGATGGGTTAACATACACTGACGGTGAAATTTATTATTGTAACTGGCCTATGATAGTAAGCAAAGAAGGTAATAAGAAAATGTTCTTAGACACAGAATGGGCACATCCTTATGAACAAACATGGATGTCTTACATGTATCAAGAAACTCGCAAAGGTAATTTAAAACCAGCGGTATTATTAGCATCTCCTATAAATCATAACAGAATTCTTTATTATGAAGCGCATGAACGTCGAGAAAATTAATATTTATAACAAACTAATAACAAATGCCTGTAACTAAACGTCAATATGAAAAAGATCAAGCTGTATTAAATATCCAGCAATCACCAAGTGTCACGCCATCAATCACAGTAACACCTAGCATAACACCAACAATAAGTGTAACACCTAGTATAACTCCAACAGTCACACCATCAATCACAATAACACCTAGTATAAGTGTAACACCATCACCAACCCCATCATCAGCTTATTTTTATTTATCAAATATATTTACTTGTTATAGTGGTAGTGGTTTAATAGAATGTGGTCAGTTTATTGGTCAAACATCAATTTATAACCCATCTAGTAATTTTACAGTTGGTAATTTTTACACAGGAAGTAATAATAGAATATACCAACCAGTATCTGTTACAACATCTGGTTCAGGAGCTATAACAGTTAATGGGGGTGCAGGTTATACTTCATGTAGATTAGCTTGTAGTTCTAGTTATAACTAATCATAACTCCATATAAATTTAAGTTTGGCATCCTCGGATGCCTTTCTTATTTTTATTTATATGTATCAAGCAATTCACTATAACTTTAGAACTAAAACATGTCACTTAAGAGATGATAAACAAGGTTGGTTAGATTTTGAATATCATCCTACTTATTATAAGTTAGATCCTAATGGTAAGTATGAAACATTAGACGGTAAACAAGTATCACCTACTAACACTTGTGATAAAAATGATCCATTAACATATTATGAAATAGACATTCCTATGGAAACTAGGGTGTTAGTAGATGCTTATAAAGATTTAGATGAAGCACCTAAATATCATAATACATTATTTCTAGATATTGAGTGTGAGATTGGAGGAGCATTAACAACTGAATATATCAAATCAGCTCCAATGAAGATAACATCAATAGCTTTATATGATGTTACACTTAAAAAATATTACTGTCTAGTTCTAGATGAAAAAAAGCAATTAAAATATGTTGAAGAAGAAAATAAAGAAATCATTCCCTGTAATAATGAATTCGACTTATTATCCAGGTTCATCTCATTATGGCAGGAAGCTGATCCAACTATCGTTACTGGTTGGAATAGTGAGTTTTTTGATATTCCTTACTTGTATCATCGTATTTGTAAAGTACTAGGTGAAAGTGAAGCTAAAAAATTATCTCCATTAGGTATTACTTCTGTACGAGATTTCTTTAATAAGAAAACTCAAACAGATGAATCTGTAGTTAATATTGCAGGTGTTAATCATCTTGACTATATGTTACTTCATAAGAAGTATATTATGAAACAAGAACCATCTTACAAATTAGGTGACATAGGAGAAAGATATGTTAAATTAGGTAAAGTAGAATATGAAGGATCACTAGATAAGTTATTTAAAGAAGATGTAAATAAGTTTATTGAGTATAACTTACGTGATGTTGAAATTCTAATTAAATTAGATGAGAAATTACAATTTGTAGCACTAACAGTCAACTTATGTCATTTATGTCATGTGCCGTATGAAAACATATATTACTCAACATCATTAAATGAAGGTGCTATTTTAACTTATCTAAAAAGAAAAGACATAGTTTCACCAAATAAACCAACTACATACAATCCAGCATTAAAAGAAGGTAATGAAGAATATGCTGGTGGTTATTTAAAAGATCCAATACCAGGATTATATGAATGGGTGAGTGACTTAGACTTTACTTCACTATATCCATCTATTATTCGTAATCTAAACATGGGTATTGAAACATTAATTGGTAGAATACAAAATAGAGATAAATATGATAATCAATGGGGTTTAGGTGATTTGAAGAAAATGGATAGTGATGAAGAAATACCTATTGAAAAAGTAACACAAGATAAAAGAGTTAAATTAACCTATATAAAGGTTAAGGATATAATTGAGTTAATTGAAAAAAATAAACTAATTATATCTGCTAATGGAACATTATTTAGAAGAGATAAGTCAAGTATTGTAGTAGAAATATTAAACGATTGGTTTGATAAGAGAAAACAATATAAAGACTTAATGAAGAAAGCTTATAAATCAGGAGATAAAGCAATGGGTGAACATTATAATCGATTGCAACATACATTTAAAATTAAACTAAACGACGTATATGGTGTTTTTGCTCAAAACGGGTGGCGATACAGTGACGGTAATTTATTTATCAGTAAAGCAATTACACTCACTGGCCAGCGATTAGACCAAGAAAGTATTAACTTTGTAAATAATGAAGTTAGTACTGAACTAGGTGTAGAAAAAGATTATGTGATCACTGCTGACACAGATAGTTTATTCTTTGAATTAAAGGATTTAATTATCAAACGTAAACCAGATGTAGACATTAATAATAGAGAAGAAGTAGTACCTATTGCTCTTGAAATAACTAAAGAATATCAAGATAAAACAGTTCCATTCTTACAAAATCTATGTAAAGATTTATTTAATGTAGACAATGAGTATTTTGAGTTGAAACAAGAGGTTGTTCTTGAACGAGGATATTTTGCAGGTAAAAGAAGATACGCTCAATTTATTGTAAATAAAGAAGGTGTACCAACTGAAGAATTAGATATTAAAGGAATGGATGTAATGAAATCGAATATGAATCCAATGTATCGTAAATTTGGAGAATCAATTTTATTAGATATTATGTATGGTAAAACTAAAAAAGAAATTGATACTAAAATTATTGACTTTAAAAAGTCATTAGATACTGTACCTATTAAAAGTATTGCTAAACCAACTGGAGTTAGAAATATAAAAAAATATATAAAATCCCCACCACAAGCAGGACAAATATTTTCTAAATTGGAACTTAAATGTCCAATAAACACTAAAGCAGCTATATGGTACAATGACTTATTACGCTTTAAAAAATTAGATAAACAATATCCGTGTTTTACTGAGGGAGATAAAATGTATTATGTACAATTAAAAGATAATCCATATAAAATTGAAGTGTTAGGATTCACAGGCAATGACCCAGAATTTATAACTGATTTTATAATTAAGTTTATTGATAAGGAAGAGGGTTTTAATTCAACATTATTAAATAAACTACAAGGTATTTATGATGATTTAAAATGGTCGTTTCCAAGTTTAAATCCATTTGCAAATAAATTTTTCTCATTTTGACCAAAATAAAGATTATATATTTAAATTATGAAAATACTATTAGGATTATTTTGGGGATTGTTAGCACAAGCAACAACATTTTTACAGTTACAAGGTAGATTAAAATATGACATAATGAAGAATAACACATGGGCTGTTATATTAATGGGTATTCCTATTTCATTTATGTTTATGTTATCAGTAAAATACTTTGTAGAAGCATTTGATGGTGAAATATGGCCATCACGTTTGATTGGATTTGGTATAGGTGTGTTTGTTTTTTCAATAATGTCTAATATGTTATTTAAAGAACCATTCACTCCAAAAACAATAGTTTGTTTAGGTTTAGGATTTTTAATTGTCGCACTTCAAATATTTTGGAAATAATATGAATAAACAAATAATCACATCAGTACTTGATAAGTACTATTTAAATGGAACAGTTGAATCTGTTAAATGGAATATTAAAGATAAAAATATAATAGTTGACTTTATTACACCAATGAAAAATTTAGTTGGTAAAGTAACTAGTCCTAACTTCGATTTAGAAGACAGTGAAATAGGAATATATAATACTAGTCAATTCTATAAGTTAGTTAAGATAATGGATAGTACAGTGGTTTTAAACGTGAATAAAAGTGAACGAGGTACACCACTTGAATTAACATTAGCTGATAATCAATATGATTTAAATTACTACCTATCAGATTTAAATTTAATTGAGACTGTTCCTACTATTAATGAACCAGCTGATTATGACGCTACATCAGAAATTGAACCTAACTTTATCACTATGTTTACCAATGCTAAAAAAGCATTAGGTGATATTAAACAATTCACTGTTCAAACTGAAACTAAAGATGGTGATACAAGTTTATTAATCACTATTGGTGATGGTAATGGATATGCTAATAAAATTAAGTTTAAAACAATATGTGAATCAATGTTTGGTTTATCTGAAACACCATTCCCTGCGGATGTGATGACTGAGATATTAAAAGCAAATGAAGATGCTAAAGAAGGTAAAATAGAAATTAGTGGAGAAGGATTAATGAAAGTATCATTTAAAGAAAATTCTATAGATTCTGTTTATTATCTTGTTCGTCTTTCAGTAAATTAATATATTTATATATATCAAAACAGAGGCACGGTAGGTCTCAGTTATGATATTAATTAACCACCACCTTAGGGGGCACAAAACTAAAATAAAATGACACAATTACAAACTTGGGTAATGGACCCATTTGACATCGTTTGGAAAAACTTTATGAATTCCAATTCGACATTTAACACACTACAAGAAAAAATCAACTACCCAGTTGATATTTATGAAACAGAAAAAGGGTTACGATTTGAATTAGCCGTAGTAGGTCTTACAGAAGCAGATCTCGACATTCAAACAGACGGCGACACATTAAGAATTAAACACAACAGAACAGATCAAGAACTACCTCTTGATAATTACTATCAAAAAGGAATAGCTAGACGTTCATTTGATTTAGCTTGGAAAGTATCATCTAAACTTAATTTAAATCAACTAGAAGCTACATTGGATAAAGGTTTATTAATTATTGATGTTCCTTACTCTGCTGAAAAAGCACCTAAAAAAATAGAAATTAAATCAATTGGTAAAAAAATCCTTAAAGGATAATTAAAAAGAGACCTACCTAAACTCTGTTATGATAACTCAATTTATTCGCTTCGCAGACAAATTATATATTTTAAAACAACGTGTTTTAGATGATCCTAAATACACTAGTGAAAGACTAGACCTAACAATGAAATGGTATGGGTCTGATAAAGTATTAAGAAAAGATGGTTATTTGTTCTTTTTAGAAGAAGTACAAGATGCTGAAGTAATAGATTGGCTACCTAAAGAAAATTAATTAAATTAATATTAAATAAAACTATATGAGTAAATTAATTCCACAAAATGGAAATGTTATCATTAAGCCTATTGAAGAACAAGAACAGACTTATGGTAACATTGTAATCCCTGACATGGGTAAAGAACGTCCTGAAATAGGAGAGATAATTGCTGTAAGTGACACGTATAACTGGCATACAGGAGAGCACTACACATCAAAATTAACACCAGGCCAAAAAGTACTTGTTCCTAAAATGGGAGCAGTTAAACTTACCGTTGATGGTGAAGATTATTTTATAACCAAAGAAACAGAAATATTAGCAGTTTATGAGTAAGATTATTGTTTACAACACAGAAGCTAGACAAAAACTAGCTGACGGTATTGATAAGTTATCAAAAGCCGTTGTCACAACATTAGGCCCGTTTGGTCGTAATGTTATTATTGAGAAAGAAAATGAGTTACCACAAGCAACAAAAGACGGAGTTACCGTTGCCAAGTCAATTAAACTTAAAGATCCAATTGAGAATATTGGGGCTGAGATTGTTAAACAAGCAGCAATACGCTCAGCTAACACTGCAGGTGATGGAACTACTACAACTACTTTATTAGCCAATACAATGGTTAAAGAAGGTTTAAGTAAAGTTAGAGCTGGAGCAAACGCAGTTGAAATTAAGAAAGGTATTGATGCCGCAGTTAAACAAGTAACAGCCGCTTTAAAACAAAACAGTAAAGATATTTCATCAGAAGAACAATTAAAACAAGTTGCTTCAATTTCATCTAACAATGATGAAGTTACAGGTAATTTAATTGCTACTGCTTTAGAAAAAGTAGGTCGTGATGGAGTAGTTGCTATTGAAGAAAGTAAAACAGGTGAAACAACACTTGAAGTAGTTGAAGGTATTCAGTTTGATAGAGGTTATAAATCACCTTACTTTGTCACTAACAACACCATAATGAATGCGGTATTAGAAGATCCATATGTTTTAATTTATGATGGTCGTATTACATCAGCAGCTGAGTTATTAAATGTACTTCAAAAAGTAAATAGTGAAAACAAATCATTATTGATTGTAGCTGAAGATATTGATGGTGAAGCATTAGCAACACTTATTGTTAATAAAATGAGAGGTATTGTTAAAGCAGTAGCTGTTAAAGCACCTGATTTTGGAGAACGTAAAACCTTATTGTTAGAAGATTTAGCTATTGTAACTGGTGGTCAAGTAATTTCTAAAGATAAAGGTTTAAAATTAGATAAAATCAATGTGGCTCAATTATCAACTTACTTAGGTAAAGCAAGAACAATAACAGTAAGTAAAGAAAAAACAACTGTTGTTGATGGTAAAGGAACTGAAGAAGCAATTTCATCACGTGCGGAAGAAATCAAAACACAAATTGATAATGCTCAATCAATGTTCGAGAAAGAAAAATTACAAGAACGTTTGGGTAAACTAATTGGTGGAGTAGCTATTATCAATGTAGGTGGAAACAATGAAATTGAATTAAAAGAATATAAAGATAGAGTTGAAGACGCTTTATTTGCTACACGTGCAGCAGTAGAAGAAGGAGTATTACCAGGTGGTGGTGCCGCTTTATTATACGCTAGAGAAGCAATCACATATGTTAAAGCAGATGGTGATGATTTCAATATCGGTAAGAAAATTGTTTATTCATCTTTATCATCACCATTCACTCAGATATTAGAAAACGCGGGTTATACAAATCCAACTTGGTATATGTATGAATTAAATAATTTACCATTAAAAAATACTGATGTATATAATAATACATGGGTAGGATATGATTTGAAATCAGAAACATTTGTTGATATGGAAGAAAAAGGAATTTTAGATCCAACTAAAGTAACACGTTTAGCAGTTGAAAATGCTGCAGCGGTGGCTGGAACTGTGTTAACAACAGAAACAATTGTTCATGAAGAACCAAGTAAAGATAAAAAAGAAGAGGAATTTGGTAATCCTGGATTAGGATTCTAAATTTATTTAGATTAAGGTCGCTCAGTTCGTCTAACGGTTAGGACGCTAGATTTTCATTCTAGTAATACGAGTTCGATTCTCGTACCGAGTACAATTAAAAGCTGAAGACGGTGCGATAAGCATTGACGCCACGTCTGACTCTTAGCTCAGTAGGTTAGAGCAAGCTCTAGTACTCAAGGTCTCTCAGCCATGGGGAAACAAGTCGTGCCGCTGGTTCGATTCCAGCAGAGTCAGCAAAGAGCCAGTAGGCCACTGGATCGTAGTTCCCTCAACGCCTCTCAGAATCGACTTCACGTTGTGAACAGGCGCACCAGTGAGGCCAGATCGTAAGCTGGATGGGTTGATAACTTTCCTACTGACGTGAAAAAGTTATATGGACCCTTAGCTCAGTTGGTTAGTAGCGGCACACTCATAATGTGAAGGTCACTGGTTCAAGTCCAGTAGGGTCCACTAAGGAGCTTCGGAAAACAAGGTCCTGTAGTTCAACGGATAGAACAGCCGCCTTCTAAGCAGCTAATACAAGTTCGATTCTTGTCGGGACTACAAAACGCGGAAGTGGTGAAAGCGAGTGGGCATATGACCACCGATAGAAGACACGAGAGTATTCCAACACTCTTGCTAATAATAGCGTACAGGTGCAAGTCCTGAATTCCGCACTAAGATTTTTTTAACCCAAAATTTTATCTTATATTTATTATATAAGAAAATGAAAAAAATAAAAATTACACCTGAGTGTTGAAATGGTATACAAGTTTGACTTAAAATCAAATGAGCTGAAAGCTCGTGTGGGTTCGAGTCCCACCTCAGGTACATATAGGGATAAAAAATTTAAATATTAATCGTTAATTAAAAACAAACAATCATGAAAAAAATGATTATCGCAATGGCAGCAGTGATTGCTTTCGCCTCTTGCAACAGCAACGGTTCAACAGGAACCACAACAACTGATTCTACATCAGTAAAAACTGATTCATTAACAGTTGATAGTACAGCTAAAGTAGTAGATACTACAGCAACTACACCTGATGTGAAAGTAAAGTAATAATTATAAGCTACCCAGCGCAAGTTGGGTAGTAATTTTACTTTTTAAATTATGGGGGTGACCAGGCAATTGATTTATATGTGAAGGTATTACCACATGCAGACGGTTGGATGTGTCGTCTATAAACAAACTTCAAAACAATAAATAACAACGAAGAATTATCTTCTTGGACCTATGATGATGTAATGTCATTTGTAGGAGCTGATTACGCTTTAGCAGCCTAATCAACCAGGGGCAGCTGATAGCCTTGCAACAGAACAGCAACTAAGTTTTCCTGGTAGTCCGAAAACCAGGTGGTGGATGGCAAGCTGACCAAAACCAGCGGCCCCAATTACTGATCAGATTTATCAGATCTAAGCATGTGACACGTTGGTGTTATTGTTCCTTATAAAGACGCCGGTTCGAATCCGGCCACCTCCACAAAATATTTTAGACAACCATTAATTGGTTGTCTTTTTTTTATATTTATCCCCGAATAAAAATTAATTAATGAAATCAATATATACATCTATACTAGCTATTTTTCTAGCATTTACTAGTTATAGCCAGTCTAATATATATGTTGGTGATATTGTTAATAATATTAAAATTGGTCCTTTAACAGGTAATAAAAATTTAGCATTTGGTATTAAAAATATAACTGAAGAAGCTATTTTAGATAAAGGATACAATTTGATTAAAAATGATAGTTCTTATAAACTTAATTTAGAAATTGTATATTTTGATATACAACAAACATCTACTGGTGTTAGTGTTTTTCATAAAACGGATAACGAAACTATAATCAGAGTAAAAGGAGTTCTTTACTTAGGTAATAAAAAAGTAAAAGAATTTGTTGCGACAGGTAAAAGTTCTGAAATATCCACTTCAACAATGATTATCAATGAAGGTGGTGGTTTTAATCAAGCGTCAGCTCGTTCTGCTCTTAAAAAAACCATTATAACCTTAATTGAGAAATTATTATGAAAAAACTTTTAGTTGTCTTATTTGCTTTAATCAGCTTTAATTCATTCGCTCAACCATCAATTGGACATTTTCAAACTTTAGCTACTGTTAGACGTGGTGACACATTAGATGTTGCTTGGTTCTATCAACCTGTAGCAGGTACTGATATTCGTACTTTTCAAGTTGACTTCCAGTACAAAAGAACATTATTCACTTATTTAAGTACAACAGTTGATAACTCTGTAAATGGTATGACACCAACAGTAAGTTATAAAAACTGGGATAACTATAAGTATAATAACTATTCAAATGGTACTTATAATTACACCGCTGATACTAACTGGACTGTAGGTCGTAACTATTTAGTATTATCAAGTGGTACTAATATTAGTTCTAATGGATATATTATCCATAACAAATATAAAATCAATAACGTTCTTCCTAACTACGTTTCAGATACAATTACTGTTAACTGGGCTCGTATGTTTAAAGTTGATGGTACTACAATTGGTGATAATATTGCTAACTTAACTAATAAAAAATTAGCAGTTAAATTATTAGGTAACTTAACTATATCAGGTAAGGTATGGTTAGGACCAAATATGACATCATTACCTACAATTATATGTACTCAAGCTAATACTGGTGCTTTTATTTCATCTACAACTGTAGCATCTAATGGTACTTATACTTTAATCAATGTTGATGAAAACACAAAGTATAAATTACGATTACAATTTCCTAAAGATAGTTTATACGGAATTAGAGATAATGGTGTTACAATAACAGACGCTGTTAAAACTTATAATGAGTATACAAATACAGATGTTAACCAAGCATTTAGTCAACAGTATTTAAAAACAGGTTTATCTTATTTAATAGCTGATATTAATAAAAATGGTGGATTTGATGGTGGTGATCCATATTCAATCTACGCTTCAGTATCAGGATTAAAATCAATTGATACAACAACAATGATAAGTGCTTTTTCTAAAGCAGAATATGATTCATTAGTTTTAGGAGCTAACCAATGGAATAATTGGTCTAACTATATTAATAGAGGAAACTTTATATTTGATAGTGTTGGTACAGTTAACTTAACAATAGATATTAAATACTTTGTTTTAGGTGATGTTGATAGAACTCATTCATCTCCAGTATTTGATGCTAATGGTAATCCAGTTTTAGCTGCTAGATACAATGGTAATTTAGGAGTTTATGTTCCTGATACTTATGCTGGTTTAGGACAACCATTATATGTTCCATTTAATATTAATACAAATGGTTTAGACAATACAGGTTTACAATTTGAAATGAGATATGATCCAACTAAAGTTAAATTTGAAGAAATTGTATCTAATATTCAAGGACCATGGTTACAATATGTAACACATGATAATGTGAATGGTGTTGTTAGATTTGGAGGAATGGATAACCAAATAGCAGGTGCTTTAAATGGTACTATGATGCCATTCAAACTTAAATTCTCTCCTATTGGTAATACAGATGTT
>Ga0214923_10007392_pt1 | contig 11986 bp, 8 predicted proteins | sample LL1510_MetaG_FD_177993 | JGI IMG/M metagenome (GOLD analysis project Ga0214923, IMG submission 177993) | Freshwater microbial communities from Lake Lanier, Atlanta, Georgia, United States - LL-1510 | ecosystem: Environmental > Aquatic > Freshwater > Lake | place: USA: Georgia | collected 2015-10-15 | reverse complement strand
AAGGTATACCTCAAAATTTATTAGGTTTTAATGATGTTGGTCAACAAACTAAAGCTTTTGGTCCTGAAGATGATAATGGAACTTTATCAAAACAACCATCTTTAGAGACATTTATTAATAGTAAAGGATATGGTCAAGGTTTACCTACAGATCATGAATCAACTCCAATAAACAATAATGATTTATTAGGAGCAAGTAAATCATCATCGTTAGTTGATTCAAAATATACTGGTTTTAGTCCTGATGGTCAACAAGTTAAAATATATGGACCGGATAGTGATAATTCTACATTAACCTATAACAGTGGTTCATATAATTTAGTATCAGGTTCAGGTTATGGACAAGGTAAACCAACATCTCATGATAGTGATCCTAGATCAGGAAATTATAAATCAACTTTAGGATTAACTAATAAAATTCAAAGTACAGTTGATTTTGGTTTTCCAAAAAATTCTAATTTAGGTACAGGTATTAATGATCAAGGCTCAACAACAACTTATTTTGGTGCTAGTGCTATAGCCGGAGCTGTTTTTGGTAGAACAGTCACAATACCTAATAATGGTTCTTATTTATCTGGAAGAAAAAATTCACCTACTAAATTTTTATTATTTGATGGTGGAACAAATAACCTTAATGTTTTAGGATTAAGTGATACATTTGATAAATTAGTACCTAATTCTAATATAAAAATTAATACTTTCAATGTTAATGGAACATATAAATTTGTTTTAAGTGTTTATAAAGATAATAATATAAATCAAAATTCTGATAGAATTAATGATAATAAAACTGTCACTTACACTTCTAAACAATTATTTGATGCTGTTCCATTTAAAGGAGGGGGTATAAGTAGTGTTCAAGATTTTAGAAGATTATTAGCAAGATCAAATCCAGTATTTTTTAATAGAGGAGATAATGATGTTCTCCAAACAACTACAGATTATACTAGAACTAATAGGGAAACTAAAGTAAAATTAGGAGATCCAGGTAGAAGAAATAAAAAAGTAACTACATATAGTCCAATTTTTGGATTGGGGGCTTTAGATAAAATCACAGCATCAGGTATTAATGCTAGTATTCAGGATGATTATTGTGTATTTTATATAGGTGTTATAGATACAGATAGTGGTAAAACTAATAACATCCAATTTAGAGCATTTATTGATTCGTTTAGTGACAAATATGATGCTTCATGGAATGAAGAACAAGTTTTAGGAAGAGGTGAAAAGTTTTATCGTTACAGTGGGTTTGGTAGATCTGTATCATTATCTTTCACTGTAGCGGCTCAATCTGTTGAAGAAGTAGCCCCAATGTATAAAAAATTAAATTATTTAGCATCAACTGTAGCTCCGACTTATGGTAGTGGAGGTATTATGAGAGGTAATTTATTAAAATTAAGTATAGGTGGTTATTTTAAAGAACAAGTAGGTATTTTAAAAGGTTTAAGTTTAGATTATTTCTCTCAAGAAGCAACCCATAATATCGGTTTAAATGCTGATGGTACATTTGATAGAGATAGACAATTAAGTAATCTTATTAAAGTTAGTGGATTTGATTTCACACCTATATACAATTTTGTTCCTCAATTTGGTAGATCATTTATAAAAGCTGCTGATTTATAAGGTCATGATAAATAGATATTCAAGAACTCCAATATTAAAAACATCAACTGGTACACAATATTACCAGACTACTAGATATCCTTATATTCCTCCAACTGAGAATGATATTTATGTATATACAACAGATAGTGACAGGTATGATACTTTAGCTAACCAATATTATGGTGATGCTTCAATGTGGTGGATAATATCTATAGCTAATTCTGAATATTCTCAGGGTTCAATATTTCCTCCAAAAAATGTCCAATTGAGAATACCTGGAAATCCATTTGATGTATTAAATAGTTATTACCAAGAAAATAATTTGTTATAATGGCAACACAAGGAAAACACAATTTAGTTGGTGAAGTATTTGATGATTTTGTTATAAGTCAAATAGACACTCGACAAAAAATATATGGAAAAACTGAAAGAAGTATACAAGATCAACAGTTTTTAAATAATAACGGAGCTTTTGTTAGATTAGTATCATCTGTTGATCTTGATGGAGCTGACACTTCTGGTTTTGGAGAATTTAATGGAAGTACTTTAGCCAAAGATTTTATACTTCAGGGAGGAGCAATAATTAAGGGTGATTTACCTTATGGGGTAACTGGTATCTCAGGAAATCCTGCTTATGGATTAGGTACTAGTGGTGGTAATCCTTATGGTTACTCACCTTTACCTCATTTAACAGATGTTGATGTAAAATCATTAAATAGAGGTTCATTAAGAGAAGCAAATTTAAATATTATAGCTTATAATCCTATTCAATTAAATATAATTGATGCTTTATATTTAAGATTAGGTTATACTGTACTTTTAGAATGGGGCCATAATATTTTACCTGATGGATCAACTAATACTTATTCTTTAAAAGATAAAATATTAGGTGGTGGGTATGAAGGTAATGCTATACGTAAAGTTTTAGATGAAACTAGAAATTTAAGAAAATTATCTAAAGGAAATTATGATGCTTTTTTTGGTAAAATAAAAAATTATTCTTGGTCATTTGAAAATGACGGTTCTTATAAAATATCTCTTAGTATTGTTAGTATGGGGGATGTAGTTGAGTCTATATCTGTAGGTTCTCGATATGGAAAATTAGGAATAGAACCTCTTAAATTAACAGAAGGTCAGAAACAAGGTATTAGAGAAGCAGCTGATAAAGTTAAGAGAGAGGAAAATATAAAAAAATCAGAGGAAGGAGAAGCTGTAGAAAGCGACTCAGAAGAAAATGCTAATCAGTTAATTTTTGCTGAATCTGCTCAAAGTGATTTAAATGAATATCTTTATAGGTGTATCACATATGATGTTAACGCTGACACATCTAATGAAAATTATTATGTAGTAGCTTTAGGTCTGGATGTAGAAAATATCCAAGGAGGAGAATCAACAGCTGTTGATTTAACTAATAGAGTTCCTGGTCCAAAAGCAGCCAATGGTGGTGTTAATATAATAGGTATACCTTTTGATGGGTGTGCTAATCAAGATCAATATTTTATAAGATTAGGTTGGTTATTAGAATTTATAGAAAAAAATGTTTTAATATATCAAACTGAAGGAGGAGATCGAAATGCCCCATTAATAAACATAGCATATGATGCTGATCAAAATTTTTGTTTAACTCACAAAATGCAAATATCAGCTGACCCAAGAGTATGTGTTATAGGTAGTAAAAATGTAGAAGGACTAGGAGAGTTACATCCAAAACTTGATTCATATTATTCTACATCTCCTGTAGAATGTGGTAAATTAATGAATATATATATTAGTTTTGTTCAAATTGTTTCTTTATTAAAAGAAAAAAGAGATGATAAAGGTAATGTACCTTTATTAGATTTTTTACAAGGTTTAATGGATAAAGTAGCTACAGCTATGGGTGGTATAAATACTTTTGAAGTTATAGTTGATGAAGATACCAACACATTAAAAATTTTAGATAACGCTAAAATACCTGGAATTGAAAAAGCATTAGAAAAACAATCCTCTCCTGCTGTATTTGAAATTTATGGATATACACCAGGTAACTCATCTTTTATAAAAAGTATATCTTTAAAAACAGAAATAACTAATAATTTAGCTACTGAAATAACAGTAGGAGCTCAAGCCGGTGGGGTAGTTGATGGTGCTGTAGATGCTTCAGCCCCATCTTTACTAAATAAAGGATTCAAAGATAGAATAGTACCAGTAAAAGTAGCACCAGGTGGTAATAAAAAAACTACTGGAGATGCTCAAGCTGAAGCAGCTAAAAAATTTGAAGAAGATAAAAAAATATATGATGCTTTTATTCAATCACAATTAACAGCAGCTAAGAAAGGTAGTGGGATTTTTACTGCTTTATATAATTTTTTCGCTGACGATGATGCTAACTGGGACCCAGAATTATTTGATTCTTGTGTTAGTATTCAAAATAATATACTAAAAAGTGATTTTATAGCCGCGGCTAAAAGTGATAAAGCATCACCATTAGCTGGTTTCATACCTTTAAATTTAGGTTTAACTTTTATAGGTTTATCTGGTATGAAAATTTTTGAAAAATTTAAAATTAATCAAAGTTTTTTACCAAGCAATTATAGTAAAAATATCGATTTTGTATTAAAAGGAATAAGTCATAAAATAGATAAAGATGGATGGTTTACATCTATTGAAAGTTTATCTATACCAAATAATGATAAATTAATTTCTGGAGTTGCTTCTAACCCAGGATTAAAAACAACTAAATCAACTACAATAGCTGCACCACCAAAACCACCAGCAAAAGTTCCACCTGGTGAATCATCTGTAGCTAATGCTGATGGGGGTGGTGAATTTCCTAATAACGCTCCATCAGCTAATGCTTATGCTGGTGGTGGGGGTTCTTATAATGCTAATAATAAATCTTTAACAGCTGCTGAACAAAAAAATATATTCTCTCAAAAAGCATCTATTACAAATAATATACCTTATACTCCGGGCTTCAAAGGGAAATTAAAAATAAGACCTAAAGATGTTGTGAAGCGTATATTTTTACATCATACTGCTGGTGGTGATAGTAGAAGAGGAGTTATAAATACATTTGATGGTCGCGGTTTTATGTGTGAATTCATTGTGGGTAGGAATTATACTGATCAAAGTGGGGCAAAATGGAATACTCTAATAGAACAGGCTTTTGATTATAGATATTTTCGTGGGGTGTGTAATTCCTCTAATGAGATGGATAAAGAAATAGGAATTGAAATATGTTCTTATGGGGGAGGTTATAAATTTGTTGCCGGGCCAAAAGGAGAGTGTAAAGAAAAAAGATGTTTATGGATGGATGGTTATGGTCCAAAAGCCGCTGATCAACATTTTATAAATGAAAGTGATACAGAATTATGTGTAGATATAAATCTTAAACCTAAAAAATATTGTGGTGTTTATAGTCACGCCCAAGCTATTAAACCAGATATGATTAAAGAATTAGAAGCATTATTAGATAGTCTTATGACTAGATATAATATTCCTTTTACTTTTGAGACAGAACAAGATTTTGAAAGACTTTTCCCATTTAATAGTGGACCATATGGTGGAAAAAAGAATGGAAATAAAATTAAATCAGTAACTGGAATATGTACACACAGAATGACTCATACTGGAGGTAAAGCAGACGTTATGCCCACAGCTAATATAGTTGCTATGTTAAAACGTTTAGGTAATAAATTTAAAAATGGAGCTCCTAGTGGTGGTAATAATGCTAATCCAGCAGCTAAAATTAGCGTTCCTGCTCAATTTGCTAATGCTAATGTTGGTTTTAGACAAGGTGTAGCTAAATCAGCTAATCAAGTACCACAAGTTATTACTGCTGATTTCGCTGTAGTATTATTAAAAAAATACTTAGATGATAGTAAAATTGAAATTAATAAAAATATTCAATTAAGAGTTGAAGATCCACTTGGTTCAGATTATCAAAAAGGAACACCTAAAGATCAATTAGTATATAAAAAAGGAGCGATAATTGAAGTAGATACAGGACGTGGAGATTATACTAATTATATTCGAAAAATGCCTAATGGTAGAATAATGTTTCCTTTAGATGTTTCATTTTCAATAAACTCAATTATAGTATCTATTGATCCTAAAGATATAGCAGCCATAACAAAGAAATAATATGTCTATTTATATACCCAAATCACAAATGTCCACAGGATTTTATACTTCAGGAGATGAGTATGAAATTAAAAGTACTGGCGAAGAATATATTGGATTTTATTGGGCTTATTCTAATGGTAAGTTATATACTGGCACTAACCCGTCATTAGGTCCTAATCTAGAAATAATACCTTTAGAAGAAGCATCAACTTCCAATGTTAATTTTACTGAGGCTGTTCGTTTTGATGCTCCTAATTATAGTATATTAAACTATTTTAAGGATGACACAGAATATGATAATTATATTTTAACAACCACTTCACCACTTTATACCAATGAAACTTCTAGTAAAACAGAAGTACCTAACTATAACTCATTAATTAATGGTGGTGAGATAGTTTATAAAGCTGAAAAAATACCAGATCAGGCTATTATATTTCCAACAGATAATGATTATGATGTTGGTGAGTATGTTAGATATTATACATTAAAACGAAATGAGCCTATTTTCTATGAGATAAATAAAAATGATTATGTTGGATTAAAAGGAAAATCTAAATTCTATTTATATCAATTATATCAACCTATAAAAATATATTGGAAAATAAGTGGAGCTAAAACTGATATTGAAACAGTCAATAAAAATGTAGTTGAATTATATGAAAAACAATATGGTTTAGTAGGACTAACTCAATTCTTTAAAAATTATTTAGAATATTATCAATATCCTTTAGCTAATAACTTATATACAAATGGTAATGAATTTTCAGATATACAAGGAAATAATTATGTAGGTTTTTATAATTACAATCCTAAATTAGGAGCTACTATAGGTAAAGTATTTAATGAATCACCAACCCAATTAGTACCTATTAACCAAACCATTGAAGACAACATCATCAGAAATCTCTATCAAAATAACCAAGTAATAAAAAGAAGCTTGGCCTCCTAAAATTTCTTTATTATCTTTATAAGTAAATAAAGAGGTTATGTACTGGTTGATAGAGACAGAGGAACAATTACAAGAACTAATAAATAAAAAGCTAACAGACGTATTTGTAGAGGTTATCCCTTACAATAATAATGTTCACCCTAGTCTAAATCATGTTAGTTGTGTTTATTTAAAACCGTTATATGATGAGAAAGGTTATATGCTGTGCGTCAGCCACAGTGAGACATTAAGCCTTAATATAACGTTAGTAAACCGTTTACTTAAAAGTATAGATAATATATGTACTAGAGATAAGAAAACACTGTTGTATTATTTTCCATTAAAAAATATTCTTGATTTTTCTTATAACATTCCAGAGTTGCAAGGTCCTAATACTCAAGCACATAATTTCTTTTACTCAAGATACTCAGACAAATTAGATATAAACAAAATAATACCAGTATATAAACATTATGAATATTGTGAGGATTTGTACTCTAAAATATATAATTACATAGCTACAGGTTCTAATTTTTATGATAAAGCAGCATTAGCTTTTTTTGGTATTGAAAAAAATGGAATTAAAATAGATGAAGAATTATTTGATAAATTTTATAAAGTTAATAATAAAGAATATTCAATATCTGGTGGTAAAATATTCACACAGTATAACTTACTCACAACAACTAAGCGACCATCTAACACTTTTAACAATATTAATTTCGCCGCTTTAAATAAAGACAGTGGTGGTCGGATGGTGTTTATACCAGAGAATGACAAATTTTGTGAGATTGATATTTCAGCTTACCACCCAACATTAGCAGCTAAAATAATAGGATATGATTTTGGTGACAAAGATATTCACCAGTCATTTGCTGAGATGTATGGGGTTGATTACAAAGAAGCAAAACATATTACATTCCGTCAACTATATGGAGGTATATACTCAGAATATAAAGATTTACCTTTCTTTCAGAAAGTGCAAGAGTATATAGATCATTTATGGGATAACTTCAATACAGTAGGGTACATTGAATGTCCTATATCTGACTATAGGTTTTATAAAAATAATTTACCTAATATGTCTCCACAAAAATTATTTAATTATTTATTACAAAATTTGGAGACATCACAGAATGTTATTATATTATTAGAGATTCATAAACTATTACGAAAAAAGAATACAAAAATTGTATTGTATACTTATGATTCATTTTTGTTTGATTTTGACTTAAGTGATATAGATTTATTGGATGATATTAAAAAGATTTTTGAAAAATTAAATTTACAAATTAAAATAAGTTATGGAAACAATTACGACTTTTGAACCACCTTATGATATGTATTGGGCGAACAACATTGACAGTTTTAACCCCTTAAATTTAGGTGATTTGAATAATAAGCTATTCTGCACATTTACTAAGCTTGAAGATATAGATAATTTAGTAAATAATATAACAAGTTTATATAGTATTATGTATAATAAACTATTCGTTCTGCAAGTTAAAGGCTCAGATGAATATGTAGTTACATATAACATTGACCAAGGTAACATTACTTCTATTCCAGAGAGTACTATATTGGTACATCGTAAGAAGGAATCAAATACACTATATACAATCAATGCTCTTAATGAATTAATAAAACAACTAAACAATGGTGTAGTGGATACAAAATTCAAAATTGAATGGAATCATTACCGAAATAGTATTTTATTAACCCAACATAACGATTTTAAACAACTTCAAACAAAAATATTCAAAGTTATTGAACTTTAATTTTTCAAAAAACTTTTTTTAATAAGGCTTGGCTCATGTCAAGCCTTTTTGTATCTTACATAATATAAATAAAACAAAATAAATTTTATGGATTTAAATGAAATGAAAAATAGACTGAGTGCCATGCAGTCTAAGCAAGGAAAAGGTGGTAATGGTGATAAGAAAAACAATTTCTACAAACCATCAGTAGGTAAACAAATGATTCGTATTGTACCTAATAAGTTCAATAAGAAAAATCCATTTACTGAATTATACATCCATTATGGTATTGATAACAAAACTATGATTTCACCTTCAAATTGGGGAGATAAAGATCCAATTATTGAATTTGCAAAACAACTTCGTCAAACTAATGACAAAGAAAATTGGAAATTAGCTAAAAAATTGGAACCAAAAATGAGAGTATTTGCTCCAGTAATTGTTCGTGGTCAAGAACATGAAGGTGTGAAACTATGGCAGTTTGGTAAAGAATTGTATATGGATTTCTTGAACTTAGCTGATAATGAAGATGTTGGTGACTTTACAGATATTGCTGAGGGTCGTGATATTGTTGTTACAACAGTAGGACCTGATGTTACAGGTACAGCTTATAACAAATCAACTATTATGCCTCGTACTAAACAAACACCAATAGCTGATGATAAAGCATTGATTAAAAAATTGTTAGAAGAACAATCCAATCCAATTGATACATTTAAAAAGTATTCATTTGATGAAATGAAACAAGCTTTACAAGCATGGTTAGCTCCAGAAGCTGAAGAAGGTGAAATTATTGATGATGAAAAAGAAGAGGATTTGGAAGATGAAGTAGCACCTTGGGAAACACCTAAATCATCAAATAAGAAAAATTATTCATTAGAAGTTAAAAACAAACCATCTAAAGCTGATCAATTCGATTCATTGTTTGATGATGAGGATGAAGATTAATATTTTTACATATGGCTAAAAGTACTAAAAATAAATCTTTAACGGCTGCTGTCTCTGAAGAAATTAAAGCATCCTTTAATTTGGATAAATTCAAAGAGAAAAAACTGTTAAAATCAAATGTAAAGTTTAAGGAACAACAGTGGGTTCCGCTTTCAAAATCGTTTCAAGAAGTAACATCAGTACCAGGAATACCTACAGGCCATATTGTTTTATTAAGAGGTCATAGTGATACAGGTAAAACAACCGCACTTATCGAAGCTGCGGTTTCCGCCCAAAAACAAGGCATTTTACCTGTATTCATTATCACCGAGATGAAATGGAATTGGGAGCATGCTATTCAAATGGGTTTGCAAGTTAATGAAGAAATTAACGAGGAAACAGGAGAAATTTCTAATTACAGTGGTTTCTTCTTATATATTGACCGTGAAACTCTTAACTCCATTGAGGATGTAGCAGCATTTATTTTAGACCTATTAGATGAACAGAAGAAAGGAAATTTACCTTATGATCTAATGTTCTTATGGGATTCAATTGGTTCTATTCCTTGTGAAATGTCTATTAAATCTAATAAAAACAATAATGAGTGGAACGCAGGTGCAATGTCAACTCAATTTGGTAATGGAGTAAATCAGAAAATTACATTATCTAGGAAAGAATCATCACCTTATACTAATACATTGGTTTGTATCAACAAAGTATGGACAGCTAAAGCTGAAGTACCTATGGGTCAACCAAAACTAATGAATAAAGGTGGTTTTGCAATGTGGTTTGATGCTACATTTGTTATTACATTTGGTAATATTTCAAATGCTGGAACATCTAAAATTAAAGCAATTAAAGATGGTAAACATGTAGAATTTGCTAAACGTACTAATATTCAGATTGATAAAAATCATATTAATGGAATTACTACACGAGGTAAAATTATTATGACACCTCATGGGTTTATTAATGATACTGAGAAAGATATCAAGAATTACAAAGACGCTCATGCTAAAGACTGGAGTAAAATTTTAGGTGGAATTGATTTTGATATTATTGAAGAAGAAGATCAGTTTGAACCGTTTTCAACATTTACAGAAGAACCAGATTAATAATGGCTAACTCAGAAATTTTTAAACTTCTTGATGGAATTAAACAAGAAGAAAAGGAAGGACCTACTTTTAATAAACACAGTAGAGTATTATTGATAGATGGTCTAAATCTATTTTTGAGAAATTTCGCTGTAATGGGTATAGTTAATGAGTCTGGGATTCATGTTGGTGGACTTGGTGGTTTTTTAAGATCACTAGGTTCACTAATAAATCAAATTAAACCTACCTCTGCTTATATAGTATTCGACGGGATTGGTTCTTCCACAAACAGGAAGAACCTTCTCCCCGAATACAAATCAAATCGAAATATCACCCGTATTACTAATTGGGACGCGTTTGATAATTTAGAAGAGGAAAATGACTCAAAAATAGATCAAATATCTAGACTAATCCATTACTTAAAATGTCTACCTGTTAATATAGTATCTTTAGATAAAGTAGAGGCGGATGATATAATAGCGTTTTTAAGCGGTTACCTTTCTGAGACACATGACTCCAAGGTTTATATAGTGTCTGCGGATAAAGACTTTATACAACTGGTTAATGAAAACGTTATAGTGTATCGGCCAATTGAAAAAGCATTCTACACTCCAGAAGTAGTAAAAGAAAAATTTAATTTACCAGCGGAAAATTTTATTATATATAAAACATTATTGGGTGATGCCTCAGATGTTATTACTGGTATTAAAGGTTTAGGTGAGAAAAAATTAATTAAATTATTTCCTGAATTATATGAAAGGGTTGTGACGCTTGATGAGATTTTTGAAATAAGTGAAAAGAAGTATAAGGAACATATTATTTATTCTAGAATTGTTTTTGAAAGAGATAACCTAGAAAAAAATTATATTCTTATGAATCTTAAAAATCCTCTATTAGATGACCAAGAAAAAGAGATGTTATCAGAATTTACCAATTCTAGTACTCAAGCTTTGAATCCCAAAGATTTCTTGCAATTTTATAATGAAGATGGATTAGGACGTATTATCAAAAATGTAGATTTTTGGATTCGAGATACGTTCAAAGTATTAAACAGTTTTAAATAATTTTAGTTATGACATTACAAACGTTATCCCAATATGGGATGCACTTTCAGATAAAGGTTTTATCTTCTTTATTGACACATAAAGAATTTTTAACTAATATCCATGATATTATTAGTGAAGAATATTTTGAAAACACTGGTCACAAGTGGATTATTAAAGAAATTCTCAAATATTATCAAAAATATCATACTGTACCTAGTATGGATGTTCTAAAAGTAGAGGTTAAAAAATTAGAAAATGAGGTTTTACAAATATCTGTAAAAGAACAACTAAAGGAAGCATATAAAGCATCTGATGATGATTTAAAATATGTTGAGGAAGAATTTAGTAACTTCTGTAAAAACCAACAATTAAAAAAGGCACTATTAAGTTCAGTAGATTTATTAAAAGCAGGTGACTATGATTCTATTAGATATTTAGTAGATAGTGCTTTACGATCAGGTCAAGATAAAAATTTAGGTCACGAATACAATAAAGATATTGAGTATAGATATCGTGAAGA
>Ga0214923_10007391_pt1 | contig 11986 bp, 11 predicted proteins | sample LL1510_MetaG_FD_177993 | JGI IMG/M metagenome (GOLD analysis project Ga0214923, IMG submission 177993) | Freshwater microbial communities from Lake Lanier, Atlanta, Georgia, United States - LL-1510 | ecosystem: Environmental > Aquatic > Freshwater > Lake | place: USA: Georgia | collected... | reverse complement strand
CTTGTAACCGTATTCGCGGAGGAATCCCGAAAAATAAGCTGTAAAACCGGGATAAAAAGCACCAACGAAAGTAAGTTAAACACCACAAACAGGAGATTGTAAAATACGACGGCAAATGCCGTTTTTCTATGCGCAAAGGATAAGCGGTATATTTCCTTGATGTCTTTCAAAGCTTGTACAAAGATACATTATGAATTGCTTGCGAAGCAATTGGAGTTAAGATTCGTACCTTTGCAAAGATGAGCTCTATACGACAACAAAAAATTGAAACCGCGATTAGGCAAGAATTATCGATGGTAATGTTGACAAAATCCGCGGAAATTGCTTTGGGGGCAATGGTGTCAATTACTGTGGTTCGCATCACTTCTGACTTATCCTTAGCCCGGTGTTATTTGAGCGTATTTGCCCATCCTAATCCGAAAGAAGTACTTGAATCCATCAACGCCCATGCGGTAAGCATCCGCCGTGATGTGGGACAGCGGTTGAAAAACATGAGAAAAATCCCAGAGCTTCGTTTTTTTATCGATGATTCCTTGGATTATGCGGATAAAATCAACACACTACTTGCAAATTGAAAACGTTCTTCTATCTGGCGAAAAGGTTATTGATTTCAGGAAAAAGATTTACTGCGGTAAGTGTGATTTCTTGGATTGCAATTTTAGGCATGATGGTTTCCTCGGCCGCAATGGTTATTTTACTTTCGGCTTTTAACGGAATTGAAAAGATGATTGAAGATTTGTATTCGTCGTTCGATCAGGAAATCATGATAACCCCAATTCACGGTCGAAAAATGATGAGCAATGATGCGTCAAAAATACAACAACAGATTAAAAAGATATCAGGGGTTAAAAACACAAGTATTTTTATTCAGGAACGTGTCATTGTGCGCAACAAAAAGAAGTGGAGCAATGCGGAATTGTGGGCAGTTGATTCCGTTTTTTTTGACATGGCGAACATGAGGAATAAAAAGCATTTAATAAATGGGCACTTTAAAGGCGCAAATTCTATGTTTATTGGGGTAGGACTAGCTAATCGCTTGATGATGCTTTCCATGGAATTAACGAGCCAACCCATTGTGCTGTATTACCCTAAACAAGATAAAAAAATCAAGTTTGGACAAACGCCCTTTTATCAACAGGTGCTCTCGATTGACGGAGCATTGGAGTACAACAAAGAGGTTAATGATAATGTGTTATTAGTTCCCCTAAATAGCGTAGAAAAGTACCTCCAAAATAGGGTTTCTGGAATTTTAGTTTCAACAAATCCGGAAAATAAAGATGAAATAAAGCGAGCAATCGAATTAATATGTCCTAAAACACTTGGGGTAAAAACGAATTTGGAAAAAAACGAGCTTATTTTCAAGACTAGCCGCTCTGAAAAATTGATTGTAATCGTCATATTATTGTTCGTATTTATCCTTTCTTTGTTTAATCTCGCCGCAGCAATCACGATGACATACATAGAGAAAAAAAATGGCGTTGTTGCATTATTTACATTGGGAATGAGTGCTTTCGATATACGAACACTCTACTTTTTTTTGGGGTGTCTGATTGTATTAATTGGAGTAGGGGCAGGTATTGTTCTTGGCATTGCTATCGTATCGGTTCATGAAAGCATTGGCTTATTGAGGTTGCCAGGAGCAGTAACCTTTTTTCCTTCTCGGATTTCAATCGCACAAGTATTTTTTTTCTCGTTTTTATTGTTTATACTAGGCACCGCGGTATCGTGGGCAACATCCACCTTTCTTGTCAAACCAAAACGAAAAGCATCCGTAAATTTCCGAGCGGAATGAGTTTTTAATTAACTTTACACAAATTTTAATGATTATTCCCTATGATGAATGGTAAAATCTCTCAAGTTATTGGTCCAGTAGTGGATGTAGCGTTTGAAAATGGCGTTGATCTACCAAAAATTTATGATTCTTTGGAGGTAAGAAAATTAGACGGTACGCGTGTGGTATTAGAGGTACAAGCCCACATTGGTGAAAGTGCAGTGCGCGCAATATCAATGGATTCGACGGATGGGTTTACACGTGGAATGGAGGTTGTTTCTACTGGAAGCCCTATTAAAATGCCTACAGGTGAGCAAATTAAAGGGCGGTTGTTTAATGTTTCAGGTGAGACCATAGATGGAATCACCGGAGTTGACTATTCCGTCGGCCTACCGATTCACAGAGAGGCGCCCAAATTCGAAGACCTTTCTACGTCCTCAGAAATATTATTTACAGGAATTAAGGTAATTGACCTTATTGAACCATACTCAAAAGGAGGAAAAATCGGTTTATTTGGCGGGGCCGGTGTGGGTAAAACTGTATTAATTCAGGAGTTGATCAATAATATTGCGAAAGGACACGGTGGCCTTTCTGTTTTTGCAGGAGTGGGTGAAAGAACAAGGGAAGGAAACGATTTGCTACGGGAAATGTTAGAGGCGGGCATTATAAAATATGGCGAAGCCTTTATGCATTCTATGGAAGCTGGAGGATGGGATTTGACCAAAGTTAACCTTGAAGAAATGAAGGAATCCAAAGCTACTTTCGTCTTTGGTCAAATGAATGAACCTCCGGGTGCTCGTGCAAGAGTAGCGCTCTCCGGATTAACCATTGCCGAATATTACAGAGACGGTGAAGGCGACGGCCAAGGAAAGGATATTTTATTCTTTGTGGATAATATTTTCCGCTTCACACAGGCCGGTTCAGAAGTATCGGCACTACTTGGACGCATGCCTTCTGCGGTAGGTTACCAACCAACGTTAGCTACAGAAATGGGGGCTATGCAGGAACGAATCACCTCTACTAAAAACGGTTCAATTACCTCTGTTCAAGCCGTTTATGTTCCCGCGGATGATTTAACGGATCCTGCTCCGGCCAACACGTTTGCACACTTGGATGCGACCACCGTGCTATCAAGGAAAATTGCCGAGCTCGGAATTTATCCAGCTGTGGACCCACTTGATTCGACTTCAAGGATATTAACACCAGAAATTGTCGGTGAAGCGCATTATAATTGTGCACAAAGGGTGAAAGTAACACTGCAACGCTATAAAGAATTACAAGATATTATCGCTATCTTAGGAATGGACGAGTTGTCTGAAGAGGATAAAACACTAGTACATAGAGCAAGAAGAGTTCAACGCTTTTTATCGCAACCTTTCCATGTTGCTGAGCAATTTACAGGAATCCCAGGTGTGTTTGTAGATATAAACGAAACCATTTCCGCATTTGATCAAATCCTAGACGGAAAGTATGATCAATATCCTGAAGCCGCTTTCAACCTCAAAGGAGGAATTCAAGATGTAATCGAGGCAGGTGAAAAAATGTTAACGGAAATATAATGAAATTAGATATTATTTCTCCAAAAGAATCCTTGTTTTCAGGTGAAGTTGATGCTATTTCATTACCAGGGTTAAGCGGAAGATTTCAACTGCTAAAAGGTCATGCTCCAATAATTGCAGCCTTGAAAGAAGGACCGCTTTGGTTCGAATCAAAGAACACCATGGAAAGCCATCCTTTGGTCCAAAAACATGGTACTAATTCAGAGATGTTCCATTTAGAAATTAAAGGAGGCGTGGTTGAAATGTTACATAATGATGTAGTAGTTCTTTTGGATTAAGCTGTTAACATCTGTTAAGTAGATCAAACGAATTTGGGAAACCCTTGATATTGTCTACCTTTGTTCTTATATAATGTTGATTCCCCGATCTATAAACCCAGATAATATTCCTAGTCATGTGGCCATCATCATGGACGGTAATGGCCGTTGGGCTCAAGCTAAGGGTGAAAACAGATTGTTTGGCCATTCAAATGGTGTAGAATCGGTTAGGGAAACCATAAAATGCGCCCGGGAATTAGAGGTAAGTTATCTTACCTTATATGCTTTTTCAACGGAAAATTGGTCAAGACCAAAAGAAGAAATTGACGGATTAATGCAATTATTGGTAGCCTCAATTCATAGCGAATTAGCATTGCTAATGGAAAACAACGTTCGACTTGCTACGATCGGCAATTTAAGTTTGTTACCTGAAGATTGCAGAATTAGTTTGGACGAAGCAGTGCAAAAAACGGCCAAAAATAAGGACATCACATTAATTCTTGCACTGAATTATTCATCTAGAGATGAATTGATGCGCGCATTCAACAGAATGGCTACTGATGTCCTGAATGGAAAACTAATCCCTGGAAAAATTGGTCAAAAGGATTTAGAAAAGGAATTAGATACGGCAAGTTTTCCCGATCCAGAATTACTAATTCGCACTAGCGGTGAGCACAGGGTAAGTAATTTTTTACTTTGGCAATTAGCTTACGCAGAAATGCACTTTACCAACGTATATTGGCCAGAGTTTAGAAGACAACATTTTATGGATGCCATAATCGATTTTCAATCTAGAGAGCGCAGATTCGGTAAAATTTCAGAACAAGTGCGTTAAAACACCCTAAATGAGAAATATAATATTATTGTTCATCCTTTTTGTTTATTTCGGGCCGATGTTATCACAATCCTTAGATTTTGATGGCAATGGTATCCCCCGCGAATATGAAATTGGTCCGGTTCGGGTTGTTGGTGCCGATAATTTTGACCATCAGGCAATAAAAGCCGTGGCAGGTTTGCGACAAGGTCAAAAAATAACTATTCCTGGTGACCAAATTAGTACGGCAATTAGAAATTTATGGAAAGAAGAGTTGTTTTCTGATATTTCAATCGAACTAGACAAGGAAATCGAAGGCGTTGTTTATCTTAGCATCCGGCTCGTCCCCAGACCAAAACTTTCCCATTTTAAGTTTAAAGGAATTCCGAAACGAGAGGCCGATAAGTTAAAAGAAATCATTGAATTGTTTTCGGGTAAAACAATTACGGAGAACATGCTTTATCAAACGGACACAAAAATCAGGGGTTATTTTAGAGAAAAAGGATTTTACGGGATTAATGTGAATATCCGAAGAATTAAGGACACCATCATGAATAATTCGGAAGTTTTTTTAATTGATATTAATCGCGGCGTCAAGGTTGGAATTAAAGAAATTACTTTAAATGGCGTCAGCAGTATACCAAAATGGAAGCTCTACTTAGCGATGAAAGATACCAAACGAAGATCAATTTTACGCATTTTTAAACCTTCAAAATATACCGTTTCCACTTTTGAAAAAGATAAAAAAAAGCTAATAGAAAAATTTTATGCCATTGGGTTGAGAGATGCCCGAATCATTCAAGATTCTGTGTTTTTCTTGGATCCGAAAAATCTCGCCCTTCATTTACAAATTGATGAAGGTAATAAATATTATTTTGGCGATTTTGAATGGTTCGGAAATAGCAAATACCGATCAACGTTCTTGGATTCAATTCTGGGAATAAAAAAAGGAGATATATATAATAAAACATTGTTAGACAAAAGGTTAAACGGGGGGGGGGATGGCAGAGATATTGCCTCATTATACATGAATAAAGGACACTTGTTTTTTCAAATTTTCCCTGTAGAAATGGGGGTGAATGGTAACTATATCAATTATCAATTTCGTATTTATGAAGGAAAGGAGGCCAAATATGGAGAGATTACGGTTAAAGGAAATACGAAAACAAACGACCAAGTTGTTTTTAGAGAAATAAGAACAAAACCAGGCGACCTTTTTAACAAGGAGGACATCATGCGTACCCAACGCGAATTGTCGCAGCTTGGCTTTTTCAACGACCAAACCATGAAGGTCAACCCCATGCCAAATCCTGAAAAAGGCACGGTCGATGTCGAGTATATTGTAGAAGAAAAATCCTCAGATCAAATAGAGCTTTCAGGAGGCTATGGAGGAGCAGGTCCAGGAGGGGCAGGAAGGATTATAGGAACATTAGGTCTTACGTTTAATAATTTTTCAACCCGAAATTTCTTTAAAAAATCCGCATGGTCACCTTTACCTGGCGGTGATGGCCAACGGTTATCTATTCGCGCCCAGTCCAATGGTCGGTTTTATCAAGGTTATACGTTCTCCTTTACAGAGCCTTGGCTTGGAGGCAAAAAGCCCAATGCTTTGTCTTTTTGGATTAACCATACTTTATTATCTTCCAACGGTTTGTTGCGCGTGAATCCTGCCTACAAAGGGATTTCCATTTCTGGGGTTGGTCTTGGTTTACAGCGTCGAAAGAAATGGCCAGATGATTATTTTACTGCATATTACGAAATAGGTTATCAATACTATGATGTCGTCAACGACTTCAGATTTCCGATTTTTCCTAAAGGGTATTCCAATGACATCGCCTTTAAATACGTCCTTCAGCGCTCCTCCGTGAGCGCGCCAATTTATCCGCAAAGCGGATCGAATTTTACCTTCACGGCGAAATCGACGCTCCCCTATTCGTATTTTAAAAAGGATGTGGATTATGCCAACGCTACCATTGCAGAAAAATATTATTTTTTGGAATACTTTAAACTCAAATTTACAGGTGAATGGTATACGCCATTAAATGCTAATCGGAAACTTGTACTCTTGTCTCGTTTCGGTTTTGGCTATATTGGCGCATTCAATGCAGCACGAGGAATTACTCCCTTTGATCGATTTACCATGGGAGGTAGTGGTTTAACGGGTGTTAACCAAATTGGCGGTAGAGAAATTATTGCCCTAAGAGGCTATGATGACCAGTCCATTTCTTCTGGATCCTCGGATCCTATAATTGCTAAATATACCTTAGAGCTGAGGTATCCGATTTCTTTGAATCCTCAAGCCACTTTCTATGTTACAAGTTTTCTAGAAGCAGGAAATACTTATCCAAGTGTGAAAAATTTTAACCCTTTTAATGTAAAACGTGCCGCAGGAGTTGGAATACGCGTATTTCTTCCAATGTTTGGTATGCTTGGTATAGATTATGGCTTAGGTTTCGATCGTTTGGATTCTTGGTCTTCAGGTTACAACGGACCATCCGATATGTCAATTAAAACTAAAGGCTATTATCCGAAATTAAGCTTTACTATTGGCATGAACCTTGGTGAGTTGTAAAAATTGATAATATTATCGTAATTTCGTTTTATGAATTTATTTAGGCTAAATTGCCTCTTTATCTTATTGTTCTTTGTGATTTTCCACAATACCACTTTGGCCCAATTCGCCTTTATAGATTCGGATTACATTTTATCGAACATCCCAGAATATACGGAATCGAAAGAAAAACTTGATCGGCTTGCGGACGCCTGGACAAAAGATATTGAAGACCGTTTTTTGGTGATAAAAACGCAAAAAGAAAATTTCGATAAAGAAGAAATCCTCCTCCCTGCAGAGGAAAAAGCCAAACGAAAATCGGAAATAGAGAAACTTGAAAAAGAAACCATCGATTTACAGTCCCAACGCTTTGGTCGAAATGGCGATTATTTTATGAAGCGTCAAGAATTAATAAAACCCATTCAAGACAGAATTTACACCGCCATGAAAAAAGTAGCGAAAGCAGATGGGTACACCTTCGTTTTCGATAAAGCGAACCAAAGTAATTTGATATACGCGGATAAGGACGCGGATATTAGTAACCGCATCCTTGAAGAAATGGGAATCACAAAAGAATAATTAAATTTTAAACTATGAAAACACTTTTTTTTACAATCGTCTTCTCTCTTACATTCTTATCCATAAATGCTCAGATGAAATTCGCCCATGTGAATTCACAAGCGTTATTGGATTCCTTACCGTCCTATAAGAAAGCTGAAAATGACTTAAAGAAATTCCAAGACAATGGCGTTGCGGATCTTGGTTTATTAGAAAAACAAATTAACGATGCTTATATAAAATTGGATGCCATTAAAAACGACTTAACGCCAACAATGCTAAAAATAGAGCAAGAAAAAATCATGGGCATGGAGCAACGTTATCAACAAACCCAAACCTTGCTTCAACAACAGCTTCAAACTTTAGCCAATGAATTCAACCAGCCTATTTTAGACCGCCTGCAAAAGGCAGTAGAAATTGTAGCCGAGCGAAAAAAAGTAAATTATGTGTTAGAAGCCTCGAAAGTGCTTTATGCAAAAGGGGGTATTGACATCACCATGGAAGTCAAGATTGAATTATTGCGCTTGGACGCCGAGGCCATGAAAAAGTAACATTTCGTAAAGGGGCAATGCCCTCCATTCTATTTCAATATTGGAGAAAACTGGTAAAATTGGCGTATTTGATTCTGGTTTTGGGGGGCTAACGGTCTTACGAGAAATTGCCAGCGCTTTACCTCAATACAACTACATTTACTTTGGTGATAACGCCAGGTCGCCTTATGGCAACAAATCATTTGACCTGATTTACGAATATACCCTTGAGGGCGTAGAATTTCTTTTTAAACTAGGGTGCGAATTGGTGATTTTAGCTTGCAATACGGCTTCTGCTAAAGCACTAAGAACCATTCAGCAAACCGTCCTTCCCATTCGTTATCCTAACAAAAGAGTGCTTGGCGTAATTAGGCCCTGTGCAGAGGATATTCAATGGCATACCCGCACCAATAAAGTAGGTATCCTCGGCACCGAAGGAACGGTAAATTCATCTTCCTACCTCCTTGAGCTTGCAAAAATAAGCCCTAAGATCGAAGTATTTCAACAAGCTTGTCCACTTTGGGTTCCGTTGATTGAAGAGCGTCAATATAATTCCCCTGCAGGCAAAATGATTATTGCTTCCGATATTGAGCATTTGTTTGCGAAAGACCCAGAAATTGATACCCTGATTTTAGCCTGTACACATTATCCCATTATTCGCTCAATGCTAGAAGAAATAGTGAATAACCGAGCAAAAATAATGGAACAAGGTCCTTTAGTGGCAGTTAAATTAAGAGATTATTTAAAGCGACACATGGCCATAGAAGAATCCTTGAAAAAGGACTTCAAACTTGAGTTTTACAGTACGGAACGAGAAGATTATTTCAACGAATACGCCACGGAAATTTTTGGTGCACCGGTTTATGTGAAGCAAATTCATTTAACTTAACACACAATTTATACGAAATGGAAATTACCCCCGAACTTGAAAAGCGCTTGCAATTACTGAACGCTAAATATGACGCAATTGGGCAAGATTTAATCTCGTACCTCGATGGTTTGTTGTATTCTGAAGTGACGACCTATTGGGATTATATTCAATTGGATACTTTATTGAGCTTACAGAAACCTAGAACTAATTTTCCGGACGAAATGGTCTTTATTGGTTACCACCAAATTACCGAATTGTATTTTAAATTGGCAATACAAGAATTGAATTGTTTAAATCAAGAGAAGGAATGCACCATGGATTTGCTTTTAGCGCGGCTCGAAAGGGTTAATAGGTATTTCGAAGCCTTGATTTATAGTTTCACTATTATGATTGAAGGAATGGACCAAGCGGAGTTTTTAAAGTTCCGAATGGCATTGCTGCCAGCAAGCGGATTTCAATCGGTACAATATCGAAAAATTGAGTTGTTAAGTACCGATTTGATTAATTTGGTAAGCAAAGAAAAACGAGAGAAGTTTAGGCATAATTCAGACATTGCGTTAATGTATTCTAATATATATTGGAAATATGGCGCTACGGATGCGGAAACAAGTAAGAAAACCTTAACACTCACACAATTTGAGGAACGTTATGACACAGAATTATTAGAATTGGCGAAAAACAGCAAGCGTTCGAATGTTTGGCAAATTTATTTGAAATTGACGGATGAAGAGAAGAATCACCCTAAAGTTATTGCTACCTTGAAAAGAATTGATTTGAATGTAAATGTTTATTGGCCTTTAGCACATTATAAGTCAGCGGTAAAGTATTTATCTAGAAATCAAAGCGATATAAGCGCAACCGGTGGCACCAATTGGCAAGAATATCTGCCTCCAAAATTTCAGAAAAGAATATTCTTTCCTTTGCTCTGGTCGGATTTAGAAAAAAAAGAATGGGGCAAGGTTTGGGTGGATGATCAAATTAAAGGAGTTATTAAAGGGGTTTGATATACGCTTTTCTTAAATCAATTGTACCGATGTTTGAAATGACGCCCCCTCTTACGCTCAAATTTTGAATGATAATGTAATCTTCATACAAAAGTGGGATTGTCCAACTTTCAGACGATAAAATCATGTCACAATTTGTAAAATAATAGTTTTTTCTAGATACATTTCTTTCCTGAATTGCTTTCGTGTAGTTAAGATCATAAGCAACGGAATTTATTTTTGGTAATAGGGGATTCTGATCTGAATTATTTGGGTTTTTACTGTAAAATAGCCCAAAATAAGCATCTGGATCGGCGTAATCTGGGTTTAGTCCAAGTTTCCATATTGCCGCTTTATTTTGCTTAATCGCTTTTATTCTACCTTCTTGATCTTCCCAATGTAAAGAAACAGGTATTCCTAATTTTTGCGTTAATTGTTCAGCAATATAAGTACAGTATTTTTTAATTTGTATTGGATTATTTCCAGAGGCGTAAAAATGGATTTCAGGGAAAGGTTTTTCCATTGAAAAACCTGCCTCTTGCATAAGTTGTTGTGCAAGTTCTACATTCAAGGTGCGAGAGGGCATAATAGCATTTTTGTAGTAATAGGAATTAGGCGCAATCCCCTTGTTAGCGGGTATACCATCACCGTTAATGAGTTCCGTTGTTAAATAATCCCGATCAATAATCAAGTCTATGGCTTTTCGCACCCGGGAGTCTTGAAATTGCGGTAAGTTCTGATTTATTACCAACAAAGAAACACGGCTTCCAGGTACAACAATTACACGGTGTGGAAAAGGTTTCTTTTGCTTTATTTCCTTAAGCGAGGAAAAAATATCTTTAATTTTCTCGGTGGGCACTTCAAATAAATAATCCAATTGCTGATTTTTAAAAGCGGTTATTTCTGCCTCCGGATTTTTGTAGAAACGGTAGCATATTGCAGACAAATAGGGTAGACGATTTCCGTAAGAATCGAACATCCAATAATCAGGATGGTAGGCTAAAAAAACCTCATTGCTCGTATGTTTCATTAAATAAAACGGACCACTTCCTACAGGATGGGTTAATATATCTTTTCCATAATAGTCGTAAGCAACTTTTGAACAAACACCGTATTTTGAGCTGCTCAAAAGAATGGGTAAATTGGTATATGACCCCGTCAAGCTTAACTCAACAGTATAGGTATTTATGACTTTTAGCCCAGAAATATTTTTCGATTTACCATTAAAAAAATCTTCGGACCCTTTGATTTTACCAATCAACCCGTTTGTCGCTTGGTTTAGGTTGGAAGAAGAACACGCCATTTCTAGCGTAAATTTAACGTCTGCGGCAGTCAACTCACGCGAATTAGATTGAAAACAAGGGTCATCAGAAAATTTAATTCCCTCTCGAATATATAAAGTCAACACCTTAAAATCAGGACTCCAGGAGTAATTTTTTGCAACCCGTGGGATGATACGATTGGTTGAATCTACCATGTCAAATAAAGGTTCAAAGATATTGCAGAGCAATCGATGCGAATAAATATCGTCGTTGTAAAGCGGGAAAAATGTTAGAACAGGTTCTGGTAGCGATAGCTGCAGGGTGTCGCCATATTGCATCTCCCCTCCCTTAATGGTTCGATTCTTTATTTCTTTACAGGAACAAAAAAGAAAAAAAAAAGGTATGATTAGCAGAACACGTTTTGTCATTTTTCTTGGCTTAACTTTATGGCTTTAGCCGAACCAAAGTAGTTTCCCTTACGATATTGGATGTAATAGGTGCCGCTAGAAAGATGCAAAAAAGAAATGAATTCGGCCGTTTTTCCTTGGTCGATTAACCTAGATTTGGTGTCCAACAGTTTCCATTCGTCGACATTCGTATTGAAATAAATATAATCACATGTGGGATTAGGAAATATTTCTAATTCATCTGGTATGATATTTTCCATACCGACTACCCCAATCCAAACGCTGTCGACGATTTCACACCCGTGGGCATCGATTACTTCCACACTGTACCATCCTTGACTCAGATAAACCGCTGTGCTATCGCTTTGATGGTTCATGTCATTCCATGCATACGTATACGGAGCAGTCCCGCCTCCAACGGAC
>Ga0214923_10007390_pt1 | contig 11988 bp, 9 predicted proteins | sample LL1510_MetaG_FD_177993 | JGI IMG/M metagenome (GOLD analysis project Ga0214923, IMG submission 177993) | Freshwater microbial communities from Lake Lanier, Atlanta, Georgia, United States - LL-1510 | ecosystem: Environmental > Aquatic > Freshwater > Lake | place: USA: Georgia | collected 2015-10-15 | reverse complement strand
TCATTTACCTAAGTAAACTCAATCGTCGCGCCCTTGGCTGCCTTGTCTCGACACAAATTTAACGGCGTGGGCCCACCACTTGTTTAATTTATGTAATCTATGTGACTGACGGCGAAATCGGTCTTGTTCCAATTCTTTACTGGGGTGATGCCCATAGAAATATCAGTCAGTAACGGCATTAAACTGAGTGAGCCAATTTGGCGCTGTTGATGCTACTAGTAGTGTCCAGAAAGATCTTACTAGATGTGGCATTGATTTTGCTAAGACTCCCATCGACGATGATTCCCACCGGTCAATAAGGAGTGATGAAATGTCGACTAAATGGATGAGTTTGTTGCAGTTGGTGTGTTTGGTAATTTCTATTGTCTTTGTATCTGTAGGTAGCAAAGCCATGGCGAGTACAGATGAAGAGTCTTCTAACTCTCTATTGGTCGGTGGCCATGTGGAAGAAAGAGTCCTAAGCTCGTGTTACGTTGATCCGGCGTTTCGTTCCGGCGGAGTGTATTTTACTTATGTTGGTAGCAATGGGTACGGTAACGTTTTTTATTACAAAGCAAATTATAAGCATGGATATATTTCCAAGGAAAAAGTTCTGATCACCACATTTGACGCCTACGGAAACATCGCGCAGCAGATGACTGTTGATCGCAATAAGCCGGCGTCTGTTTTGCTAACTTCACCGACCCAGTACTCAACGATGAACTATATCGAGTATCGAAGGGCAGAAGCGACTCAGGCAATGAAAGTTCAATATGACAACGAAGTAGCTGGGCGTATGTTGATGCAATGTGTTCAGCAGTAATGTACTTAACCTATATTTTCATTAAGGCGATTGAGATGAGGTTTGGATTAGCAGTGTTAAATTTCAGAAAGCTAATTTTGGTATTCATCGCTGGTGTCTTATTGTCGTCAGGGGCTTTTGCTGATTCATTCTATGAGGTCGTCAACGGTAAGCGTTATCTGTGCACTGAGCAAGCACCTCAGACCGGTCCCGGGTGTCAGTACATTAATGGTGCGGTGTATTGCCCAGGCCCGGGTCAAACCTGCAACTATATCAATGGTAGTGTTTACTTCGGATACTCTTGTGGCTATATCAATGGCAACGTTTACTGTGCTGAACAGGGCGGACGATGCCAGTACATCAATGGCAGCGTCTATTGCTCTTCCATCGGACAGGAGTGTAGCTACATAAATGGTGCTGTCTATTGTGGTGCAAGCTGCGCGTATATAAATGGCAGCGTTCACTGCTCATCGGGTGGCCGTGGCACGCCCGCCCATCCGGCACGCCCCGCATCGCCTTCGCGAGGAGGCTGAAAAGCTACATAGTGAGTCCAGCGGGGTAGGTGCCTTAGACCTACCTCCGGCTGGATTTGCTAGTGTTTAAGTTTAGCGATGATTGCCGTGCTTTTGAGATATTTAGCTGGCGTTCTGAGACTGGTTTCCAGTGACGTTCTTCTGCGGCAAATTCCATTTCTTTTTCACTCAAACCGTTTTTATAGGTAGCCCTAGTCATGCGGTTTTTACCTGAGCGTGTGAAGTAATACTCCGTAATTCCTTGACGTTCGCCGTCCTGCCAGTTGGATTTTTCACGAAGTTCGCCTTCCTCATCCCAGGTCAGGCTGACTCCATGTTTTAAGAAAGTTGGTAATGCATCAAAGGAGACTGGCCAGATTTTACTAACGAGTTCATAACAATCTCCTTTTGACTCAAGACCGCCCTCGCTAAAAAACGATCTGTAAGTGCCGAAGCGTTTTCCACTTTTAATTTTTTCCCAAACAAAGTGAATTTTCGTGCGGCCATTTGGATAAAATATTCGGCTTTCACGCCAGCTTCCGTTTTCATATAGATCTTCAATTACAAACTGCTCACTGCCGTGGGCGTAAAATCTTTGAATTCCGTCAAGTTTTCCTTCGAGGTTGAAGTGCTTCTCGAATTTCTTTCCGCCGTCGGAGTAGTTTTCAACCTGCAGGGATTCAAAACTCTCCTGATTTTTGCTCTGGCGGACGTCACTAGCTATTTCTTCACCTTCTAAGTGTTCGTAAATTTTAAGATGACCATCTAAAAAGGTTAGTTTTTTGTTTTGGACGCCGTTAACATAAACCGTTACTGTGGACTCGTTACCATCAAGCCCACACCACTTTGTTTGCTTGGGGCCGATCGCGGCTTTGCTGCACTGAATCGCCACAAGATTGCCTTGACGGTCAAATTCAACGCGGCTTTTTTGTGACTTGTCATTTACAAGCGCAGCCGTGGCGAGTTTGAGACTTCCATCTGGAAAATAGACCCTCTGTAGAATTGGAACTCCGTGCTCATAGAGTTCTTCCCTGACAGGTACTCCCTCGGAGAAGGTGTTCTTCCAGCCGTGATATTTGTTTTGACCTGGAATACCATCAAATGATGTCTCCTTGTGTAGAGTTCCATCCTTGAAGGTCTTCTCGCGAATCACCATCCAGTTTTTGAATTCAGTTTCTTTGACGATGATTTTTGTTACCGGGTCTTGGCATGCGACAATGCCAGTTTCTACTGAAGCATAATCGTTACTGCCAATCACCTCGCCATTGTGAAGGCATTCAAGGGGTGAGGCCAATCCTTGGCCAGCAATAAAAATAGTCAGCAAAATGGGGCGTGAAGTTATCCGTAGCACGATGTCCCTCCCGCGTAACGTAAATATGGCCCGTTTCTGATGCATTAAATTTTGGGTATTCCGGGATTCTAGCAATAGGTCTGGCCATAGGTCAAACCTGTGAAACCCTTGGGGGACAAGGGTTAAAGTGGATTAAATGTTTTTCAAAATCCAACAGAGTGTTTATTTAATAACCATGTGGATTGGCTAAATTGGGTACAATATAAGGCGCACCTCAATATAGCATTACGGCCCAAAAGGAATTTAATAGCCGGTATAAATCTCGATAAAACATCCAAAATTTCAATAAAACTGTAGATTAATCCGTTCAATGAAATTCGAAGCGTAGCGTGTTTGCGACTGGCTTTTTATCTGGCTCCAAGTACTGACGATGCGCCAAACCTAGAGATTTGAAAGTTTTGCGACATGTTAAGTTTAAGTTAATTGGCTGATTTCTATAGTAAATTGATTGACCCCAAAGCCTTCAATCGGAGACAATTTGTCTCAAGGCGACAAGTGATGGGCCATCGAAATTTGAAGGCCTGATGTTCTACCCAAAATGACAGGGGCGTTGTGAAAGATCGACGTTGGCACATTGTCTTAATAATGGTTCTGTCCTTGGCGGATATTTTCCGCCCCAGCGCAGCCTCTGCAGAAATTGTTGTCGGCGATGTCCCCCTCAAAGACAATCCAAATGTGGTTGTCGGGCGCCCTAATTCCGTCTCGTATACCGCTATTGTAATCAGCCGCCGCCAGTACGTCATTGGTTGGGACTACGAACGCCGCTCGCCCGAGTGGGTTGCTTGGACCGTGAACAAAAGAAAATTGGGGGAAGCGGGCCGGTCTAATTCCTTTCGAATTGATCCAGACTTGGATGCGGCATTGGTAGAGCAGAACCGAGAGTCAGTATCCCCAGATGATTACCGTAATTCATGTCTTGATCGCGGCCACCAAGTGCCAAGTGGTGATAGAACAGCTTCAGAAACCGATAATGAAACGACATTTCTTATGAGTAATGTCATGCCACAGTCGGCTTTTCTAAATCGCCGAACTTGGGTGAGTCTTGAACGATTTGTGAGGCAGAGAGTTTTAGATCATAACGAACGAGCGGCCGTCTACGCAGGCTCGATACTCGATGAAGACACAAAAACGATAGGACCAAAACAAGATATTCACGTACCGTCGGCCAATTTCAAAATTATTGTTCTAATGCCAGCGACCCGAGAAAAGCCCAGTCGCAAAGAAATGAAGTATTTTGTTGTTAATTTTCCCAACGTCACAAGTAAGGGTACAAACCCCGTGGACGATCGGGAACAGGCCTGTTGGGATTCGGAGCACACGATAAAGCTTGGGGAGAATAATCATCAGGCCATCTGGCGCCCTTACTTAACTTCATTGGATGAAGTTCAGAAATCAAGTGGTATATCTTTTGATTTCCTACAAGGCATTGAACAAATGACTCCAGACCAAGTTGATGGGATCATTGCTGAGGGACAAACTGCAAGGCACCAGTAAGTGGCGGCCTTGCTAAGTTAATTACTCTGCGAATTTTTTTGGGACTACTACGCCAAAGCGTCCTTTAGCGGCAACAGCTTTAATGTAAGCATAGTCCATGCGGTAGTAACCGTCTTGACCTGAGGTTACATCGACGCCGTTCTCCGTAACAGACGCGTGCGCACCCCAGCTATTCTTGAATTTAAAATACGATAATTCATTTGCAGATTTTTTAACCTCAGATTCCAACTCATCTGGGGGAAGTTGTCCTTCGCGTCCACCGCGGTTTACGAAATCGGTAGCGACCATGGCATGACTGCCAGTGAGTGTGATAACTGATGAGGATAGATCTGGGTTAGCTTCGAGAGCGCTAATTTCCAAATCATTAGCTCTGAAAAAGCCATTCTTTAAATTATTCATCGACACTCCAAAGCTCACTGGAATGCTATACCCGGATGCCATAGCGCGTTTAGTCGCCATTACGAGCTTTTGCACATTAGAGGCTGTTTGCGCCTGCATGAGCACATAGTCCTTGCTGGAAAAGTCTAGGTACTGTTGCGCAAAAGATTTTGCGCTATAATTCTTGCCCTTAAAATCGAAGTGCGATGGGGGCGGAGAATCGAAAGCACCTGGCACGGTTAAGACCGCATCTAAGGCATTGTTGTTAACAGAGCCAGAACTCATTAGCAAATCGCCGAAAGGGGCAGCGATTGCTTTTTTTAAACTTGATACTTGGTCTCTGGTCGTGAACTTTTTACTCCAGACACTTTCGGGAACTACGCCATAAATATCCACAAGCTCCATAGCGTCATCGCGCCCTGAAGAATTCGACGCTCTAACAAACCAGCCCTCAAGTCCGCGGTCTGCGAGTTGCTCCATGGCGTTATCTAGAGAAATTTCGCCGGCGCGGTATTTTTTGGCCAGTAGCAAAAGTTCCTGGCGCATGTGCACATAACCCAAAGCTTCCTCGCTTAAGTCGATATCCTCACCACTTCGTAACTTGTGGTTAGACTCAATGAGAGCGAGAGTGGCGTATGACCAGCAAAAGCCAATAGCAAATTGATTTTTAACAGACGTCTGTGGAATTTCCACGGAATCCGTGCGGGACAAAGATGTTGGATGCATCTTTGAACAGGATGTGGAGAAAAGCGGCGATAGCGACAAAGCTGTCGTAATAGTTATCAAACGATTCTGATTGGCTCTACAGGTCTGCTTGAGCGTCTTCATAGAAAGTCCCTTCTGCAGCAGCTAGTAATTGCAGCAACAACGATCAACATGAAACCACTGGCGCAATGATTCAGTCCTTAGCGCGTCAGTGATCAAAGGGTATGGGCTCGTATCTTTGATTCGCTTTTGACTTCGATTCAATTTTTGGGTTGTTCTATCCTCTAGCTAAACCTTTCTAGGGTCATGATTACCCCTTCAATTCTAATAATAAACTATTAGTTTTATAATTCAATTTAAAAATTTTAAAAATTTACAAGATATTGTATTAAAAGGTTTTTTGGCTGATTGGCCAAAAAGGGTCTAACCTGTTTTCAGGGATTTAGTCGCCGCTTGGCAACCAGCTATGGTAAAAGCTCGGGACTATTGAATTTTAGCTTTAAAACGGCGTCGTTTAAGAGCATTTGCGGAGACTTTGAGATCATGCATCATCAGTGGTCGGAGGAAGACCTTAAGGACCTTGAAATTCGCCCCATTGAGCTGGCGGAGACGATTCCCGCTAGGTGGTTTACGGCGTCGAGCATGGATCAGGTCGATCGAGAGCAATTGCTGGCAAATACCTGGCTGTATGTAGGTCATGTCAGTCAAGTGTCAAAACGCGGTGATTATTTTGTCGACGAAGTGCTTGGGCGGCCGATTTTAGTGGTGCGAAATCTTAGCGATGAAATTCTTTGTTTCTCAAACGTATGCCGGCATCGAGGCGGGCCGGTAGCACTGGCATCTGGTTCGTCCCGTGTATTGAGATGTGCTTATCACGCATGGAGCTACAACCTCGATGGTCAATTGGTGGGTGCACCGCGATTTGAGGGAGTGGAGAATTTTGAAAAAAATAACTGCAGATTGCCCCGTTACCGCGTGGAAATAAGTGATGGCTTTATATTTGTTAATTACTCGGCAACTGCGCCTTCATTAAGTGAGCATTTGCAAGGCATCTCTGAAACAATTAGCCCCATTGATCTCAAACAAATGCGCTTTCAAAAGAGAGTGGTATATGAAGTCAAAGCAAACTGGAAAGTTTACATAGACAACTACATGGAGGGGTATCATATCCAGTCCGTGCACCCAAAATTAGCCGGAATATTGGATGTCAGTGGCTATAAAACAACGATCCTAGACAACAAAGTATTACAATACGGGCCTCTATCTGGGGAGGATAATCCATACCATACTGGAGGGGCTGCGTACTATTACTACGTTTTTCCTAATCTTATGCTCAACATCTTACCGGGACGTGTGCAGGTAAACAGTATTTTGCCCGTGGATGCTAATCGTTGTTTAACGATTTTTGATCTATATTTGAGTGAAACTGATCCTGAAAAGCTTGCGCAACGACTCTCCGACGACCTTGAGGTTTCTGATTTGGTTCAGAGCGAAGACATCGCCATTTGTGAAAAAGTACAGACCGGTCTAAAAAGCGGCAGTTATAACAAAGGTCGGATTTGCGTGCAGGAAGAGCTGGGAGTTTGGGCGTTTCAAAATCAACTTCGCAGGGCATATAGCAGGATTGCGGGACTGAATCGCTAGTTTAGCGCTGCCTGAAATCATTTAGATTTTTTTTGTGAGTAGTATTCATCCAGATGGATTCAAATATTTCGTCGGCCCACCGGTGATCTCCAGAGGGTTGTGAGGAGGCTAGTCGTAGCATTTTTTTCTGTGCAGCTAAGGCGGACGGCTCAAGTTTCAAAATGGGTAGAATTGCAGCGCTAATATCTGATGCCGACGCAGAAGAAATCAATTTGTGAATGAGTCCCACGGAGTGAGCCATTTCTGCGTCCAGTGTTTCTGCAAAATAAAGCAGAGACTGAGCGCGCGACTTTCCAAGTAATTCGACCAGCTTGGATGATGCTCCGTAGCCTGTGGCAAGTCCAAGTTTGAGCTGCTTAAACTCAAAAAAGCTTCTAACTGTTGCAAACCTGATGTCACCGGCGAGAGCGAGTTCAGCACCGCCGCCGATTGCAGCTCCATCTACCACTGTTATGACAGGAATAGTTAAGGTTTCGAGTCCCTCGCAAAAGCATCGCATAGATTGAGCATAACTCCGCCCCTCTTGCTGCGTGGTCAGAAGAGCGAGTTCTGTTAAATCACCCCCAGCAATCCAAATTGCACGACCAGGGCGTTCAACGGATTCAGCTGTGATAACGATTGCGCGTATTTCTGGGGGTAAATTTTGACGAGCGAATTCGAGCGTATCGGTGAGCTCTTGAGCTAGCACGGTCCCAAGGGCATTGAGGCGATCTGGTCGTGAGATGTGCCAGTTCTGCCATGTGTAGGACTCGAACCGATGATTAGATATCTTTACAGTCATGCCAGCCAGTTTTTCATACATTCGGCTAATAGTGAACATAAAAAAATGACGCAGGTGGTTGATTTCTGCCGATTTCTGGTATGATGTTCAGTAGATTTTATTCACTGACGGAGTTGTACACTTATGACAAATTTTATTATCGGCGCAGGTTTTACCCTGATTTTGGCGGTTACAGGCTGCACTAAGTGCTCAAAAAAAGACGGTGGTGAGGACGATGCCAAAGTAGCAACAGGACAGGTCGCAGGCCAACCAGTGATTGACTTGTCGCAATTGAAAATTGAAACCTTGAAGCCTGGTTCGGGCGCACATGCGGAGAAGGGTAAGAAAGTCACCGTCCACTACATTGGAAAATTAGATAACGGAACAGTGTTTGACTCAAGTGAGGCGAGAAAAACCCCATTTACATTCGTGTTGGGTGCGGGCCAAGTTATTGTGGGTTGGGATAAAGGTATGGAAGGTATGAAAGTCGGCGAACGACGCCGATTAAAAATCCCCCCTACTCTTGGATATGGACACCAAGGTGTTGGCAAAACTATTCCGCCGGATTCAAATCTAGTATTTGAAGTTGAGCTATTGCAAGTTGAGTGACAGAGATTTTGTTTTAAAAATTTCTTTACGCTAATACGAGCGCGCAGGCCGAAATTTGGACCTGCGGTTTTTGTTGGATTTTTCTGCCAAATTTAATGAAATTCAAAAAAATAATTGATAAAGCCGCAATTCGGGGATTTGTTGAATCCCAATACAAGCGAGGAAATGGCTTCCGTTTCAGGCGATTGCGTTTAATCAAAATTAGCTAGGCAAAATATTCCCTAGTCTCCCGATCTCTCGCAAACCAAACAAAATTTATTTGAGATATTCATAAAAATCGCTCTTAAAGGGGCGAAACAAAGGAAATATTTCGGATTTAGTCGTTCTTTGTAAAAGCCCTGCGCGCCTTGATTGACAGGGGCTACATCGTTAATAATTAAGATAACAGTGCATAATTTTAATTTATTTTGTCTCGGTGATCTGAGAGTTGGATGCGCAGCCCTAAACCAAATCTGAACAGATATGTATGGCAACTACTAGCCGTTTTCTGCGGCTTTTTGGGTGGTTCGACCGAGATATTCTCTGAAAGTGCTGCAACCGGAAGTGCAAACGAAAAAAATGGATCAAGCAAAATTTTCTACGTATCAATGGAAATCGATCGTAAAGTTGCTCCATTTCTTCGTCAAGTTAAAGCGCGAATCCCAAGTGTGCCTGCTCCATATAACGACGTTAAGCTTTACGATGGTCATGAGTGGGATGAACTCGTGGATCTCCTCTTGACAAAAAAAGACTCAAATTCAAAGCAACCTTTCCCAGTACTAGTTCCGCTTCCAGCTGCATGCTTTGATAAAAATCTTTCGGCTCAAAAGAAAGGCGCATGTTTGTCTAATCCTGCAGCATTCGCTCAGGGATTTATTGAATTCTCGCTATATGACGTTGTAGCAACTAAGCCACTAACAGAAATACTTCAGACTAATGCTGTTCCATTGGATGAGTCTGGGCATCGTTTCTATAATCAGGGCCGCTGGCAGAATGTAGTCAAAAACTTTAATCCAAATGTAGATAGCGTCCTTCAAGCTGGCACTGCAGTTGTAATGCCGATCGTAACAGAGCTCGCTTCATCGGGTTCACAAGGAAACGACTCGGCACAAGCGGATAACATCATTGCGATGTCCCCCGGTTCTGCAAAAGCAAATGCGAGTGATCCTAGCGATGATAGCAGTGTATCTCTTGCACCGTTGAAGTCATCTGTGGGTGGTGAATCAATTAGCGCGGATTCAAATCCGGACTTCATTGAAGTCAAAGGCGATCAAAGTGCAAAACCGGATGGCTATTACTCTGCAGTTGAAGCCGCTGCGGCTGAGAACGCTGCCCGAGTTGCAAAAATAGCTGAGCTGGCCCGAGCACAAAAAGAAGCTGCTGAGGCGGAAGCCCTTCGAGCACAGTATGAGTCTGAATATGCTGAAGCGGTTAGGAAGAAAAATGAAGCCGTCGCTAGAGCGGGCGGAGCCTTGCGTAATAACGGTGATGCTACTGAGGCTGCGGAAGCTTTAAAAGACGCCAAAGCCGCCGAGGCGGAACAAGCAGTAGAAGCTGCCAAAGCTGCTGACTTAAGTGCACAGGCAAGAGCTGCGGAAGCATTGGCTGCAGCCGAAGCCGCCAAAGCTGCGGAAGTTGCGCGTCAAGCCGAGGCCGCAAAGGTCGTGGAAGCAGAGAAGGCATCAAGGGCCATGGCCAAGGCCAAGGCTGAGGAGGCAGCTAGAATCGCCGAGGCAGCTAAGGCTGCAGAGGCAAAAAAAGCTGCCGAAGCGAAAAAAGCTGCCGAAGCCGCTGAAGCTGCAAGAGCAGCCGAAGTGGCAAAAGCCGCAAAAGCGAAAAAAGCCGCAGAAGCTCTACAGGCTGCTAAGGCAGCGGAGGCACTTGCGACCAAGGTAGCCATTGAGTCCGAGCGAAGTGCTAAAGCTGCAGAAGCTGCAAAGTCAGCGGAAGCGGCGGTTACAGCACTTGCTGCTGAAGCAGCAGAAAGAGCGAAAAGGTTGGCCGAGGCACAAAGATCTATGTCTGGTCACGCGGGGGATTGGGAGCGTCTTCCAGGCAAAAGCATCTCCTTCTCGTTAGCTCGAAATGTTTTAAGTGCTGCGAAATCACCGATGCTGAAAAAGCAGACTGTCGCAAACTTGACCTATGGCTATGCTGATGATGAAACGGTTGAGTTCTTTGGTGGTGTTACTCACGCTTCTTTCGTGAAGTCGAAGTCAGAATCGGATCTGCTAACAAAAACGGATGATCCTCTAGAGTATTTTAGGTTCACAAATGTCGATGTTGGTGCAAAATTTTACTTCCAAGGTTTGGCATCAAGTATGGAGCTATATGCTGGTCTCTATGCTCGCTTGGCTGTGATGGACATCCGTTACTATATATCTAATCACTCAGATGGTGTTGCTTATCTCCTAGAAGATCACACCGACCACAATCTAGGTCTTGGCATCACAGGTGGTATGACTCTCACCAAAAAGAATATGCGCTACCGTGTTAGCGCAATTAAAGACCTATATGAATTTGTTGATCAGGCCCTATCAATTGATAGAGGCAACAACAGATTCACGGTCAGTTACTATACGTCAAGGCCACAAGGTGTGCGTCAATCGCAAACTAACTACGATGTGTTCGTTGAGTCAGAGACAGTTGATGTTCATCTGACTGAGAAGGACGCAACCTTGAACGGGCAAATGAAGCGATTCTCCGTGGGTCTAGGTCTCGGAATTGCTTGGTAGTTAATGTGAGTAGAGGCCCCAAAATAGCAAGGAATTTGGGGGCTGAGGAGTCTCTGAATATGGGATTAACTTATCAAAATGATTGGAGAATAAAAAGAAACTAAAGGGTTTTGGTGCGATTCCGAGCCGTTAAGGGTCGGTAACTACATCAGGTTATGTATGTTCATTGACGTTTCGACAGTTAGGCGCTCAATTGCGGCCTTAGGGGCTGCGTGGGGTCTTATTGTCGTTTTTGTATTGACTGGATGCGACTCGAACTTTTCTGGGTCAGTGGCCAATAGTAATAAGAACCGAAATCCACTTGCCGGAGTCAAGAGTATTGAGGGTGCGATCAACTTCGACAAGACTAGCAGTAGTCAGTTAAATGCAAACGATGGAACTTGTGACCAGACTGCAACCGTCTATCTGACACTCTTTGCAAGGTGGGATGGGAGCAAGTTTGCAGAAGTAAAGAAAAGAGTGGCTTCTGTTAAAGCAGATGAAAAAAACTCTTATTTCTTTGGCGATCTAACTGCCTTAGGCGTTGACCTAGATGCCAAGACCGACGTTTGGAAAGTCGAAGCAGAGCGTTGTGGTGAATATTTTTCTCGCGTAATTACTGGGCGCAGGGCTCAAGACCTTTCAAGTGGAACTACGGCAATTGACTTTGCTGTGGATAGGACGCTTTTAACGGCTACGATGGACGATGCCATAAATAAAAAACTTCCCCAGCTTGATGCCATGTATTCAATTGCCTTGAACGCCCCACAAGATGCTGGGATTGTTGAAACGATCAAGGCCGATCGCAAGGGCGAAAAAGCTTTTGACACGGTGTTTGGAAACGTTGAAGTGGAGCTTGAGAAGATCGAGCCGAGGATTCTAAGTCAGTCCGTCCCTAGCAAGATATCTGCGACCCATAAGAGCAAGTTTGAGGTACAGGCGGTTTACTATTCAACGAAATATGCGGTTGATTATGCATGGCGTCTTGACGGTGTCGATGTAGGGAGCGATCCAATCTATTATTGGCGCCCACGCGGTGCGCAAACAGGATCTCATCGTCT
>Ga0214923_10007389_pt1 | contig 11989 bp, 11 predicted proteins | sample LL1510_MetaG_FD_177993 | JGI IMG/M metagenome (GOLD analysis project Ga0214923, IMG submission 177993) | Freshwater microbial communities from Lake Lanier, Atlanta, Georgia, United States - LL-1510 | ecosystem: Environmental > Aquatic > Freshwater > Lake | place: USA: Georgia | collected... | reverse complement strand
TTTACGGGTCTATTTATGTTGAAAGACGGTGTTTTCTAATTTTTCAATACGCTTAGCCATATTAGTTATAAGCTTATAGACGGCCCTAAATCTTCTGCATACAGATATAACGTCTTCTAGTTCGCTGTCAGAGATGTGACTTTCATCTATTTCGTGACCTTTTGATTGACTTGTTAAGCGTCTAGTTAAAGTTTTTTGAATAGCCTCGTCGTCTGTAGACGAAGATTCGCTTGATGATTCTGACTCTGAGTGTGATTCCTCATTTTTGTCAGCGTCTTTATCATCTTCCGTATTTTTACTGTTTCTCTTTTTTCTATTTTCTACGTTTTCAACGAGGTCAATGAAGTCATCGTATTCATTTCTTTTTAGGTAGTAGAATTTTATGTTTTTATCGATGTGTTCGGTTTTTTCGGGCTCTATTTTATCGAGAGTGTCATCTAGAATTTCCTCCCAGTATGGGTCAGATTGCTTTAGATGTATTTTATAATACTTTTTTGTAAAAAATTCAATTGATATGACTGGATGAGAGAATGAAATATGTTCTGAATTTTTCTGTTTTTTACGAAGCGACATTCTAGGATTATATTAAAAAATGAAAATCTTTAACGTTTAATAAAAAAGGATAATTAAATTAACAAATATATAAAAAGTTTTTTTTATCTTTTGTAAAAAATAAAAAGAATGTCTCAATATTTTGAAAAATACGGCGGAAATAATCCCATAACTGAAAAAAATTCCGACCCCGTTCAATGCTGTCTAGAAGGCTATTTTTTAAACTGTCCTGAAAATCCCTACAGATTTGGAAAAGGTATATGCCATAAATTTATGGGTCAAAGATGCGCTAGAGGATGGGATAAATACTGTGATCTATATTTAGATCAGGAATCTGATGCTGATTTTACAGGTAAGAAAGCAACCGACTTTTTGTTTGAGGCTTTTACCAGCAAATTTTGCAGAGATGACACCTCCGACCCCAACAACAAATGCTACACTCGCTGTGAAATGATGAATCCATTGGCAAGCAATAGCGCAGTAGTTTGTCAATCATATGGAAACAACGCCTACAGAGATCTTAAAAATGTAGAAGCCGTCTCAACCAGATTTTTACAAGATGGTAACTTAGATGCAACCAGCCCTATATCTGTTCACGCATGTCCGAAAACATGTGATATCCTAAGTCTTAACGATTTTGATGAAGATGACAGAATTTTAAATGAAGTTCTTGACAGAGGCATTGTCACAGAAGGATTAATGAACTTGGCTCAAAACGTCGTTAAAAATAAAATTCCGGTCAAAAATACTCGTTTCAGAAATTTTATCGAAAAATACATCTCAATGCCCGGACAACCAAATCAAACTTCCGCTCTAGTAGGTTCAACTAACTTTCTATCCGCCACGCCAGTTCCTACCCCAATGGACTCCAGCATCCCAGAAATCAAAGACATGTACGAAAGCGGTTACGTTCAAAGACCTGTAAACACCTTACCTGTGAATTTATCTCATGCTCAGACTTTGAAAGAAGGATTCAGAACTGAGGAAAAAAAGATGTCTAGACAAGAAATTATCCTGTACGGAGTTATTGTAGCTGCTTTCCTCTACTTTTGCTTTAACCGCATGTGTAAAAAAAATTAATAAAATTAAATCTAAAATATAATTAATTAACAGTAATTATATTTTACTCTAGAAAACGATGATAGACTATGAATCAAAAAAGAACAATCTCGACCAAAACGACTACGCCACCATCTTCGTGAAAGAAGACAAACCAACAACCTCCACTCTATTTAACATAAAAGAAGATTCAGACGAAGCATCTGAATGTCACAACGCTTTTACCGAGCCCGTTAATTTTGACGTTGTTACGAGTAGTGACTTATACGAAAACTATCACGACTACGTAAATTTAAAAAATACAGAGTTAGATCGCACTCTTGCCGAAGGAGGGTATAACTCCGCTCTCAGCTCTTTTGAATATCTTCCAGCAAAATTTATGGGAATTGACACAATGAGCTTTGGAAAAACAAAATTAGAAAAAAATGAAATACATCCATTCATGAAATTAAAAGAAATAGCAATGAATCATTCAGTAGATTATGAGGACAGATTTCAAGCCGTTCGATATATGGTACATATACCTTACATAAAAGGAGATGAGCATTGTATTGAGGCATGTAAAAGTATTTTAATGGATGAAACGATAGATGTGACTAAGCGATTTTATTTTTTTGGAAACAATGATAAATATTTTAAATTAAACGACGGGGTGGTTAACTCTCTTCATGTGTTTTTTTATAATCTGGCGATTGAAAAAAAATACCCCTTTCGTTTGACTCTAATGTCGGCTAGATATATATTTTCATTTTATCACCCAGATTCCTGCGAAAGAAACAATGTTCTAGACTATCTTCTAGACGTGGCGGAAAATGAAAATGAAGATAGATATGCCAGGTCAGAGTGTGCGGATATACTGTATTCACATGGAGAGCAGGAAGAAATGATATACGGCATTAAGATACTTCAGCAATTGGGATATATGGACCAAGACTATAATAAACGCACTATTTACTCGAATTCGGAAAATGTGCACGATGATACGATTAATAGTAGCGTTAGAAATATTGTTTTAACGCTTTACAAGGAGTATCTACAACATAATAAAGAGCTTGATGACTACTCTCTTGAATCTCTTCAGAAAATATTTGTTGACGAGATTAAAATAGACGATGAAGAAAAACAAAAATTACAACATTTCTTTTTTCGCCTCATGACTGATCCAACTAGATTTGAAACTCTGACATTGATTAACATATTTTCAATCGTCTTTTATAAAATTAAAACTCTACAGTGCTCTCAAAAAGAAGAATGTTATAAAAGGTTACTTCAAGAAATTAGAGAAAGCGAGGACACTTGTCACACCGGATACGTATCCAGACTAGTCAACGTCTTAACGGGCTTTGTAGAAGAAGATAAGTACGCCTTTAAAATAAGTCCTCAAGAAGAGTTAAAAAGTGCGGTATTTGCAAGAATTAATTCGTCAATGGCAAGTCTGCCCACCTACTTGAAGGAGGATGTATTGAATAGTTTATGGGGAGAAGATAAGACGACTTTTGATGAATTTTATAATATGTATAGTCCTGAGGAGGAGTTAAGAAAGGAGTATAAAGACATATTGAGTGAGGAGGAATTTACAAAAGTTTATGAAAAGGCGATAAAAAATTTTAAATCAATATAATTTTTTTTCTCGGTGTATAAATAAAACAGTATAAAAATGCCATCTCGTCGTAAATTAAGTCCGTTCGCAAAACTCGTAAGATCATTCAAGGGAACTAGCGGTAATCCAGTTAAAAAAGCCGCAAAAGCTTGGAGATCAAGAAAATCTTTATGTAAATCACCAAAAAGAACATGGGTCAAAGGTAAGAGATCAGTTCGCAGAGGTCACTGCCGCAAAGCCTCGAGAAAATAAAGTGGTAACCCTTTTTAAATAAATTATAGTGAAAAATATAATTTATTTTTTACCGTCTCCTAACACGACAAGACCTACACCCAATAGAGAAAGAGTAATACCTATTAACTGTATATGAGTGACGGACTCTCTAAATATTAGAATTCCTATCGTGAAGCCGCTTAGAGTTGAAAAAATATTCCAGAAAAAATTAACCATGCCTATTCCTTCATACGCCAGCATTTTATAGAGTAGAGGAGGGACGATGAGACCGTATATAAGCGAGCTTAGTATCAGCCAGTTGTAATTTAGAGGACGTATGGAAAATTTTTTAATGGCGTAGAGAGCCGTATTTTCAAAGGAAATTAGTACGAATAGAAATAACGCGACGTATAGATATTTATTCATCTTTTTATTTATATAAAAAAATATAAATAAAATTTTACGAGATTTATCGTCCTATGTCCTGACCCTGGAGGATATAGTTGGTTGTACCAGTGTATTTTTGACCTAAAGCGCGGTATGCTAAATTAGCATTAATGTTTTTATTTCCTCCGGCGAGATCTTTAACTTCGATAGGAATATTTTTATCATAACCGGCGATAGATATACGACCACCGATACTAGCGTTACCGAACATGGTGTCGGCACCACCTGAGATACCGATTGGTAATTCGAAATAACGAGGTGATAAGAAGGGACGTAAAGAATTTTCAACATCTATACGAGTTTCAGCGCTGAAAAGACCGGGGCATGTTTCACTGTCGACTGAATTAGGAGGGGCTTCGCGTCCGTATTGGTCGAAACCGTATCTCATGGCACAAGGAGATAATTCAGGAATCATGGTAGACATAGAGGCACCGAATTGCATGACTCCTCCGCTGTTAACCTTTGTTTGAACTAAATAAGAGCTTGGTTGCATTTTTATGTATTTATTATTATTAAACAGAAAAATAAAAAAAAAATTTATTTTGGTTTTTAGTCAAAAAGTTTTAAGTTAAAATACTTTTACAACATCAAGCCTTTTGGAACTTTCAGTTGATATGGATCGTAGCTGCTAAACTCCGCACGCTGTACATACATGTCTCTATCCATAGCAATCTCGGGGGTCTCTCCAGGACAGTCCGACCAATGAACGCTATTTGGATTGGCCTGTCGTCCGTATGTATCAAACAGACCATACTTCGTGAGTCTATTTTTACAAAAATCTTTTTGAGTCTCCCAATCTTTCGCGCTTGAAAGTTTTTCAGACACTCTCATCGGGTCATTTATCGTGACCGAATCTCCTATAGGACTTGTATTCGGAGAGTTGTATAAATTGTATATGCCTTCGGAAGGAATGTCGTACGACTGATAGTTTTGAGGAGCTAAGTCCGCTCTGTACGAATTATCCGAACGGAGGACCTGTGTTCTAAGTCTATCAAAAAGATTTTCAGTCGACAGAGAAGCTGGATTCTGCTGTAATTCTTTAAAGTTATAAAAATTCTCTCTCGACTTCATGTCGCGATTTGTACTTAAAGGTAAATAACTCATTTAATATTAAAAAAAGATAAAAATATTAAAACGTAAAATGATTTTTATAATTTAAATTTATAAAAACATTATAAATTATTTGCCATTCCCGTTAAGCAAAAAATGACCTCAACTCAAACTAAAATTAATAAACTCGCTAAAGCTATTGACACAATTAACAACGTTAAGACCTCTGAACCCGTTAAAAAAACCGATAAAAAGAAAAAAGTAAAAGTAGATCTTGACTCAAGCGACGTCGAAGATGTAGAAACCAACTTTAAATCTTTCAACATCCAACAGTCCGATAAAGAACTCACCTATAAAAAACTAGAACTCCACTCCCAGATTTTACTCCGCCCCGACACCTACATTGGCAGCGTCAAAAACGTATTATCTAGCGACCAGATCTACATTTTTGATGATAATAAAATCGTTAAAAAACAAATCTCCTATCCAGACGGATTTATTCGCATATTCATTGAAGTTATTTCCAACTCTATAGATAACGTCTGGCAATCTATCCGCTCTAAAATCACTCCTCGATTTATTAAAGTATCCATCGACAAAGATACAAACACCATCTCCGTCTGGAACGACGGAAGAAATATCACCGTAAAAGAACACCCTGACGTCAAAGTGCCGGTCCCAGAAATGATATTCGGACAACTTTTGACCTCCTCTAACTATAACGACGAGGAAGAAAGAAAAACTTCAGGCAGAAACGGATACGGAGTAAAACTCTGCAACATCTTCAGTAATTCTTTCAACATTAAGATTTATAACAAGGATGAGGCTTGCACCTACGAACAAACGTGGTCGAGAAACATGTACGACGTCTCTAAACCAAAAATCTCAACAACCAAGTCTAATTTTCCAAAGACTGTAGAAGAAGGTAAAAATGGCTACACGTGTGTTACCTTTCAACCAGACCTGTCTCGTTTTGGTTTAAAGGAGATTACCGACGACATCTACAATTTAATGAAAAAAATAGTGTATGATACCGCGATGACAGTCAGTTTAAATGGCGTAAAGACTTACTTTAACGACGAGTTAATTAAAGTAGATGGTATCAAAGACTACGTGTCTTTATATTTTGATACTCTTCCAGAAGAACATATGTTGTTTAGCAGTGATGACAGCAGAGTCATGATTGTTAAAAGTAACGAACACAATCACGTTTCCTTCGTTAATGGAATTTACACAAAGGACGGAGGGGTTCACGTTGACGCTTGGTGTGAGGAAATATTCAGACCAATTATAAATAAAATTAACGATACAAAGAGTAAAAATAAAGACAGAAAAAAGATTAACATATCCGATGTTAAAAAACATTTTTTTGTCTTTGTCTACGGCGACCTTGACAAACCGTCGTTTGACAGTCAGAGTAAAACAAAACTAAACGGTCCTCCCGTAAAAACTAACATAAAAAAAAATGACATTCCAAGACTCATGAAATGGTCGTTCGTACAAAAAATTGAGGAAATGCTCATGGCTAAAGACCTAAGCGCCTTAAAAACAGAAACCGAAAGAAAGCGCGGTCAGGTAAAAGTTGAAGGTCTTGACGACGCAAACTTAGCTGGAGGTAAAAACTCAAAAGATTGTATTCTATGCATCAGTGAAGGTCTTTCAGCAGCTTCCTATATAGTCGGAGGAATGACCACAGGTATAAATAACTTTAAAGGTCATGACTATATAGGAGTGTTGCCTATTAGGGGTAAGTTTTTAAACGTGAGAAACACTTCTTTTAAAACTCTCGTTGACAATAAGGAGGTGAAGGCTATTATTCAGTCTTTAGGTTTGGAGACAGGAGTAGATTACTCAGACCCTAATAATTTTAAAAAGTTACGATACGGTAAGATAATGCTTTGTTCGGACGCCGATGTAGACGGGTTTCACATAACTGGTTTGCTATATAATTTTTTTCACACCTTGTTTCCAAGTCTTTTAAAGATAGAGGGATTTTTTAACTTTATGAGAGTTCCGATTGTTAAAATAACTCAAAAAGGTAAGACAATTAGTTTTTTTAACCAGTATCAGGCCAATAAATACATTGAAGAGAATAAAATTAAGAAGGACAATATCAAGTACTTCAAGGGTTTAGGTACAGCCGTCCCAAAAGACATTAAAGAGGATTTCGGAAGAAGAATAGTATCTGTCGTAGAAGATGAAAAATCAGACGAAATGATGAACAACATCTTTGCAAAAGAAAATTCAGACTTTAGAAAGGAGTGGCTTAAGACATACGACCCCGTTCAGTACTCCGACAACGGTAAAGACTATCAAACTGAGAAACTACCCATAACGTCCTTTTTAAACAATGAACTTATAAACTTTAGCATAGACGACTGCAAAAGAAGTATCCCCTCTCTAATCGACGGTCTTAAAGAAAGTCATAGAAAAGTTCTCTATACAGCCTTCAAAAGAAAATTATTATACACCTCTAAAAGTCTTAAAGTAGCTCAATTTGCAGGCTCCGTTGCCGAAGAAAGCAACTATCATCACGGAGAGCAAAACCTTTACGACACCATCACAAAACTGGCGCAGAGATTTGTAGGTTCAAACAACGTCCCTCTACTATTTGACGAAGGTCAGTTCGGAGATAGACTGGAGATGGGTAAAAATGCTGCAAATGGAAGATATATATTTACGAAGTTGGACGTTCTCACCAAATATATTTTCAGAGAGGAGGACGACCAATTTCTGGTGAACAGAGAAGATGATGGAGATTTAGTTGAAAAAAATGTTTACATGCCAATTGTTCCCATGATTTTAATTAACGGATGCAACACTGGAATAGGAACTGGATGGAGTTGCAGCGTACTTCCATACAACATCGTAGATATAATAAACATTATCAAGAAAAAATTAAACGGAGAGGATCCAGACTGTGACCTAAAACCACACTTCAGAAATTTTAAAGGAGATGTGGAAGTAGAAGGCACAAAAGTTACTACAAGAGGAGTCTTTAACATAGTAGACGAAAAAAAGAGAAAATACAGAATTACTGAGATACCGCTCGGAAAGAAGAATATAAGCATTAGTAAGTATAAGAGTATTCTAGAAACTCTACAAGAGGAGGGTAAGATAAAAAACATAGCTAATCAGTCTGATAACAACAATCCAGATTTTACAGTTACGTGTTCTGAAGATTTTGAAGCGACTCCGGAGTCTTTAGAGTTGGTTGATACTTATTCGACGGGTAATATGGTGCTGTTTGATAAGGATGAAAAAATAAAAAAATACGATACGGTCAGGGATATAATATACGAATATTTTGAAGAAAGATTACGGTTTTACGATGTTAGAAAAAATGGAATACTAAATATAATGAAACATGACCTGTTAATTCTGAGAAATAAAATTAAATTTATAGAAGCTGTCACTACAGATAAAATTACTCTGAAAGATAAATCTACAGAATCTCTTGAGGAAGAATTAAAAAAGAAGGCGTTTGATAGACTTGAAGACAGTTACGACTACCTTTTGAACATACCGGTAAGAGGACTTACGGGTCAAAAACTTAAAGAACTAAAGGAGAAAGAGGTTAAGTCTGTAAAAGAGATAAGCGATTTGACTTCAAAAAAGATACAGACAATGTGGAATGAGGAATTAGACGAGCTGCTAGTTCAGTACAATAAATGGAGCAGACGTTAAAAATAGTTAACTAATATTTTATTAAACAAGTAATAAAATATTTATCGCATTTTTAATAATTTAATAAAATTATTTTCCTGTACTTCCAAACCCACCTGACCCTCTAGACGTAGACGAAAGAGATTCGGCTAAATTAATAACTATGTTATCAAGCGTAGGTCCTACTAGCTGAAATAGTCTATCCCCTTTTTTAACATGGTATTCCTCATTAGATGTGTTATCTACGAAAGCCATGATATTACCTCTGTAAGAAGAATCAATCAGACCTATGCTGTTTGCGAGACGAAGAGGAGTTTTTACGATGCTACTTCTGGGAAAGAGCATGTAAGACACGTATTTATCGAAAACTTGATTTTTCATTTCACAGGATATTTCAAAGTCTATCTTTGTCGTTTTATTCGGAGGGAAAGTCATGTCTTCGGGGAAAAAGATATCTATTCCGGCGTCTCCCTCCAGATTTTTTTTACTCTGATATTGCTGAGATAAGAACTGATTGGTCGTAAAGATGTTTAATAAATACATTTTTATAAATATAAAACTGATTGTTTAAATCTTTTTGCTAAACGCTAACAGATGCTGATAGATAACTGGAACTTCGTATTTAGAAGATATTACCTCATCCGAGTCTGCATTCATAAGATTGATAAATGCGGTCGTAAAACGAGAGATTGCAGACGGGGATGCGAAGAAGTCATTTTTATAAAGAGAGCCTGCTAGAATATCGTATGTTACGATGTATTCGTCTGTGTTTTTATCGATCGATTTTTTCAAAATTTTATCGTAGAAGTCTGTGTGGTCGTGGAACAGTATTTTACAGGCATAGATGACGTCATCGGTCTTAATTGTGTCTTTTTCTAGCCAGTCTGTTAAACCACATATTATCCATATAAATGACTGTAGAATTTCGTTATTTATGTCGTGTTTAAAACCGTAGTCGATAGGATTTGCTACGTTGTCGCCTTCTTTGGATGCCCAAGCGTTGATGTTTTCTTCGATTTGTTCGTCGTTGACTTCGGAAGAGTTTATAAATTTATTTAGAATGAGGCTAAGATAGTTATAAATTCCGACGTAAGCGCCTTTTGAAACGATGTCTCCTAACTCTTCTTGAGAGTAAATATCTTTGATTATTTTTTGAGTGTCTGGGGTGAGGTGTTTAGAAAAGTTGATAAGAATGTCCTGTCTCGTAAAGATATTTTCCAAGTCTGAACTAAAGTCAAATTGTGAATCCACGTATGTGTTGATTCCTAATATGTTGCGAATTATGTATCTAACCATGGTTTCTGTGAGTTTTGGTTTGGAGGTGTATCCGCTTTTTACAGATTCATCGGATACGACTATGTATCCTTCCCTTGGGACGAGAATGTAGTTCAAGAATGTTGCTGACGTGTAGATCAAAAACTGATATTCTTTTGTGATGGCGGACGACAAAATTTTATTAGATTGTAAGTTAGTTAATAAATTTTGTAGATTATAATTCATTTTTACATATTAATTAATAAAAAAAGAATTATAAGTTTAAATTTTCTTAATTTTAATATAAAATGTATAATTTATATTATTTTACGAGTGCCGATTTTTATATGGATAAGTCTACCTCGGAAAAAGGTGGAAACGTACTCTGCATTGACTCCAACGGAATAACTTTTGTTTGCTTTCATGTTGACGCGGAAAGATGTACGTTCTGCGGAGAGGCTGTTCCAGAGTTCAAAAAACTCCCCCAGCGTATAGGTAACTGTAAATTTGGTCTGGTGAATTTAAATACGAATAGAAATATAGTTCAACTGAGTAGACAGACAATTTTACCGATAGAAACAGTCCCCATGTTTGTTCTGTATGTTAACGGAAGACCTTTTATGAAATATACCGGTTCAAGAACTTTTGAAGAAATGACGATGTTTATTCAGGATGTCACTAATAAAATGCAAAAGACCGCGTCCTTTATGGAGCAGAAAAAATTAAAGGTCGAAAGCGACATTCCTCCCTTCAGCGTCGGAATTCCCTACAGTGTTGTATGCGACGAGGATAAAGGAGTGTGCTATCTAGATTGGGGGTCGGCGTATAATGTGAATCCCCGTCAGGCGGCATCTCAGCCTCAGCAGAGACAGAGACCTCCTCAACAGCAGCAGCCGCACTATTAGATATTTTTACATATGTTTATTTAAAGTTTATGTTTGATAGATATAAAAATGGAGAATACAAAAACATTTGCCCTGTACGACCTTTTGGTTAAAAAATGTTCTGGAGCAGACGCCGATATAACTCTGGAAGAGGTAAAAGAATTGGTGGAAAATGTTAAAAAACTCGACGAAGAAGGTCTTAAACTATTATTTGTTATTATAAAGACTCACTCTGCGTTAGAGAGTAAGACAGATGAAATACCTTACGATGGACAGAAAATAAATGAAAATAATAGAAATCAGGATAAAATATGCGATATTAAGTTCGACATAAGAAAGTTTTCCCCTATGCTGAGAAAGATGCTGTTGGAATTTAGCAGATTACATCATAAAAAGATGCAGGATGAAACAAGGAGATTACTTTAATTAACATTTTTGTAATGCAAATTATTTGCATCACAAAATGATTTTTTTATTAATTTATACTTTCTAATTACTATTAATAAAGAAATGATATATAGTTTATCATTTACACAGGACCAGTTAACGGGCATAAAAGATTTAATATATAGGAAGAGCGCGCCTATAATACCTGAAATTGAACTTAGATTTGGCAACATCGATAATAACAGATTCAACAGTGATAACGACGCTAATTTTTTCTACTCTTTGATGGAAAAAATTGAAGCCAATAAGGACGTTGTCTCTCGAACTATAACGTCCGACACCGTGTATAATAAAGATAACTTCAGAAAAATAGTTGACAAGTCCGGTAAAATAACGTATCAAAAGAAAGATAAAAAATCAAGTTTTGACGTAAGGGTTATCAAAAATTTTAAATTTAACTCCCTATCAGCCATCCGTTTTTCTTCTGCTGCTGAGCTTTCTTCAAATAAAACAGAATACGATAATGTAAAATCTTCCGTTCTTCAAAGAGATAGACAAAGACACTCATACGAGTTTGAAAATTTTATATTTGATTTGTCGAAAGTGGTCAAAAATAACGATAAAAGCAACATCACCTACGAAATAGAGGCGGAATTAAAACCATCCTTTATCGAAACCTTGCAAAAAGAAGGCAGAGTAAAAACTTTTAAAATATTCGGCGACACAATTAAAAAGATCTTCGGCGTATACTACGACAACATATCATCACTATTTTCCGTCGAGGCTTATGCTCCAATTAAAGAAAGGATAGATGAGTTATACAAAAACGTAAAAAAAGCAGTCAGACCTAAAAATATATACAGAGAGGAGGCAGAAA
>Ga0214923_10007388_pt1 | contig 11989 bp, 10 predicted proteins | sample LL1510_MetaG_FD_177993 | JGI IMG/M metagenome (GOLD analysis project Ga0214923, IMG submission 177993) | Freshwater microbial communities from Lake Lanier, Atlanta, Georgia, United States - LL-1510 | ecosystem: Environmental > Aquatic > Freshwater > Lake | place: USA: Georgia | collected... | reverse complement strand
CTTCCGCGGGACGAAACCATTCGGGATGCACTTCGAAGGAGATGTCATGCACCGTCAGAACATACGGCCCACTTTCCCAAGGCCGCATCCAGTACACCCCGTGATAGAGATCCGCCCCCAACTCTCCCCTAGCCTCTGGCAGGCCTGCCAGATGTCTTTGGACGAACCCTGAGTTCGCAATTCGCTTGGGTTGGGCCTGCCAACCCTCCATAGCGCCTCCGCGATGAGGGCTAGGCGCGACGGAGAGCGAAGTAAATATCGGCATCAGTTCCACCCCCTCTGGCCTGGCCTGGCTCCACCCCTCCAACAAGCCGATCAGATAGGTCTCGTTGCCTGTTTTCCCGCGGCCAATCGCCGTGGCATCCAGCGCAACCTTGATGGGCTTCCCGCTCACCAGCCCAATCTGCCTTTTTTCATCCGCCTCCTCAATCATAAGGCGACAAACCTGATTCGGATTCGCAAACCGCCCCCCTCCCTGGCCCGTTTGCACTTTCCGATTCAACCTAATCTTAATCTTCATCTTCATCCCAAACCCGCCATTCTCGGACTGTGCCTTCTCAACCCTCCGTCGTTGCCCTCGTTGCCACCCGGTTTCGCCCCGACTCCCTTCTGCGCCTGCTTGAATCCCTACAACGACAGACAATGCGCCCTTCCGCCGTGGTGGTCACCGATAACGGCCCTGACCCCGCCACCTTGGCTCTTGCCAGCAAGTCCTCCCTTCCGCTTGAGATTCTCTCCCCGAAAAAGAATCTAGGATTCGGCGGAGGACTGGCTTTGGCCGGACAAAGAGCCTTCGAAAAATTCCCCGATCTTACCCACTTTCTCGTGGTGGATGACGATGCCATCCTCTCACCCAACGACCTGGAAGGGTTGCTTCGGTCCATGGAGAGTCATCAAGCCGGCACCATCGCCCCGTTCCTCACCGACCCACAGGGAACGCTGCAGGAGGTGCCGGAACCGGTCCTTTGGTCTCTTGCCCGCGCCTTCCGCAGGGTTGCCCGGGATCTTGCGAAGACCCGTGCGCTTGCCCCCTTCGGATATCCCATGGCCTGGTGCATCGGCCCATGCCTGCTCATAAGGAAAGATGCCTGGCTTCGCGCTGGCCCACCCCGATCCGATATGTTGGCTTATGGAGATGACGTGGAGTTTTCCCTCCGCCTCTCGGCTGTGGCTCCCGCCTGGGCCGAACCATCCGTCACAGTAATTCATGCCCCGCCTACTCAACCTAATCTTCATCTTAATCCTAATCCAACCGATGACGCCCATTTCCAAAAATTCGGCATGCTTCTGCAAAACCTCGCCTTCACCTGTGTCAGCAGCCCCCGACCGCGCCATCTCCCCCTTTATCTTCCCGGCAATGCCCGCCGCTTCCTGAAAACCTTTGGCTTCTCACCAAAAAACACCCTCGAAATAGCCCGCCGCTATTTCCTCGGGTTCATGGGCTTCCCCGCGGGGCATTCCGCCGCCTCATCTTAATCTTTCCACTCGGGAACGATCTCCCATAATCAATCCATGATCGATGGCCTCCGGATCCTCCCCTTGATTCAACACTGCGATGACCGCGGCCGCGTCATGGAAATCCTCCGGAAAGACGATCCGCACTTCGCGGGATTCGGTCAGGCCTATTTCAGCTCCATTTATCCCGGGGTCGTCAAAGCCTGGCACGCCCACCAGAAGCAGACGGACTGCATCTCGGTGATCCACGGCATGGCCAAGATCGCCTTTTTTGATGACCGGACCGGCAGTCCAACCAGGGGAAAAACCCACAGCATCGTCGTGGGGGAACATCACCGGGTTCTAATTCAAATTCCTCCGGGCATTTTCCATGGCTTCAAGGCCATCTCCCCCGAAGAAGTCCTGCTGATCAACCTTCCCTCAGAGCCCTACAACCGGAAAAATCCGGATGAAATCCGTCGCCCATGGAACGATCCCGCCATCGGTTTCGATTGGGACACCCGCTTCCGCTGACTAGAATTTTAAATTCGTAATTTACCAGATCTGTAGGGCCGCGCCCACAGAGTTAGTTAGTCTTTTAGGCTTTATCATGGAGGGAATAGTCAAGCCTTGAGGCTTCCTTCGTGACCAAAGACTAAAACGCTAAACAGCTCCCAAATAGCCTGCAGCCTCCTCACTTTTTCGCCTGGGCCAGTGAATCGAGAATTTTTTCATACTCATCGGTCACCTTTTCCCAGTTGTAATGGTTCCGGGCACGCTCCAAGGCCGCTGCTCTTAGTTTCTCCCTCTCTGCCGGGTGGGCGATCAGCTCGTTGAGTCGTGCGGCCAGGCTGCTTTCCGCGTTCACCGGCCCGAAGGGCACCCCGGCTTTCCCGATGACCTCCCGGGTGGCCGCGCAGTCGTGATACACGATGGCGTTGCCAAATCCCATTTGATCCAAAAGCACCAACCGCGTGGCCTCGACCGTGCCCGGAAGAACAAAAATGCCGCATTTTGCACTTAACTCCCGATACCCCTCCCCGTAGATCGGTCCGGCGAGAAGGACCCTACTTTTGGCGATCTTTTCCAGTTCACGCCCGTACTCCGTCTCGTATCCCGCCCCTCCGACAATCACACAAGGCCAATCTCCCTCCACCTTTGGATAGGCTCGGATCAACAAATCGGGTCGATTTTCCGGCGTCAAACGTCCGGCATAAAGAACGTACCTGCCCTCCTGAATCCCCAGCCTTTTCAAAGTTTCCGAACCCATTTTTTTCGGTTGGTCCGGAGCCCCGTAGGATAGATACGTCGTGGCGAATCCGTAATCGCGCCTGTAACGGTCCACCACCGTCTGGTTGTCGGCAATAACCACATCACTCAACTTCGTGGCCCACTCCTCGCTCTGCTTCAACCACCAGCGGGCAAAGGGATGCCATTTCTGCCGACGAAAGTCATCCCCGTCCACGTTCACGATCACCCGGCTCCCCGCCAATTTCAGAATGCCGGCCAGAACCGAGTTCCCGACCCCGCAGAGGTAGACGACATCGAACTTGCGCACCGCGGCATGAATCACGGCCAGCAGTGTGTGGGTGATCGTCTCCAGGCTTTTGGTTTGGATGCTGGGCAGGTAGGCAATCCTCATCCCGCGGTAGGTGGCCGGCCGTTCCGGATAAAGATGGGAACGATTGTAGACCGTGACGGCGTGACCGCGCAGAGCCAGCCGCGCTCCCAATTCCTCGACCAAGGTCTCAAAACCCGAATACCTGGCCGGCACCCCCCGGCAGCCCAAAAAGGCAATCGAAACACCCTCCTCCCTACGGGGTGGCTCCAATCCCACGCAACTCAGGGCGTACCGCCAGAGGAACCGAGTGTTGTTTTTTAAATAACGCCAGAAGAGTCTGCGCGGCTCCTGAATCGTGCGGTACAGCCACTCAAAGCCGGACCGCTGAATCCATCGGGGCGCCTGTTTGACGACCTTGGAATGAAAGTCGAAGGCGGCCCCGACCCCGCACATCACGGTGGTGTTGAGCTTGGGAAGGTACTCCGCCATGAACCTCTCCTGCTTTGGGGTACTTAACCCGATCCAGGTCATGTCCGGCTTTAGCCTTCTGAACCTCTCCTCGAGCTCCCGGTTTTCGTTTTCCGACAACGGGCCGAAAGAAGGAGTGTAGGTTCCCACAATCCGGATCCCGGGAAACCTCTCTTCGAGCCTTTTTTGCAGCAGCTCGGCGATGCCCGGCCTGCCCCCGTACAAAAAATGGGTGAATTTGCCGTCACGCGTGGCCTCGGCCATCTCCAGCATCAAGTCGGGCCCGTACACGCGATCCACTTCGTGGTGTTTTCTCAGCCAGCTGACCCAAACCATGGGCATGCCGTCCGGCGTCGTCAGGAAAGATTCATTGAGAATTTTGCGGAACTTCGAGTCGTCTTGCGCCTCGATGACCCCGTGCACCCCAGTGACACAGATGTAGCCCTTCTCCTTTTTGTCCAACCGCTCAAGAATCGTCCTCTTCGCCGAATTTAGGTTGAGGGCGCTGATTCCCACCCCCAGAACGTCGACCCGTGCGCCCGGAATTCCCATCCCCCTAATCTGCTCCTCAAGGGCGGGTCGATCAAACCGCAAACCCCTGCAGGTTTCACGAATTCAAATACGCTTTTCCACCCTCCCAAGAGACTTCATTCTTTCTTCCATGCGAATCCTCATCACCGGGGCCTGCGGCTTTGTCGGCTCGTGTCTGGCCAAGGAACTCCTGGCCTCTCCCATCGCGCCCCGCATCTGGGGCCTGGATAATTTCATGCGGGCGGGAAGCCGCGCGAACCAGAAGCCTCTTGCCTCGCTGGGGGTTGAACTGGTCGAGGGGGACATTCGCTTTCCCGCGGATCTTGCAAAAATACCGAATGTCGACTGGGTCATCGACTGTGCGGCAGAGCCTAGCGTTCTTGCCGGGGTCGGCGGCTCAATGTCCTCATTCGACCTGATGGATCACAATCTCATCGGCACCCTCCGCATGCTGGAATTCTGCAAAGCCTATCAAGCGGGATTCATCCTGATGAGTACCAGTCGGGTTTATTCTATCCCGCCTTTGGCCTCCCTCCCGGTGGCTTCCGTGGAGGGAGCCTTTCAACCGACCCGGTTCCTCCCGGAATTGGGGCTGACGAAACAAGGGATTTCCGAATCCTTTCCAACAACCCCACCCGCCTCGCTCTATGGCACTTCCAAAAGATGCTCGGAACTTTTGGCTTTGGAATACGGGGAGGCTTTTGGCTTTCCGGTGTGGATCAACCGTTGCGGCGTTTTGGCCGGACAAGGCCAATTTGGCAAAGCGGACCAAGGCATTCTTTCATTCTGGATCCGTTCATGGCAGGACAAGAAGCCGTTGAAATATATCGGCTTCGACGGGAAAGGCTCCCAGGTGCGCGACTGCCTCCATCCAAGGGACCTGGTTTCCGTGCTCGTGGCCCAACTGCGCGGAGAGAAGCCCAAGAACCCTGGCGACGGTCTGGATCCACGCATTTGCAACTTTGCCGGAGGCTTGACCAATCATTTTTCCCTGAACCAGCTGAGTCAATGGTGCCGGGAAAATCTGGGCCCGCATGAGGTTTCCTCCGATCCAAACCCGCGCCCCTACGATCTGCCATGGGTGGTTCTTGACTCCTCGAGGGCCGCCCGGTTGTGGAACTGGCGTGTCAGGACCGCCCTGCCCGATATCCTAAAGGAAATCAGCCAAACATGAACCCTACTCCTCCCACAACCGAGTCGCCGGACGAACTTTCCAAGATCTATCAGGCCCGCTTTCAGGGAAAGTCCGCTTATCGGGCGGCAGTTTGGCGAATCCTCATTGATCAGCTCTTTCGCCCTTGGATTCCCAGGGGCGGCCACATCCTTGACCTCGGAGCGGGCCAAGGGGAATTCATCAACCAGGTTGAAGCCCGATCCAAACAAGCCATGGATCTGAACGCCGACACGGGAAAGTCCTTGAGCCGAGATGTCACGTTTCTTCAACAGGATTGCTCCTCCCCTTGGAAAATCCCGGCCAACTCGCTGGACCTCGTTTTTACCAGCAACTTTTTTGAGCACCTGCCCGACAAGGCATCGCTAAAAAAAACCCTGCAGGAGGCCCACCGCGCCTTGACCCCGGGGGGGCGCCTGGTCGCCTTGGGCCCCAATATCCGACTTCTTCCCGGAGCCTACTGGGATTTCTGGGATCACCACCTGCCTTTGACTGAGCTTTCCCTTTGCGAGGCGGGCCATCTTTGCGGCTTTCAGTCCGAAGCCTGTTGGGCCGCCACTCTGCCTTATTCGATGAGCCAGGGATTCCAACCCCCATTGTTTCTTCTCCAGATCTATCTGCGCCTGCCTTGGGTCTGGCCCATGTTCGGAAAGCAGTTTTTGGTGGTTTTAAGAAAGCAGAGTTGATGGAGAAGCTGAAAAAACTCAGCGTGGTGATTCCTGCACGCAACGAGGAAGGCTGCATCGCCTCCACCGTGGAGCACCTCCACCTGGAGTTATCCTTAAAACAAATCCCCCATGAAATCATTGCGGTGGACGACGGCAGCACCGACAGCACCTGGGAGATTCTCCAGCAATGCTCGAAAAAGATCTGCCCCCTTCGACCAATTCAGAATCCGGCCCCCCACGGCTTCGGCAGGGCCGTGATCCGCGGGCTGGACGCCATGACCGGCGATGCCGCCGTCATCATGATGGCCGATGAATCAGACGACTGCCGTGATGTGGCCCGCTACTGGGAAAAGCTGAACGGGGGATACGACTGTGTTTTTGGAAGCCGTTTCATCAAAGGAGGCGGGACCATCGACTACCCCCCCATCAAGTGGATGATGAACCGTCTGGCAAATTTTTATATCCGGCTGCTTTTTCGCCACAGACTCAACGACACCACCAATGCCTTCAAGGCTTACCGCAAAAGCTGCCTGGATGGGTTGCGCCCCTTTCTCTCGCCCCATTTTAACCTGACGGTGGAGTTGCCGCTGAAAGCGGTGATTCGAGGATACTCCTTTGCGATCATCCCCATCACCTGGCGGAACCGAAAGACGGGAGTCGCCAAACTGAAGATCAGGGAGATGGGCAGCCGTTATCTCTTTATCGTTCTCTACCTCTGGCTGGAAAAGTATTTCAGCCGGGGAGATTTCAAAAGGGTCCAAGAGCCCTAAACTTATTTTTGCCGTTTTAGGGTTTGGCAAGCGCCCAAATCTCGACCTCAGGCATGCGGTTGATTCCGCTGCCGGCCAAGCGGGCCAAGAGATTTTCCCGGCCTGCTTGCGGGGGGATATCTGCCCGACCCCGGTCGATCCGGCGCAGGTCCCGGGATAAATCAGGCAGGCGGCTTCCCGGAGAAAGAAAATAGATTTCCGGCACCGGGCCTGCCCGCTGGGCTCCCACGACAAAATCCGGCCCGAGGACAAGGGTGTTTTTGTCCTTCACATCGTAATAAAAGGGCCATTCCGTGTAGCAAATGACAGGTTTTGTTTCCTTGCCCCGAGAGCCGACCGTTTCCCTGATTCGCGCGGAATTGTCATGCCAGGTGTTCCGCTGCCCGAAACCCAGAACCAACCGTCCAGGCAGTCCTGTGATCATCAAGACAACGCCCAACCCAAAGATCGCCACGCCCCCTTTGGCGCCATCGCAAAATCCGAGCCAAGAGGAGGAGAATAAAAAAGCGAGGGGGACGGTGATCGTCCAAAGATATAGGATATTCATTTTGTAGACCAAAGCGAAGACCAGACCGGAGCACGCCCCGGCCCAAATCCATCGCAAAAGCCGGCCATCACGCATGCCGGGGAGATTCCCCAAACCCCGGCAGCGGGAAAAGAATGCCAGAGCCGGGGCGGCAAGAATCCAAAACCGATCCGCGGCGAATCCCGAAATATTGATCCACGTGGAAGCCAGCCGTTCGGGGAGGCTTCCCGAGGGAACGCTCAGATAGAGATTTTGGAGAATTCCGATGAAATGTAAAAATCCGATTTTTTCCCCGGCAAAAACGGCCAAGGCCGTAAAACCGCACAGGCCACCCAACATATGAAGGAGGGCATGACCCCATCGCGAGCTCCGCGGGGCAAGCCAACCGATTGTACTCAAGGTGAAAACCAGGGTTGGCAGAGAGACCCAAGGCATCAAAAAACCAACAGCGGCCGAAACTGTTTTTGTCCGCCGGCCCTCCACCAGCCCGATCGCCAGAAAAGTGCTGACCAAACAAGCGAGCATATCATATCGCCCGTTTCGCGCCATGAAGGCGAGGGAGTTGGGCAAGGTGAGCAAAAGGGCCCAAACCAGGCATTGGATCGGCCGGAATCGCCATCTTTGGATGGCCCAATCAAGGCAAATCCACAGCCAGACGCCGTGCAGAAACAAATTCAGGGAACGGGCCGCCAGCACTCCAAAACCGAAGATTTTAAGCCAGGCCGCGAGAAAGAAGCTGTAGAGCGGGGCATTGGAGATCCAAAACTCCCCATAAGGCTGGGTATGCCAAAGGCTGGAGGTAAATTGGTGATGAAAAAAGAAATTGGCCGCCGGATCGAGAAAAAGAGCCTCGTCTGTCCATGGGACAGGCCACCAAGTGGCAGTCAGCAGGTTGACTGCCGTTAGAATCACAGCCGTGGCCCAGACAATGATTTTTGAATTTGAATCCAATTTTCTATGTTTAGGACCGAGGAGGGTTGCCGATCAAATCCATTCCTCGAGGAATGGGCCCTACTTTCACTCGACCCGAAAAAATCCCGTTTTACGATAGATCCATCGGATGAATTCCCCAAAGCACCGTCTTAGTGTGATCATGCCTGCCTTCAACGAAGGCAAAACGATCGCGGGGGTCATGGGAAAGGTGTTGGAGCGTCCGGAGTCGGGACAGCTGATTGTTGTCGATGACGCGTCAACGGATGAAACCCAGGCCATTCTCAAACAGATAGCCCAAAATGACCCCCGAATCCTTGTGCTCAGGCATGAGCGCAATCAAGGCAAGGGCGCCGCCCTGCGCACGGGAATCGCCGCGGCCACCCTGCCGTATGTCATCATTCAGGATGCCGACCTTGAATACGATCCCGGGGAGTATCCCGCCATGCTCCAGCCTTTGGTCGAAAACAAGGCCGATGTGGTCTACGGTTCCCGCTTTCTCGGCGGCCAACCACATCGGGTGCTCTACTTTTGGCACAGTGTCGGCAACGCCATCCTCACCACCCTTTCCAACATGTTCACCAATCTCAACCTCACTGATATGGAAACCGGGTTCAAGGCGTTCCGGCGGGAAGTCATTCAGAAGGTGTCGATTCGGGAAAACCGCTTTGGCTTCGAACCGGAAATCACCGCCAAGCTGGCACGCATGGAAGCCCGATTTTACGAAATCGGCATCTCTTACAGCGGACGCACGTACGCCGAAGGAAAAAAAATCGGCTGGAAAGACGGTCTGAGCGCCATCCGTTGCATCCTAAAATACAACCTCCTGAGCTCTTGAGGACCCGTAGCCCCGGCCTTGATTTGATCGTCGTCTGGGTTGGGTGGGGTGCACTGCTCAACGTGTTAGGATGGATCTTTTCTTTTTTTCATGTCTTGGGCCCAAATGCGTATCGATGGACAGCGATATTCTTGGCAGCGGGCGGGATGTTGTTTCTGAGGGGACGGTCTTGGACGCATTTTGCCCACAAAGCCGCCAGGCGTCTTCGCCGCCCGGTTCCAGCGGCGTTTGCTCTGGTGACCCTTTTTACCCTGACTGGAGCCATCCTCACCTCCCCTTCAAACTATGATGCCCTGTCTTATCGGATTCCCCGGGTCATGCATTGGCTCTCGCAGGGGGGATGGTTTTGGATTCCAACGGCCAACGCGCGTCAAAATTATAGCGGGGTTGGCCAAGAGTGGCTCTTGGCTCCCCTCCTTGCCTTGTCCGGGAGCGATCGACTGTTTTTTTTGCCTAATTTTCTTTGTTTTATTTTACTGCCGTCCGTCTGTTTCCGCGTTCTCAGGGGCCTGGAAGTTACGCCCCGGGCGGCAAGCCTCTGGATGTGGCTTTTTCCGTTCGCCCCCGTCTTCCTTCTCCAAGCAGGCGGTGTGGCCAACGATCTTCTCGGTGCCTTTTGGTTTTTGGCTTCCTTGGCTTTACTGCCTGGGCGATTCATCTTCGGAGCTTTTCCTGGCGCCTCCCTCCTCTCCTTGGGCTTGGCCACGGGTGTCAAGGCATCCAACCTCGTGCTTCTTCTCCCATGGTTGGCTAAATTTTCCGCCGGAGTTTTTCTCCGGCGAGAAGTCTGGCGTCCAGCCTTGGTTGCTTTGCCCTTGGCTATGGCCATATCGTTCGCTCCCATCGCAATCTTCAATCACAGGAATACCGGAGATTGGTCGGGCGATCCAAAAAATGACGGAGGCTTAAAGGCAGGGGCTTTTTTTCCGGCCTTGCTGGGCAATGCTTTGTTGGTGGCCGCGGTGAACGCCCAGCAGCCCATCAACCTGGGCACCGATCGGCTCGTGAGGCATTTCTCTGTCTTTTGCCCTGACGAGCTCAAGCAGATCATACGGAAATCTTATCCTCGCTGGTTCCTTCCGGCAGATGAATTTGCGATTGAGGAGGGGGCCGCCTGGGGATGGCCTCTCGTTTTTTTGGCCTGGATGGGACTTCGCGAAAAACAACGGGCCGGCTTCCAAGCAAGCCGCCCGATGGTCGCTGCGGCGTGGTGCTCGGCGTTTTTCATGATGGGAATGTTGGCCTCCGAAGCCCTTCCTCGTCTTCTGGCCCCGCTTTACCCGCTTCTTTTTCTGCCTTGCTCTGCCGCAAACGAGTCGAAGGCCCCCCTGAAACGGAAATATTTGTTGCTTAGCCTGATTCTGTTGTCGTCTCCCCTCTTGCTTTCCCCCGGACGCCCCGGGTTGCCTTGGAAATGGCTCGCAGAGAAGATCCAAGGCCTTGGGGGAGGCGGCAAATTAGCGCAGCGTGTTTTGCGAGTGGAGCAAGCCTATCGCCAAAGGCCTTTGGGTCTCCGATGCCTGGTTCCCACTGACCTGGAAAAGCCAGGCATGCGCCTTCTTTTGATTTCCAACGGCAACGACACGGAGTCCCCCCTTTGGTGGCCTTTCGGGAGCCGTCAGGTGTTTAGCCTTCAGGCCTCCGATCCCCTGCCCAAGAAGGCCCCAGATTTAATTCTGATTCGTGCCATGGATTGGCCCCAATGGAGCCAGAGGTGGGGAGTCAGGGCAAACCAAGCAAGCCGCTGCGAGGTTACCCTCCTAGCCAGATTGGGGCCGGAGGAGTGGTATGGCATGAAACCGCAATTCTGGCCCAACCAGAAATGAAGATTCTGGCCTATACCGATTTAACGATCTCGCCCAACAATTTGTTTTGGTATCGCGACTTGGGTCTTTTGACCAAGGCCTTTCGTCAATCGGGTCACGATGCATGGCTGGTGGTTCACCCCGCCGCGGGCGCGGCTAGCAAAGTAATGTCAGGTTCGGACGGCTCCCCCGTCCTTTGGGCGAGAGCCCGGGAAGTTCGGGATCCGACATGGTGGCGCAACCAAAAACCGGATCTGGCCATCCTAGGCCTTTGGACCCGGCCAAAATACGACCCCGTACGCCGGGCTGCACTTTCCGCCACCCGCCGTGTCATCGAACGAGCCGATAGCGATGGGATGCGCACGGCCTCCTGCGGCCTTCGGACTTATGCCCAAAGGCGCTACGACTACTTTCGCGATCGCACCTGCCGTTGGCCTGCTTTTTTATCGATCCCTGCCTCGGCACTTTATGGCTCTGCCTCCATCCTCGCGACCCCTTGGATCGAGTCTCGTTTGGCCAGAACACTCCAAGTGCTGCCCGCCGTTATGGTGGAAACCCCGCATGCCACGAAATGCTGGCAGGATTTGGCCACTCGAATGGGAGCCGATCCCAACAGGATCCACTGCGTTCCCCATCCGATCCAAACGGATATTTTTTTTTCTAAACCAGAAATTCATAAAAAAGACCAGATCATTTCAGTCGGCCGCTGGGAGTCCTATCAGAAGGATTTGCCCCGGCTTTTGCGCGCCCTGAAATCTTTTTTGCAGCAAAACCCTGAATGGTCGGCCCTGGTGGTCGGCTCCGGCCTTCTTGCCGTCCCCCAGCACGAGAGAATTCGTTTTCTCCCCCCCCTGCCTTCCCGAGAATTGGCTCACCACATGAGAGAGTCCAAAATATTTTTCTCATCCTCACGATACGAGAGCTTTGGGCTGGCTGCCGCCGAAGCCAAGGCCTGCGGGTGTCTTTTGGTTTCCCCCAGCGGTTGCTGGTTGCACGATGACTTATGCCGGCAGGAAAAAGGCGAGGACTTGACGTCAGCTCTGCGAAGGGCCGGCAGGATGCAGGTCCAGGTTTCCCCTTCGCCATCCACGAGCGCCTTCAGCCCCGCCGCGGTGGTCGATAAGATTTTATGTGTCGCCGGCAAAATCCAGAATTATTAAACGCTCATCCTGATAAAGAACGGGGAGCTTGTCCGTCGCCGGCGAGAGATAGTCGGAAAAGGGTTGTGAGCGATATCCACTCCCACCGGGGTTGCCCCGTTGAATGGATTCCATCAAGGGCGACTCA
>Ga0214923_10007387_pt1 | contig 11989 bp, 10 predicted proteins | sample LL1510_MetaG_FD_177993 | JGI IMG/M metagenome (GOLD analysis project Ga0214923, IMG submission 177993) | Freshwater microbial communities from Lake Lanier, Atlanta, Georgia, United States - LL-1510 | ecosystem: Environmental > Aquatic > Freshwater > Lake | place: USA: Georgia | collected... | reverse complement strand
AACGCTATTACCAAATAGCGAGGTGTTACCGCGATGAGGATTTTCGTGCGGATCGCCAACCGGAATTCACTCAATTAGATATTGAAATGAGTTTCGTCGAACAAGACGATGTACTACAGGTTGGCGAAGCTATCGTCCGCGCTCTCTGGCAGGGGATTCTAGGACACCAAATCGGTGAGATACCCAGAATGACATACTTCGAGGCCATGCGACGTTTTGGCTCAGATAAGCCCGACCTGAGATTTAATCTCGAACTTATAGATTGCACTGAATACTTTGCCAATACGGCATTCCGTGTATTCCAAGCACAGCACATTGGTGCAGTTCTGATGCCAGGCGGTGCCGACCAGCCAAGGCGGACCTTTGACGCGTGGCAAGAATGGGCAAAACAGCGTGGAGCCAAAGGCTTGGCTTACGTTACTTTTGAAGCCGATGGTTCTTTAGGCGGCCCGGTTGCTAAAAATCTCTCCGAAGCAGAGCGCGAAGGACTTGCCGCACACACAGGCGCAAAATCCGGAGACTGCGTATTTTTTGCTGCTGGACCAAAATCAGAAGCTTTGGCCCTATTGGGGGCGGTACGACTTGAGGTCGGCAACCGTTGCGGCTTGATAAATGAGGACGAATGGTCCTTTTTATGGGTAGTCGATGCGCCAATGTTTGAACGCACCGACGACGGTGGCTGGACAGCAGTTCATCATCCGTTTACTTCACCGAATGACGAGTGGCTGGACAATTTTGAAACGGCTCCAGATCAAGCGCTTGCCTGGGCATACGACATTGTCTGCAATGGAAATGAAATTGGCGGTGGCTCAATCCGCATCCACCAGCATGACGTGCAGCAAAGAGTTTTCCAGTTACTCGGACTAAGTCCAGAGCAGGCCCAGGAGAAGTTTGGCTTCCTGCTCGATGCCTTTGCATTTGGTCCACCACCACACGGAGGTATTGCATTTGGCTGGGATCGTATTTGCATGCTTTTGACTGGTTCAACAAGTCTTCGCGATGTCATTGCATTTCCAAAAACTGGAGCAGGGTTTGATCCATTGACAAGTGCACCGACTCCAATTACTTCACAGCAACGAACTGAAGCGGGCATTGATGTTGATCCATTCGCCGAAGAAGTAAAGTAACCAAGTTTGACATCGTTGTTCAGCGCCGGTGAGCCGACTGCACCATTAGCCGCTCGAATGCGGCCAGACTCCCTTGATGAAGTTGTCGGACAGCAGCATTTACTGGGATCGCATAGCCCATTGCGTCGGTTGCTGGAACATCCCGAATCTACTGGTACCTCAGTAATTTTGTGGGGTCCACCTGGAACCGGTAAAACAACTTTAGCCGGTTTGGTAGCTAAGGCTGGCGGCGCTTCGTTCATCGAATTATCCGCAATAACTGCCGGCATTAAAGAAATTCGTGAGGCTATCGATAAAGCCAAAACCGATCGGAATTTCACCGGAAGTACAACTGTGCTTTTCATAGATGAAGTTCATCGCTTCAGCAAAACTCAGCAGGATGCCTTGCTCCCTGCTGTGGAAAATGGATGGATCACGCTGATTGCAGCAACTACCGAGAACCCATCTTTTAGTGTGGTTGCACCACTGCTTTCTAGATCCTTAGTTTTTGCGGTTACTGGGCTAGCAGATTCAGATGTCCTTCAACTGCTAGACCGAGCTCTAGCGAGTGACAAAGGGTTCTCAGGAGCCTTGACCTTATCAGAATTAGCTCGGGACAACATTGTTCGCCTTGCTGGGGGAGATGCCCGCCGAGCCTTAACTATATTGGAAGCTTGTGCTGCCAAAGCCCTTGGCGAACAGCGTGTTGAAATTCTGCCAGAGGATGTTGCCAGTGCGTCTGCACAAAACATAGTTCGGTACGACAAAGACGGTACCCAGCATTACGACGTAATTAGCGCTTTCATCAAAAGTGTCAGAGGTTCAGATGTTGATGCTGCGCTACATTACTTAGCCAGAATGCTAGAGGCTGGAGAAGATCCAAGATTCATTGCTCGCAGGTTGATGATCTTGGCAAGCGAGGACGTTGGTTTGGCAGATAATTCATTGCTTCCGCTCGCTAGTGCCGCAGCGCAAACTGTAGCCCTGATCGGTATGCCCGAAGCTCGCATAACTTTGGCACATGTGACAATCGCAATAGCCCTAGCACCGAAATCCAATAGCGCATATTTAGCCATCAATGCGGCCTTGGCAGACGTCCAATCTGGCAACATAGGGGAAGTTCCTTCAGCACTTCGCGGCAGCCATTACTCCAAATTAGCTGAATCGGGGCAGATAGAGCCTTACCTCTACCCGCACGACCTGGATTCGGGAATAGCTACCGCTCAATATTTGCCCGAAGCGATTTCTCAGCGACGCTACTACCACCCAACCAAGCGCGGTGACGAGACTCGGCTGTCGACAGTCTGGCAGAAGATTCGCACAATCCTCGGGCGCAAGTAGGCATGGCCAGGCTAATTGGCTAGGGTTTAGGTAAAGCCAAATCACTCGAAGGGGAAGTTGTGGAATCCGCTAACATCCGTCAACGGTTTTTAGATTATTTTGCAAATAACGGCCACACTGTTGTCCCAAGTGCGAGTTTGATTCTAGATGATCCGACACTTCTGTTTATTAATGCTGGCATGGTTCCATTCAAGCCATATTTCCTTGGCGAGGCAACGCCACCTTATGCAAGGGCCGCAAGTGTCCAGAAGTGCGTCCGCACCTTAGATATTGATGAGGTTGGAAAAACCACACGGCACGCTTCATTCTTCCAAATGTGCGGAAACTTTTCCTTTGGTGACTACTTCAAAGCAGATGCAATCAGATTCGCCTGGGAATTATTGACGAAATCGCAGACCGATGGTGGTTATGGATTTCCTGAGGACAAACTCTGGGTAACGGTTTATCTTGACGACGACGAAAGTGCCGAGATTTGGCACAAACAGATAGGGATTCCCCTCGAGCGGATTCAGCGCCGCGACATGGCAGACAACTTCTGGTCCATGGGTGTACCTGGACCATGCGGTCCGTGTTCTGAAATTTACTACGATCGTGGTCCCGAGCATGGTCGTGATGGTGGACCGATTGCCGACGAGTCAAGATATCTAGAGATTTGGAATCTTGTCTTCATGCAGTTTGAGCGCGGAGATGGACCAGGCAAAGAAGGGTACCCAATTCTCGGGGAACTTCCGGCCAAGAACATTGACACAGGCATGGGTCTTGAGCGCATGGCAGCGCTATTGCAAAACGTGGATAACATCTACGAAATAGACACCACAAAGATCACTCTCGATCGGGCAAGTGCACTAAGCGGTCAGCCGTATGGCAGAGATGTTAAGTCAGATATCGCATTGCGAGTGGTTGCTGACCACACGCGCACTTGTGCATTCATGATTGCTGACGGTGTTTTACCGGGCAATGAAGGAAGAGGTTATGTTCTGCGCCGGATTCTTCGTCGAGTTGTGCGCAACATGCGTCTACTAGGTTGTGGTGATCCTGCTATGGGCGATTTAATGGATGCAACCATTCTTTCCATGTCAACTCAGTACCCAGAACTAGCGGCCGATCGCACTCGACTGGTTGCCGTTGCCGTCGCTGAGGAAGAATCCTTCCTGCAGACGCTTGAGCGTGGAACATCAATGTTTGATGTAGCGGTTAAAGAATTAAAAGCAACCGGGAATGCGAAACTATCCGGCGACTCTGCTTTTGCCCTGCATGACACTTTCGGCTTCCCAATCGATTTGACGCTTGAGATGGCCAGCGAACAGGGCATCAGTGTTGACGAAGATGGCTTCCGCCGCCTGATGCAAGAGCAAAGATCTCGAGCCAAGGCCGATGCGCAAGCACGCAAGAGCGGTGTTGCGCCCGTTACTTTGTATCGAGAGATCATGAACTCAGCGGGCACCACGGAATTTACCGGATACAGCGAAACTGAAACCGAAACGAAAATCGCCGGGATCATCGTAGACGGCACGGATGTAAAGGGCGCCAGTGCTGGTCAGGAAGTTGAAGTGGTGTTGTCACGCACCTCTTTCTACGCTGAAGGCGGCGGTCAACTTGGTGATCATGGAAAAATCACTTTGGCCGACGGTACCACAGTCGAAATCAACGATGTCCAGACTCCTGTGCCTGGTTTATTTGTACATAGAGGCAGAGTATTGAGCGGTACAGTCTCGGTTGGTGCAGCGGCAATGTCTGAAGTCGATGTACCGCGCAGGTTGGCGATTTCGCGTGCTCACACTGCGACTCACATGGTACACAAAGCTTTCCGTGAAGCTCTTGGAGAAACTGCAACTCAAATGGGTTCAGAGAATGCTCCCGGCCGGTTCCGCTTTGATTTCCCGAGCAGTGGACCAGTTCCCGCCTCGGTTTTGGCGGATGTCGAAGCGCGAGTGAATGAAATACTGATTCAAGATCTGAAGATCAGCGCCGAATACATGACGCAAGCGCAGGCACGTGACTCTGGAGCCATGGCCTTATTCGGCGAGAAGTACGGCGACCAAGTGCGGGTAGTAAGCGTTGGCGATTGGGCGCGAGAACTTTGCGGCGGAACACACACCACCGCTACGGGTCAGCTTGGCTTAGTTACTTTCTTGTCCGAAAGTTCGATTGGCGCTGGTGTTAGGCGAGTCGAGGCACTGGTTGGCTCAGACGCTTATCGTTTTCTGGCTCGCGAACACCATCTCGTTAACCAACTCACAGAGATCATGAAATCTCGCCCAGAGGAGTTAGTAGATCGCGTCGGTCAAACTCTGGAAAGATTGCGAACTGCTGAACGGGAAATCGCTAAGGCACGAAAGCAGGCATTGCTAGGCGACCTCGCTGGACTTGTCGGCCCGCCAACCAGAATTGGCGACACTAATCTGTATCGGTTTACTGCCCCAGTTGGAACGGAGCCTACTGAATTGCGTGACCTTGTTACCTCAGCAAAGGGTGAGCTCAAGACAAATAACAACATCCTGGTAGCAGCTTGCATCAGCGCGGATAAAGTTTCATTCGTAGTAGCAACAGACAACGCTGCTCGAACAAGTGGACTGTCGGCGAAATCTATTGCAAATAAGGTTCTGCCGTTCGTCTCGGGCAGAGGCGGGGGGAATGCTGAGATGGCTCAGGGAGCAGGACCCAGCCTTGAAAATCTAGAGTTAGCGTTCGAGAGCCTTTCAGCAGGTCTGCTTGACTAAGTTGCCCGAGTCTGGGGTCCGAATCTCATTAGATTTCGGGCAAGTAAGAATTGGGGTAGCGCGCTGCGATTCGCACCAATTACTAGCGGTTCCGGTCACTACGCTGCAAAATTCTGAAGACGTTTTTGCACAGATTGAGCAGCTACTGATTGATTTTGACCCCTCTGCCATATACCTTGGCCTGCCAGTTAACCTCTTGGGTGCAGACACGATGGCGACTCAATCAGTGCGTAAATTCGGTGCTGACTTAAAAGTGCATCTTGCACAACAAAGTGTTTCAATACCAATTCAACTAGTCGATGAGCGCCTATCAACTGCCAGTGCTCAGGCTCTTGCGAGAAACGGCGGGAAAACCATCAAGGAAAGCAGAGGCTTTATTGACCAAGCGGCAGCGGTGGAAATCTTGGAACTAGCTCTAGCCATAGAGCGGCGTACAGGATCCCTTGCTGGCACTCAAGTCCACTAGCACCAAGTAACCTAGAAAAATGAACTCAAAGGAAAGCGTTCCATCGAAAGCCAAGAAGTCTACTTTGCTTGGCGTTTTCACAATTGCTGGAATTTTTCTAGTTCTAGGACTCTGGGTCATTAAAGGCGTGTTACCTCCAGCTGACTATCGCGGCTCAGGCGAGCAAATAACAAAAATCAAGATTGCGAAGGGCCAAACGGTCAGCCAAATCGCAAACATTCTAAAGGCACAGGGCGTGATTTCCTCAGTTGACCGCTTTGTCGGATTATGTGAAGATACTGACACTTGTAGTCAATTGCAGCCTGGTATTTACCGGATTCGGACTAAGTTGCCAGTTGCAGCAGCATTGTCGGCGTTATTTGATCCAACTAATCGTATTTACTCGGGGTTGTTAATTCGTGAAGGATTAAGAAATTCGGAAATTATTAGTCTGCTCTCACAAGAAACTAAAATCCCCGAGAGTGAATTTGTGGTGGCATTAAAATCACCACAAAAAGTAGGTCTACCAACTTGGGCTCATGGAAATGCTGAGGGGTTTTTGTTTCCGGCCACCTACGACTTCCCAGCGGCTGCCACCGCATCGCAGATTCTACGAATCATGATTCAAAAAGCTTGTGTCGAGTACGACTCCGTGGGCTTGCCGATACATGCAAAGAAGCTCGGACTTACGCCACATCAATTACTCACAGTTGCCTCGATTTTGCAGGCAGAGTCTCACCCGCGAGATTATTCGAAAGTGGCTCGGGTTATCTTAAATCGGTTGGCAGCGCCTATGAGATTGCAAATGGATTCGACCGTTGCTTATGGCTTGAATAAAAAGAAAGTGATTTTGTCGGATCGCGAATTGACTACTGCTACGCCGTACAACACGTACCTCAATGATGGACTTCCGCCTGGTCCGATCAATAATCCAGGCGTTCAGGCTATTGAATCAGCAGCAAAGCCGGCTAACGGAGATTGGCTGTATTTCATAACAACAAACCTAGATACTCAGGAAACAAAGTTCACCTCCTCGTATCTCGAATTCCTACGATTTAAAGATGAGTTCCTAAATTTCTGCAGTGCGAATCAGGGGGCTTGTTGAGATGAAAGCTGCCGTGCTGGGCAAGCCAATTTTGCACTCACTTTCACCTGCAATTCATACTGCCGGCTACCAAGCTCAGAATCTGCCGCATACGTACTCAGCGATAGAGATTGCAGAGAACGAGTTGGCTGCGTTTGTTTCTAATTGCGACGAACAGTGGCTAGGACTGTCCCTGACAATGCCACTGAAAGTAGCTGCATTCTCAGTCGCTGAAGAGTTGACACCACTGGTTCAATTAACCGGATCGATAAACACTCTTGTATTTGCTGATCAAATTGTCGCTTACAACACTGATGTGTACGGAATAGTGCGTGCCTGTCAGGAAAGTGAAATAGGAGCGGCAAAAACTTGTTCCATTTTAGGTTCCGGTGCGACTGCAAGGTCTGCCATAGTGGCAGCACATGAACTAGGGGTGCAACAAATTCACCTTGTTGCTCGGAATCCTGAGGCAATCTTGGTCTGCGATGAGATTGCCACAGAACTGGGGATAACTTTTCAGGCAACGAGCGCTGACAATGCACAATGTTGGGAAAGTGACTTGGTCATTAACACTACGCCAGCAGGAGTTGCAGATACTTACCTGAAACCCGAACTTACGGTTTCAGGACTCTTGCTTGACGTGGTCTATCGACCTTGGCCAACAGTCATCAGTAGTCAATGGGAAGATGCAGGGGGGCGTTCGTGTCCAGGCCATCTCATGTTGCTCCATCAAGCAGTCGCACAATACGAACTCTTTACCGGTCAAAGCGCGCCACTGAAAGCAATGCGCGCTGCACTAGAGGCGTCGCTCTAAAACTTCCCCTTTTTGCAGGGTCGTTCAAATGATCTCCATCATTGAGTTCGCACCGTTTTACATCTTTTTGGTGCTTGGCGCTTTACTGAGTTGGGTAGATGCTAAAACACATCGATTGCCCAATCAAGCAAATTTTATCTTGGCCACCCTGGTGCTACTCATTGAAATGGGTTGGGCCGTGATTTCTAATCAGTGGGTGCGAGTTCTAAGTACCTTTCAAGTTCTTGCCTACATCATCTGCATTTTCTGCACTCTGTACCTGCTAAGTAGAGGCCAATTAGGGATGGGTGATGTCAAATTTGCGATTGCTTGCGCTTTGATTATTGGCTGGTACTGTTCACAAAACTGGCTAGTTATAGTTTGGCTTATGTTTTCTCTAGCGGGACTATTTTCGGCTGGCTTGCTCGTTCTAGGCAGGTTAAATCGTAAAACTGCAATTGCCTTTGGACCCTTCATGTACCTTGCAGTCGTCATCGGAGTCGGCTACTCCTTATTCAGTGTCTGATTAGCCTTAGTAGCGCCGAACATGAAACAATAGAGGCATGTTGCGTTGGTTAACCGCTGGAGAGTCACATGGCCCGAGCCTGACTGCCGTAATCGAGGGTTTACCCGCTGGCATAGAAGTGACTACATCAGATATTCAAGCCGCCCTGGCTAGACGTCGACTTGGTTACGGCCGGGGTGCGCGGATGAAATTCGAGCAGGATGAGGTCACGCTAACCGGCGGCATCCGGCATGGACTTTCTATGGGTGGGCCGATTGCCATCTCGATTGCGAACTCTGAATGGCCCAAATGGGACAAAGTGATGGCTGCTGACCCCGTGCCGCAGGAAGAGCTCGCTTCCTTAGCTCGCAATGCTCCGCTAACTCGCCCTAGACCCGGGCATGCTGATCTGGCAGGTATGCAGAAGTACGCCTTGGATGACGTTCGACCAATTTTGGAACGGGCCAGTGCCAGAGAAACAGCGGCCCGAGTAGCTTTGGGCGAAGTCGCCAAAAGATTCTTGCGGCAAGTTGCTGGCATAGAAATTTTAAGTCACGTAGTTGCCATTGGTTCGGTATTTTCGACAAACACAACGACGCCAACTATTTCCAACCTAGCGCAAATTGACGACGATCCCGTTCGATGCTTCGCCCCATCAGATAGCCAGGCTATGCAGGCTGAGATTAAGGCTGCACATGATGATGGGGATACCTTAGGCGGTGTTGTTGAGGTTGTCGCACACGGTGTACCGGTTGGTTTGGGTTCACATGTGCATTGGGACCGCAGGTTGGATTCTCAATTAGCTGCTGCGTTGATGGGAATTCAGGCCATAAAAGGTGTTGAAATTGGTGATGGCTTTGCGGTAGCAACCCGGCGAGGGTCTGCGGCACACGATGAAATCTTTAACGATGATGGGGTCTTGCGTCGGCACACGTCTCGTAGTGGCGGTACTGAAGGTGGCATGAGCACTGGGGAGATGCTGCGTGTTCGGGCTGCAATGAAACCCATCTCGACGGTACCCAAGGCATTAGCAACTGTTGATGTTGCTACTGGCGAGGCAACAACAGCAATCAATCAACGATCTGACGCTTGCGCTGTCCCGGCCGCTGGCGTGGTAGCAGAAGCAATGGTGGCCCTAGTTTTGGCGCAGGCGGTACTCGAGAAATTCGGTGGCGATCATGTCAGCGAAACTGCGCGTAATGTCTCTGGCTACTTGGCCAACATTGCGAGTTTCAGACGTGACTAACATTGTGCTCGTAGGAGTACCAGGGGCAGGCAAGACAACAGTGGGTCGCTTACTTGGTCAGGCTCTCGAGCGACCATTCTTTGATAGCGATTTTGAAATAGAACGACTCGCAGGCAAGACAGTTTCCGAAATCTTTACTCAGGACGGCGAACAAACATTCCGAGACTTAGAGGCTACGGTTATCGCCGATTTGCTTAAAGGCGATGGCAAAGTGCTCTCATTAGGCGGTGGAGCTCTGCTTAATCAGGACACCCGAAGACTGGTTGCAAATAGCCAGACCATTTGGCTAGTCGCCAACCTAGCTAAGGCCGTCAGTCGCGTTGGCTTAAATCGCAACCGCCCTTTGCTACTAGGTAATGTTCGGGGGCAACTGGCCGATCTTATGCAAGCTAGGGAACCTTTGTATCGCGAGGTTGCAAAACACCAAGTAGAAACATCTGAGTTAACTCCAGATGAAGTTGTGGCTGAAATAATGAAGAGCATGAATTCTAGTCAGGCAGGATTATGAAGACGATAGAAGTGCATGCGGATGTCTCATACCCCGTGATAGTTGGCCGAGGACTATTTGGACAGGTTACGAATTTCTTAACAGGAGTTGATCGCGTTGCGATCATTTATCCGGCGGCTTTAAGGCTGACTGTGGAATTCCTGCGGAGTTCTTTAGCCGGGGTAACAGTGAGTGCGCTTGAGATTCCCGATGGTGAGGCAGCAAAAAATTCTTCTGTCGTAGAATTCTGTTGGACCAAATTGGGTCAAGCAGGCTTTACCCGAAACGACTTAATTATCTCGCTAGGTGGCGGCGCTACTACAGATCTTGCAGGCTTTGTCGCTGCAACTTGGTTACGCGGCATTAAAGTGCTACACATCCCTACAACTTTGCTTGGCATGGTCGATGCTGCTGTTGGTGGAAAGACTGGTATCAATACCGAATCAGGTAAAAATCTTGTTGGCTCTTTTCATTCTCCTGTTGCAGTGCTATGTGATTTGGATGCTCTGAAGTCGCTTCCGCGGGATGACTACATAAGTGGACTAGCAGAGATTATCAAGACAGGTTTCATCCGCGACCCAAAAATTCTAGAGCTCATCGAAGGTAGTCCAGCGGGTGCATCAAGTTCCGAGTGGGAACATACGGCACAGATAATTGAGCGGGCAATCCAGGTGAAGGCTGATGTGGTGAGCACAGACCTTAAGGAAACTTTAGGTACATCTGTTGGTCGAGAGATTCTAAATTACGGTCATACTTTTGGACACGCGATAGAGCGAGCCGAGGGCTACAGATGGCGACACGGAGCGGCAGTATCAGTCGGGATGGTTTACGTGGCCCACTTAGCTCATCTTTGCGGAGTTCTTTCAGCTGAAATCCGGGACCGACACATCAGAATTCTACGTGAAGTCGGTCTGCCAACTTCGTACCGGTCGGACAACTGGGACGACCTGTACGCGGCCATGCGCATCGATAAGAAATCTCGGGGCGACTTATTGAGATTTGTCGTCCTTGAGGATGTGGCGAGGCCACGCCTGCTAGAAGGGCCTGACCTGTCCGCACTTTATGCAGCCTACGAACTAACGGCAAAAGGGGAGCGATATGCCTAGAGTACTTGTTCTTAATGGTCCTAACCTGAATCGTCTTGGACAACGTGAGCCAGAGGTCTATGGCAGTCAATCTTTGGCTGATATTGAATCGGCATGCATGACATATGGCCAGCAACTTGGACTGGAAGTTGATTTTCGCCAGTCAAATGACGAAGTAGATCTAATCAATTGGCTTCAAGAAGCTGCCACAGATAATTTGCCAGTAATCATAAATCCAGCCGCCTACACACATACTTCGGTTGCCATCCGAGATGCAGCTGCCATGTTGACCAGCCCACTAATTGAAGTTCACTTGAGTAATCCGCTGGCAAGAGAGGAATTTCGACACACTTCACTGGTGTCTGGAGTTGCCACGGGCACAATAGCGGGATTTGGCGCTCAATCATATCTCCTTGGACTTCAGGCTTTGTCTACTTTGCTATGACCTCAAGAATTACCCGTGTTCAAGATGTATTGCCCGCTGACGAAGCACTGCTGGTTACTAAGCCTGCGAATGTTCGATATCTAAGTGGTTACAGTGGCTCAAATGGCATAGTTTTGTTGACTCAATCAGATGCCACATTGTTCACTGACAGTCGTTATGCGATTCAAGCAAGTTCAGAATGTTTTGACGTCAATATCGTGATTTCGTCTGACCTATTCAAGGGGGCAGCTGAACTTGCCAAGGGAAGTGACCTGCAAATAGAAGCGCGCCACCTAACAGTTGGTGCCTTTAATCGACTAAGTGATTTGCTTGCACCAAATCGGATAAAGGTTTCAGCTGTAGGCATTGAGTCTTTTCGAGTAGTAAAAGATGAAAACGAGATTGCTTTGATCGAACAGGCTTGCCAGATCGCAACGTCCGCCCTGAACCAGGTAACTTCAATTAATTTGATTGGACGCACCGAGAGAGAGATTGCTCGCTTACTTGAATTTGAGATGTTAAATTTAGGCGCTGAAGCAATCGGTTTTGAAACAATCGTAGCCTCTGGTCCAAATAGTGCTATTGCGCACCACCAGCCAACAGGTCGAGCGCTCAGTCAAGGTGACTTACTAAAAATTGATTTCGGTGCAAGAGTGTCGGGCTATCACAGCGACTGCACCAGAACATTCGTGGCTGGCAAGCCTAATCAATGGCAACAGGATCTTTATTCCTTGGTGCTATCGGCTCAAACAA
>Ga0214923_10007386_pt1 | contig 11990 bp, 12 predicted proteins | sample LL1510_MetaG_FD_177993 | JGI IMG/M metagenome (GOLD analysis project Ga0214923, IMG submission 177993) | Freshwater microbial communities from Lake Lanier, Atlanta, Georgia, United States - LL-1510 | ecosystem: Environmental > Aquatic > Freshwater > Lake | place: USA: Georgia | collected... | reverse complement strand
AACCACCGCCACCAGCCAAATCCTCCTCCAGCATGGCGGCCACCTGCACGGGGGCATCCTCCCAGTCGGTCCAGGGAATCGGTCGCACTGCACTCCTTTTTTCCACCATCCCTGCCCAGAATTTTTCCAAGCCGAGACCCAACCCCGTCACCACCCCCAATCCCGTCACAACCACCCGCGGCTTCAATTCATCTCCCTCAACATTCGGCCCAAACGCTCTGCCAGATCGCCCACCGAGGGATCGGGTTCGGCAAAGAGAATTTTTTCGTCCAAGGATTTTTGCACCGCCTCCTCCAACCGGAAGGTCAGATCGATCCGGTCGATGCTTTCCGCCCCCAGATCCTGTCCGATTTTCTGATCGTCTCTCACCCCGTCCTTTTTTCGCAAAGTCTCCGCCACCGCCTGCCGGACCAACTCCAAAATCTCCCCCCCGCTTTTCACGCCCCCTCCCTTTGCCAAACCTCAGCCGAAGCCTCGTCACCCAAATCCTGAACCCACAAAACACGGTCTACTTTGTCGCCCAACCAAACCCGAATCCTATCCATGGTTTCAGCTTGGAAGCCGGATTTGGCACGAATCGTCTCCACTGGTCCCTTGGCACCCACCTGGATGGCGAGTTGTGCAACGGGAAGGTTGGGCAGACAGCCAAGAAGCCAGAGAGGGGGTTGCTCTTTCCAATTGTCCGCAATTTCCCCAGGGCTCTTTCCACGCACCCAATCTGGCCATACCGGGGATTTCACCACCCCGATCACACCGATTCTTCGTCCCTCCAGATTTTTCACTGGAAACTGGCTCTGCGCATTCTGCCAAGCCAAAAGGCCAGCTCTAACCATCCCCGACCCCCGCTCGCCCATCCAACGACTGGCCTTGGAGTTCCAGGGATCCTCCCCACCCCCAGGCCAGATCCCTGACCCCACCCGGGTAAGGCCGGGAAAGCATGTCTTGCCCGCGTCCCTCGGAGGCGTAGGATTTCCCTCTTGTGTCTGATCACCCGGAGCGCTCCGGGGGGCATGGGAAACAACCTTCAACGCACTCTTTTGGCGGCAGAAACGCCGCCCTGAAAATCGGGTCGATTCATCGGCCCGCATGATAACCCAAGAAAACCATCCATATGACCAATTTCGAAACTCTTCTGTCACAGTCGATGCAGAATTTCCGCGAGGGATCCATCGTCAAAGGCCGCATTATCGAACGTCGCCCCCGCGAAGTCATGGTCGACATCGGCTACAAATCCGAAGGCGCCATCGACCTGGGCGAATTCAGTCCGGCGGACGATCTCGCCATCGGCAAGGAAATCGAGGTTCTTCTGGAGCGTTTGGAAAACGAGGATGGTCTCGTCGTCCTCTCCCGCCAAAAAGCCGCCCAAAAGCAGAACTGGGACAAGATCGTCAAACTCAGCGAAGCCGGCAAAACCGTCCAAGGAGTGGTCAAAGGGATCGTCAAGGGCGGTCTGACCGTGGACGTCGGCGTGGAAGCCTTCCTGCCTTCCTCCCAGATTGACATCAATCCCCCGAAGAACCTCAGGGAATTCATGGGACAGACCCTCGAATGCCGTATCGTCAAACTCAACGAGGACCGTAAGAACGTCGTCCTCTCCCGCCGCGAGCTGATCGAGGAAGAGCGCAACGAAAAACGCGCCAAGCTGCTCTCCCACCTCGACAAGGGGGCCAAGGTCAAGGGCCGCGTCAAAAACCTCACGGAATTCGGCGCTTTCGTGGACCTCGACGGTCTCGATGGCCTGCTCCACGTGACCGACATGACCTGGGGCCGGCTGGCTCATCCTTCCGACCTCCTCCAAACCGGCCAGGAAGTCGAAGTGATCGTCCTGGAAATCGACAAGGAACGCCTCCGGGTTTCCCTCGGCATGAAACAGATGTCGGAAAATCCTTGGGACAAGATTGCCGAAAAATACCCGGTCAACCTCAAGGTGCGCGGCAAGATCACCAGCCTCGTCCCCTACGGGGCCTTCGTTCAACTCGAACCCGGCGTCGAGGGTCTCATCCACGTTTCGGAACTGTCCTGGACCCGGCGGATCGCCCGTCCCAGCGATGTCCTGCAGGAGGCCCAGGAGGTGGAGGCCATCGTCATCAGTGTCAGCAAGGAGGAGCAGAAGCTCTCCCTCTCCGTCCGCCATCTGGAACCCAACCCGTGGGAAGAGATCCATCTCCGTTACCCGGTCGGCCGCCCCGTCAAGGGCACCGTCCGCAACACCACGGCCTACGGCGCCTTTGTCGAGCTGGAGGAAGGCATCGACGGAATGATCCACGTCTCCGACATGTCCTGGACCCGTAAACCAGCCCACGCCTCCGAACTCGTTAAAAAAGGCGACTCGGTCGAGGCCCAGGTGCTCGGCATCGACAAAGCCAACCAGCGCATTTCCCTCGGCCTCAAACAACTGGCCGAAGATCCCTGGAAGAGCGTGGAAGAGCGTTTCAAGATCGGCCAGTTGGTCAAGGGCACGGTCAGCAAGGTCGCCAGTTTTGGCGCCTTCATCCAACTCGAAGGAGAACTCGATGGTTTGGTGCACATTTCCCAGATCTCCGAGGACCGCGTCGCCAAGGTCAAGGACGTGCTCAAGCCCGGCCAGGAGGTCGAAGCCCGTGTCATCCGCCTCAATAAGGCGGAGCGCCGGATCGGCCTCTCCATCAAAGCCGCCTCTTACTCGGATGCGGACTTCGAGAAAGAGCGGGCCGCACTGGAGGATTCCTCCAAGTCGACCGACTTCCTCGGCGGAATGGAAGCTGCCTTCGAAAAAGCCGAGGAGGAGTACCGACCCGGCGAAGGCAAATCGAAAGGATAACCCGGGAGTCCGGTCGCGCACGCGATCCCAACCTCGTTATCGTTCGCCATGCCCTCCGACGAAATCCTCCTCGAAACCGAGGAAAAGATGGAAAAAACCCTCCGCAAGGTGGAGGAGGATTTCCAGGGAGTTCGCACCGGCAAGGCCTCGCCCCAGTTGGTCGAAAATCTTCGCGTCGACGCTTATGGCTCCTCGATGCGCTTGAAGGAACTGGCGGGGATCACCGCCCCGGAGCCGCGGCTCCTCGTCGTCCAACCGTGGGACGCCGCTAACGTAGACCCCGTGCGCAAGGCCTTGGAAGAGTCCCAGCTCGGCATCACCCCTCAAGTCGACGGGAAAATCATCCGCTTGCCGATTCCCCAACTCTCCGAGGAACGACGCCGAGACCTCATCAAGCTCATCGGGAAACTGGCCGAGGAAGGCCGAGTGGCCCTGCGCCACGAGCGCCGTCATGGCATCGAGGCCATGAAGAAGGAGCAAAAGGACGGCAAGATCACCGAGGATGAACTCACCGACGGGGAAAAGGAGATTCAGAAGTTGACCGACCAGTACTCGGGCAAAATCGACGCGCTCTTTGCCACCAAAGAGACCGAGCTGCTCAAGGTTTGAAAAAAGCTGGACGGGAGTTGGGATTGACCCCCTCCCATCCGCTTCCGCTACGATGATTGCGTAATGACCGCGACCGGGAAAACCCCCGCCAGTTGAGCGCCATGGTCGAGCTTCGGGACGTTTCCAAGCGATTCCCTCATCCTTCCCCCAAACCCGGACAGGATCCCGTCTTCCGCGCACTGGATCACGTCAGCCTCGAAATTCAATCCGGGGAATTCCTCACCCTTCTTGGTCCCTCCGGATGCGGAAAAACCACCGCCCTGCGGATGATTTCCGGCCTGGATACTCCGACGGAGGGTAGAGTCTTCATCGACGGGACGGATGTCACCGATCTCCCTCCGTACCGCCGGAACGTGAATCAGGTCTTCCAGAGTTACGCCCTGTTTCCGCATCTGAACGTCGGACAAAACATCGAATTCGGACTCACCATGCAAAAGGTGGAGGCTTCCGAGAAAAAGCGTCGCATGCTGGAGGCCTTGGAGCTGGTGTCCCTCCAGGGACTGGAAAACCGCAAGCCCGATCAGCTTTCCGGAGGACAACGCCAACGGGTGGCTCTTGCCCGAGCCCTGGTCTGCCGACCCAAGGTACTCCTCCTCGATGAACCTCTCTCCGCCCTCGATGCCAAACTCCGTCAAAACATGCAACTCGAGCTAAAAAACCTTCAAACTAGGCTCGGCATCACCTTTGTCTTTGTCACCCACGATCAAGAGGAAGCCTTGGTCATGTCCGACCGGATTGCCTTGATGAACAAAGGCCGGATTGAACAACTGGGTACCGTCGATGACCTCTACTACCGCCCGCGCACGCATTTTGTCGCGGATTTCATCGGAGAGACCAATTTGTTCCCCTGTCAGATCACCGGCCGCACCCGCGACCATGCCACGGCGAAGATCGGGGACCGCCATGAACTCCGGCTTCCCCCTCTCTCCGTCCGCCCGGAAACCCGGGAGGTCCTGCTCTCGATCCGTCCCGAAAAAATCCAGCTCCAACATCAGGCCCTCAAAGGGGAAAACTGTTTTCCCGCCATGGTGCTGGAGGAAATTTTCAAGGGTCCCGCCGATGAGCTGGTGCTTGGGTTGGAGCCCTCCGCCCAGGGAGTCTACCCCGTGCGTCTTCACTCCCTCGTTCCGAATTTCGGCACGGACAAACAGATAATTCACCGGGGTGATCGCGTGTTCGCCAAAATCCACCCGGACGACATCGTGGTGGTGGAGGAGAAATAAGTCTTAAGGCTTGCGGGTGGGCGGCTCGAATTTCCTCAGGTCTTCCCCCGTTTTCGCATCCAAGGCCGAAAGTTTTTGCTCCACCTCCTCGTAGAGCGCTTGGTCTCCTTTGGTCTTGAAGGTCACCCCAAGATTGGCCAACACTTCAATGACATCCGGCTTGATGGCGAGGGATTTTTTAAAACAGTCTACCGCCTCGTCATACTGACCGGCCTGATAAAGGGATTTTCCCAGCTTGTCCCACGCTTCGGCATCCCGGTCATCCATGGCCACCAATTTCCGGAGGGCATCGATTTCTCCCTGATTTTGGGCCACGGGCCCCCTTTTGCCTGCCGGGGCTGAATTCACACTCACCCCGGTGCTTGGCAGGGACGGCCGAGACTTGGACATCTCCGTCAAATTCGCGCGCGTCTGCGGCACGAAGCTTTCCAGATCCTTGGCCGTTTTCTCATCGACTCGGGACAGCTCTTCCAGGAGTTTTTTGTATTCGGCTTCCCTCCCTTTGGTTTTGAGAGTCACCCCCAAATTGGCGAGGACATCCACCACGTTCGGCTTGATCTTGAGGGACTCGCGGAAGGCATTGACTGCTTCATCATAAAGTCCGACTCCGTAAAGCGATTTTCCCAGTTTATCCCAGGCATCGGCATCCTGGGGGCTCATCTTGACTAATTTGCGCATGGCCTGAATTTCGCCCTGACTTTCCGCCGAGAAAGTTCCCTCAAGGGATTGCGCCAGGATTCCCTCCCCCCGTCGCCATGCCTTGGCCTCGTCCGGAGCCTTGGGTCTCTCCGGCTCACCCGCCACACGTTTGGAATCCGGCGTTTCCGTCGGCAGGAGAATCGCGGGTTCCTTGATGAGGGCGATCGTGGCCCCGATTCCCAAAAAAATCGCCAAAACCGAAAAAAGAACGATCTGGATTCGCGTGCCCATGGTCAGGCTTCGGAACCAGACGGCCAAACGACTTTCGCTGGGTTCGTCTCCAAACATAAAAAGATCTTACCTCACCACGGTCGCCTTCCAAGACCTGCCCGACCCAAGCCGCTAATTTTCAATCCAAACAAAGCCGCAGAATTCCCTCTTCGAGGGCGCGCCCACGATCCGCCCCGGAAACCAGCTCCAACTGCAGTTCATGCAAGCGCTCCACCGCGCGACGCACTCCGGAGGAGGATCGATGGGCGCAAAGCGAGGTCATCTTTCCCAACCTCCAGAGGTTGGGTCGTTCCCCTTTGGCGTTCTTGGGGAGAAAAGACTCGGCCGAGGGATCGAGGCTGGGTTGGCCATAGCCTCCCGACGGCGGAACCCGCAACAGCCTCGCCTCTTGAAGGGTACGACCCAAGGCGGCCAGACGAAGACTTGAAGCCAAAAGGATCACCAACCCCACTTCACTTTCTCCCTGATCCAACAGCCGGCGCAGTCCCGCCCGCGCCGGACCCACCCGACCCGCCACCACGGCATCACACCAATCCCACACCTCAAGCTCCCTCCTACCGGCCCCCACTTCCCGCACCGCCTTTTCCGTCACTTGCGTCTCGGGTTTTAGATAAAGTCGCAGTTTTTCAATTTCCCGCTCCAAAGCCCTTCCATCGGAACCCACGATCTCCAGCAACAACTCCACCACGCCAGGCCCCGGTTGCAGCCCCGCGACCCGTAGCCGTTCGGCGATCTCTTCCATCCACTCGCCCCGATCCCTGCCTTTTCTTAGGTCGGGCGGATCATAAACCTCCACCGTCCCTAATTTTTCGAAATTCCGAAAGAAAGCCCGCCGCTTGTCCACCCCAGGAGCCGAGAGCAACAACTGCGCCTCCGTGGCCGGAATCTTGGTCATCGCCTCCTGCAAAGCCGACAAGGCCTCCAGCACCTGCTCATTCCTGCCTGCCGGGTTGTCCCCCAAAAACGTGCAGTCCGCCAGCCAAACCAATTTGCGGCCTCCCAGAAAAGGCAGAGTCTCCAACCCTTCTCTCGTTTTGGCGATGGCCTGCAGGGCGGCATCAATCGTCTCCACCCGGCCATCCACTTTTTCCAGATTCAGGGGATCCTCGGGGGCCCACTCCAGCGACAACTCCTTCGCCCGGCGGGATACCTCCGGCTCATCCCCTCCGCCAATCAAAAGATGTTGCGGTTTGCCCCGCTCCTTGCCTGTGGCCATTCTCCCCGGATGGAACACCTCTGGGCCCCGTGGCGCAATCGCTATGTCACCGGCGAGGAAAAACCCGGTGAAGATCTTTTCCGCAAGATCGCCCAGTCCGCCGACGACGACGCCCACTATGTCCTTGCACGAACCAAGGCATCGTTCGCCGTCCTCAACCGTTTTCCCTATAACCTCGGCCATCTCATGGTCTGCCCCTACCGCGAAGTGGAGGATCTTGCCTCCCTCTCCGCCCAGGAGTCTTCGGATCTCTGGACCTTGGTCAACCGGATGATCGAAATTCTCAAAAAAACCCTCAAGCCCGATGGCTTTAACATAGGGCTTAACCTTGGAAGTGCGGCCGGCGCCGGAGTCCCCAAACATGTCCACATCCACGTCGTTCCCCGCTGGGCCAACGACGCCAATTTCATGACCACCACGGGAACCACCCGCATCCATCCCGGCGATCTCCCGGTCATCTACACCAAGCTCCGTTCTGCGCTGGAGGCCTAAAGTTTTTTAACGCGGTGAGGGGCGCTCGAGGAGCGGGCCTTGGAGAATTTCGAAATTTGTTGACCGGAATCAGTCGGTGTCATCGACCCCGCCCTGCCTCAACTTGCCCTCGAATCCGCGCTACGCCTAAAACGACGCAAAGCCACCACCCCGCCCAATCCAAGGACCAGAAGTGAAAGGGCCGAAGGCTCGGGGATAGAGGCAACGGAGGTGCTGATCGTCTCGGCCGCGGTGGTGGCGCTGGACAGACCGGACAGCTTGAGCGCTCCGGCGTAGTTGCCATTCACCCTGACATTGTCGAATTGGAAGTTGCTTCGGGATCCGAGCAAGGAGGCATTCGGGGCGGTGGCCAAAAGGGAACCGGCGTCGGCATTCAGGTTGCTGGTGGCCCACAGATTCACATCCACTTTTCCGGAAGTGGCACTGGGCGTAAGGGCGAAGGTGACCAGATAAGAGGTGTTGGCCAACGGTGTGAAATCAATGGTCTTGATGTCCGCGGCTCCGTTGCCCCCGTGGGCGTCAAAACCGAATTTCTGCGCATTCCAAGGAATCCCGATGAACATGTTCTCCGTGTTGCCCTGCCAGAGACCGATTCCAGTGTAGTTGCCGCCAGAAAAGTTCGATGCGTTCATGATGTAAGAAAGATAAAAGCTGTTCCCTGAAGTGTTGAACGTGGAGAGCAAGGTGCGTTTCGACTCCGTCCCCACCTGCAACGCCGAGGTTCCCGAGCCTCCGATGCCACTCACGATGGTGCTGTTGCCTCCAGTCCAAGCCCCCGAAAAGCCACTGCCGCCATTTTGCCCGTCCAGATTAGCTCCCAGCGAATAGTTGAAGGCCTCGGTGAAAATGCTGGTGGCCTTCGCCGGCAGGATCGTGAGGCCTAGCCCGGTCATTAGAACAAAAAAACCACGGATCGGGGAGATACCTGCCAAGATCATCCTACCCGCAAACAAACTCTCTTTCGAGGAGACTGGGCCGGTTCCAAACTTAATCATAACAAGGCATTGGACAGGCTCTCAAACCGGCTGTTCAAACAAATGCCTCTCCGCCTGCGGTTTCACCGCCATAGTGGAATGTCGGAGCAAATTATCTCCCGGACGAAAGGGAAAAATACCCGCTTTAAAATTTTCTATCCTTTTGACATTCAATGATCTATAAAAGGTATCTATGGCAGAGATAGCACTCCTATTTTCCGGCCAAGGGGCCCAGCGGGTTGGCATGGGGACCGACCTCGCAGAAGCCTCGCCAGCCGCCCAAAAGATCCTTCAAATGGGCTCGGATATCCTGCCCACCGACTTCTCCGCGGTTCTCAAATCCGGACCCGAGGAAACCCTTACCCGCACCGCCTACTGCCAGCCCGCCCTCTATCTCCACGGACTCGCCCTGCTTGCCGTGTTAAGGGGAAAGAAGCCCGACTTCACCTTTGCCGCCACCGCCGGTCTGTCTCTTGGGGAATTCACCGCCCACGCTGCCGGTGGAACCTTCTCCGCGGAAGATGGTCTGCGCTTGGTCGCGCGCCGGGGCGTCCTCATGGAGCAAGCCTGCACCCAAACCAAAGGGGCCATGCTCGCCCTTCTCGGTGCGGATGAGGCCCTCGCCCAAAAAGTCGCCACCGTCGCAGGTTGGGAAGTTGCCAACCTGAATGGAGGCGGGCAGGTCGTGCTCTCCGGACCCGCGGAGAAACTGGAAGCGGCACAAGCTGCTGCCAAAGAAGTAGGCGTAAAACGTGCCATTCCACTCAAAGTGGCAGGCGCCTATCACTCGTCCCTGATGCAATCCGCCAAGGAGGGCCTTTCCGAAGCAATCACCAAAACTTCCATGAAAATGCCCTCCGTCCCTGTCCTTTCCAATTTCCTTGGTCGCCCGCCGCGTGACGACGCGGAGATCCGCTCCAGCCTGCTTGATCAGGTGACCGGAACCGTCCGATGGGAAACCTGCCTCCGCCAATTGGCCGATTCTGGCATCCAGCGATTCCTCGAACTCGGGCCCGGAGGGGTCTTGGCCGGCCTCGCAAAAAAAATTGTTCCCGATCTTCCTTGCCACAGCGCCGGAACTCTGGCGGAACTGGAGAAAGTCATTCATGAGCTCCCCCGCTGAATCCCGCACTGCCTTGGTCACCGGCGCCAGCCGCGGCTTGGGCCGGGCCATTGCCGAACGCCTGGCCCGCGACGGCTGGAAGGTTGAATTGGTGGCCCGCCAAGCCGATAAGCTAAACGAAGTCCGCGCCGCCATTGAATCCGCCGGGGGCAAGGCCTGTGTGCATCCCGCAGATATTTCCGATCCCAAGACGGCCGATGCGGTGATCACCGCCGTAGAAAAAGAGTCCGGCCCGCTGGGGGCCCTCATCAACAACGCCGGCATCACAAAGGACGGGTTACTCATGCGCATGGACGATGCCGACTGGTCTGCCGTGATCGACACCAACCTCACCGGTGCCTTCCGCTGGATCCGTGCCGCCTCCCGGGGAATGCTCAAGGCTAGGGCTGGCCGAATCGTCAATATCGGCTCCGTGGTCGGTTTGGTGGGCAATGCCGGTCAAGCCAACTACGCCGCCGCCAAAGCCGGCCTGATCGGCCTCACCCAGTCCGTGGCCCGCGAATTCGCTTCCCGTGGAATCACTTGCAACTGCGTGTGCCCCGGCTTTTTCGAAACCGACATGACCTCGATTCTAAAGGATGATATTAAATCTAAAGCGTTGACTGGAATACCTTTAAATCGATTTGGAAAGCCCTCTGAAGTCGCTGGTTTGGTCTCTTTTTTGTGTGGTCCCGACGCCGGTTACGTGACCGGTCAGGCTTGGGCCATCGATGGCGGCATGACCATGTAGCCACCTCCTACCGACCCCCCCCTAAATTTTCTTATTGCCTAACTGCCTCCGAGAATCCTAACTGCGCACCTCACAAACACAGGAGCAACCACACCATGAGCGAAAAAACCGTAGATCAAAAAGTCAAAGACATCATCGTTGAGCAACTCAGCGTCAATGCGGAGCAGGTCACCCCGGAGGCCAAGTTTATCGAGGACCTCGGAGCCGACTCCCTCGACATCGTCGAACTGGTGATGGCCTTTGAGGAGGAATTTGGCATTGAAGTCCCGGACGGGGACGCGGAAAAACTCCTCACCGTCGGCGACGTCGTGAAATACATCGAGGACAAGCAGTCCAAATAAGTTTGGACCCCATGCGCCCGGCCCGGAACACCATCCCGGCCGGGCGTTTTTTTCCCTCCAATTCATGAGTACGCGTCGCGTCGTCATCACCGGCATGGGAGCCCTCACGCCTCTTGCCAACGACTTTCCCACCACTTGGGATCTCCTCCTGCAGGGAAAGAGTGGGATCGGCCCAATCACCGCTTTTGACTGCAAGGATTACGACTGCCGGATCGCGGGAGAGGTCCGCAACTTCGACCCCGCCAGTGGTTTTAAAAATCCCAAGGAAGTCCGCCGGACCGACCGCTACACCCATCTGGCCATGGCCGCCGCATCGGAGGCCTGGAAAGATGCCGGACTCGAGGGCGCAACCTTTGACGCGGATCGCGCCGGGGTCCTAGTGGGATCAGGAATTGGTGGCCTGAGCACCCTCGAAGAACAACATTCGATCCTCCGCGATCGCGGCCCGAAGAAGGTATCACCCTTCATGATTCCGATGATGATCAACAATATCGCCTCGGGCCATATCTCGATGCATTACGGCCTCCGAGGCCCCAACTTCGCCATCGTTTCGGCCTGTGCCACCGCCAGCCACTCCATCGGGGAAAGCTGGCGCCTGATCCGGGAAAACGAGGCCGACCTGATCGTGGCCGGAGGAAGCGAGGCGGCGGTGGTTCCCCTCGGCCTCAGCGGGTTCGCCGCCATGCGTGCCCTCTCCACCCGGAATGACGAACCCACCCGCGCCTCGCGTCCCTTCGACAAGGGACGGGACGGTTTCGTCCTCAGCGAAGGGGCCGCCATCGTGGTGTTGGAGGAGTACGAACACGCCAAAAAGAGAAACGCCCGCATCTATGGTGAGTTGCTCGGTTACGGCGCCACCGCCGACGCCCACCACCTGACCGCGCCTGCTCCCGAGGGAGCCGGAGCCGCCCGCGCCATGCGCATCGCCCTGAAGCACGCCAATATTTCCGCCGATCAAGTCGATTACATCAACGCCCACGGAACCTCGACCCCCCAGGGCGACATCTGCGAAACCCAGGCCATCAAGTCCGTTCTCGGGGCTCACGCCAAAAAAGTCGCCGTCAGCTCGACCAAGTCGAGCTTGGGCCATCTGTTGGGTGCCGCCGGCTCCGTGGAAATGGCCATCTGCCTCAAGGCCATCGAAAAAAGCATCCTTCCCGCCACCATTAACCTCGAGGATCCCGATCCGGAGTGTGATTTGGACTACGTCCCCCAAAAACCCCGGGAGCAGAAGCTCAACATCGTGATGAACAACTCCTTCGGCTTCGGCGGCCACAACGCTTGCCTCATTGCCTCCCGTCTGGTTTAATTTCGTCCTTCATGAAAACGGAAGGCCATCCCGAATACGTTGCCTGCACCATGACCTGTGCCTGTGGGGCGACCTACCAGACCCGCTCCACCAAGGCCCAGCTTCGCCTCGGCATCTGTGCCTCCTGCCATCCTTTCTTCACCGGAACCCAGAAATTCGTCGACACCGCCGGCCGCGTGGAAAAATTCCGCCGCCGTTTCACCGACAACCCCGCCGCCGCCCCCAAGGCGAAGGCGAAAAAGC
>Ga0214923_10007384_pt1 | contig 11992 bp, 10 predicted proteins | sample LL1510_MetaG_FD_177993 | JGI IMG/M metagenome (GOLD analysis project Ga0214923, IMG submission 177993) | Freshwater microbial communities from Lake Lanier, Atlanta, Georgia, United States - LL-1510 | ecosystem: Environmental > Aquatic > Freshwater > Lake | place: USA: Georgia | collected... | reverse complement strand
GTGTAGCTCACGCTGTGTGTGGTGTAAGCGGCGGTACATGCCTGGAGCATGCCGTTGGCAAAAGATGAACCTTTTGCTGAAATCGACGCTGCATAGGCAGGTGTTGATACTAATAGCCCTGCTACAACAGCGGCTGCTGCAGCTACGGTGGCTAACTTATTGCGCATTTTTTCTCCTTATTGTGGGATTGTCTTTGGGGACAGTTGGATTATTGATTTTTTGTTGAAACATCTGGGAGTATTAAGTTTGAAGTTTGGCAAAATAAAGGTTAATTTTTGGTGTCAACCAAAGTGACCATTTACATAGTCATTGGTCCTTGAATCTATGGGGCCGTGGAATACCTGCTGGGTGGAGCCGAACTCGACAACACCGCCTGGCACGTTGTCATCAGCTAGGAAAAATGCCGTCAAATCAGACACTCTCTGAGCCTGCTGCATGTTATGTGTCACAATCACAATTGACATGCTGTCCTTTAGCTCATTAATTGTTTCCTCAATGCGTCTTGTTGAACCAGGATCTAGAGCTGAGCACGGCTCATCCATTAGCAAAATCTCAGGGTTCATAGCCAGCGATCGAGCAATACATAGTCTCTGCTGCTGGCCACCGGATAGGGATGTCGCTTGGTCGCCGAGCCTGTCTTTTACCTCGTTCCACATGCTGGCACGTCGGAGTGAAGTTTCAACAACCTCAGCCGCGTTGTCAATTTTACGCCCGCTTAGTTTTAGTCCACTCAAGACATTGTCTTGGATTGACATAGTTGGGAAAGGATTCGGTTTCTGAAAAACCATCCCGACTTTAATTCGAACTGATACCGCGTCAACATCTTCGCCATAAATGTCTTGCCCATCAAGATAAATCGACCCTGCCAAGCCAGCACCTGGGATAAGTTCATGCATCCTATTCAGAGTTCGCAGAAAAGTTGACTTTCCGCAACCACTGGGACCAATCAACGCAGTGACCTGCCTTGCTGGGAAAGACAAATTTACGTCTTCGAGAACTTTACGTTCACCAAACCAGACGCTGACGTTTTCAGCGGTCATTGCAAATGAATCAGTTGACATTATTTCTTTCCTTTGCTCTTCAGCGACTTCTGGCGACCAATAATTCTGGCAGTACCAAAAAGAATCGCCACCAAAATTAGAAGCACTAGTGAAGCTCCCCAAGCTCGCGCCTGTGAGGTGTCGTAGTACGATGCGAGGTAGTTGTAAACATAAGTTGGTAGAGCCATCATTCCACCGTCAAACGGATTCAAATTCGTCGCCGAACTCGGATTTAGGGTCAATAGAAGTGGGGCTGTTTCCCCTACGATGCGGGCAAGTCCCAATAGCACAGCGGTAAGCAAACCAGTTTTTGCTGCCGGAAGAATGACCCTAAAAAAAGCGCGATAATTTGGTGAACCAAGGGCGAGAGCTGCATATCTCAAATCAACAGGAACAAGCTTGAGCGACTCTTCCGCCACGCGAGCTACTGTTGGAAGCATCAGCGGGAACAGAGCCAATGCACCAGTAAGTCCGGATCTTCCAATGCCGGTAGCTTCGATGATTGCCAAGATGAACAAACCGGATACAACCGATGGCAAACCAGAAATTGCTTGAGTGAAAGTTCTCACCAGGTTCCTGGCCTTAGATTGGCTTTGCGTCAGATAAATCGCCATGGCGAAACCCAGTGGCACTGCAGCCAGAGTGGTCATCAGAATTAGAAGAAGTGTTCCAAGAATTGCGTGACCGACACCACCGAATTCCAATGAGGTTGTTTGATCTACATACTTGTTGTTCTGATAGATAAATTGCGGCGAAAGAGCCTTAAAGCCTTCTGTAACCACTGACCAAAGAACACTCATAAGCAGGATCAAAACAAATAACGACAGGAAAGTTGTGATAAACAAAAGAGCAGCGTCGCCAAACCCTCGCTTTCCGTATGAAAGATAACCAACTAGTCCAGCAGCGAAGAGTTGCAACGGAAGAAATAAGGTAATGAAGGTCATGGTAGGGTCTAAGCCGCTAAGGAGGGCGACCAAACTCACCAACGGTAATGGCACAACGATTGCCAGCAAAATCTGAACCCGTCTCGAAACGGAATTTCTTTTCCAGGGTTGATTCTGAATGAAGTTGGCCATTATGAGTTCTTTCCCCAAGGCTGGGCTCGCTTCACAATGACGTTTGCCAAGAAATTAACTACGAGTGTAATAACGAACAGAACTAGACCTGCAGCCATGAGTCCTTGCTTTTCGGCCGGAGAAGCCTCGCCGAATCGAGCCAAAATCCAAGATGCAACGGCTCCTCCTTTGGACTCTAGCAAACTGTACCAATTTATTTTCATCACTAGATTCAAAACATAAAAAATTGCGACCGTCTCACCCAAGGCACGCCCCAGACCGAGCAGGACACCACCGATAACTCCAGAGGACGAAGTTGGAAAAATGACGCGCCTGAATGTAGATAACTTTGAACCGCCAAGAGCAAGTGCTCCATTGATTAGGTCCTTATCAATTTGACTAAAGATTTCTCTGGTTACCGAAGTGATAATTGGAACAATCATAACCGCGACAATCCAACCAGCAATCCAAGGTGAACTTCTAAAGGCATTTTCAGTGTCTTCAACAGCAAATATTGGAATGAATCCGAGAAATCGATTTAGAATTTCACCCCAACCTGCCGCAACTGGAGTGAAAACAATCAAGCCCCAAAGACCAAGTATTACCGAAGGGAGCGCCGCCAATAGATCAACTAAAGTGGTGGCAACTTTAGCTAGTTTGGTCGGCAACATGAACTGAATTAGGTAGGCCAAAGATATCGACATGGGCGTGGCTATGAGCACTCCGATGAAGGCGATAACCAAAGACCCCCACAGCATTGGTGCAAGCTGCAAAACCATGGGGTCTTTTTCGGGCAACCACTCCTGGCCCAAAACAAAGTCGATGCCTTGGCTTTGCAAAATTGGGAACGCCTGCGAAAAGAGGAAGATTAAGATCAAAGCGACTAGAAGAAAACTAAAGTATGCAGCAATTGAGGTAGATCTGAAAAACCATTTGTCACCAGAAGAAAGCGGCCCCGCAGCTAGTTTTCGACGCTGAGCAGTGTCAGGTACAGGTGTTTTCGATCCCATGAGGTTATGGTTTCGCTAGCGTGTAAAATTTTCGGTATATTTAGATTAACTGAGGGTGAATAAAGGGTTCAAATCGTAGGCATTACCTGACCATATTTGCCACATTCGAACTGCCATGACGGCAACTGTTAGGCAGGCTATCCCAATAACGAGCGTCGACCATTTGGTTCTCTCAAAAACCGCCCATAACACGCTGGCCGGAGGAACAATCAGAGCCGTTAGCAGATAACCAAAGAATTCGATGGTATCCCCCACCGCTATTTGACCGGCACTAACAAGGATGATGCTCCAGACCAATTGGGCTAGAAGCGAAGCTTCCACGATTACCGCAGCTCCAACGGACCACCATGATGGAGCGCGTTGAAGCAGGGCGAGAACAATTGCAAATAAACCTGGAACGATGGCAGCAACCAGCATTAGTTGATAACCGAACTCAGTCATCGGATCCTCCTGCAAAGACAACAACCGACTTTAACTTTGAAAACTTCGCTTTCTCGAGGACTGCAATAAGTGATCCAGCACAAACCGCACCTAGAACCTGGGTTGCCTCGCCATCAATCTGCTTACCTTGCCGCAGAGCGAGCGCGTCTGAATCAGATATTTCTATGGTGGGCATCAACATTTCACACGCATGAGTTAGCTCAATCAACTCTGAATCTGCAAGTTGGTCGATTGCTGTTGCATTTTCAACTGAGAATTTACCCACCTGAGTTCTTCTCAAACTAGTCAGGTGCCCGCCTACCTGAAGCGCAGAACCCAAATCCCTAGCCAAGGCCCTGATGTATGTTCCTGAGGAACAATCCACCAAGACATCTACGTCGATAAAATTTTCTATCCGTCTTATTTCCAGAATCTCAAATCGAGACACAGTTACCTCGCGGGACGCAAGTTTTACCTCCTCGCCAGAGCGAACCCGATCATAAGATCTAACTCCAGCCACTTTTATTGCTGAAACGCTGGAGGGAACTTGACTAATTGTCCCGGTAAGCACCGCAATCTCTTCACGAATTCGCTGATCGGTAAGATTTAGAACCGCCTGGCGTTCTCCACGAAAAGTGTATTCCCCCTCGGCATCGTCAGTTACGGTCGCTGCTCCTAGGCGAATAGTGGCGAGATAGGTTTTATCTAAACCAACTGCGAATGTTAGAAGTTTAGTTCCGCTGTTTACCCCGACGACAAGCAGTCCGGTCGCCATTGGATCGAGAGTTCCGGCATGACCAACTTTTTTTGTTCCCAGAGCCTTACGAACTTTTGCAACGACATCGTGGCTGGTAAAGCCCGCAGGCTTATCGACAAGTAAAAAGCCGGAATTGGACACCGAAACTACTCGTCCTCATCGATGATTTTTGGCTCTTTATAGGGGTTTTCCCCCGCCGCAAACTTGGCTTGCTTAGCTTCTTTGGCGGTTTGTTCGTCTCTTGCTCTAGCTTCAGCGAGAAGTTGGTTCATGTGAGCGGCGGATTCTGGAACCTCGTCGGTTAGAAACTCAACCGTCGGAGTAAGCCTTATTCCAAGCTGATGCCCTATTTCTCCGCGAATCTTGCCTCGATAGCGCTCAATGATTTCAGCAGTAGTTTCAGCCTGCTTCTTATCTCCTAAAACGGTATAGAAGATTTTTGCGCTGGCTAAATCCGGGCTAACCCGAACGTCAGTAATGGTAACGAAACCCAAGTCGGGGTCCTTCACCACTTTTTCCAAAGCACCCGCAGCTAAAACCTTAATCCGTTCAGCTAAGCGCCTTGCTCTTGCTACGTCAACCATTAGACTCTCGGCTTTTCTCGCATTTCGAATGTCTCGATGATGTCGCCTACCTGAATCTCATTGAAGTCAGACAAGCCGATACCACACTCAAAGTCAGTCTTGACTTCATTTGCATCATCCTTGAAGCGCTTTAGCGATTCAATACGCAGGTTGTCAGCTAGCACGTTTCCATCGCGACTAATTCGAGCAAGCGAGTTTCGCTTAATCGAACCAGATCGAACAATCGAACCAGCAATGGTGCCAACCTTTGAAGACTTGAATATTTCACGAACTTCTGCTGTGCCGAGTTGTGCTTCCTCGAACTCTGGCTTGAGCATTCCCTTGAGTGACTTCTCGATGTCTTCCAAAGCGGCATAAATTACCGAATAGAAGCGAATGTCAACACCTTCACGGTCCGCTCTTTCTTTAGCCTTGTTGTCTGGACGCACGTTGAAACCGATAATGATTGCGTTATCAACCGTTGCCAGATTCACATCGCTTTCGGTAATCGCTCCAACACCGCGGTGAATGATTCGCAACTGAACCGAATCGTCAACTTCAATCTTTAGAAGCGAATCTTCCAGAGCTTCAACAGCACCGGCCACATCACCTTTAACTACTAGGTTCAGCGATGAGACCTTGCCGTCTTGGAGTGCCTTGGTGAAGTCTTCTAGGCTGACGCGCTTGCGTGTCTTGGCCAGAAGCGCGTTTCGGTCTGCAGCTTCACGCTTTTCAGCAATCTGGCGGGCTTGACGCTCATCTTCGGTAACCACAAAGGTATCCCCGGCTCGAGGAACAGATTGCAAACCTAGAACCTGAACCGGTCTTGAAGGTTCAGCTTCATCAACGGTGTCTCCGTTTTCATCAAACATTGCTCTCACACGACCGTGCGATGCACCAGCGACAATTGAGTCTCCAACTCGAAGCGTTCCAGATTGGATCAGCACGGTTGCGACCGCACCTCTACCCTTATCTAGGTTGGCTTCGATAGCTACGCCGCGGGCATCGCGATGCGGATTGGCTCGAAGATCCAGGGCGGCATCTGCGGTAAGCAGAACAGCGTCCAAAAGATTCTGGATACCGGCACCGGTCAAGGCAGAGACATCGACGAACATGACATCGCCTCCGTATTCTTCGGCCACCAGGTTGAACTCGGTCAGCTGCTGACGAATCTTGGCTGGGTTAGCGCCTTCTTTATCAACCTTGTTTACTGCGACCACAATCGGGACACCGGCAGATTGAGCGTGGTTTAGCGCCTCAATGGTCTGCGGCATAACACCGTCATCGGCTGCTACTACCAGAATGGCGATGTCGGTTACCTGAGCACCGCGGGCACGCATAGCAGTAAACGCCTCGTGACCTGGGGTGTCAATAAACGTAATGGCACGATCAATTCCCTCGTGGGTGGTGTGAACCTGGTAGGCACCGATGTGCTGGGTGATTCCACCAGCTTCGCCTGCCTGAACATTTGCGTCACGAATCTTGTCCAGCAATCTGGTCTTACCGTGGTCAACGTGACCCATCACGGTGACAACAGGTGCTCGGAATTCAAGTTCGCTTTCCTCTTCGCTACCGTCATCAGAAATATCAAGCCCGAATGAGTCAAACAGTTCGCGCTCTTCATCTTCTGGGGAAACAACTTCGACTTTGTAACCAAGCTCTTCACCAAGAATCTGGAAAGTTTCTTCGTCCAGTGAAGCAGTTGCGGTGGCCATCTGTCCAAGGTGGAACAAAACAGTAATCAACTGACCAGCATTTGCATCAATCTTGTCTGCGAAATCTTGAATCGAAGCACCACGGCGCAAACGAATAACGGTGTTGCCATCGCCTCTTGGAACAACCGCTCCACCTAGGCTAGGTGCAGTTCTTTGCTCAAACTCTTCACGCTTTGCCCGCTTAGACTTACGGGCCTTAGATGCTCCGCGAGCTCCACCCTTTCCGAAAGCACCAGCTGCAGATCCACCGCGACCGCGACCACCTGCTCCAGGTCTTCCACCTGGTGGGAAACCACCGGGTGAACCAGGAATGTTGGCACCCGGTTTACTAAATCCACCTGGACGACCAGTACCTGCTCCAGCACCAGCAGGTCGGGAACCTGGACGAGCAGAACCTTGACCTGCAGGCTTACCACCCTGCGGCCTTGAACCCGGTTGCGCTGTTCTGCCCATTCCCTGGTTTGAGGCAAACGGGTTGTTACCCGGCCTTGCCATCGGTCTTGGAATACCCATACCCTGCGCCGCAGCAAAAGGATTGTTGCCTGGTCTTGGAATACCCGGCATCGGCGGTGGTGTGCTTGGCTTAGACTCCGGCTTTTCTTCAGCCTTCGGTTCCTCCGGTTTAGTTACCGGCTCAGACTCCTCGGCCTTCTTAGAAGTCTTTGACTTAGCGGTTGCCTTGGCTGGCTTCTCAACTTCTTCCTTCGGCTTAGCATCAGGGAATGCAGCACGCAGTTTGTTGGCAACTGGCGGTGCAATAGTTGAAGATCCGCTCTTGACGTATTCGCCAAGTTCACTGAGTTTTGCCAAGGCTTCAGAAGTTTCAATTCCAAGCTCTTTGGCGATGTCGTATACGCGTGGTAGCGCCACTTAATTTCTCCTGTCTGGGTCCCACCCAGTCAGGGCAGGCTTTATTGCTTTGAGGATCTCATTTCGAGGTACTCATTAGTTCTCAATCATCTTTTCTGCCTGTTCTTTCAAGTCGGCTAGATCTTGAAGGTTTACTCTAACTCTAAGCGCTCGGGACAAGGATGGACCTTCAATCGCAGCTGCGAAGCAACTGTTTTTTGGATGGATCCAACAACCTCGACCAGGCGTCGATTTGGTCAAATCAAATCTCGGGGAACCCTGAATTTGAATTATTCTGACTAAATCTGCTCGATTACCTTGTTGGCGACAGCCAACGCAGGTTCTAACTTGATACATTCTAATGCCTAAGATAACCGAAGAAATAGCCCCTATTTGAGGCAATTACTCATCTTCTTCGGCATCATCGGCCATAATGTCGATTTTTGCCCCAGTTAGCTTGCTTGCCAACCGTGAGTTTTGGCCTTCTTTACCAATTGCAAGCGACAACTGATACTCCGGAACTAAGACCCTTACCTTTGGACGATTTGCATCAGCGTCAGGAGCATTCCGGTCATTCACGATGAATGCCGCAGACACCTTGGCTGGAGATAAGGCATTAGCCACGAACTTAGCGATGTCCTCGGAATAATCAACGATGTCGATTTTTTCATCATTTAATTCAGCCGTGACTGCCCTTACTCGCTGGCCCAGCTCTCCAATACAAGCACCCTTGGCATTCAAACCTGGTACTGAAGTTCTAACAGCAATTTTGGTTCGCTGACCGGCCTCACGAGCAACCTGGACTATCTCCACCTGACGGTTAGCAATTTCTGGCACCTCGAGCTCGAAGAGCTTACGAATCAAACTGGGGTGGGTTCTCGAAACGTTAATCTGAACCTGCCCACGCATGTTTTTATCAACCTTTGTTACATAAAAACGCATGCGTTTTCCGTGCGAATAGTCTTCGCCCGGCACCTGCTCCTCGGGAGGAAGGATGGCTTCAACTTCGCCGATCTTGACATAAACCATGTTTGGTCTTGGCCCCTGTTGAATTTCTCCGACCACGATATCTTCAACCTTGGCCTTAAATTCGCCATAGAAACCTTCAGCAGCCAAACCCCTAATCCTTGCAGCAATAACCTGCTTAGCTGCATTGGCTGCGATACGTCCAAAGTTCTCCGGAGTGCGCTCAACCTCAGGGACTTTCGTCCCATCAGGAAGTTCAGAAATTAGTTTGCCCTTTTCGTCACGCTCTTCGGTGTCAGGAACAAAGATGTGAACCTTTCCAGTTTTTTGGTCTAAAACCGCTCTGGCGGTGTCATTACTTCCAACTGATCTTTGGTAAGCGGCAACGATGGCTGCCTCGATGATTTCGACCAGCTCATTGAATGGAATTTCCCGATCTCGCTCCACTTGTCTAAGAGCATTTAAATCGATGTCCATGAGATGCCTCCTGGCCGCTAGTCAGTTATACGAGGGCTAATGAACTAAGCCAGCTCGCTCACTGCTAATTCTATCTTGACCGAGCGACGCTCGCCAGAGCGTCTATCCCAAATATCGACTTCCCCGCTCGCCAAACCCCGTCCGACTATTACAATTTTGGGGATGCCAAGTAGCTCAGCATCACTAAATTTCACGCCTGGGCTTACTTTCTGACGATCATCTAACAATACGGACTTCCCTTGGGCTTCAAACTTCTTGGCTAACTCTTCAGCGGCTTGGTAAATCTCATCCTCTTTACCAGCCGCAACTATCTGAATATCTACCGGAGCAACCGCCTCTGGCCAAGCTAGTCCCTTTTCGTCATTGTTGGCCTCAGCGATTACGGCCACGATTCTAGTCACTCCAATTCCATAGGAACCCATGGTCACGGTCACCAGTTTGCCGTTTTCATCCAGGACTTTTAGATCTAGTGCCTCGGCATACTTTTTTCCTAGCTGGAAGACATGGCCGATTTCGATGCCTCGAGCAAGCTCTAGTGGCCCACTACCGTCTTGTGCTGGATCTCCTGCCCTAATCTCGGCGACATCAGCAACACCATCGACTTCAAAATCTCTACCGTAAACCAAACCAAAAACATGTTTTTCAGCTGAATTAGCTCCAGTAACCCACCTTGTGCCAGGAACGACTCGTGGGTCAGCAAGATACCTTATCTTCGTTATTGCCTTTTCGCCAAGGAATTGCTTTTCATCTAGTACTGGGCCGATATATCCCTTTACTAATTCAGGATGTTTAGCAAAATCCTCTTCAGTTGCTGCTTCAACTTCATAACCCGCAAACGCGACTTCAGCTCGCTTCAAGTCAAGCTCCCGATCACCGGGAATCGCAACAATAACTAAACTGCGTTTCTTGTTTAGATCGGTAAGCGCTAAAACAATGTTCTTGAGGGTGTCAGCTTTGGAAATTTTGATGCCAAGCTGGCTATCAGCAAAGGCAACAATCGAATCTATTGTTCCGGCGTTTGGGGTGGTGTGTATTTCAGCGGCAGGAAGTCCTTCTAAGTTTTGCGCTGATGGGGCCGCGATTGTTACAGCTTCAACATTTGCAGCATAACCGCCAGCAGACCTTACGAAAGTGTCTTCACCTATTGGCGATGGCGCTAGGAATTCCTCGCTAGCCGAACCACCCATAGCTCCAGCGTCTGCCTTAACGATTACATAATCGATACCAAGCCTTGTGAAAATGCGTTCATAGGCGTCGCGTTGCGCTTGATAAGACTTTTCCAAACCAGCTTGATCAACATCAAAAGAATAAGCGTCCTTCATTACAAATTCTCTGCCTCGCAATAAGCCAGCACGAGGCCTAGCCTCATCACGATATTTGTTTTGAATTTGATAAATAGTTAGTGGCAGATCTTTGTAACTCGAATACAAATCTTTCACTAGCAGAGTGAACATTTCCTCATGCGTTGGAGCTAACAAATAGTCGGACTTCTTGCGGTCTTGAAGTCTAAACAGGTTGTCACCATACTCAGTCCAGCGACCGGTTACTTCAAATGGCTCACGAGGCAAGAGCGCTGGAAAGAAAACTTCTTGAGCGCCGGCCGCTGCCATTTCTTCACGAACAATTTGCTCAATTTTAGCCTTGACCATCAGACCAAGAGGCAACCAGGTATAAATACCAGGTGCAGCTCTTCGAATGTATCCAGCTCGCACTAGAAGTTTGTGGCTGGCAACTTCTGCCTCTGCAGGATCCTCGCGCAGTGTTCGCAAGAATAGGTGACTCATCCTAAGCAACATAGTTAGTCTTTCTTGGCGACAACTACTTGTGGAGAGCCAACCAGGCTAGGGTCCATCTCCGCAGCAAGACGGTTTGCCTCCTCGATTAATGTCTGAACAATCTCACTTTCAGGCACGGTCTTGATTACTTCACCTTTAACAAAGATCTGACCTTTACCGTTACCGGAGGCAACGCCTAGGTCTGCTTCTCGGGCCTCACCTGGGCCGTTCACAACGCAGCCCATAACTGCCACGCGAAGTGGAACCGTCATCTTTTCCAAACCAGCGGTCACATCTTCGGCAAGTTTATAGACGTCCACCTGTGCTCTACCGCATGACGGACACGAAACAATTTCGAACTTTCTTGGCCGAAGATTTAGCGACTCAAGAATCTTTGAACCAACCTTGATTTCTTCTACCGGAGGAGCTGAGAGCGAAACTCGAATTGTGTCCCCAATTCCCTTTGACAGGAGGGCTCCGAAAGCAACGGCCGACTTAATTGTTCCTTGGAAAGCCGGTCCAGCTTCAGTAACACCTAGGTGTAGCGGCCAATCCCCTCGCTCGGCAAGCATCTCATAAGCACGAACCATAACAACTGGGTCATTGTGCTTCACAGAAATCTTAAAGTCGTGAAAATCGTGTTCTTCAAAAAGGGACGCTTCCCAAACAGCAGACTCAACCAGCGCCTCGGCTGTGGCTTTGCCATACTTCTGAAGCAGTCTCGGGTCCAATGAACCAGCGTTTACACCAATACGTAGTGAGATTCCTGCATCTTTGGCAGCCTTGGCAATCTCGCCAACCTTGTCATCAAACTGTCTGATGTTGCCTGGGTTAACTCTCACCGCACCACAACCAGCCTCAATTGCCTGAAACACATACTTAGGCTGGAAATGAATATCTGCAATAACTGGAATTGGTGACTTTTTAGCAATAATTCTTAGAACGTCGGCATCGTCCTGACTCGGACAAGCCACTCGCACGATGTCGCAGCCAGCAGCAGTTAACTCTGCAATCTGCTGAAGCGTTGCATTTATGTCAGTAGTCGGCGTGGTGGTCATCGACTGCACAGAGATTGGGGCATCCCCACCAACTGGAACTTTGCCCACCATGATCTGACGGGTCTTACGTCTAGGGGCTAAGACTTCAGGTGTTTGTTTCCCAAGGTTTATCGCTGGCACAAAAATCCACTACTTTCAAAAGCTTTGTTAGCTACAAGTCTAAAACGGTTTAGGGCGAACTTAGAGCTCTAACGGATTTACTATGTCGCGCAGGATTAGCACCACGGTGAGGGCTAGCAGCAAGGCTGCAACAAAGTAGGCAACCGGCATCATCATCGCTGTGTCTACAGGCCTCTCCAGTTAGAGC
>Ga0214923_10007383_pt1 | contig 11992 bp, 10 predicted proteins | sample LL1510_MetaG_FD_177993 | JGI IMG/M metagenome (GOLD analysis project Ga0214923, IMG submission 177993) | Freshwater microbial communities from Lake Lanier, Atlanta, Georgia, United States - LL-1510 | ecosystem: Environmental > Aquatic > Freshwater > Lake | place: USA: Georgia | collected... | reverse complement strand
CTATGACTACATTTATTGAATGTGCATGTGGAAATAAATGGAAATATTAAATACTTGATATTAATTTTTAGTTGTTAATTTAAATATAATAAATCATTATATTTAAGTATAATATTTAAGTATAATGTTAAGTATAATGTTAAGTATAATATTTAAGTATAATATAATGTTTAGTATTTTATATATATATTTATTATTAAATGTTGTTTATAGTTATGGTTTTAATATTCATAAATATTTAGGTAAATTAACCGATGTATATTTAAATGAATTTGAGCCAATTTTATATAATAAAATTTTAAATATACTTGATAGTGATATAGCATCCATCAGTTCTTGGGCAGATAAAATTAAACGTAAAAAGGAATATGATTGGTCACGTCAACTTCACTATATTGATATCTTAGAATGTAGAAAAGATTTATATACAAAGGATATAATAGATAAATATTGTGAAAATAATTGTGTTGTATCTGCTTTACAGAATTTTACATACACTTTAAAATACAATTTAATTCAACCCGAAATGAATTTAACTAATGCGGATATATTAAAATTTATTATACATTTTATTCAAGATATTTCTCAACCTATGCATTTATTAGGTTATGAAAAGGGTGGTAATTCTCTTAAATTAATAATAAATCAAAATAATAAAAATAGAACAACAAATTTACATTTTTTATGGGATACAATGTTACCTGAATTTTTTATTAAAAAATATACATATCATTTTCCAAAAATTTGTATCAATAATGTATATAACAACTTAGATAACAATTTATTAGGAAATTTAGATAACATTTTATTAGACATTTTAAATAAAAATATTAAACAAGTTGCGTGTAAGATTTATCCAGATACAGATTATATTGTGTTTGATGAATATTTTAATTCTAACTATTTTATAACATTATTTGACAATTACTATTTTATAATGATTTCTACATTAAAATATATTTTTAATTAAAGTTATTTATAAAGTTATTATAAAGTTATTTATAAAATTATTATAAAGTTATTTATAAAATTATTTATCATAGTATATTATAGTATGATGAATCATAAATACGATTTTATTATAGTTGGCGCGGGGCCAGCAGGTCTTGCATTTGCACATTGTTGTTCTAAACTTGATAAAAAAATATTAATTATTGATAAAGAAAATGATATAGGTGGATGTCATCGAGTTCGTCGTGTAAATGGATTATTTACAGAGCATGGTCCAAGAGTTTATAGTAATACATATAAAATATTTGAACAATTTTTAATTGATATGGGATATAAGTTTGAAGATTTATTTACAAAATATGATTTTGGAATTACAACTATTGGTGGAGAAACAATCTTTTCAACGCTTCATTTTAATGAATTATTTTATTTAATGTTGGAATTTTTAAAACTTGTTATATTTGAAAATCATGGTAGGTATACAATATTAGAAGATTATTTAAAACATAATAATTTTTCAAATAAATCTATAGATATGATAGATAGAATTTGTAAATTAACAGATGGTGGTGGCGCTGATAAATTTACTTTAAATGAATTTCTTCAATTATTTAATCAACAATTCTTTTATTCACTATATCAGCCAAATAAACCCAATGATAAAGGATTATTTAAGATTTGGAAAACATTTTTAGAATCTAATAATGTCGATTTTATCTTAGATTGTAATATAAAAGACATCATTCGTTCTTATGATAGAATAGAATCTATTATTATATCACATAATAATCAAACTCGTAGTATTGTAGGTGAAAATATTATACTTGCAATTCCTCCAAAGAATTTATATGATTTTATTAATAAATATAATATTCGTCATGATTGGGGTGATTTATTATCGTTTTCTAAAGATACAGCTTATATAGATTATATATCAGTAACATTTCATTGGGATAAGCCGTTAACATTACCAAAAGTATATGGGTTTCCACGTTCATCTTGGGGTGTTGCGTTTGTTGTATTAAGTAATTATATGACATTTGACGAATCTTCTTCTAAAACTGTTATATCAGCATCTGTTAGTATATGTGATGTTATATCTCCGAATAATAAAAAAACTGCAAATGAATGTAATGTATCAGAATTAATGTATGAAATGTATTTACAATTAAAAGAATCATTTGGAGGTAATTTACCACAACCCACTGTGAGTATTTTATCACCTGGCGTTAAGTATGACGAAATAAATAAGCAATGGATATCATTAGATACGGCATTTATTACGTCTTCATTGCAAAGATATTTACCATTTCACAATAATGAAACTAAAAATCTTTATAATTTAGGAACTCATAATGGAAAAAGTTTATATAAATTTACATCATTAGAATCTGCTGTATCAAATAGTGTTTTTTTATGTAAAAAATTATATCCAGAGTTTGATAGTATAACTGTTAAAAAATTATATTCATTAACTGATTGTATTAATTTAATAATATTAGTTATAATTATATATTTTCTTTACTTTCAAATAGTAAAAATACATTAACATGGAATTTTTTGATGAAATAGAAATAATGAATATTTTAAATGAAATATCAAACAAATTAACATATATTACTGAACGACTAGAATATATTGAAAATGATATGAAAGATATTAAGAAAAGTTCAAATAATATGGATGAACATATTTCATTTGTTGAAAATGTATATGACACTGTTAAAATACCATTTTATTATATAATAAATAAGATTACGCAAAATAATGTAACTGATATTCCAGCTAAACAAATTAAAAATGAATGAAAATAAAAAATGAAATTTTCTTTTTGTAAAATAATAATACTTAATATAAAATGATTAAAGGAGAATGGGAAATGAATATGAATTATCAACGCGGAGATATTGTTACTATAGTAAATAACTTTATATCTCCTATTATAACTAGATATTATATATGTGCTATCCCACATATTTCAAATGAACTAGTTTATCCAAAACATATAGAAGAAATTTATTGGATTGAAATTAAAGATATGTTACCAAGTTCACAACCGTCTAGTTCTAATAATATATTAACCATTCCAAAATTATTAGTAACACCTCCAGTACCAATTATTTTACCACCTAAAGGTAAAAAAAGAAAAGAAGCTGAAACGGAATTTGATGATTATTATACAGAGGATAAACAAGAACGTTATGAAAGAGATAAATTAAAACGAAAAATTAAAAACATAGAAAATGATATTTATTTATATAAAAAAAAACAAAAATTACAAGATGAAACACTTGATTTAAAACAGCAAATAACATTGTTAAATGTTGATATGAAAACAAAAATCTTTTTATTGGATAAATACGATAGTATTCAACGTGCAAATAATAGTGATTATATAAAAGGGAAAACCTGGATAAAAACTGTATTAAATATTCCATTCGAAAAGTATAAACCGTTTAAAGTTAAAAATTCAGATTCATATGATAAAATAACAAATTATTTCAAAACGATAAGAGCTCATCTTGATAAAAAAATTCATAAAATGGATAATGTTAAGAATGAGATTATGGAATTTCTCGCTAGAAAAATATCAAATCCAAATAGTAAAGGACATGTGTTGGCATTAGCAGGATTACCTGGTATAGGTAAAACAAAACTATTAAAAACATTAGCTGAAGCGCTTGAATTACCGTTTCATCAAATTAATTTTGGTGGATTAAATGATGTAAGTGTATTAACTGGTCATTCTGAAACATATATTGGTTCAAAACCTGGTAAATTTGTAGAAATTTTAACATCATCTGGTTGTATGAATCCGATTATATATTTAGATGAAATTGATAAAATCAGTGAACATAAAAGTAGAGAAATTAATGGAATTCTTACACACTTATTAGATGAAGAACAAAATAATAAATTTCAAGATAATTATTTATCAAATATAAATATCAATTTAAGTAAAGTATTTTTTGTTATTGCATTCAATGATATTGATAAAGTAGATAAAATTGTGTCTGATAGAATGAAAGTTATCTATGTTGACCCACCAAATGTAGACGATAAAGTAATTATTGCATCAAATAAAATGATTCCTGATATTTTATCTTGTCTAAATATCAAAAAGGACAAATATATTAATTTAGATTTAGATTTATTAAAATATATTATCACGTCAAAAGTTCCAAAAGAAGACGGTGTAAGACAACTTAGAAAGAGTTTAGAAAAAATATTTAATAAAATTAATTATCTATTATTAACTGGAGAATATAAACATTCAAAATTAAATGTTTTAAAAGAAAAATTAAAAAATTCAGATTATATAATAGAATTAAATGATAATATATCATTATTAGATATAAAACATACAGAAACAATTAATATTACAAAAACATTTATTGATAATTGCTTAGAATCTACACATGAAGATGTGTCATGTTTACATATGTATATGTAGTGTACCTTACTTTACAAGCATGATATATAAAGCTATAAAAAATATTAAAATTGCAACATAATGAAATCTATCATCTTTTGATAAAATTTCTTTTAAATATTCAAACCAAGAAACATCATCCGGTTTTTTATATATATCATCCAAGATACCAATAAATGTAGTTGAAATTTTTTGAGTAATTTTTGAAAAACTTGGATTTTCAGGCGTAGGTACAGGCACAGATACAGGCGTAGACATAGGTACAGATACAGGTGCAGAAACAGGCGTAGGTACAGGCACAGACACCGGTGCAGGTGCAGACACAGGTTTATTTACAGGTATAGGTGTAGATACAGGTGCAGGTGTAAGTGTAGCGATAGGTGTATTATTAGTTGTTAAGGTATTACCAGATGTTAAAATTGATGCAACACCAGGCATAACTCCATCAAATACTGCAAACTTATTATATTTATCAGAAGGTATAATAAATGGGTTTGTAGTTATATCACTTTTTGTTTGTTGTAAAATAGGTTCTGGGCTTGATAATGGAAGTTTTGCATATGGTATTTCTAATTGTTCACCTGGTAATTTATCTAAAGTATAATCTAATGATTTCATATTAATATACATATAGAAATTAATTTCTTACTTATCAGAAATTAATTTTTAGATAAATTACGGAATTAAATTAACTTATAAATTACATAACAGAATCTATATTATTCATATCTACAATACCATTTAATTCGTGATTAATATTTATTTGATTAAGGATATTTGTATCTTGATTAAAATGTGTATCTTGATTAAAATTTGTTTCTGTAAATTGTTCTGTAAATTGATTCGAAGGTAATGTATAATTATTAGATATTATATTGTTTTGATAACTACCACTGCCACTGCCACTACCACTACTTATATTCTTATTATCATTTACATAATAATTTATAGGAGCTACTATTTGATTTTCTAACTCTGTTTTATAATTTTCAGGTAAACAAGATTGAAAATAGTTTAATTTATAATTCATATCTTTAATAGAACTGTTAATTTTAATTATTAAAATATCTAATTGCGAACTAACATTTGCGTCTGAAGAATATGTAAATTTTAAATTCTCAATACCGACCTTTGCGCCCGTAAGTTCTCGTAATATAAGAAGCATATTTTCACAATTTTTATAATATTCCTCTGTATGACTATATATTTTATTCATAAATTTTGAATTAATAATATTATTAAGACATTCAATTGTCTCATTAATAATACTATTAATCTCAAAAACAGATTGTCGCCGAGAATCACTTGTAATAAATCTTTTTAAAGATTGATAAAATGTTTCGTTTTCTAATGCAATAATTCCATCACTACTTCTAGAAATTCGACCATTTTTTTGAATTTTGCTCAAAATTTTTAGATTGATAAATAGTTTATCAGGAATCATATAATATATATATAGAAATTTCTTTTTAAAAATAACCACGCAATAAATTAAAGAATAACTACATCAAGCTATTTTCACACATTAGGTTTAAAAAAATGAATTATTATGTTTATTTAATATATTAATAAACAATGGAACAATTGGATTTATTAAATACTAGGATTAACTTGATTAAAAATAATATTCAAGACATAATAGACAAATGCTCAAATAAAGATGAAATGGAAGATATTATTTATAATAGTTTACAAATTAAAAAACAAGAATATATGTCTGAACTTGAAAATGCAATGAAAGAATTAAAATCTTTAAAAAATAAATCTCGTCTACAAACTGATTATAAAAAAGTTGTTTCCGCAACCGATACTATGCAATATTATCGTTTAAAAAATAAGCCAAACTCAGAAGAATTAATGAATCAAGTTAAAAAAAAGCGTGAAGAAGCGCAGCAAGATTTTGAAAATATGAAACGAATAGAAGAAGACTATAATTTAAAAGAGAATCAATCATGTGATACATTGCCAGGATTTATTTTCTTTTATAAAGATATTGTGAATAATTATGGTATATGTCCATATATTGAAATAACAGATGATATTTTTAATAAAAGAAAGGAGTGGTTATCGAATCAAAGTGATAAAGGAGAATTATATTATAGTATATATGATAAATTGATAATACAAACGGATTACAATAAATTACAATTATCTAAAAAAGCTATGGAAGAAGAATTGCAAAAACTACATATGAATTATTTAAATTCATCACAATATGATATGTTTATAAAAACAGAGGAGATTATTAAAGAATATAATGATGCAAATATTAAAACAAAAAAATTAAAAGATAAATTTAAAATTATAATAAATAATGTTAGTAACTTGGTTATAGAAACTGGATTAAATATTAATGAATATATTAAGAACTATTATGGATTATATATTCCAATTAATATACCAATAAAACATAATATTGATATTGTTATTGATGCAAATAATAAGTTTTTAGTATCACTATATAATGATAAAATTTCAGAATATGTTCATATTATTGAAGAAATTGACATCTTAAAGCGATTTATAAATAATACAATTACAAATTTAAAATATGAATTGTATCAATATTTGTATAAGGCAACATCTGTAAAAAAACAAACGGTTAATCAAGTGGGTAAATGTTTTAAAAAATGGAGTAAAATGACAGATGAAGAAAAAGAAGAACGATATAATTCTTTTTCAGAATATTTTGTTACTAAATATCTTGTAAATGTAAATATTATCGATAAAGAACAATCACATGACATGATAATATCATTAAATAAATTACTCAAGGAAAATATGAAAAGAATTAAATATAAAAATATAAAATGGAATATTAAAAAAGGAATAATTGAACAAATAAGCTGTTTAAAATATAATTCAGAACTTAATGAATTGTATATTACTCAAGAAAAAAACAAAGACAATGAAAACTCCAATCAAAAAACCAATGAAAAAGACAATAATGATAACAATGAAAAGAACAACAATGAAAAGAACAATAATGAAAATGACAAAGAAAATAACAAAGACAAAGACAATGAAAATGACAATGAAAAAAATAAAGGCAAAGGGAATGAAAAAAAAGTAAATTCAGAATCTAAAAGACATCATTCAGCGAAAACTAAAAAAGTTAGTTCTACAAGAACCATTATTAGTAAAGAGAATGAGAAAATTATCAATGAAGAATTAGTTATATTTATATTGGAGGCAAAAAAGAATAAAAATTTAAATGATATTAAAGTATTAAAGGAAGAATTCATTGAAAAATTAAAAATCAAGTTATTATTAAAAAGGATAACATTAAATGATAAAATTCATATATTCAAGATATTTGATGACATTTATACTGTTATTATTAATAATAATTGCAATTCTTAAATTATGATAACTAAATTAATGCGAAATTTTTAATTAATTAATATATTAATATTAATTAATGGGTGGATTAACATTTATAATTTATGTTACAGGGACAAATATAAATATTGATTTTATAAATGCTTTTGTAGATACAAAGCATAGAGGTCCAGATGATTCAAATATTGTTAGATTATCAACGGATAATTTAAATAATTTATCGTATACTCAACAACAACAAGTTTATTTACATTTAACAAAAGATCAAATTAAAACATATAAACAATATAATTTTATATTTGGGTATCACCGTTTATCTATTAATGATTTGTCTTATAATGCCTTACAACCATTTGAAGACCCGATTCCGTATAAAATGATAAAATATTCAGATTTAAGATCTAGACCAAATAGACGATTATTATGTAATGGAGAAATTTATAATTATCAACAGCTTGTTACAGAAAATGAGTTTGCGGATAAGGATTTGGCATCAAATTGTGATGTTGAAATTATAATGCCAATGTATATAAAATATGGTTTAGAAGAATTATTAAAGCAAATCAACGGAGAGTTTGCATTTATTATAACTGAAAATCTTAATACATTTGAACTTAATAAATTGAATATATTTGTTTGTAGAGATTATCTTGGTATGAAACCATTATATTATGTAAAGCAAGCAAGAGACAATTTATTTATGTTTGTATCTGAAATAAAAGGATTGCCTAAATCGATTATTCAAAATAATGATTATAGTATAGGGCATGTTATACCTGGTACATATTGGTCTTTTCAACAATCTATTATTGATAAAAATGATAATTTTATACAATATTATTCTTTAGATAAATACAAAGATATCGCGAATTGTAGTATAACGTCAACTCAGCCAGATATTTTAATGGATGTATATACGAATTTACAAAATATTATTACACAAATTATAATAGAACGTTTTAACAATTCTAATCAACCGGTTGGTATATTATTGTCAGGTGGTTTTGATAGTTGTTTAATAACAAGTTTATTAGTAAAATATTTAGTATCTATAAATCATGATTTTACACAATATCCAGTTCATGCATTTACGATAGGTGATGCATTAGGTAGTGATGATATTGATTGTGAATATGCAAAAATATTTGTAGAATTTTTAGAGAATAAATATTCTATAGATATACATCATCATATAGTAAATATAAATAATACGAATATTTTACCATCTGATATTGAAGATATTATTTATCATTTAGAAAGTTATGACCCTGAAACAGTTCGTGAGTCAATACCATTTCATTATTTATTAAATTATATTAAAACGCAAACAAATGTTAAAGTATTATTATCTGGAGATGGGTTAGATGAACTAGGTAGTTATGAACAATTTGAAACTTTATCAGATGAATTATTTCAAGTAAAAAGTGTTGAACTATTACAAAATATGTATAAATTTGATTTATTAAGATTAGATAAAATATCAAATATGCATAGTTTAGAAATTAGGCATCCATTTTTAGATAAAAAATTTATAGAATATGCACTAACCCTGCATCCTAAATTAAGACGTTCTGGATTTTATTCTACAAATAAAAAAATAGATAAATATTTATTAAGAAAAACGTTTGACAAGTCTGTATATAATGAATTGTTAATACCAGATAGTATTATATGGAGAGAACATCATTGTTTATGTCATTCTTTTACAAATTTTGAATTACGTTTAACTAATTATATTAATGACAATTTAATATCAGATGATAAATATAATACAAATTTAGATATATTACTACATGAACCAGGTAATAATATAAAAACAATCCCGAAAAATAAGGAAGAAATGTATTATAGATTAATTTTTAGAAAACTATATCCTAATAGAGATAATCTTGTTGATATGTTTTGGGATAATATATGGGATAATACGGTTTAATTTTAGATGATATACAATATAAATATACAAATATACAAAATTTTTTTGTTATATAATTAATAATAATATATATAACATGGATAGTACTGTAATTATTATAGTAATATTTTTTGTTATTTTATGTAGTAGCAGTAGTAGTGTTGGTGGGTATTTCATTTATACATCACAAAATCCATCACAAAATTCATCACAAAAACCATCAGAACAAAAATCTCCAGACCAAAATCCTTCAACGCAAAAAACTCCAGTAAACAAAAAGGAAGAAGTAAAAAAATGTTATACATCAGTTAGTGATGAAAATACTTGTATTTCGTCATGGGATTGTAATTTAAACAACTCAAAGATTGGTAATGTTAATATTTGGTGGGGTCATACTCAAGGTGCAGGAGAATGGGCGTGTAATAGTTGGATTAAAGAATGCAATAACAAGTGCACAGGAGCTTATAGGGATATGGGGGGTTAATAACTATGGTGATGTAATAACTACAATAAATAAGATTAAAAATTATTGTAGTGTTCATAATAATCATAAAATTATATGTAAGTTTAAAATTAAACGTTAATTTATTTTGTACATATATAATCATAATTATGGAAAATCTTACCGAACTAATTAGTAATATTTTTGTTTCAAAAAAATTAGATAAAAAAATAAAGAGTAATAAGAAAGAAAGTACACCTATAGATGAAGCTGTAGATAAAGCAGTAGATGAAGCTGTAAATAAAAATGTGAGCGAAGATTATGTTTTATCAAAATTACAAAGTATTAAATCTAAAAAATTAAAAAGTGTAGATAAAGAATCTATTGAAGAAACGGTGAAGTATATAAAAAAGGAAAATAAAGACTTAGAAGATGTGGATATTGATGAAAATATAAAGAAATCTGAAAAACCGAATAATTTATCGTCTATTAAAAGTTCAGATAGTTTATCTAGTTTATCAAGTAAAAGTTCTAACACAAGTTATATCAGTTCAAATACAAGTAGTAGTTCTATTTCTAGTAATACATCAGAACGTTATAATACTTCAAATACATCAGACAAGTCGGAAACATCAAATACATCAGACAAGTCAGATACGTCAGATACGTCAGGTACGTCAGAAAAATCGGATACGTCAAACACATCAGACAAGTCAGACACATCAAACACGTCAGAAACATCAGAAACATCAGATACGTCAGAAATACAAGTTATAAAGGATATAAATAAGATTATCTTAAAAACATCTGAATTATGTGGTAAAAATATGATGATTATTAATCATGAATTCTCAAAAAATGTAGAAATTGTAAGTGATGTATTATATAAATTAAGTAAAATGCCAAATGTAGATGATATATATGATAAAACATTATACATTTTTGCATTTACAGATAATAAAAAAGATTTTAGAGATATTTTGTTAGAAAATCCACATTTACATTTTACAAATTTTAAGATTAAGAATAATTTATCCGAATATAATATGGATGTAGATGCAAATAAAAAACAGATTGTTATAGTTGATTTTAATTTAGTATCAGATATAGAAAAATTATCGAAATTTATGAAAGATAATATTCAACTAATAGTATTATATAATACATATAACTATAATGTTGTAGATATATATAAATCTTTAGGTAAATCAGCTATATTAATTAATAAAAAAGATAGATTAAAGTTATTACAGTATAGATTTTATTCAAAAATTATTAAATATATTTGCGAGGTTGATAATTATTTAGAACTTATTAATGATGAAAATTTAGATATTAAACTGCTTATAATTAAAAATAAGCAACTTAGATATAATTAAACTTTACATTCATATTTAATTTAACATTTATAAAATGATAAATTAATGATAAATTAATGATAAATTAATGATAAATTAATTAGATTAGTGAGGGGGTTGGCAATCTTCTGAGATTTTATAACCATAATTAAGAAGAATCGTTGCGATGAGGGGTGCATTGGCATCATTTAATTCAACATTATATGGAAGACCTACAGCGCGTGCGATTTTAATTAAATTATTTTTAGCAGTGCTATTTTCTGGTAAAGCATTATGTAGTTCAGTAAATGTATATGTGACAGTTTTTTGTAATTTAACGTGGTCTCCATCAAAAATATTAAGAAGATCTGCTAGAGTAACGTTGTTACATCCAGGGTAGTTATCAGAAATTGATTCAATTAATTTTGCATTATGTATCTGGACAGGTTTACCAAGTAGAGTAGTGTATTTTGACATATCAGATTGATATTCTGCTTGAGAATTACCATATGATTCTAGTATACCACGTCCACTTAACATATTACTTCCAAGAACAAAAATAATAGCAACAATAA
>Ga0214923_10007381_pt1 | contig 11994 bp, 11 predicted proteins | sample LL1510_MetaG_FD_177993 | JGI IMG/M metagenome (GOLD analysis project Ga0214923, IMG submission 177993) | Freshwater microbial communities from Lake Lanier, Atlanta, Georgia, United States - LL-1510 | ecosystem: Environmental > Aquatic > Freshwater > Lake | place: USA: Georgia | collected... | reverse complement strand
AATCATTCTTTCTACAGCATCTTCTGTATAAATGTATATGGCACATAACGTATTTGCTGCTACGTGAATTGTGGGACTACAAAATATTGGTACTAACAACGTTTTGCGACCTTGTATGTATTGCAATGTGCTTAGTACGTCTTGTTCAGTATCCACAATCATATGCAAATAATAAGAAAAAAACGTTACGAATCCAACCCGTTGATATCTGCAGGCACAACGTAATCATAATCCGTATAAAATTCTAATGGATTTGATAATTTTGTTGTAATATTTGGTATTATTTTACTAGCATTTTGTATTTGTTGTAAATTTTTTGTTATGATGCCAGTACTGGTTGTAATGCCATAAACAAGATCTTGTATATTACCGGAAATATACCAAGTAATTGAAACAAATTGATATAATTTAGATTCAATTCCATCATTAACTAGTTGTTTGTATAGTAATTCATTAATTTCAATTATCCACGTTTCATTAATTTTTTGAACAAAATAACGATTAATATATCCATCATTTAAATTTTTAGATGATATAATAGGTCGATGTGATATTAATTTTATATTATTTAAAATTTTTATATCAGGACGAAGTTGCATGTAACGAAAACTATCAATATTAATTTGTTTATAGGGTATCAATAATTTAGATTGTGCTGCATTATATGTACCTAAGGTATATACTTCGCCCGTTAAATATTTATGATATATACCTTTATATTCTTGATAGGTATCAGCCAACATCCATTCTCCACCAAATGTATATAAATTTTCTTGAATTTCATCTGGCTGATAATATATTTTAAAACGCATTATTTATCCAGTTTAGGTCGCATTATACATTTAATGTCTGTTTTCCATTGGCCATCTTGAGTTACCGTATGAGTTATTCCTATAATACTAAATACCGTATTAGCAACATATTTATTTGGTAGTATATCAAACGTTAATACATCCCCATATCTAAATCCATTTATTCCGTCAGTTGTAAATGAAACATCCCACGGAAATATCGGAGCAATTGCTTGATTTGATTTTCCTAATTTTTCATACGGAAATTGTAAATATTTTGTTAACGATTGTTCCAATTTACTTTGAATTGTTTTATCGGTAATATTTTTTCCATATTCTATTTTTTGTTTTTCTAATTCATCTACATATTTACGATGCGTTTCTGCATATTTTTTTTCTGCTTTTTGTAATTTGTCAGGATCTCGAAAAGAATACATTGTATTAAGATATGGTGCAATATCTTCTTCTGATACTTCATCTGGATTTTGATTTAATACATATGATAATGTTGCTGCAGAATCTGGCAATTTTGCTGACATTTTAAAATCATGTACAATTGTGCCGTATGAATCTTCTTCTCGAGTTTTAATACTAGCATGCATTGGAATATGATATGGTATAACTGTTGATGTGTTTTCTGGTTGTCCTAAATATTTTTCATCATAAAATGCTAATAATGAATCAATTACGGGATGTGTTATTAATTTTAATACAATTGCTCCGCCTAACGCGGTTTGTATTTTACTACTAATTTCGGATAATATATCTGAAATTGCATAACTAGATCTATTTTTATTTTTTTCTAAATCTTCTATTATAGTTTTAATCATGGATAAATTTAAAAATATTCTAGCCGGATATGCTCGATCATTGCCTAAAAATCCAGGCCATTCACCAAAATCAGTAGATTCAAAAAATATTTTAGTTCCATATTTTTCAGTTGTTCGTTTTTTTAAATTAGATGGTAATAATAAAATATTAAACGGATCAGCTGATACAATATTATCATAATATGAACTATTACAAATACTACTATTACATATTATTTCAGCTACGGGAACTGATAATTTTAATTTTGATATAACAAATTTATTGATAAAGTTAATAAATCGTCCTAATGTTATGTAACGTTGATATGTTTTTGTATCATTTTTTGATTCTACATTGGTTGATGAAAATGCATTTCCAAACAAAATCCAATCATCATTTTGTCCAGTAATAATATTTTTATCTGCAATTAAAATATTATTAATTTTTGCATATGATTCAGCTTCACTATATAATTGATCATAAAAAGATTTAATACCCGATCCGGTTGGTATCAATATTGATGATTGATATTCCGTTGGATTTGTTATTGGATTGGTTGTAGATTTACCATTAGAATTTTCTTTTACAACGTTACTATTCATAAATGCAGTAACTTCCGGTAATACATTGCTAGTACCTCGAACTTGTAAAGATAATGTTGCAGAAAAATCTGCATTGTATGTTAAATCAAATGAAACAATTAATCCTTCAAATGATACTTGATTCATTTTAGAAATTTCTTGTAATTTTGCATCAATGTCAATTTTATTACCATATAATTCTTTTAATTTTTCTTTGCTTGGTAATGTATGAGTATCTAAAACATTTTTTGTAATTACAGCATCATTTGGATAAATAATTTCTATTTTAATTTTGCGACCGGGCCGCATATACACTTCTTCAATTAAATCTAAATCTCGAGCAACATTTGGTATTTCAACCGTAATAGTTGCCGTATTTAATAATCCCATTGTATGATCACCAATTTGAATTTCTACTCCTGAAAGATATGGCGGAATTCGATTGATATTGTTTGTTTTTGTAACATCTTGTAATACGGGAATTGATACTTTTTTTCCAGTTTTGTCGTTTTCTACAACCCAATTTAATTCAGTAGCAGTTTTTGCAACAGTGTTTAAATAGCCGAGTGGTCCGGTTGGTAAATATGCTTTTGTTCGCAATCGATTTCCACCTAATTCGGGTTCCATTTCTTCTACAGAAAATACATTGCTATTAAATTCATATGGTATTACTCGTACATTTGCAATTTTACTGATTATGTAATTCATGTCAGCCGTAGATCTACGTATTGCAGCCACAGCTCGTGCATTCAATTCTTTTTGTAAATTTGCATCAACTTGCGTATAAAATATTTCACTCATCTTGTATTATTTATTTGTATAGCCAATTCTTGTATTCCTTCTGCACTAGGAATTCGCAAGCTTGTATTTTCTGGAATCATTAATGATCCTTTACCTAAACCATTAGCAGCTGCAATCAACCACCATAATTGCGGATCTGAATAAAAATCATTTGCAAGATTATCTAATCGTTCAGGCGTTGTAGTTTTAATAAAAATATCATCAATAGTCGACGTTGAAATTGCATATATCCATGTTTGTGCACGTCGTTTTCCATTATTATCTTGTATTTGCAATGTAGATTGATATCTGCTACTCATAATTTACTTTTTTGACTATTAATTATTTAGATTAAGGTTCGATAAAACTTTGTTTTGTTTTGCCTGCTGTTACTACTCCGGTTTTTAATATTGTTTTAGTATCATTTAACCAGCCGCCCCGATCTGTTTTTGATGGACGTCCGGTAATATCGATTGCATCAACACCTGCTAATGTATAAAATGCACCACCCTTTTCTGGTAAATAATCCGTAATCATGGTAAGTCCCATAGAAATATCTATTTTATGTGTTACTTGTTTCATGTATGGATCTTCTTCAATATTTATTTCCCATGTAGTATCAGAATCAACAAATGTATAAGATAAACTATCTATTATAGCAGGCTGTGATATAAAATAATCTCCAATCGTTACTCGTATCCATGAACCTTTTAAAGCATATGAATCAACATATTCTGGTGCCGTATATCCGGCTAATGCATTTAATTTTCTGTATATAAATCGCAATTCATCTCGATCGGTTGCATATATTGTAAAATTTAAATCTACCGATCGAGAATATCCACCATAATGATAATTTGTATCAGGTCGGCCAATTAAATTAACAGGATTCCAACTTGGAGAAAATTGATCACTAAGTGCCGTTAATATAGCTCGAAAAACTATTACGTCATCTGAAGTTTTTTTATCTCCAGCATGTAAATTTGGTCCAGTAAAAAAAAATTTTATAAAATCTTTTGTTGTACCATATGGATTAATACCTAATATATCAGCTGTTTTTGCAGCAATTGTTTCAAATCCAGAAGCATCTCCGGGGTTTTTTGGTAACCATCGATATATATCATTCCATGTTCGTTTATTAACATCAATTACGTTAATTCGATCTCCACGAAATGGTGTTATGCGTTCTAATATGTTTGTAGTTTGTTTAAATACGTATCCTAATTTTTGTCCAGTAGTTGGCGGATTACTAGATGCATTTAGTTGTTTTTGTAAGGTTCGTAATGATTTAAAATCCCAACTTGATGCAACATTAGATCTAAGTGTAAAATCGGCACGTATTGCTGATGGCGAATCATGATTTCCCCAACCATATGTTGCATCTAAATTAAATACATTATATGGTCCTATAGTAGCCGCAAGTGCTGCATATGCACCAGCGAGTGCGGTTTTAGATCGTGTTTGTGCAGAAAGTCCATCAATACGTTTGTCTAAAAAAGATGCAGCTGCCTCACCAAACGATTTACCTGTTAATGAAAATTTTCTAGTTCGAAAATCAGGATATGGTACTGAAATGCCGTGTCCTCCAATTCCTATTTTATTGTTTAATAAATCAAATGGAGCAGTAGCATATGTAGCATCAATAAGACCAGCTTGATTTAACAATGTATTGCTAATTGGAGAAACTGCAGAAATACCACTTACGCCGATTGCAGCATTTATGCCCGATCCAATTAATGAACCAAATCCAGTTTGTTTGTTTGTATTTTGCGTTCCTGCCATTGTTTTTGAATTAACATATGCATTTATTTTTGGATTTTGTTGCGTACTACTTAATGTAATTAAATATCCATCGGTACCTGCAGGAGTGTATGCATATGCTTTGTATTCGGGTGTTTGTTTAGGATCATTAGAAAATTTTTGACCATATGTGTTAAATTGTGATACAACATCATCGCTGTATCCTGTTAATTTTCCTGCAGTATCATATATTGGAACTGATTTTGATCTTCTAGTTGCAGTTAATGTTGGATTTTTGCCAACGATTAATGTTTCTTGTTGTGTAGCAATATCAAAACTAGAAAATCCATTTCCCCAAAAATATGATGGAGTAAATTGCGATTCATTACCAATAGTAGGATTAGGCATATCTTCCTCGATTCATAGTGTTTGTAGAAAATGTTTTATCTATTTGTACTTTTAACGTAGCAGCTTCTACTGCTTGTTTCATTTGTGTGGCCATGTTTGAAAGTAAACGAGTCATGGTTTGTTCAAAACGCGAATCTCGTTTTTCCATTTGAGCAGCAAATCTATCAATTCCGCCAACATTGGTTCCTGCAACTGTCATACCATCGTTAACTCGTGTAAATTTATCGCGCGGATTAAATGTAACAAAACCATCATTCATCATGATTCCGTCTGGAATTTGTGGGGTTTGTTGTGTAGGAATTCCATGTGTACCCATTGTCATATTAGCTAATGTAGTACCAGTTAAACCAGTAATTTTGTTATTAAGAAGTGTCATTGCTGCGCTAAATTTAGTACCGATTACGGGAATTGCGCTTGCCAATGCGTTTAATTGAGTAGTTACGGGCGTTATGGATTGATTGAGCAATGAAAAACTACCTATGGCTGGCGCAAGATTTTCGTTGAATTTAAATACGGATTTACTAGTTAATGCTAATCCATCTTCAGTTGCTCCCATTGCAGTTTTAAATGATCCTAAACTAGTATTAATGGTTTCAATTGACTTATTATACATGGTATTATATGTATCTTTGTTATATCCAGTAATTTTACCGTCGGTTTTGGTTGCAAAATGAGCTAAAATACCTTTAGTTTCGATGTTACGAAGCGATTCTGCCATGCGATCTTGTGTAGTACGCGTATCATCCTGCTCCATGATTTCTGCTATATCATCTCGACTAGCACCTAGATTTTTTAATTCTTTTTGTAAAGCTTCTCCAGTTAAATCAAATAATTTTTCAGCACCCATTGATTTTAACAATTTGCGTTTTTGCACCATTTTAGCCATTGTGCTTTCTTCAACACCCAATGTTGCTGCCAATTGTTTACGAGCCATCATGTTGTTTTCTAAAACGTCGCCTTGTGTATCCATGATTTTTTTCATGATATCGGCTTGTTTGTTCATGTCGCCTTGCAATGTTGCTTGTCGATACATGTTTGTCAAACTATTTCCTTGAGTATCAACTAATCGTTTTCCAGATAACAATTGATATTCTAATTCATTGCCAACACTAGATTCAATGTTTAATAAATCATCGCCTGTTTTTGCCAGTTGTTGCATGGATAACCCCAAAGCTTTGGATTTCATAATAGCAATACTTAATTGTTTGGGGTATCTACTATATTGCAATGCAGTTTCAGAACCAGCTGCAGCTATTTCTGCATCAATTGTTCGTTGTACTCCTTTAAGTCCTGTAAGGTTTTCGATTGCTTTTGCTTCATTTGCACGTTGAACCAATTGTTTTTCAAGCATATTTGCCGTTACTTCTGCGTCTTTTGCTACTCCGCGAGATGCAATACCGGCATTCATTTCCATAATTGCTTCGGCAGCTTCTTCTGATACGCCGACAATATCAGTTAAATAACGTTGTTGTTTGATTAGTGATTCATTCAAATATCCACCCTGGCCTTCTGCAGCAATAAATCCGGCCGTTAAACCTCCTAATTGTTTAACATATTTTTCTGTTTCTTCTCGACCATAGTTCAATTTAATTGATAATGTATCAAGTTGAAATCCATAATCTTGGGCAGCCTTTTCTGTTAATCCATATGTTTTTTGTAATTCGTTATTTCGTTGAAATATTTTTATTATTTGCTCTACATTATCAGCAAATGCTTTGTTTAATACTTGAACATTTCCTGCTAATTTATTAATACCAGTAGCAGCCGATGTTTGCACGTCTTGTAAATCTAATAATGCTTCTGATACTTGATTAAATACGCCAAGAATACTTCCAGCGCTACTTTGTATGTTTGAATATGCAGCATCTAATTGATTTTTTGCGTCGGTAGTAGCATTAGGAATATCTTTACCCAATCGAGTCTGTTGTTTGAGTTGTATGATATGTAAACTTGTATCTTGCATATATCAATAAATATTATACATTGTTTTTTTGTATAGTAGGTCCGCGTGTTATATTAGTTTTTGGTTTTGATTCAGGTTGCAATTTTTCATTTATTTTGTTAATCCAAAATCTTCTTAAAAAGACTGGCATCGAATAAACAGTATTCCAATCCCATCGGCCTTCGCCGGCCCATATTAAATCAAATAGAATGTTGTGAAGCAATTTGCGATCAGTTGCATCAAAACCAAAAAAAGTCCGATCCAATTTGAAATTTAGAAGTGAAGGTGCCTCCTTGTTCACCTTCAAATTGTAATTCTAAATTTATACCCGGTGTATGTTTTTGTACGTATTCTCGAAATTGTTTTGCATCTCGTGCTAAAAATTCATAACGAATAAAATTTTCTATGTCATTTGCAGATCTTGATGCATTAACTTGTTTAATTAAACCTTTTAATACTCCAGATACATTGTGTTCTTGTGAAATTTGTTTGGTTTCTCGTTGTGTTAAAAATGAAAATTTAATTGTAGTTTTATCATTTATTGCATAATCAAATTCTCCATTTTCATCAGCTTCTAAATTAAATGGCAAAAATTGTAATTTAGTTAAATCTGCAGTTCTGGTTATCATATTACCCGTTGCTGGGTCTGTTATTTGCACCGGGTATTCTGCACCATATGATAAAATACGAGCTTGTATAATTAATGCATCTTTATCGGCTTGTGCAATATCTTCAACATTAATATTTGCCGTAACAATCAAACTTTCAATAAGTTTATCTAAAACAATGTTTTCTCGAATAAATGATATGTTAGTTAAAATATCTTCATCATATGCTGTCATGTAACGCATTTCAATTTGTCCGCTGCGTAACGGATGATTGGCAGGATAAATTTTACCAGCCGAAGGCAATGATACTAATTCATATGGAATATTGTTTCGTTTAGATTGTTCATATTGTTGTTTTGCAAGTTCAATAATATTTTGATTTGCAATTCGATCTGTTACTGAGTTCATATGTAAAATTTCCTTATAACTTTATTATAAATATACGTAAACATGAAAAATGGGGCATTATAACCCCAAAATTCAATTGTATTAAAAACTTAAGAATGCCCAATCATATCGAAGAGTTAATTCAATAGTAACTACATCTTCCGTTGACCAATCTAATGATCCAAAATTTGCATCAACAATATATGTTCCATTCAAAATCCATTCTTCAATTACTTCACCTAATGGAGAAAGTTGTTTCAATCTTACTTCTTTTTTATAAAATGAAGAATACCCATCTCGACCTGTAGCTGATTCGTGATGTAATCGAATCCATTCCATTACTGCTTGTGCACCTGATGGTACGATTGCATCATACAATGATACCGTAATGGTATTCCATACGGATTTTCCTTTTACATAACGTTGAACGTTGATATGATCTAAAGTAATTTCACCATTTGCTATGCTAGGTTTTGCAGATGCCTTAATTAAATATGCAGGAACATCTCCAATTGTCATGATAAATTGATGTTGTTTTTTCGGCTCCCATGAAAATGCATTACTATAAAATCCAGCTGGGTTTTCTCCAGCATAATCCGTTAAATTACCATTTACTTGATCTTGTAGTGCCATATTATATCCTATTGTATTTTCTTATAAATATAAGTACAGTAAAAAAGGTAGAACTAATTCTACCTTTTAAACTATTTTTTATTATTTAGTAAATGTTGCACCAGTTGCTTGAATATTAAAATCTAAAACAATGAATTCTGCAGTTCTTGTTGGTTGCAAAAACAATTGTCCATATAAGATATTTCTATCAATTAAATCTGGTGTATTATTGCTTGCATCCATCACAACACGAAATACTGATAATCCTTGTTGCGATCTTACTTGTTCTAAGTATGGATTAACAATTGCTAAAAATCTGTCTCTTGTTTGTGTTGTGTTTTGTTCAAATACTAAATAACGTGTTGCCGATGCAATGAATTTTTTAATTGTAATTAACAAACGACGCACATTTACTCGATCTAATGCACTTGGCCGGGCTTGTAGTGTCTTTTGACCCCAAATTACTATTCCATCATTAGGGAAGTTCGCAATAGGATTAACGCGTGCTTGATACAATGTATCTCGATCAGTTTGTGATAACGATTGATATGTATCAATTACCGATGATAATCCGCCGCGATTTAAACCAGCTGGTGCATACCATGGTGCTGCAATTGCATCATTAAATGATAATGCACCTGGGACAACTACCGATGGTGGTACCCATAATGGTATATTTTTACTAGGATTTATAATTCGAACCCAAGGCCAATATGTTGCTGTATAATTATCATCAATATTAATTATTTGAGATGTTACCGTTGAAATTGAATCCGTTAATGCATTTGAATCCATTATGTAAAATGTATCTTGTCGAGATGCTGCAAGATCTCGAGCCGCCGAAGTAACCGATGAATGTAAACTATCAATAATTCCTGGCGTAAGCAACATGTTGATATCATAATAATCAGTATTACTTAACAACGTAAACGCTTTGTTATATGATTTAGTACCAGTAGACGTTGATGTTGAACAGTCAAATCCAAATGTATTAGTTGATGCAATATTATCTCCGGAATATTTTGGTAAATTTGGACGTGCTCCATCAAAACCTCCTTGAAATGGTATAATAAACTTTCTAGTAGATGGTGCAACGTTGTTTGTAAATGTTGAATTAATTAGTGAAGTTTGTAACGATCCACTGTATGCTGCAGTTAATGATGGAAATCCAGCTTGTGCATCTTGAGATACATCACCTAAATAAAAATCTACATTGCTACCCGTCACTGATCCTGATGTTGGAATCGGAGCTAAATAATTTATGTTGTTTTGTGTTGTAAAATCAAAACCAAAATAATTTTTAGAACTATATTCTGAATTAACAACTTGCGATGTTTTATATGATACTGCCGATAAATTTAATGTACCCGATACCATCGGTATTGGTGCAGACAACGAACGAAATCCAAATGGAATCAATGTTTTATCAATTGTTGAATTTTCAACTGCTTGATCTACTTCTACACGAATAAATTGAGAATTGTTTGAATAATCGCCATTAATTACAATTATACCATTATCAGTTACGGTTTGATATCGATTTCCAATAATTCTTCCTATATATCTAGATGAATTTGGATTTAAATTAACATTGGAAAATGTTTCTACAAGATCTGGCACTTTATCAGTATCTTGTGATACATATGGAGTATTAGGAATTCCTGGAGATGGTGATAATGTATTTACTCGTCGAACTTCAACGGTAAATGAACCATATCCTGCAGGATCGCCAGTTTCGGTTGATAATTTGATATCTCGAATACCAATTTTTACTTCCGAATTTACCGATGTTCCATGTGATAATGTATAAAATTTAAATAAATTTTTAGTAAGATTTCCAATTTTTTGTGAGGTTACCCATGGTGTTTCAGCTGTTGCATAATCTGATAAAAATTCATAATTTGAAATTTTTTCTAATGACATTGATACTGCAGATAAATTTGCAAATAATGCAGATGCATTAACATTTTCATATTGAACGTATACTGGATAATCCGTTGATTTTGGTGAAGTTCCAAATACCTTAGATACATAGTTGTTTTGAGTAGATACAATTGATGCTGAAATTGATGTATTTAAATTAGCAACAAATGAACCTCCAAATCCAATTGCATTATTAGCAGGTGCTGAATATGACCCCGAAATTTGAATTGCAAATGTTCCTGCCGTTGAAGATGAAATAAATGAATTTTCAAATACGTTGCTTGAACCATTTGTAGTTACAGCTTGAACTGGATGTAATACATGAGTTACAACTTTAAAAGATCCGGATTGTGCAACGATTGCTAATCCACCATTTGTTAATTTGTATCCATCTTCATATAATAAACGAGTTACCGTAATTACGTTTCCATTTCGTAAATAATCTTGTACAACGTATGGAATATATGAATCATCAGTAAATGATCCAAATACGGACGTAAATTGCGTAAATGATGTTATTTGTGTAGGTACCAGTGCAGGACCTTTTACAGTTGGACCAATAATTGCCGCACCAATTTGTGCAACTGCTCCTGGTAAAAATGATTGATCAATTTCTTTTGTAAAAACACCCGGCGAAACTATTCCTGCGCCAATTTGTCTTTCTGCCATTTATACTCCTATAATTTTTTTATAAATATGTTTTTCTGTATTCAAAACTCATGTAGTTGGAGTAAATGTTCCATCTTGAATATTAATTTCACCTTCTCCATATCGTTCCCGCATTTTTTCTAGCAAATTTGTTTCTTGTTTTCGTAATTCATAATATACATCCATACACCGCATTTGTTCGTTTTTTAACATAGTTATGCGTTGTTCTTGAATTGTAAACTCAATTGATAAATTTCCTAATTCTAATGCATTTTCATTGTATGAATTCCGAAGTTGCATAATTTCATCTAAATGCTCTTTATCTAGTTTTCGAGTCATGATAACCTTTTCTTGATATTATAATAAAAATGTTTGAATTATCCAAGCATTTCTGTTTTAGACACGTCAAGTGAAATGCCATCTACAGAAAGAATATCTCCTACAACGTCAAAATCTTCACGCGTAGTTAAAAGTGTGCCTGCAGGTACGTTTGAAGTATCAATGTTTAAGCCGTAACATGCTCCATCAACGTATACGTTAATGATTAAATCAAATCCATTAACTATATCAACGGCTGTAATACGTTTACCAAATAAAAATTGTTTTAGTGTTAGTTTCATATGTTTATGTTATTAAATTTATAATTGAACATACTAAATTATCAAATCCATTCCCTACACCATTAAACCCTAATGATCCAGCATTAAAGGATGTATCTAAAACACCGTTTGTATTAAGTTTTGCAATATAACCTGCTGTTGAAC
>Ga0214923_10007380_pt1 | contig 11995 bp, 13 predicted proteins | sample LL1510_MetaG_FD_177993 | JGI IMG/M metagenome (GOLD analysis project Ga0214923, IMG submission 177993) | Freshwater microbial communities from Lake Lanier, Atlanta, Georgia, United States - LL-1510 | ecosystem: Environmental > Aquatic > Freshwater > Lake | place: USA: Georgia | collected... | reverse complement strand
CCTGTAGCATTTGCTCAATCTGCGCATCCTGCCACTGACTACCCCAATATACATGTTTCCAGGTAAACGTACGTGGATTTTTCATGATGGTATTCCACACATAAAACGCAGCACCCACCGCACCACCCGCATCACCTGCCGCAGGCTGAATGAATAATTCTTTCATGGGAGTCTCACGAACAATTCTGCCATTTGCCACACAATTTAGTGCAACACCCCCAGCCATACATAACTTAGTCAATCCTGTTTGCTTATGTATGTGATTTACGAGCTTTAACATTACTTCTTCAGTAACTGCCTGCAGGCTTGCTGCCATGTCCCAATGTCTCTCAGTCATTTTCTCCTTTTCACCATCTCGTACTGGCATACCAAATAATTCCTCAAACTTTTTTCCCACCATGGTGAGTGAATGCTCGTAGGTAAAATATTCCATGTTTAAACGAAAACTTCCATCTTCCTTTATATCAATGAGATGTTGTTTTATTTTTTCTACATACACTGGTTTTCCATAGGGTGCTGCACCCATCACTTTGTACTCAGCACTATTAACTTTAAAACCGAGATAATAGGTAAACGCGCTATAGAGTAATCCTAATGAGTCAGGGAAATGTATTTCTTGTTGTATGGTGATATCACTGTTTTTCCCAACACCCCACGAGGTACTTGCCCATTCACCAATTCCATCAACCACTAAGATTGCTGCTTCATCAAATGGCGAAACTAAAAAACTAGATGCAGCATGAGAAATGTGATGTGGTACAAAATATATTTTTCCTGCATATCCTAATTTCTTTTTAATAAGATATGGGATATGAAGTTTTTCTAGAAACCATGTTGGTAATGCCATTGCAAATGATTGCATTGCTTTTGGCCACACACTCAAATATGAAAATAATAATCGTTCAAATTTTAGCAAGGGTTTATCATAAAATACCACAGCTTCCACTTGATCAATTGATATGTTTGCAAATTCTAAGCAAAAATTTGCGGCATGCAAAGGAAACGATGCGTCGTGTTTTTTTCTGGTATAGCGTTCTTCTTCTGCAGCAGCAATCACCTCACCGTCCTTTAATAAACAAGCTCCTGCATCATGATAAAATCCTGAAATTCCGAGTATGTAGGTTGGTTTAGAATTGGTGTTCATAGAGAGTGTCAGAACTTGCATCATGTGCTATAAAATATGAATCCCTTTTTTCAGTTCGTTGAAAACGATATCTTCTGTGTATGACTATTGCTATTGGTGCAAATAATACGAGGTATACTAGGCTCATAATGAGCCATGCGACCTTTTTTCCAATCCACAATCCAACTTTTTTCCATGTCGCCAAAATGCCCGTAATTATTTTTGGGATTTTCATACGTTATAATGCTAGCTGTTGTTGTTTTTGTGTTGTCTGCTCGTGGAATGTTTTGCGTGTACCCAGTTCTACCGTTGCCAAAATTTCAGCAACCTTTTTTCCTGCATACCCATCACCAAATAAATAATCTGGTTCGTATGTTTTTGCAATTTGTTCTTGAATTGCTAATGCAATTTCCTTCATTTTGGGATTCACTTGTATTACGTTGTGCGTCATCTCTCTACCCCGTTGTCTACTACCAATATCGACCGCACCAACTCCTAAAAATCCCGCTTCCATAATTCCTGAAGATGAATTTCCAACCACACAAGCTGCATTAGCCATGAGGCGCAAATAATCTTCTACTTGCATATTGCGGAAGAAATGAATTAACGCACGCCCACCTTTTTCTTTTCGTTCGCGCATCGCTTTAGTTACCTCATCTGAGCCAGCGTCGTTGTTTGGCCACAACATAATGACTGGCAGCCCCACTTCATCTAGTGCAGATAATAACTCTTTCGTGTGCGTGTAATTCTCTCCGTATTCTGTTGTCACGGGATGAAAAATAGAAAGAATGAATGGTTTAGTCACATCAAGAGAAACACCTGTTCCCCCATATCGACTCCAAAATTCTTCATTATCAATTTTTTTATCTAACGTACGAAGTAAATCCAACGATGGATTTCCCATGACATGCACACTATTTGGATTTTCACCCATTTGTCGAACACGATTTGCCGCAGTTTCATGTGCAGTAAAATGTATATCAGCTAATTTGGTAACGGCATGACGTACATAATCATCAATAGTTCCTGTATTTTCTCCGCCAAGCGTATGAGCTACCGGAATATTCATATATTGTGCACACGTTGCAATCGCTATTGTTTCGTATCGATCAGCATTAACCAGCACCACATCTGGCTTTAGGCGATCAAAAATAGTTGGTAGTTCAATAAACGCAAGACCTACCGATTTTGCCATCGTCAACGGATTTTCTCCTTCCACTTGCATGTACAATTCCGCATCTATGGTGAATCCGTCGTTACGCACTACATCAATACTACGTCCATAACGATAAATTAACATTGAAGATCCCGCAATAATTTGTAATTCCAAATCCGGATGTTCTTTAATCGCCATTAATACCGATTTCAAGCGACCATAATTTGCACGATTAATTAATACCACACAAATTTTTCTCTTTTTTCGTTGGACCGTTGATTCATTTACAACAACTACATGGCGTACATCATTTTTTTGTAAGTCTTCCGTAATTGCTTTCGTACTTACTATTTCTTGCAACTCTATGAGGGTATCTATGACTTGTGTGACTCCGATTTCTGCAAACGCTTCCCGCGTAAATGTTCCTGTTATTCCCACAAAATCAACTCCACAATCTCTTGCTTTTTCTGCATCTTTTAGTGAATCACCAACCATCAATATTTCTTTTTCACTACAGTTATATTTTTCCTTAAGTGTAGCTATATGTGATTTTCCTTTTTGAAATTGTTCAGATTCATACCCAAGCACTTCATCAAACGCCAAATCATGCCGTGTTACAAATTCTTGGAGTAATGTAGGGGTATTATTTGAAGAAATAGCACAGGTAATCTGCTGTTTGTGGAGCCATGTTAATAATTCACGTGTTGTTTTTTCTGGTGGTAATGATGCAAGAATTCCTTCTTTTGATCGGGTAAATGCTTCATCGAGCATGTCATGAAATGTAAACTGTGGAGCAATTATTTCGCTTTGAATTCGAAAAGGTAATCCGCTCGTTTTCAGATATTGCGCTTTAGCAACTTCAAAGGGAACTCCGGCAGCATCTTGAAGAATTTGAGCAGCGCGAATTGCGTATGCCCCCATTGAGTCGACTATGGTCCCATCAAAATCAAATGCAATTACTGTATACATACTTTGTGAATGTCATGCTTAATATCCTTTTTCTTTTGCAGTACTCCAAATTCGTTTGATGTGACGCAAAAATAAATATGCCCACAACATACTCAGTGATACTGCGTAAAAATATACAAACCAATCAATATGATTGATGAGTGATGCGAGAAACAACAACGGAATCATGCCGGTAATTACAAAGACATTGCGATAGATAAAATAACTCCACGTGACCGGAGTTTTTTTACCGGTACTATGTCCATATACTTTCCCCTCTACTTCATCTATGTGACGCATTGCTGCCGTATGACGAAATTCTAATAATCGAAATAGTAATTTACAGCTGGTAGCAACTGAAGCAGCAATCATAGGATATAATGTTCCTGTGGTTATTGAAGCGCCAATTCCCAATGGAATAAACATAAAGCCATACTGCACATCGTGTGAAACTGGTTCTACGTATACGCCTCCTAAATCAAATTTTTTCATGACATTTCGATACCGAGCCAATTCACCGTCCACCGCATCCAATAAAAATGACAATACAATTAGACCCCAACCCGTGAAATTGTACGTAGTATTTCCAAATCCAAACAATGCGCAGCCGATTAAAAATACCAATGTTCCACTTACGGTAATTTGGTTTGGTGTAAAAGGTAGACGAACAAATACCCAGGTCAGATAAATTGAGAAGACTCGATTCAATCTTCCCCATAGCGTTTGTGAAGCCAAACTTGGCGCTTTACCTCCACCTCCCTGACATCGTAATCGCATTTCTTGAATGGTCATAGTTGTAACATAATACGTAATTGATCACAGACTCGCTCTGCTGTTTTTCCGTCATTGTGAAATCCAAAATATTCTGTTAAATTTTTTCTTTCTACTTGCTTAATTGTTGGTTCTCGTAAATATACTTGGATTGCACTACACAATGAAACACCATCTTCAACGAGACTTACCGCGTTTGTTTGTAACACATTACGGTAGTGCTCAGTTGTATACCATCGTGTAATTGAGTGTTGTTTATCTTGATATCCATCTCCATCAAAGTGGATATTGATGATTGGACAGTCGTTTGCCGCAGCATCAAGAGTCAGTGAAGAGGCAGTTGTAACTAGCACATCTGCATGTTTCATCAGATTAGTAAAATGTGCGATTTGCGTATACGAATAATCCCAATTATCTTTAAAGACAGTGTTGTGTTTATAACTCGTATCAACTACCACACCCGACACACCTTGCAACCCTTCAAATTTTTTCTCATCCCCCACATGCATAAAATGTGGCCGCACATACAATTGTGCATTCTCCAATTCTCCCGCTTGTATTTTTTGTGCAATAAATTTTGCTATTGGTCCATCACCTGGCGTTATTTTTCCTTCTGAGCCAAACACAATGATTTTCTTTTGAGGATCTAAATTATTCATGGCACAAAACTGCTCACGAGTCAGGGTATACATTGGATCGTGATAGAAATCCCACTGTGGAATCCCCACATTTACAATGGTTGACTCTTCTACATTTGAAAATTCCTGGGCTTCTCTTTGCGAATATGGCCCCCATGTTAACAAGATATCGGGTACCACGCGCATGTTTATTTTGGATAAATTATCCCATGATTTTGCCATCCCAATTATTTTTACTTTGTATTCGCGCGCCGTTTTCATCACTTCAATATCCATGTCTTCTACAACACTCGTTGCAAATACTGCATCTGGTTTATATTTTTCAAAAATATGATGATATGCACGCGCAGGACATACCACATCATCTAATCTTCGAGCCAGATTATGGAGTTTTGGCAATTGAGCGAATGGTCGAATAAAAAATCGACGTAGGTAATATTTTAACAAACTTCCTTCCTCAGGATTATAAATTCCAAATTTATCTCTAAATTCTGTACTATAATTATAAACCAATGCTTTATGGAGACCTACAAAATAACGATCCAATGGTCGCCATGGTAATTCAAATAGTGGTTCAAAAATTACGTTAGGATGAGCAAATGTTTCTACGAATTTCTGATCATTATATGCGGGGGTTACTATTACTATCTGGATATTCATTTCCAGCAGATGCTTAAAAATGCGTGTCTGCAGTATATTCCGCGCCGTACCTCCACGAGAAATAGTTATGAGTATGGTTTTTTTCCCCCGATTCATAGGTATCTCCACACTACCACAGCTTTTTCATTCATGCTCACTTTTATTGTTGATAACTTTTATATAGCTTTTTTTCCCAAGAATCCCACCTTTCCTCCCATTTTTTTTATCCATATCCAAACTTCTTGTAATACTTGTAAATCCGCGTTATCAAAACTAAAGAATGAACGAGGTGAAAAGGTGCTGATATGATATTTTTTATGGAGCAATCGTTCGCGTAGATATATGACTATACCAACGGTAAACAGTGATTCTATAATTGTTCCCACAATACCAAACATATACAAAAATACTGGGGTTACCGTAATTACCAAGAGAAGATTGAGTATTCCTAATCCACTCATGTATTTTTGTTCTTTAAATGCAGTCATTAATGGGGCCTGAATTACTGAGAACATGTTCAATGGCAAGCGTAACACCATTAATTCAAACAATATTATTGCTGCGATATATTTTGGGAAGAAAAATGTTACGATGAATGGTGCACTCACCAGAGCAGCGCTCATTGCAAGTACATACGTTAAAAAAGTGTACTTAGATGCCTTGGTAATGAAACTCCTCATGTGTTCCTTGTCTGCTAGTTTTCGCGCAATAAGAGGTGCTATCACTGTTTTTACGGGGAGTAAAGACGTTAGTACCGAATACATACTTTGTGCTACTGAAAATAGCGCAACCGCCTCTGTTGAAATAATGACATTAATGAAGTGATAACGGAGTGAATTGATGGCGCTTGAAATAATTTGTAGCATTCCTTGCCATTTACCATGAGCACGAACTACGCCATATAACATGTTCTTTTTGATTGACGTATACCCTTTATATTTTTTTAACAATTCAAAAAGGTCAGGAAACACAACTACAATGGATACCATACTCCCCACAATATATGTCCATAATACATATTCAACGGTTATGTGATTTGCCCAAAGTAGCCCCACCAAACACAAGCAACGAATAATTGGTTCAAATACCTGCGCTTTTGCAATAGCCAAAAACCGCGAATGAATATTTAAAAAAGTGTTGATTCCTGTTCGTGCTAATTGTAGTGCAACATAGTAGAGCATGACATATACATGCGTATACAACAATTCTCCGTAGCGTTCTTGAAGATACGGACGAAGTACATATACGGCTGCACCCAATACTGGCAACAGTAACCATTGCATTGAAAAATACGTCGACATGAGTTTTTTGGCATGATCATATTTTTTTTCGCCTATGTATCGCGAAACATCTGCCATTATCAACTCATCGAGTCCTAAATTACAAAGTGTTAAGATAGGTCCAGATAACGTAAGAGCCAGCGTTAATACACCGTACTGATAGAGTGATAAATGTGTCGTCATTATCACGACACTCACAAATGATGCAACACGTGCAATACCATTACTTATTGCAAGAATTGAGGTACTGCTTATTACGTGTTTGAGTGTTGACATAGGTCATGTGCAAACGAGTAGATAGCCTGTGCTCGTTGTTGCCATGATACCAAATTTTTGTATTCTACGCTTGTGGGAATAATTTCTTTTATTTTTTTAGCTAATTCCTCAGGATTATCTGATGATACGTAGTGTAATGGTGCGCCGTCAGCCGCTTCCCTAATGGCTGGTAAATCAGATGCAATAATTGGTTTTTGCGCAGCCATATACTCAAATAATTTCAGTGGCGAGCTCTCAATAGCTCCATGACTGAATTTTCCAGAACTAGGAATAACCAACATATCAGCAGCGCACAGTAATTGTACCACTATCGGATGCGGTTGGTTTCCCAAAAAAGTTATCTTATTTGCAACACCCGTAGTTTCTGCTTTCGTTTTCAATGTAGACACATCTTCATTTGTTCCCCCAACAATATACGTATGATATGTTTCATCAAGATATGTAGTTGATGCGACTAATGTTGGCGCACCCTTACTCTCATACAGATGGCCTGTATACATGATAATTCTTTTGTCTTGCGGTATATTATGAATTTTTCTCATCTCTTCCTTTTTTTGGGGTGAAATAAATTCTTCAAGTTTTACTCCGTGATGGGCTACCAATATTTTTTCTGCTTCAATTCCCCATTTTTCTTTTAATACTTCTTTTTTCAGCTCATTTGTAACGACCACTCCCCGTACTTTTTTAAAAAACCAACGATACCAAAATGACGAGGGTAAATCATGTACTTCAAAAATCACTTTATATCCAATCATTGATAGAAAAAACGCTGAGACAACATCTCGTGAAAATAATATATCCTCTTTTTTTGAAATTGATTTTTTTGCAAAGCGAACAACCGATAATCCAAATGTTATTGCATCAACCCAATACACAATCTTGCGGGAAATAGGTGTTTCATAGCAATCCCACGACCACAATTTTTTGATCGTGAAATTACGTTCTATATGATAATAAGAGAATGGATCTTCAGTTAATAATGGCTTTCTACTGGGAAGTAACAGCGTGGTTTTTGTTATATGCGCAAAACTTTCACACATCGCCATTATTTGAAACCCGTGTGCTCGATTGGTTGGTAATCGGCTATGTGCCAAATAATACAATGCCATACCCTAAATTTTTAGTACAAAAAAATGTTTTGTTGGTGTTTCAAATGGTATAAAATCTTTTTCTATGTGCAATCCTGAATTACGCAACATATTTTTAAATTGAGACAATGTTACACCGCTCTTTCCCAATTCCCAGTAATGTTGTCCATCAAACTCATGTTTTCTGTTGGTTTCTAATTTATACATAACACTTCTTGATCCAACAAAAGGAAGTTGTACTAATGCACGCAACAACATTCTTCGTGCGTCAGGGACAGAAATAATAATATAACTTTTAGCAATACGACGAAGTTCTTGTAACGCAATTTTTACTTCTTCAAAGGGTAGGTGTTCTAATACCTGACAACATACTGCAACATCAACACTTTTTTCTGGAAGTGGAATTTTTGTTATTGATGCAACAATATCGGGGGACAAAGATGCGTCAATATCAACCGTTGTTACTGTGATATTTTCTTGTTTTAAATAATTTTTCACCACACCACTTCCCACCCCCACTTCTAAAACCGACGTTGGTTTTTTGTTTAACACTTCTCTTAATTGATACCAATAAGCGTTCCATCGCGCATGATGGTCATATCGAAATCTATAATGTGCATTTTCGACCTGTACTCTGTGCTCCATATTTTTTTACCACAACGACATTTGTGTCTTAGTTGGTTCAGTTGGCGTTGGTTGTTCGCTGCGTTTGAGTGGTTGTGACACATCGACAGAAAATGGTTTAATACCTGTAAAATCCGGATACATGAGTTGTTTATTGTTACGTGCAAATTCATATACATCCTTGGTAATGCGCACATCATCAATACAGTATTTAATAATTTCCTCCCACTTACCCTCTTTATACCATTGAACTGCTTGCAAACCATGGCCACTTTTTTGTACTTGTAAGGTTGCTTTCGCAATATCATCAAGCTTTAAACGATGACCTAATGATTCTTTTACTTTAGCTAACAAGTCAAGATGAGGAACATGATTGAATTTTCTTCCCGCGTATTTTTCTAAAATGGGCAAATCAAAATATATTGAATTAAATCCAATAATACGGTCGGCATTTTCTAAAATTGGCCACAGGTTATGCAACTCTTCTTCGCGATAGCTGGTGTAGGTATCATCAGCATAGTTATAGATACAAACAACTGAAATCGACAGAGCTGTTGGATCACTACTTCCCACTTCTTCAAAGGTATTTTTTGTTTCAATATCAAATACAATTTCTCCCATAGTTGTTACTCATTAATGTTTTGATTATAACATGCTTTAGACTACTGAGGAGTGTATAAATATATAACAAAAAAGCCCCACTTTTGTAGGGCTTTTCTTTGATTTATTTAACAAATTTTTCACCTTTTTTCCAATCAAGTCCGCATAGTCCCCCACTTTGTAATGCCTCAAGGACACGAACTGTCTCACCAACACTACGACCCACATTTAAGTCAGAAATGACCATATACTTTAATATACCATCAGGTGAAATAATGAAAGTACCACGTAGCGCTTCACCATTTTCTTCGATTAACACACCGTAATCACGAGATAGAGTGTGAGCTGTGTCAGCAAGAATTGGAAATTTCACTTCTTGCATATCACGTTCAAACCATGCCTTATGTGACCACGTTGAATCAGTTGATGCACCTAACACTACGGCGTTTGCATCAGTAAATTCTTGTTCATGCGTTGCGAAACCCTTGATTTCGGTTGGACAAATAAAAGTAAAATCGCGAGGATAGAAAAATAATACTACCCATTTTCCTTTATAATCTTCCAGTGAAACTTTTTTAAACTCTCCCGCAACATACGCATCAAGTGTGAATGTTGGAGCTTTTTTTCCTACTTGGAGCATATCACAACTTCCCATTCCACAGCATGATGAAAATTCTTCGTTTTGCATATTTTAATGTTAAATTTGTAATGATGAAACCTGCACAAATTTTTTCTCTACTTTTTCCCAATTTATCGATTGCATATACTCCATGATATAAGTTTTTCTATCTGACCCATAATCCATGAAGTACGCATGCTCATACACATCCAGGACAAGTAGTGGAATAGTTCCCCAGACACCACCTTGATTATGTGCGTCCCCAATAAATAACTTGAGGCGGTGTTCATGTGTGTCAAAACCGAATATTACCCAACCACGCGCCGCCATACCACATCCAAGCAACATCGCAGTAAAGCGTTCAAAATTCCCGAATTCTTTTTCAATTTCTTGCAGTAATGCGCCGTGTGGGTTTTCACCATTACCATCAATCGTATCAAAATAATATTCGTGCAAATAGACACCATTTGTTGCAAATGTTTCCGCATCTTTTAAACTACGAATTGCACTATAGGTAATGTTTCCTGATGTTGGATCTACATTTTGTAATGCGTCTTCAACTTCATTCTTTTTATTTACGTATCCTACATACAATTTATCCTCATGGATAGCAAGCGCTTTTTCACTTTGCCCCTTTGGAAGGGTTGGTCGACTAAATTTTTTTGGTGTATACATATGTTTTATTATCTTACCAATCGTTCTGATAACACCTCTTCATTAAAGCCCACTATAATTTCACCATCAATATCAATTACCGGAACGCCCATTTGACCACTTTTCTCGATCATTTCTTCTCGTTTTTTTTCATCATGAGCCACATCATTATCAGTAAAAACAATGTTGTGTTTTGAAAAATACTCACGAGCTAAATGGCAATATGGGCACGTTGGTGTTGAATACAGTGTTATCATAACATGTGTCAATAAGACTATACCTACTATAGCATGGGAAGTCATATCGTCAACCTATTCTGTGAGTAAAAAAACACCCCGATGTCTCGAGGCGTTTTTTAAGGCTGGCTCGTTATCCAACAGACTTTGTGTCCAAAGTGTTTTGATGCGGTGCCACTTAAAGCAATACTTATTATATACCATTTTTTTATAAATTTGTCAACTTGATTTTGGTGTGTATATCTTATGATTTTTTCAACGAAAGTATAATGGGTGGTAATAAAAGTGCAAAAACGGTTAATGACATAACAGGAATAGTAATATACCCAAAAGCATATACATGCCGAATACTACAAGAAACCCCTCCAAATGTATTACAAAATGAATTTGCACCTGCTAACGGAAACCATTGTAACCATGAATTATAGAGAGCAACGGTAAATCCCACCACCGTTACAATCAGTGCTGCATGCGTCCATATTTTTTTATTTGTTTTGTAAGCTACAACAAGCATTACAAGACATACTATGAGGATATACCGTTGTATGTAACACAATATACATGCCTGAAATTGCACCACATAAGAATACAGTAAACTGCCCGCGAGTCCTCCAACTGCAATAATGATAGCACTGATAATTCCCTTTTCTTTTAGCTGGGTAATTATTTTTTGTGCTTGGTCTTTATGCAACACAACATACAATATCAGCAATAGAACACTGACGTGCGTTGCTAAAATACTCACCGTGAACAACTGTGAAAGCCACATATAAAATTTATGGTAATGTGCAGCCCGTTTTCTTAGCTAAATCACTTAAACTCATCTCACCACTTTCCCTTGTCTTGTCGGCAAATTCCCATGTTGGATATCCTTCAATTTTTGCTTGTTTACAGACATCTAATACTCCATTACCACTTGGCGTTGAGCATTCGACATAGGGTAATTTTTTTTGACTTCTACCAAAAATTGCTTTTTGATTTTGGCAATGAGGACACCAAAATGCACCATAAAACTTCGCTCCTTTATCAGATATACATTGAGCAAAATTATCAAGTGGTGCGCTTCTTGTATAATAATACACACTACCCACAATCAGTAATAATAATGCTGACAAAAAAATCCACGTATTTTTTTCAAGTTTCATACCTTTATATTAACTATACCCCCAGTATAACACAGTAGTGTATTCTGTCATCAACTTTTCTCCCCAATACAAAACACTCCCCTTATGAGGGAGTGTTTGTTTGGTTAGATGTGTTACCAATTCAGACTAGAAGCGTACTGAACGACCTGCAATAGGTAATCCATTTACTTCTGAGAATGTTGTTACACCATCACTCCA
>Ga0214923_10007379_pt1 | contig 11999 bp, 8 predicted proteins | sample LL1510_MetaG_FD_177993 | JGI IMG/M metagenome (GOLD analysis project Ga0214923, IMG submission 177993) | Freshwater microbial communities from Lake Lanier, Atlanta, Georgia, United States - LL-1510 | ecosystem: Environmental > Aquatic > Freshwater > Lake | place: USA: Georgia | collected 2015-10-15 | reverse complement strand
TTGATATGCTTTTACTTCCCTTGGCTATTAACTTGTCGATGCTTAATCTCCCTTCGTGGCTGGAAATTATCGTAAGGGTATTGGCAGTATATTTTTTTATGATTATTGCTATCCGCCTATTTGGAAAAAAGGAGCTTGCACAACTTTCAGTTACAGACTTAGTCTTTATTTTATTAATCAGCAATGCCGTTCAAAATGCGATGGTGGGCTCCGACAGTTCCCTATCGGGAGGATTAATTGCAGCCTTATCATTATTTGCCGCCAATTATACCCTCAAAAAAATATTATACAAAAACGAATCGCTTAATACCCTTTTACAGGGAGAAGCAACCGTACTCATTTATAAAGGTGCCATTCAAGAAGCGCATTGCCGAAAAGCAGATATCAATATGCACGAACTAGAAGCCGCCGTTAGAGAACATGGGGTACAAAGTATTGATCAAGTTAACCTGGGCATGTTAGAAGCAGACGGCAATATCAGCATCATCAGCAACGATTTTACACAAGCAACTACACATAGCTTTCATAAAAAACATAAATTAAAAGGCAGACTTTTAAAAAATTGACTCTAGTTATTAGTTCCTAGCCGAAGCAGATAGATCCCACCAAATCAAGGGATACCTCACCGGTAAATTTCGGATAACTTCCAGCTCATCTGGAGCATGATCTAGTTTTTTCCAAGTGGTTACCCAGCTTTCCTGATTTAGTCCCACCCCGCCAAATAATAAAAATGGATGAGCAACAGGCCAGTTATCCCAATACATTACATCATGCGCAAAAGGCCAGGCAAATTTATCCTGCACAAAAGGATATAAAAATGCAATGCCCTTTTGGATACTCTTACCACCAGTAGTTTGATAGTTCCAGTAATTGCGCTGGGGGGTTGATAAAAGTTGACAAAGCGTTGCAAATGCATCTAGATTAAATAATGAATATCCATAAGGCTTGGTTCTTTTCAGCTCTCTGGGGAAACTTCCATTGGGATCCATTTGCGCTTCTAGTATTTTTTCAAATTCCTGGCGACATTTGGTTAGTAAAGTATCATTTTTAGTAAATTTAGCGAAGCACGAAACCTGCATCAGCCAGCAGGTGCCATGATTGTTTTCGGCCTTCTTTTCTGTTTGTCCATAAGGATGTTCCTGCAACCAAACCAAATATTGCGCAAACCAATTACGGCAGGCTTGTATAATTTCTGGATTAGCCGCCTTACTTTTCTCCATAGCTAAAATAGCTTGCACTACTTCCATAAGATGGATAGTATCTATAATGCCAACTCCTCTCCCTGTAAATCGTCCTTTAATGGCCTGTGCATATAATAAATGTGGGCTCATAGCAGTAGCTGTTTCCATAAACCAGGCCTTACAATGTTGCATAGCTGCTTGCACCAACTGATCATTTCCTGTGAGCCTATAAGCCGAAGCAAGTGCGCCCATAATTTGACTAAACCGAATCATGGCCAATCGATGTGCTACAAAATTATCAGGATTGGTGAGTCCGTCTTTTTGAATGTAAGCACTATCCGCCGAAACCGGATTGGGCCACCAGTAATCTCCTTCCGAAAAAAAATCGTGTATCCCACCTGAACTCCTGGGTGATTGATAGGCTGTGATGGTTATTGGCGATTGCTGCAATGCCCAATCGGCCTGTTTGCTTACCATGGGTTGTAAAATATCGCACATCATTTTCCATTTGTCGGAAGCTGGCGATAATTGCTGACAAATTCCTTGTGTACAAAAGCTCAGTAAAATTAGTAAGCTGAAGTGATTTTTTTTCATGTAGATTTTATTAACTAGCGGAGAGTTTAGAATCATCAACCAACAAACCAATTGAGGCAGAATGCAACATGGCTTCCCGGGTATGTTCAAATAGTAGGGTATGGATGTGCGCCTGATTCAATTGGGTTAAAATTTTTTGAGCGGATACTTTTTTACTCAAATTCACACAGCGAATATAGATTGCTAACACGTTTTGTGGAAACTGATTGGCTATGTTTGCATAAATTTCAGGATCGTGTTGCGAATTATCGCCATACAAAACAAACCGCTGTTTAGGAAACATCCGCATAATCCGCTCAATCCGAACCAGTTTATTTTGATGCTGGGTTTGACCGCTCGCACCCAACTCTTGCAAGTGTTTGATTTTATTCAATAAAAGCACCCCTTTAGGCAAATGATTGTGCGAGAAAAACTCAGTAAGATCATCGTATAAATTCCATTCGCTGCTGGATACGTAAAAAAAAGGATTGGGTAAATCTGGCGTTGTACCTGATACCGACAATAGCATAAAATAATGAACAATATCGGCAAAGGTTTTTCGGCTGTGAGGTTGTCGGGTAAACAATACGCGTAATCGTTTGAAAAGGCGGGATGAATACGATATTAATATGGTATCATCAATATCAGATATCACACCCAATTGAACTGAATGAGGAATATATAATTCGCCCAGCACTTCCTCCAATACCTTACCATCTTTATCTAAATAGGAAACGGTTATTGACTCAAACCCTGCAGTTAATTCTTGGGGCGATTCCCAATGAAATTCAAAAAATCCATCTTCCCGGGTGCTGGTTTCGAGTCGGGTGGTTTGGTGTTGTAACTGAATTCGGGCATTGGCAATCGGGTGAATAATAAATAAGCGAATCAGGTGCCGAATATTGTAAAAAATATTTTGGGTAAACCGTTCTCGAATGGTAGGATTGCCATGCAAGAGGTGTCCGTAAACTACCAGATGATGGGTGTGGCCATATCCCTTATAAATCTTCAGGTTAACCGGTGAGCTATTTAGTAACTTTGCCATAGCGCATTCCCTACAAATTACGGAATATCTTGGTATTCAATCGGGTAATATTTATTATGCCAACCAGTTCAATCTTATTTTTTATCAACCCCCACTCGGGCACTGTCCGAAGGCCCTGGCAAAAGTTGATTTCAGAATTTTTTAGTGCTCAAAGCGTGGAGGTTCATTTTGTTCATTTGGAAAAAGATACCCCTTCGAATCAGATTTCAGAACAAGTAAATAGTATTCTGCCAAATCTGGTGGTGGCTGTAGGGGGTGATGGAACCATAAAACTTGTAGCCACTGCATTATTAGGCGGAACAATCCCATTGGGTATAATTCCAGCCGGCTCGGCAAATGGCTTGGCCTATGAAATGGGAATTCCTTCGGATCCCACAGAGGCGATGCAACTATTGCTTACCGGAAAACCGATAACCATTCATGCCATTGCCATTCAACATGAAATTTGCCTGCATTTGGCAGATATCGGATTAAATGCCTGGGCAATGAAAAAGTTTAATCGGGGAAATGTACGTGGCTGGTGGGGCTATGGATGGGCTTCTTTGCAATCATTGTACTATTCCGGCATGCACCAGATAACCCTTCAGATTGATGGACAATCGATGCAATTAAAGGCAGCCATGATTGTGTTGGCAAATGGCACCGCCTACCGAACGGGTGCCCGCATTAATCCGCAGGGAAGTTTGGTGGACCATCATTTTGAAGTAGTAGTAATGAAAAAAATATCATTGATAGAAACCTTGAAAATGCTTTTCACCCATCAGCCTTTTAATCCGGATAAATTGGTAGTATATCAGGCCCAACAGGTTCATATCCGATGTAAAAAAAGAATTCCGTTTCAAATTGATGGAGAATACCGGGGGAAAGTAAAAAATATTGATGCCAAAATTCTTACCAACGCAATTTCAATCCTAGCACCCTAAGTTCATTCTTATTATTCGAAGCTGGCAAATGATAGAAATATTTTAGAGGGAGGTCAATTACTGATCATCCGCATCTTTTTTTCCCTTTTTCACATTGGCGGCGTGCCTACCACTTCCATCACCATCATCTAAAAAACCTGCTTCGGGACGTAACTGTGTTAAAACTGCTTTCAACTTTTCATAAGCAGCTTTGGTTGCTGGTGAACTGGCAGGATTTTGCACGAGTATTTCCTCAAAGGGTGCATTGCGCATATCAAATAACTTTTCTTCTCTGGTTAACTTCCAGTTGGCGTCTCTCACATACCACTGATTACCCAGTTCCATAAAAATCCAGTCTCGATGCGAGGCAGATTCGTTAAATAGTAGCGGTAAAAAACTTTTTCCGTCAATTACTCGGTCAGTTGGCATAGGTGCTCCGGTAAGCTCAGCCAGGGTGGGCAAAAAATCGCAGGCATCTATCAATTGATTGCTGATTCTTCCCGGCTTAATCTTTCCGGGCCAACTGATTGTTGCGGGCACCAAACTTCCACATTCTAGCATGGTACCTTTTTTGCCCGATAACTGCTTGCCTCCTATGGAACTGCGTTCGGCATATTTACTGGCGGTACCATTATCACCCATAAAAATGATTACGGTATTTTCTCGCATGCGCAAACTATCAAGTACATGCACTAGGTCGCCAACCAGCTTGTCCATATAAGCAGTATTGTCTGCGTATAAATCGCTTCCTGTTTTGCTATTGGGTGTTCTCAGAATATTCGCATGCACATGTACCATCGAATAATGAAGAAAGAAAGGAGTTTTTTGATGTGCGGAGATATACTTGGTTACCTCTTTATGCATCAAATCTGGCATATACACATCTGCGGGTAAAGGAAGTTCCTTACCATTTACAAAATAGGTTTCTGCACCTTTTTTCTCAGTGCTCCAATACACACCACTTCCCCTAAACGTTAGATATTCATCAAATCCAAACGCAGCGGGGGTTTCGCCAAACTGGCTCCATTTCCCTATTAAAGCAGATGCATATCCTGCTTTTTTAAGTATTGAGGGGGTAATGGTTTCAGCAGCCGGCTTAATCTGACCAACACGGTCTTGATTCACCGCACCGGTTCTAAAAGCATAGCGGCCGGTTAGTATTCTTGCGCGCGATGGTCCACAGAGGGGTGCTGTATAAGCATGGGTAAAACGAATTCCTTCAGCAGCTAATTTGTCAATAAAAGGGGTTTTGTTCTGATCGGAACCATACGCACTAACATCTCCAATACCCAAATCATCGGCCAAGATAAAAATGATATTAGGCCGGGTATTTCCCAACTTGTTTTTTTGTGCCGCTATGCCAGAACATATCAGAAGTATTGAAAATAAAACAAGTATTGTCCCTTTCATTTATACAGATATTTAGTTTTAATTAATCGGCTGAATTTTTCCAATTGGTTGTATCCCCTTTAAATCGGGTAAGTGCCTGCCATTCAGTAATGCCCCCTTGATCCCCTTGCTGTGCCATCCACTTTTTTAACTCTGCGAATAGGGTATTTTTAATCGATTGCAAACTGGCATCATTTACCCGATTGCTCAATTCAAAAACATCCTCCTGAATATTATACAACTCAAATTCTGGTCTTGTACGGTATAGACTGGCATGTGCAAATAGCTGACTATCGCCTTTCGTTTTTTTCAACCATCCTTCATATAATTTATTTCCTACCCGCGAAGCGGAAGAGTAAAAAGGTTCCTGATAATTCAGGTTCCAAATCAATTTGTATTTTTTATTTTGTATAGAACGAACCGGGTAATTATCCGAACCATTTTTGATTCCCCTTGTGGTGTGTACTCCAAACACATAGGTTCTCACTTCTGCTGCATTGCCCTTCATAGCACCATAAAAACTTTTTCCATCTAAGGGCATAGTTTTTTCCGTATTCCCACGAAGTTGATCCGGATTGCCGCCTGCAGCTTGATATAAGGTAGGCACTACATCTATATATTGCGTTAAAACCGGAGTTCTCGAAGCAGGCTTAATCATCTGCGGCCAACGAACAATAAATGCAGCTTTCAATCCCATATTATAGCAGGTCCATTTACCGAAAGGCAAGGAACTGCCATGCTCACTGGCAAAAAGAAAGATGGTATTATTTTTATTTCTTTTATCTACCATATCCATGCAATATCCAACCAGACTATCTGCATAGGTTACTTCGGCATAGTACTTTACCAGACTCTCTCGGGTTTCCTTGGTATCAATTAAGTGGGGGGGAACTTTTATTTTATTCGCATTGTACAAATCCGGATTACCGCGCGTCCAAGGGCCATGGGGCTGATTGGTTGCAACAATTAACAGGTAGGGTTTCGTTTTGTCTTTATCAATCCACTGTTGTGCATCGGCCAATTGAATGTCAATTCCATCTCCATTATCGCTATTCCTCCCGCCCAAATATTCAAAGGGAAAGTTAGCCATAGGTGCATAGTGCTGTTTGCCAATTAAAGCCACTCGATACCCGATATTTTTGAAGTGTTGCACAACACTCACAATATTATTATATACCTGCGCATGATTGGGATAGCTACCGTTTTTTACCGGATAAATACCGGTATATAAGCTCTGCCGGGTTGGGCCACACATGGCGGTTGCATTAAACATATTGTCGAAACACATTCCCTCACCGGCCAATTTAGCCAGGTTTGGTGTTTTCACATCCGTATTACCATAAGGTTCGCAATCAATGGACGTCATATCGTCGGCAATAAAAAAAAGTATATCGGGCTTGCCAGCTTTTGCTTGATTAACAGCTATGGTTTTATCTGGGGTAATAATCTCTTTGTTAGCAATAGATAAAAATTTGTGTGCAGTCGGCTTTGAATCAACCGAAGAAGTAGAAAGAAACGAAATGCTACTTAGAACACCCATAAAAATTAATGCAGCCAATAATAAATGAAAATGCTTCATGTTTTTTATTTTGATTTCCAGGGCCAGGGAAGTGCTTTTGTTCTAATGGCGGCCTGCTGCCATAGGTTAGCGAGTTCTTTCCCTTTTTCGGGAAATTGTAAAATCAGGTTATTCGTTTCAGTAGGATCATTGATTAGATTATATAATTCCCAGGCCTGCTCATCTTGTGGCAAAAACTTTTTATTGGTGGTTATTTTGCTTACCAATTTCCAGTTCCCTACCCGAATGGCCCGATTACCCTCATGTTCCCAAAAAATATACTCCCTTTGTATCGGTTGATTGGTAAAGGAAGGTACCAAACTTTTCCCTTCCATAGGTTGAATTATGTTAGACAGATAGGTTTGCGGATATTGTAGTTGAGCAATATCAATACAGGTTGCCATGATATCTATCAAATGAGCGGGCTGAGTTCGTAATGCACCCTTTGCTTTTATCCCTTTTGGCCAATGCACAATTAAAGGGGAAGCGATTCCTCCTTCATGCACCCAGTGTTTGTATAAGCGAAAGGGAGTATTGCTAACATTTGCCCACTCTTCCCCATAAGCAAGCCAAGTATTTTCCTGACCCGGCATCACCCCTTTTCCACTTCTAATAAATACCCCTTTTCTGGAATAGATTGGTTGCTTGCCTAGGAAAATCGAATCCGGAGCATAATAAGCCCCCTTTTGTTGCATTTCGGTGGGGGGCACTTCTACTTGATTGGAATTTAAAGTTTCTGCACATCCACCATTGTCTTGCATATAAAAAACTACCGTATTGTCCAGTTCATTTTTTTGTTCAAGCGCTGATATGATTCTTCCAATTCCCTCATCCATTATATTTACCATAGCAGCATATACTTCCATTCGGCGGGACTGCCATTTTTGTAAGGGTTCGTTTTCCCAAGCAGGAATGGATACACCCCGCTCAGTTAACACACTATTGCCGGGAAGAATACCCAACTTTTTTAATTTTTCAAATCGCGAGGCGCGGGTTTTATCCCAACCCTTATCATACATTCCCTTGTTTTTATTAATAGCTGCCTCCGGAGCCTGAATAGGCCAATGTGCTGCCGTATAGGCAACGTACATAAAGAAAGGAGTTCTACTGGAATGTTCCCGTATATATTTTACAGCTGTATCACTGATAGCTTCGGTATAATAAAAGTCGCTGGAAGGAGCGATAAATGTGTTTCCACTCATTAAAGTTCCAGGATCGTAAAAACTACCTGAGCCATTTAAGGTTCCAAAAAAACGTTGAAATCCTCTTTGCATGGGCCAGTTCGACCGGTCGCCCTGTGGAGTTAAGTTTTTAGCTATATGCCACTTCCCTACCATATAAGTTGCATACCCTCCCAACCGAAAAACTTCCGCCATTGTTACCGCTTGTTTGCTCAAATCATCTGCATAGCCAGGTTCGGGAAAATTTTCGGTGCTTAAATGTCCCATACCAGCCTGATGCGGATATAGTCCGGTTAACAAGGAGGCTCTCGAAGGACTACACCGGGCTGTATTATAAAATTGTGTGTACCGCAATCCATTCATAGCTAACTTATCGAGATGCGGGGTACTGATTTCTGATCCGAAACATCCAATATCAGAATAGCCCATATCATCTGATAAAATTACAATCACATTAGGTTTTTTAACTTTTGTAATTTGGGAAAGGGAATTACTTGTAACTGCAAATAAAAAAAAGCAAATAATGATACCTGTAATTAAACGATCCCGCCGTTTGGTAGTAGCTCGATTCAATATAAAACAACGGGGTTTCATTTACTCTATTATTCGTTTAATGAATAGGTTTTCTAGTCATATCAGCAAGCTGCAAATAAATAATGGGAATTCATCTTAGGGCTTCTTTTTTTGAGAGGCCAGATAACTGATCATTTCTTTATGCAGGGTTGCTTTAATATTTTTATAGGCAGTGCTGCCGGTAAAGTTTACTTTTTCCAGGGGGTCTTTTTCATAATCATATAATTCCGAACCAACCAATAAAGAGGCGGAATAAGGGTCAGTGCTGCGATATCCGTTTTTCATCCAAATAGTGTACCGATAGCGATTGGTTCGTATAGAATAGCCCATTACATTGGTACCTGCATATCCCAACCTTTCATTTTCAGCGGTTTCACTGCTACGTGGGTATTGACTTACCGAAAATGTTTTCACGGAAGCCGTAGGATTTTTCATGAGGGGAACCAGACTTTTGCCATGGAGATGAGCTGGAATCGGAACACCGGTTAATTCGCAAAGGGTAGGGAATATATCAATAAACTCTGTAGGCGATTTTGTAGGTTTTTTAGAATACCCTGCTCCCGCAGCAGCAATAATCAAAGGAGCTCGGGTAGCTTGTTCAAAATTGGAATGTTTACACCAAAGGTTGTGATCTCCCAAATGCCAACCGTGATCTCCCCAAAGCACTATGATGGTATTATCTGAAATTCCAAGTGAATCTAAGGTGTTTAATAAAACGCCCACATTAGCATCGGTGTAAGAAATACTCGCGTAGTACCCGTGTATCAATTCTCTTTGTTTATCCTCGGGGAGTGTAATGCCAAAGCCTTTATCATTAGCTACCGATAATACCGGCGGGATATCGGTATAGGCTCGAATTTCGCCTGCATTATGAAAAGCAATGTCTACAGCATTGGCAGGTTTATCTTGAAATTCAGCTATCGAAATCTGATCACGCTGATACAAATCCCAATACTTTTTGGGGGCAACAAATGGAAGGTGAGGTTTTGCCAGCCCTACCGCCATAAAAAACGGACCAGATTGCTTACTGAGTTGTATAAGAATATCTTTTGCCTGTAAGGTATTGGCACCATCATTATAGGCATGATCAGGTACATCTTCACACTCAGTAGTGGGCCGAACTTTTGCCATAACAAAGTCATTGGCTTCACTGCCTTTAAGCCCTTGTGCTGCCGCTTCTTTGGCATATTGTGCTGCCAACTTTTTAGTAGCAGGATTCTGATACCTGGTTAAGGCAGGCTCTCCATATTCTTTGGGATAATAACGCTTATCCGTTTTATAATAGGGAACACTCCAAGAAGGCTTATCTATTTCATTATCCACGCAACGGGGGTCGTATACTTTTCCAATTCCTTGGGTAGAATATCCCTGTGATTGCAGATACTGCGGTAAGCTAATGATATCGGGATTCACATCCCGCATCCGGGTTTTCAAATCCCAAACTTTTGTATAATCTGGCCGCATACCGGTCATCAGACTGGCGCGGGTAGGGCCACAAACAGCTTGCTGACAATAATTTTGCAAAAACACGGTCCCTCTTTTTGCAAGGCGATCGATATTGGGTGTTTTTACAATCGTATTACCATAACATCCCATTAAAGGTTTGAGGTCGTCGATTGCAATAAAAAGGATATTGGGCCTGGATTTACTTTGTGATAAAACATTCACAGAGCTTAATACACTTATACTCAGAATACCTGTAAAAAAGAACCCGCTTATTCCCCTTTTCATAATTGAGTTATTTCACCTCCTGCGATTTAAAAAATTGAACTACTTGATTATACAATTGCTGAGATTGACTGCTCATATTTTTATCAGCTACGATATTAACTGTTTCCAAAGGGTCTTTTTCTAAATCATATAATTCTGTAGCATAAACTTTAGAGGGACTAAAGGGCTGGGCACTGGTAAAATCATTCATCCACATCACATAGCGATATTGTTTTGTGCGCATCGAATATCCCCATAGCTTTCTGCTCTTATACCCTAACTTTTTAGCTTCATCCGCTGTTAGGGTTCTATGGTATTGGCTCATAGAAAAATCCTTTACTTCAGCCGCTTTGTTTTTGAGTACAGGAACTAAACTTTTTCCAGCCAAAAAGGTAGGAACAGGCACACCTGCCAAATCACACAAAGTAGGGAATATATCTACGTGTTCACTCAATGAATTGGTTTGTCCGGGTTTCATACCGGGAGCAGCAATAATCAAAGGTGATCGGTTGGCTTGTTCGAATGTGGTGTGTTTTTCCCACAAATCGTGGTCTCCCAAGTGCCAGCCATGGTCTCCCCAAAGCACAATAATGGTATTTTTCAGTATGCCTAATTCTTCCAGTGTGTTTAGTAATACGCCCACCTGAGCATCCGTGTAAGAAACAGAAGCATAATAACCATGAATCAGTTCTTTCTGTTTTTCGGTTTGTAATCCAATCCGCAAACTATCCCCTGATAAAGTGGCAAAAGCCGGAATATCCGGATAGTTCCGCAGCTCCCCCGATTTGTGGTAAGCAATTTCCACTGCATTTTTCGAATGCTCTTGGAATTTCTCCAACGGCATGTCGTTTCGATTGTACATATCCCAATACTTTTTGGGAGCAACAAAAGGCAAATGCGGTTTATGAAAGCCTACTGCCATAAAAAAGGGCTTTCCAGCTTTCGCTAAATTTTGAATTTGTGCTTTTGCTTTTTTAGCATACACGCCATCATTGTAAGCATCATCTGGCACATCAATACATTCAGAAGAAGGTCCTTTTCTGCTTACGGGATTCATATCCTCATCTTCCACAGCTGCTTTGGCAGGTGCGTCTTGCAGAAATAAAGCTTTGGTGGTAGGATTTTGATATTGTCCATTGGCAGGCTTACCCATACCATTTGCATAATCACTGGCAGTTAATTCGATATAAGGTATATTCCAAGAGAGGGGATCTATTTTATCAATTGCGCTGCTCGGATGATATATTTTACCAATACCAGCGGCATTATATCCCTGCGTAATCAGATGCTGCGGTATGGTTAAAATATTGGGATTCATATCGCGCATTTGCGTTTTCAAATCCCATACTTTGGTATAATCCGGTCGCATACCCGTCATCAAACTAGCCCGGGTGGGTCCGCATACGGATTGCTGACAATAATTACGCATAAAGACTGTGCCCATTTTTGCTAGTCGGTCTATATTAGGCGTTTTCACCAGCGTATTGCCATAACACCCCAAAATAGGCTTCAATCATCTACCGCAATAAACAGAATATTCGGCTTAGTAGTTGTTTGCGCAATCATATTAGTTACCAGCGTACCTAACATAAAAGCTACCATCCATAATTTTTTCATATTCATATTTTATACATTAATAACCTGGATTCTGAGGAATTGCAATTTTACTATTATTGTCTATCTCTCGTTGAGGAATTGGCAATAACAATTTGTTGGTGTTAACATATCCTTGAATGGTAGCCAAAGATGGAATTGGAGTTGGGTATTTACCATAATGAGAAGAATACATATAGGCATAATGAGATTTTATACGGGCTACTGCATCTTCTGTAAGTTCCGGCAAAGTGGTCTTGAGTCTTAGCATATCGAACCATCTTACATTTTCAA
>Ga0214923_10007378_pt1 | contig 12000 bp, 10 predicted proteins | sample LL1510_MetaG_FD_177993 | JGI IMG/M metagenome (GOLD analysis project Ga0214923, IMG submission 177993) | Freshwater microbial communities from Lake Lanier, Atlanta, Georgia, United States - LL-1510 | ecosystem: Environmental > Aquatic > Freshwater > Lake | place: USA: Georgia | collected... | reverse complement strand
ACCGGATCCTTTTCCCGTTCAGACCGACTGGCGAAATACAACCGGCTTCTCCGCATCGAGGAGGAGTTGGGATCCAAGGCCGTCTATGGCGGACAACTCTCGGCTGTTTGATCCCCGCGGTTATGGGGCGCCGGCCGCCAAAGGCCAGTTTTGGCGCGTCATTCAGCCGTGGGCTTATGCTTTGGTGGGCTTGTTGGCTGTGGCGGTGGTGCTGGCTTTGTTTTATCCCGCTTGGAAACGGGGCCAGCGCCTCAAGGAGCAGTCCGAATTTCTGCAGAACCAAATCACCCAAAAGAAGCAGGAACTGGCAGACCTACAGGAAGAGTCCGGTCGCCTAAAAGACGACCCCTTTACCGTGGAGAGAATGTCCCGAGACACCCTGAATGTGGCCCGGCCGGGTGAGGTGATCTTCAAATTCCAGCCTTACACCACCAACGCAAGCTCCCCGGGGGAGGCCAAAAGGATCTCCGGATCCGCCGAGGCCAAGGCAAAGCCATGAGTGATCCCATTCGGGTGGCGGTGACGGGAGCAGCCGGACAAATTGGCTATGCCATCCTCTTTCGGATTGCCTCCGGAGGTCTCTTTGGCCCCCACCAAAAAGTCCGTTTGCAGTTATTGGACATCCCCGCCGCCGAGGCGGCCTTGCAGGGTGTGGTCATGGAAATCCGGGACGCAGCCAATCCCTTGCTGGAAGACATTGTAGCCACCTCGGACCCTAAAAAGGCTTTGGAAGGGGCGGATTGGACCTTCTGTATCGGTAGCATTCCCCGAAAGCCGGGGATGGAGCGGGCCGAGCTTCTCGGCTTAAACGGAAAGATTTTTGTCGAGCAAGGACGAGTTCTTTCCCAAGTAGCGGCGAAAGATGCCCGGGTCCTGGTGGTGGGGAACCCGTGCAACACGAATGCCTGGATTGCCAAGCAATGCGGTGTGGCGCTGCCCCCGGAACGCTGGTTTGCGATGACCCGGCTGGATGAAAACCGGGCCAAGGCTCGTTTGGCGGAAAAAGCCGGCGTGCCGGTTGGGCAGGTGGATCGTCTGGCAGTCTGGGGGAACCATTCCCCGACGATGTACCCGGACTTCACCCACGCGCGCATTGGGGGCAAACCTGCCACCGAGGTAATCCGTGACCGGGCCTGGCTGGAGGGCGATTTCCTTAAATCGGTGCAACAACGGGGGGCCGAGGTGCTGAAGGCACGGGGCCTCTCGAGTGCCGCCAGCGCCGCCCATGCCGCCCTCGATACGGTCCGCACCCTCCATGAAGGAACCAAAGAGGGGGACTGGACCAGTGTGGCAGTCAGTTCCGACGGAAGTTACGGGGTGCCGAAAGGTCTGATGTGCTCCTTTCCCGTTCGGGCTTTGGGGGGCGGAAAGTGGGAGATTGTTCAAGGCCTGAAACTGGATGATTTTGGGCAAAAGAAATTGGCGGCCACTGTGATGGAGTTAGAGGAGGAAAGGGCGGCAGCTGCGAAAGCGGTAGGGTTCGACGTCTAAATTTGGGTCGGGTGGGCCGTCAGGATCACCCGACCAACAGAACTGCCATCGAGATATCGGAAAATCATCGGACGAACCGATGATCGTACTTCTCGCTTTTTCCGTGCTATAATATGGCTGGTTTTGCAGACATCAGGGCAGCGGAGGGAGGGAAGGGCGCTCCTGGACACGGCCGGCTTGGAGGGGTTCGTGCCCAGCGGGGTGACGGAGGGGAACTGGTCTTTTGCCGGCTGGCCTAGCGGTGCCCAGGCCTTGGCGGCGGTTTTGCTGGCGCAACGACCGGGGACCACGGGTTGGCTGGTGGTTTGTGAAAACATTCGGCAACAGGAGGAGTTGGCCTCGGAGATGGAGGCATGGGGAGGCCAATGTCTGGTCATTCCTGAAGCTTTTCGCGGTTCGAAAAAAGTCCGGCCCGATCCTGATCTGGAGGCTGAGTGGATAGGTGCCTTGGTGGGTTTGCTTGAGAAAGAGAGACCCAAAATTGTCATTGTGACGGAGGCGCTTTTGGGCGAGCCGCTGCCACCGAAAGATTGGATGCAAAAAGGCCTGAAAAAAATCGCAACAGGGGATCGGCTGGACCCCGTTCAGCTCGTGGAACAGTTGGCAGATGCCGCCTATCGGAAGGTGGGCACTGTCAGTGAGCGCGGGGAATTTGCCCGGCGCGGGGGAATTTTGGATATTTTTTCCCGGCACGCCCCTGCTCCGGTCCGGTTGGAGTGGGGGGGGGATTACCTGGAGTCCATGCGGGAGATCGACCTGCATGAGCAAACTGGGGTGGCCGATTTGCGTGAAACCGTGCTTTTTCTCGGTCAACCCGAGGAGACTGAGAGAGAAGACACCCTATCGGATTTTCTTGGAGTGGGATGGGGGCGGCTCTCCGTGGCGGACCAGGGCGACGATCAAAAAATAGACGTAGCTCCGGTTTCCCATGGTTTTCGGAATGACCCGATCCGCGAACATGGTTTAGCCGAGGCTCGGCAACGACGGGTGGGTTCGGAAATCCGTTCCTGGATGGCGCAGGGATGGCGAGTGACGGTGACGGGCATCAACGAAGGGGAAGTCGACCGGCTGGCCGAGTGGTTTTACGAGTGTGGCTTAGCCGCGCGGGAGGTGGGCCAACTTGATTTTCGGATTTCCCGGTTGGTCCACGGTTTTGCCTGGCCCGAGGGCAAGTGGGTGGTGGTCACCGGGGCAGAACTTCTGGGCCGAACCGAGACCAGACGGTGGGGTCGAAAACATGCACGGGGGGCCGCGGATCGTTGGCGGCGACCGATCTTTGATCCCGGGGAACTCAAGTTAGGTGATTATGCCGTTCACCTTCAGCACGGGATCGGAATTTATGAGGGACTCGGGGATAAACCTGGAGGACAGGGCCCATGCCTTCTCCTGAAGTATGCCGAGGGGGCAAGGCTTTACGTCCCGGTGGAGGAGTCTTACCTCGTTTCCCGTTACGTGGGGGTTGGCCGTAAAAGACCTATGCTGGACACGTTGGGGGGCAACCGATGGGAGCGAGCCAAGGCCAAAGCCGAAAAGGCCGTGGAGGATTTTGCAGCCACCTTGCTGAGGACGGCGGCGGAGCGCGAAGCGATGCCAGGGTTTCCCTTTCCCCCTGACCATGAGTGGCAGGCAAAATTTGAGGCAGAGTTTGCCTTTCAGCCCACCGCGGACCAGATCAAGGCGATTGCCGAGACCAAAGCGGACATGGAGAGGAGTCGGCCCATGGATCGGTTGTTGTGCGGGGATGTCGGGTATGGAAAAACGGAGGTGGCGATTCGGGCCGCCTTCAAGGCCGTAACCGCCGGTAAGCAGGTGGCGATTCTTGCCCCCACCACAGTGCTGGCCCAGCAACATGCCCGTAATCTCAGGGAAAGGTTTGCCGATTGGCCGATCACCGTGGAGGAGCTGAGCCGTTTCCGCACCGTGGCGGAGCAAGCCAAGGTGCTGAAGGCTCTGACGGTAGGGGCAGTGGACATCGTTGTGGGAACCCATCGACTGCTTTCCCCCGACGTGGAGTTCAAGGATCTCGGACTGGTGGTGATTGATGAGGAGCAGCGTTTCGGTGTGAAACAAAAGGAGAGGTACAAGGAACGATTTCGTCGTGTGCACGTCCTAACCCTTTCAGCCACCCCCATCCCGCGAACGCTGTATCTCGCGATGCTTGGGGCAAGAGATTTGAGCCAGATTGAGACTCCTCCGCCCGGCCGGCAGCCCATCGAAACGGTGTTGGCCGATTATGATGAAAGACTGATCCGGGAGTGGATCCGGCGCGAGTTGGAGCGGGGAGGCCAAGTGTATTATTTGCACAACCGGGTAGCGGCTTTGCCCATTCTGGCCAAAAAGCTGAAACTTCTGATCCCGGGGGCCAAGGTGGAGATTGCCCATGGTCAGATGGGGGAAGCCGAATTGGAACAGGCCATGGGCCGCTTTGTCCGGGGGCAAGCGGATGTGCTGCTGTGCACGACCATTATCGAAAGCGGTTTGGATATTCCCAATGCGAACACTATCATTCTCGACCGGGCCGACCGCTTTGGTTTGGCCGACCTTTATCAGCTCCGCGGACGTGTGGGGCGGGACCAGCACCGGGCTTACGCCCTCCTGCTGGTCCCTCGGGAGCGGCGAAGGGGTGAGGCGGGGGAGCGGGTGGAGGCGCTGCAAATGCATGGCGGGCTTGGGGCGGGTTATCGAATCGCGATGCGAGATTTGGAAATCCGCGGGGCTGGGAACCTGCTGGGAACGGAGCAAAGCGGCCATGTTGCCGTAATCGGCTTCGAACTTTACTGCCGCTTGTTGAGAGCGGCGGTTAGTCGGATGAGGAAGGGTGGCTGGCGTCCTCCACCTCCGGTGCAGTTGCGTTTGGATTTTCTGACATTGCGGGCCTCGGAGGCGGGAAACGGGGTGGCGGGGGCTTATGTGCCGGCCGGCTACATTCCCGAGGTTCGGGAGAGGATTGAGGCCTACCGCCAGGTGGCCGAAGCGGGTAAGCCAGATGAGTTGGCCGAAATCAGCCGGGTTTGGCGGGACCGGTACGGACCATGGCCGGTCGAAGCGGGGATGTTACTGGGCTATCATCGTATCAGGGTGGCGGCCGGTCTGGCCGGGGTGTCGCGCCTGGAAACGGAGGGAGAAAAAATCCGGGCTTGGAAGGGGTTGGAGTTGGAAATGGTGGGAACCAAGTTGCCTCGTTTGACCGGACAAACGGCAACCGATAAGATTCAACAACTTGAAGGATGGCTGAGATGAACACCTTTTTGCAGCCGCTCCCTGTTTTTTTGTTTTGGCTATGGTCTGGGCTGTGTCTTTTTGCGCAGGCTCCCGCCAGCCTGAACAACGGGGTGGCTGCGGTGGTGAACAACGAGGCGATCACCATGTTGGAGGTTCTGCGGCAGACCGGAATGGAGGAGGACGACCTCAAGCAGCAGATGTTGCAGGGAAAAATCACGGATGAGGAACGAAAGCGGCGCATCCGGCAAAGACGGAAGACCGTGCTCGATTCCCTGATTGAGACACGCCTCATCCTTCAGGAGTATAAAAACAAAGGATACAATTTTCCTGATTATTATTTTGATCGAGAGGAGCGGGATCGTATCCGGGACCAATTCGGGGGCGATCGACAGGCTCTGGTAAAAACCCTGGAAGAGCGTGGGATGACCTATGCGGAGTGGCGCAAGGGGATTCGGGAAACCTTCATTGTGCAACAAATGCGTCTCATTAATGCCAAGAGATTTATCACAATCTCCCCGCATATGATCGAGGCGTACTATCAGGAGCACATCCGTGACTTTTTGCAAACAGACCGGGTAAAAATCAGGAGAATCGATATCAGTTCAAAAAACAACCAGAATCCGGAGCTAATTGCGAAAGAGATTTTTGGCGCCCTGGAGCAAGGGACTGACTTTTCCGTCTTGGCGCAAAAGTACTCTGAATACAACCCGACAAACGGAGGTCTCTTTAAGGAGAAGAATGGATGGGCGGAACGGGGGGATCTGATTCCGGCCCTGGCAGAAGCGGCCTTTAATTTGCGCCCCGGGCAAACCAGCGGAATTATCGTTTTAACCGGAAAGGACCAGGTAACCACCTACTACATTCTGCAGGTGGAAGAGATTAAAAAGGCCACGGTCACTCCGCTTTCCAGTATCCGGGAAGCGATCGAAAGCACCCTTGTGGCCAAAGAAAATGAAAAAGTGGAGCAGGAATGGATCGAGCGGCTCAAACGGGGCGCCTACATCGAAAGATACCTGTGAGGCGCCGTGGTTTGGTGGTGGGGGTGACTTGGGGGGACCCGGCCGGGATTGGTCCGGAGATCACAGCCCAGGCAAAACGAATTCTGCAAAAAAGTATTCCAATCCATCTTATGGGTTCGCACCAAGACACCCGTCCTGGTTATCCGTCTTTAGCTGGGGCCCGGCAGGCTTGGGGGGCTTTGGAGGAAAGTGTCCGACTATTGCGGACAAAAAAAATTCAAGCAGTGGTCAATGGTCCGGTATCCAAGGAGTGGCTGGCAAAGGTAGGATTCCGTTTTCCCGGGCAAACGGAGTTTTATGCCCGGCGGTTTGGGCGAAAGGATCGGGAGGTCACCATGTGTTTGGTGGGGCCGAGGCTACGGATCGCTTTGGCCAGCACTCACGTATCTCTTCGGCGGGCGGTCTCCGGGTTAAGCGCGAGCGCCATTATCCGGGCCGGCCTGCACCTCATAGAACTCCTGAAAAAAATGGGTCTAAGGAGGCCCAGAATTGCGATTTGCGGCCTGAATCCCCATGCCGGTGAGAGAGGGCTCTTTGGGAAGGAGGATCTTCGCATCGTCTGGCCGGCCGTTCGTCGGCTCAAGAGCCGAACCCGTTTGCCGGTTTTCGGTCCCGTACCAAGTGACACCGTGTTTCGGCGTGCCATGCAGGGTGAGTTTGACGGGGTGGTTGCCTTATACCACGACCAAGGTCTAATTCCGGCCAAGTTGCTGGATTTCGACCGGACGGTGAACGTCACCATGGGTCTGCCCGTCATTCGCTGCAGCCCGGACCATGGCACTGCCTTTGCGATTGCCGGGAAGAGACAGGCGCGCCCCGAAAGCATGATCGAGGCGATCAAACTGGCCGTCCGGTTGGCGAAAATGGCCTGATGAGGGGCCCGCTTCGCACGATCGTGGCAGATCTGCAAGCTGCCCTTCCTAAGGGTGGGTTGTTTCAGGGGCGATCTTGGCGTTGGTCGGATCAGCCACTTCGCCTGGAGGCAAGTGATCTCAAGTTTCTGGAGTCCTTGGGTAAAAAGATCGCGACTTTCTTGCGGGTGGCCAACCGGCTGTATCAGGCCAGTGCTGATGGAGAGGCTCCGTTCTGGGTGGCGGAGTGGCTGGATCAGGGGAAGCCGAGTGAAATTGTGCGGGTGGGACGGGAGCGGGCGATAAAGGCTGCGATTCCCCGGGTGTTGCGGCCCGACCTGCTGCGTACGGAGGAAGGGTGGGCGTTGACGGAGATCGATTCGGTGCCCGGTGGGGTTGGGTTGACGGCCTGGATGCAGGAGAACTATAGCAAGATCGGTCATGCCGTTTTGGGCGGTCCGAGTGGCCTACGGAATCTGGCGGAGATGATTCTGGGTGAATCGGGGGAAGTGGTGATTTCGCGGGAGGCGGAGGATTATCGGCCGGAGTGGAGGTGGTTGGTGGGTGACTCGCGGGTGAAGGCGGCGGAAAATTACCGTTGCGGTCCAAGTCCCATCTATCGTTTTTTTGAAATGTTCGACTGGATGGGGCTGGAGGGAATTCGGTCCAGCTGGAAATCCGACCTTTGGATGGAGGCCCCGCCAAAAGCGTATCTTGAGGAAAAACTTTGGTGGGCGTTGTTCTGGATGAAGCCGCTGGAGGAAATCTGGAGGAAAGAGCTGGGCGATGCTTATTACCGCGATTTAAGGGCGCTGGTGCCAAGGGCATGGCCGCTGCGACCGATGGATTTGCCCCCCGAAGGGGTCCTGCCGGAACTGGAAATTCACCGTTGGGAAGATCTGGAAAAATTCAGTCAGCGGGCCCGGGATTTGGTCATCAAAGTCAGCGGATTCTCCCCCTTGGCCTGGGGATCCCGGGGAGTCACCGTGGGCAGTGATCAACCGAAGGAAAAATGGGTGCCGGCACTGCGAACCGCTTTGGGGGAGTGGGGAAGGCAACCCCACATATTGCAACGGTTCGCACGCTTGGGGACCGTCTCCCACCCGGTTTGGAATGAAACAACCGGCGAAAGCGAGGAGCGGCGGTGGAGGTTGCGGTTGTGTCCATACTATCTCGTGACCGGCGAAAAAGTGGAACTCCATGGAGCCTTGGCCACGCTTTGTCCGGTGGATAAAAAACTAATCCACGGCATGGAGGATGCCGTGCTGGTGCCGGTTTCCCTGGAAACCGGGACGGGGTGAGGCAGGATCTGGGGGGGGGCGGGAGGGAAATCGCGAGAGATTACTTTTTCTCGCGGTGTACGGTGTAGCGACGCAGGAAGGGATTGAACTTCTTCAGCTCAATCCGCTCTTTTTGGAGCTTTTTGTTCTTGGTGCCGAAGTAGCGCGATGGGGGCTTGCCCTCCGCTTTGGCTTCCGTGCACTCCAGAATGATTTGCTCGCGCATTCCCAAATATTGCCAAGGGAATGAGTTGGGGTCAAGGCTACCGGAGGTTAGCCCCCCGCTCGGCAAAACGGTTAGGTTTGGAGCTTCCGTGGGCCGGAGGCTCGCGTAAGATTGGATTCTTGGCCGGCCCCAGACTGACAAAACCCTTGATCAGAAAAACATCCACCCAGACATCCGCCTGGGGCTCGTAGGCCCGGTAAGGAGCAAACTCACCGTATAATTTGTACTGGTAGTCCATGTCATCCTGGGGGCGTGGCAAAAAAGCGTGGGGAACCGGACAGATTTCGGGATCGTACTGGATGACAACCCAGCGGGCTTGGCTCCAGCCCGCCTTCTCGGTTCTGAGCCAACCCCATCCGCAGTAGTCCTCCACCATCGTCCGCTGGCCAATCCAATAAGGGCCCGAGGTGTCGCCGTGGCGGGCGGGGGTGTGGGCCGCCGGCAAAGTAGCCCGCAGAACTTTTTCCGGAACCGGCTGTCGAATCTCCTCGTCCTCTGTGGCATCCGGTGAAACCACAGGTTTTGTGGTCGAGGCAGAATCAAAGGAAGAGCCCGAAGAAGAGTCGGAAGGAGCGCCCGACGCCGGCGTCGTTTGTCGGGGCTGCAGGGGAGGGGCGAAGCAGAAATCCGCGGAAACCAGCAGCAACAGGATCGGGATCAGTAGGCCCATGAACCGCCCTTGCCTTCGGAAAGCTTGGGCATGCCGCCGTCGCTATAGTCTGTTTTGCCGATGGCCCCGACCATGGGCCGCCCCACCACCATCCGCCAGCGCTGGGAAAACTCCTCGCCCGAATGGCAACCATAGCTGACACAGGTGGCGTTGGGCGTGAAGCTGGATCCGGAGATTTTTTCCAGATCGTCCACATGGACAACCAGTGGTTCGATAGCGCCACCGTCGACACGATTACTGTAGTCAAACATCCAGCACTTCTTGTTGGAGTGGCCGTAATATTCGAGCCGGGAGATTTTTGGACGTTCCGGTGATCCGTCCCGGCGCAGCAGGGTGAAAAGTTGTTCCTTGTTGTCAAAATAGATGGGGACCAATCCGTGTTTCTGGCCCCGTTCCTCGATGAGCTTGAAGTAGTCCTGTTTATCTTCCTCTCCGCGCGTGACGTATCCGGGGCGAAAGACCAGCCAAGTCAGACGATCCCCCGGGCCGAGTCCTTTCTGTAATTCACCGACCCGTGCGAGGGCCGAGTCGATAAAGTTTCCCCAATACTTGTCATGGGAAGCGGTTTTGAATCGTTCGTGAGAGCGGAGAGCCGGCCCGCCCGAAATCAGCACGATGTCATTGGCCATCACGGAAGCAGTGATGGTGGTGAAAAACCAAAAAAAGGCCGGAATGCGCATCGGGGGAGAATAGGTTTTCTTTAGGAGGGGCTCAAGCGTGCTTGAAAAAGCGGGAATTCCCGTTGACCCGAGTGTGCTGATGGGTAAGGATTTCCAACTTATGCCCAAGAACACTCCCATCACAGTCGCCCGCGGCGACGGTATCGGCCCCGAAATCATGGAAGCCACGCTTGCCATCCTGAAGGGAGGGGGGGCGCGACTGGACATTGAGGAGATCGAAATCGGGGAGAAGGTTTATTTGCGTGGAAATTCGGCTGGAATCGAGCCTTCGGCATGGGAATCGCTGCGTCGGACGAAAGCTTTCCTCAAAGCCCCCATCACAACTCCCCAAGGCGGTGGTTTCAAATCCCTCAACGTTACCACCCGCAAGGCATTCGGCCTGTACGCCAACATTCGTCCCTGCCTGAGTTACGACCCTTATATCCGGACCAAGCATCCGAAGATGGACGTGGTGATCGTCCGGGAGAATGAGGAGGATACCTACTCCGGCATTGAGCACCAGCGAACCTACGACGTCACCCAGTGCCTCAAGCTGATCTCCCGACCTGGCTGCGAAAAGATCGTCCGGTATGCCTTTGAATATGCCCGGGCGTATGGTCGCAGGAAGGTGACCTGCTTCACTAAGGACAACATCATGAAGATGACGGACGGTCTCTTCCACAAGGTGTTCGACGAGATCGGCGCCGAGTATGCCGACATTGAGAAGGAGCATTGGATCGTGGATATCGGCGCGGCAAAACTGGCTGACACTCCCGAAGTATTCGACGTGATTGTCATGCCAAACCTTTACGGGGACATCCTTTCCGATGTGGCGGCGCAAATCGCCGGATCGGTTGGTTTGGCCGGATCCGCCAACATCGGGGACGGCTGTGCGATGTTTGAGGCGATTCACGGCTCGGCGCCCCGTCGGGCGGGGCAAAACCTGGCGAATCCCTCCGGTCTGTTCCTGGGGGCGGTGCAGATGCTGGTGCATATCGGGCAGGCGGACGTGGCCGAGAAGGTGCATAACGCCTGGCTCAAAACCATCGAGGACGGGGTGCACACCTACGACATTTTCCGGGAGGGGGTCTCGAAGCAAAAAGTGGGGACAAAGGAGTTTGGCCAGGCGGTGGTCGCGCGAATCGGGCAAAAGCCGACCAAGCTAAAGCCGGTGGATTATTCCAAAGCGCCAACCCGACCGCTGACCACGCGTCCTCCGTACAAACGGGATACCGCCAAAAGGGAGTTGGTGGGTGCGGACGTGTTTGTTTTTTGGCCCAACGGCACCATGGAGCAGTTGGCGGCGAAGCTACAACCGCTGGCTTCAGATGGGCTGAATTTGGAGATGCTTTCCAACCGCGGAATGAAGGTTTGGCCGGGGGGAATGGCCGAGACCTTCACTGTCGATGAGACCCGCTGCCGCTTTCAGTTGCCGGAAGGCAAACCCGGCTCGATTCCTCATGAGGCTCTGCGAGCTCTCCTGGAGCGGATCCAGAAAGCCGGGATCGAATGGGTGAAGTTGGAGAACCTTTATAATTTTGACGGCAAGCCGGGCTTCAGTCGCGGCCAAGGCCAGTAGAGTCTTAGCCCATCTTCGCAGAAAGCACCCCTAGCTGATCGCGCACGCCGAGGGCCTTGGCCAGGCGGCGGGGATCGGAGCGGCCGGAGATCGCCTCCCGGTAGGCTTGAAAGAGTCGGACTGTTTCCTCCGGCGTTTCGTTGAGAAGTTCGATCCGGAATCGGCGCAGCCCGGCTTCGAGGAGTGAGTCGAGGTGGGAGACACCTGACTGGGGTCGGGCGTTGAAGACGGTGTTGCGGCAACCGACATCGGCCCGGATGGGGTGGGCTTCGCCCATGCGGTCGCGGACGGCAATGCGGTGGCGATCGCAGGGGCGGCCGCAGGTAAGGTGGTCTTTGCCTTTCGAAAGAAAGGCGGCAAAGACGCAGTGCTCCATATGAAACATCGGGATGTGTTGGTGAAGGGTGAGTTCGAACCAATCCGGCGGCGAGATGCGAAGCAACTCAAGGATCTGGCCGACATCGAGATCGTAACTGGGGGTAAGCCATTGAAGTCCTTCGGCCTTGAAAAGGTCGGCAGAAAGAGGGTTGGCGACGTTAAGGGAGAAGTCGCCGACCATGGGGAGGCGGGCGGCGCGAAAGTGGTCGAGTCCTCCGAGGTTCCGAATCAGGACACCGTCCGGTTTGGCGTTTTCGATCAGGCGGAAAAAGCCGGTCTCGCCGGCCTTTTGGATTCGGGGTGTGGCCAGGTAGACGGGCACTTTTGATTTCTTCCGGATGGTTTCCACGGTGGGGCCGAAGCGGCGCAAATCCTCAAAATCGAGATAAAGGAGATCGGGTTTTACGGGGAGCAGGGCATCGGCCTGGGCCGGATCCCGGCAGAGCACCGAGATTTTAACCTCCTTAGCGACAGCAGAACTTTTAGGTAGCGACCTTCGGGCAATGATCGGTGCGAGAAGCTTGGGCAAAACCGCTTCTTTTGAATGTCCTAAATTCCTGGAAAATTGGGAATGCCCGGATGGCAGGGTGAGGCGGGCGACGAGGTCACGGCGGAGGCGGTTAAT
>Ga0214923_10007377_pt1 | contig 12001 bp, 10 predicted proteins | sample LL1510_MetaG_FD_177993 | JGI IMG/M metagenome (GOLD analysis project Ga0214923, IMG submission 177993) | Freshwater microbial communities from Lake Lanier, Atlanta, Georgia, United States - LL-1510 | ecosystem: Environmental > Aquatic > Freshwater > Lake | place: USA: Georgia | collected... | reverse complement strand
GCGGCTCAGCCAGCCGCGGAGCGCACACGGCCGCCCGGAAGGCGGCCGGCCCGGCGTGGGCACCCTTGGCGTGCCCACGTCGGGCCAAGCTGCCGGGGCCATGGATGGCCCGGCAGCGCTCTCGTCAGAACACGTCGAGATGGAAGTGGTGGCCCTGGTGGTAGCGCCGCGACTGCGGGTACTCGTTGTGCCACTGCCGGTTGTAGACCGGTATCCGCATCTCCTGGGGATAGCGGTAGTAGAGATCGTTCGCCGACTGCATGTAGCCGTCGGCGTAGAAGTTCTGCGCGTACCAGACGTAGGGATAGTGGTAGAGCCGGTTCCAGTCGTGGGTGTTGTACGAATAGCCCCACTGGTAGCCGTAGGCCTGCTGCCCCGCGTGGGGCGTCTGGGCCCCGGCATCGACGGTGGTCAGCCAGACGGCGACGCCGACGGCGCCGACGGCGAAAAGGTGCCGCATCATGAAAGGTCCCCCCGGAAAGACGATCCCCGGAAGTCATCGGCAGCCGGCACGACCCGTCTTCACGGAAAAAAGTGACGCGACCCGAGGGGTTGGGCAGGCCGGCGGGGCCGCCGCCCACACCCGTGTCGGCATCGGGGGCGGCGGGCTCAGGCGGGCTGCGGCTTCTGCCCGGGCAGGCGTCCCTCGGCGAGTTCCCGGTCCCACTCCTCGATGAGGGGCCAGTGGGTCGCACAGGTGCCGAAGTCCGCGAGCGTGAGGTACCCACGGAGGCGGTCGGTCGTGCGGCTGAGGAGACCGTCGTCCTTGCGGAAGATCGGCCCGTGGCTCGGCAGGAGCCACTGGACGTCACTCGCCGCGATCCGTTCGAGCGAGCGGATGAACTGCTGGATGTCGCTGCCGTGATGCGCGTCGATCGCGCCGACCGATCCGTCGCGGTAGATGTTGTCGCCAGAGAGGAGGAGGTCGTCGAGCCGGAACGCGAGCTGGCTGTCGGTGTGGCCGGGCGTGTGCCAGACCTCGAGGCGGCGGGAGCCGATCTCGATCACGTCGCCGTCGGCGACGGTGCGGTCGACCGTGACGGGTGGCATCTCGAGATGCACGTTCTGGGCGGCGATCTCGGCGAACGTCTTGACGCGATCCCCCGACTCGAGCGCGTCGACGGCCTTGGGATGGGCGATGACCGGTGCCTTCAGGACCGCCTTCGCCCGCGCGAGGCCCTGGATGTGATCGACGTCAGCGTGCGTGGCGACGAGCCCCCGGCACTGGGAGAGCGGGAAGTCGAGCTGACGGATCATCTCGACGATCTCGTCCACGCTCTCGTCGTAGCCGATGTCGATGAGCACCCAATCGCTGTCGTCGTAGACGAGGTACACGTTGCAGCCGATCCGCCACCCGGCCTGATGGTTCATCTCGATCACACCGGGAAAGACCGGACGCCGTGCCAGCATGGCGGAGAGCTCTGCTGAAGGGGAGGGGCTGAACGGGAGGAGCTGAGGTGGCGGGACTGGAATGGAAGGCAGGGATGGACCGGCACGATTTGCCGGTCGGACCGGCGGAGGACACACTGTCCCGTACCCGGACAGCATCAGCACTGCCACACGCATGATAGCACCGCCGTGGCGGGGCGGGCAGCGAGCGGTCCGGGGGGCGTCGCAGGCGCACGGGAGTCGGGTGGTGGCAACGCGAGATCGCCCGGTGAACGATCCAGCGGGCGCGTCGCCGGAGACCGTGGCCGGCATGGCGGTGACGGTGCGCGCGCTGTGCGACGTGGTGGAGGCGATCGTGCCGCTCGGCGCGTCGCTCGGCGCGCCGGCCCCGGAGGAGATGCCCTGGCACGGCGCGCTCTTCGGAACGCTCCAGGCACAGGCCGCCCGCGGGCCGCTCGTCGTGGCGGCGGTGTGCGGCGGCACGAACACGGGCAAGAGCCTCGTCGCCAACGCGCTCGTGGGTGCGGCCATGAGCCGTTCGGTGGCCGAGGCGGCCCGCACGCGGCACCCCGTCGCGAGCCTGCCCGCCGGGGTGGCCGCCACCGCGGATCTCGGCGCGCTCTTCCCCGGCTTCGTGCCGGTCGCGTGGCGCAGCGACGAGGATGCGCTCGACCCCGCCGCCGAGGATCGGATCATCTGGCGCGAGGACGGCTCCGGGCGGCAGCCTGCCCGGCTCGTCATCGTCGATACGCCCGACATCGACGGCACGCTGCGCGAGAACTGGCACCGCGCGGAACTCGTGCGCGACGCGGCCGACGTGATCGTGGCGGTGCTCACGCAGCAGAAGTACAACGATGCCGCCGTTCGCGAGTTCTTCGCGCGGGCCGCGGCCGCGGGTCGGACGGTGCTCATCGTGTTCAACATGATCGACTGGCCCGCCCAGCGTCCGCGGATCGGCGGGTGGCTCGCCACGTTCACGGCGGAGACCGGGGTCGTGCCCCTGGCGGTGTACGCCGTCCCGCACGATCAGGCCGCGGCCGCCGCGGGCCGCGTCCCGTTCCACGCGCTTCCCGAGCTGACCGGGACGGCCGGCGGCGCCGACACGACACACGAAGGGGATCCGGGCCCCGCCGAGCGGCTCGCGGGCTGCGATTTCGACCGCATCAAGCGTCGTGCCGTCGCGGGTGCATGGGAGGTCGTGCTCGACCGCCGGGACGGCATGGGAACGTGGCTCGACGCGATCGACCACGCCGCCGGGGTCTGGCGCGAGACGGCCACATTCCTCGAGCGGGAGAGTCGCGTGCGGGTCGATCTCCCGCCCGCGCCGAGCGACATCGTGTGGAACGAGATCTGGTCGTGGCTCGAGCCCCGTCGCTCGCGCTTCGACCTCGCGGTCAGCCGACTCTACCGGGTCGCCGGCACCGGGGTCGCTTGGGCCGCGCGGCAGGTCGGGCTGGGTCGGTCCTCCAGCGAGCGTCGCGAGGATTTCACCGCCCTCGAGATCGCGGCCCTCAAGCAGGCGCTCACCGACTTCGTCTCACGGCTCGAGGACGCCTGCCGCCACGACCCGCGCCTCGAGCAGCTGCTGGGTCCGCGGCTCGCGTCGGCCGATCGCGCCGCGTGGTACGCCGACCTCGAGCGGCGGCATCGGGCGCTTCCATTGGTGTCGGAGGACTACCGCACGTTCGTGAAGGACCAGCTCGATCGGTACTCCGAGGACAACCCGGGACTCGTCGGCTGGATCGTCACGGCCCTCAATGCCGGCGCGGTGGCCCGGCCGGCGCTCACGGTGGGGCTCGGGCTCGCGGGCGCCGCGGTCGTGCCCGCAGCCGCGGCGACGGCCGGAGGTCTCACCACGCTCGTCTATCACGTCGGCGACGTCGTCGTCGGGACGGCGGCCACGCTCGCGGGCGAGGGCGCCCTCGGGCTCACGGCGGCGGGGCTCGCGCCGCTCGTCGAGCAGCTCTTCGTGGGCTGGTCCGCTGAACGCAGCCGGGTGCTCGCCGAGACGCTCCACGATGTGGTGCTCGGCGACCGGCTGGACGAGATCGACCGGCTGGCGACGGCGGCAAGCCGGCCGGAGCTCGCGCGCGCACGGCAGCTCCTCGACGCCGTCGCGGCGGAGGGCGCCTGACATGTCGGCCGGTGCAGGCGAGCGCGCGTGGGACGGGGGTGGCGGGCTCGCCGCGGACACGCAGCCGGATTTCAGCGATTTCGACGACCTCGTCGCGGCCCTGGACCGCTGGAGCGGGTCGCTCCGCGGATGGGGGCCGGCGGCGGCGATTCACGCCGAGTGGGCCCGGGTCGGTCCGCGTCTCGACCGCGCGCGTCGCGAGCTCGCGCGGGTGCTCGTCGTGGGTGTCATCGGTGGCACCGGCACGGGCAAGAGCACGCTCGTCAACGCGCTGGCGGGCGCCGATGTCAGCGACGCGGGCGACGTCGCGCGGCCGACGACGACCGCACCCGTCGTGGTGGCGGGCCCGGATGTCGACGTCTCGTGGCTGCCGCTCGACGCCCTGCGGGCTCGCGTCGTGCGCAGCGACGCGCCGGCCGTGGCGAACGTCGTGCTCGTCGACTGCCCGGATCCGGACACGCAGCCGCGGGAGGATCGTCCGTCCACCGGCGCGCCGGAGCGTCCCGGCGGGGAGCGCCCGCGGCCGAGCGCCGACAACCGGAATCGCGACCTGCTCGAGCAGGTGCTGCCGGCGTGCGACGTGCTGCTCGTCGTCGCCACCGCGCAGAAGTACAAATCCTGGATCGTCGCCCGCGAGGTGGCGGCGTTCGCGCCGGGCAGGCCGCTCTTCTTCGTGCAGACCCAGGCCTCGCGAGATGCCGACATCCGGGCCGACTGGCGGCGGGAACTCGAGTCGCAGGGCTTCCGCGTGCCGCGCATCTTCCGGCTGGACGGCGTCGAGGCCGGGCGCCGCGCCGCGGCGGGGCTCGCCCCCGAGCCGGGCTTCGCCGAGCTCGTCACCGCGATCGACGAGGAGCTCGCGGGCCGCGCCGCACGGCGCGTGAGGCGCACCGGCGCGATCGATCTGGCCGCGTGGTTCGTGCGGGAGTCGCGAGACCGCCTCACGCCGCTCGTGGAACCGCTTCGCGCGTTCGTCGAGGGGGCCACGACTGAGCGCACGCGCCTCGAGGGGCTGCTGGCGGCGGCCGTCGCTGGAAAGCTGCGCAGCCAGCGGCACGGCTGGCAGAGGCTCGTGGCGTCGGAGGTCGTCGAGCGGTGGCAGGGAGGGCCGTTCGCGACGTTCGTGCACGCCGTCGACGGCGTGTCGTCGCTCTGGGGCAGGGCGCGTCTGGGGGGCGGACTCGTGGGACGCCTCCTCGCGGGTGGCCGCACCGACGCGAAGCCGGATGGATCACCCGGGTGGCAGGCCGTGGAGGAGATCGGCCTGTCGGAGTCGGAGGTGGAGCAGTCGCGGAGCATTCTCGCCGGGCTCGCGGCCCGCGCACGCATCGGCGATCCACTCATCGGACGCGCGCGGCTCGACGACTCGCAGGTGCAGTCGCTCGCCGCCACGCTGCTCGATCGGGCGGGTCGCTGGCTGGGGACGGGCGTCGAGCGGATGGTGGACGACCGGCGCGGTCGCCTCGGCGGCGCCGCCGTTCACTGGACGTTCGAGGTGCTCTTCGCGTCGCTGCTCGTCGCGGTGCTCGCGCGTGCCGGCTGGGGCTTCTTCTACGGGCACCTGTGGCTCGGACGGCCGGCCGAGGGCGCCGGCTTCCTGCAGCAGGCGTTCGTCTGGCTCCTGCTCTGGGGCCTCGCGCTGCGGTGGGCGGTGTTCCGTCTCGTGCGTCTCGGGCTGGAGCGCGACATCGCGGGGCTCGTGGGGGGCGTGCCTGCCGCCCGACTCGTCGATCCGCTGCTCGCCGATTACAGTGAGGCTGGTCGGCGGGTGACGGACTACCTCGCGGAGGGGCGTCGCCTCGACCAGACGACCACGCGGCTCGCGGAGAGGCTCGACGAGCCGACGGCGGCGCTCGGGCGTCTCCGTCCGCCGACGTCGGGGGCGGCGCCGTGAGGCGGGCCCGGATCGGTCGCGCGGAGGGGTTCGTGCGTGCGGCGCAGTGCCTGCTGACGGTCGGCGTCATGGCGATCTCCGCCACGACCGGGGCGTGGGCCCGCGAGCTCGACGCGGTGCGGGCGGGTGGCGAGCTCGTCTGGGCGGCCGATCAGGAGGGGGGCGGTCCGCACGTCTTCCTCGATCCGGCGCAGCCTGGGCTGGTCAAAGGGTTCGAGGTGGAGTTCGCGGACCTGCTCGCGCAGGAGCTCGGCGTGCGGGCCCGGTTTCAGCAGGGGCAGTGGGATCGCCTGCCCCTGCTCCTCGAGACCTCGGCGGACTGCGTCATCAACGGCTACGAGCTGTTGCCGGAACGCCAGCGCGACTATCTCTGCTCGCGCCCCTACTTCGCGTACGCGCTGCAGCTGGTCGGTCGGCGGGGCGAGGCGCCCGCCGCGTTCGCGGACCTCCAGCTGCCGGGGCCCGCGGGCCACTGGCGGGTGGGCGTCCTCAGTGGCTCGGCCGCCGAGGTCGCGCTGCGGTCCCGTGCCGAACTCGCCGTCGAGGTGATCGGCTACGAGGGGACGACCGATTCATTGCAACAGCTCGAGACCCGCGTGCTCGACGCGGTGGTGATGGATGACTGCATCTTCGCGTTCTACGCCGATCGGTTCGCCCACCTGCGGGCCGTCGATCGGCCGTTCGCCGGTGGTGTCTACACGGTGCTCACGTCCCGGGACACGCCGCAGCTCGCGGCCGCGATCGATGCCGCGATCGGACGGCTCATCGCCGACGGCCGGCTGAAAACGCTCTACGATCGCTGGGACCTCGCCGGGCGGCAGCAGATGCTCCTGTTGCGCGACGCCGCGGAGGTCCCGGCGGCACGCCGCCCGGGCTTCATGGAGCTCGTCCGGCAGACCGCCCCGCTCCTCGCGCGATCGGCCGGCATGACCGCGTTCCTCTCCTGCGCGTCGTTCCCGCTGGCCGTCGCGATCGGGCTCGCCGTGGCGGTCGGGCGGCAGTACGGCCCCGCGGTGCTGCGCCCGCTGCTGTCGGGGTACGTCGAGATTCTGCGGGGCACCCCCCTCATGCTCCAGCTCTACGCGATCTTTTTCCTGCTGCCGCAGGTGGGGCTCGCGCTGCCGGCGCTCGTGGCGGCGATCCTCGGCCTGGCGCTCAACTATTCGGCGTACGAGTCGGAGATCTACCGGGCGGGGCTCAAGGCGGTGCCCCCCGGGCAGTTCGAGGCGGCGCTGTCGCTCGGCCTCTCCCGCTGGCAGGCGCTGCGCCACGTGATCGTGCCGCAGGCGATGCGGATCGTCATGCCGCCGGTGACGAGCGACTTCATCGCCCTCTTCAAGGACACGAGCGTCTGCTCGGCGATCACCGTCGTCGAGCTCACGAAGCGCTACAGCGTGCTCGCGCTCTCGACCGGACGCATCGTGGAGCTCGCGCTCGTCACCGCGCTCTTGTACCTGGCGATGAGCTGGCCGTTGGCGACGCTCTCGCGCTGGTTCGAACGCCGCCTCGAGCGGCCGGCGGGTGCGACCGGTTGAGGGATGCCGCCGGCGCGTGCCGGTGGGCCGTCGCGGCAGGCTCGGCGGACGGATCGGAAACGCAGCGCATGATCGCGGTCAGCGGAGTCTCGAAGTCGTGGCCCAGCGGCCCCGCGCTCGACGGCGTGAGCCTCACCTGCACCGAGGGCGAGGTGCTCGTGCTCGTGGGACCGTCGGGCAGCGGCAAGAGCACGCTCCTGCGGTGCCTCAACGGCCTCGAGACGTTCGATCAAGGCAGCGTGACGATCGCGGGCCACCGCCTCGATCCCGGCCCCAACGTCGCCTCCGCGCTCGAGGCGCTGCGGCGGGACGTCGGCATGGTGTTCCAGCAGTTCCACCTCTTTCCCCACCTCTCGGTCCTCGACAACGTCGCGCTCGCACCCCGGCTGGTGCGACGGACGCCCCGCGCCGAGGCCCACGCCCGGGGACGGGCGCTGCTCGACCGGGTGGGCCTTGGCGCGTTCGCGACGGCACGGCCCGCCCGGCTCTCCGGAGGCCAGCAGCAGCGGGTCGCGATCGCCCGGGCGCTCGCGATGGAGCCGCGTGTCATCCTCTTCGACGAGCCGACCAGCGCGCTCGACCCGTCGATGACGGCGGAGGTGCTCGAGGTGATCGTCGATCTGGCGCGGTCGGGGCAGACGATGGTCGTCGTCACCCACGACCATGCCTTCGCGCGGCGGGCGGCGACCTCCGTGGTGGAGCTCGCGGGCGGACGGATCGTGCGGCACGGTCGGCCGGACGAGGTGCTCGGAGCCCGCGCGGTGCGGGAATGAAAAAACTCCGCCCGGGAGTTTCCTCCCGGGCGGAGCTCACTGGCCGAAGTCGGGCAACAGATCTCCGTTCGACCTATCGACCCGTCATCACTTGACCGCGATCGTGCGGCTCACCGCCACGACCTTGCTCTGCGTCTTGGTCGACGCGGAGCAGTTCGGGCTGGCCGCACAGGCCGGCTCCGCACCGCAGCCGGGCTCGCAACCAGCCGAGCAGTCCGGCTCGCTGTCGCAGCAGCCCGTGCAACTCGAGCGGCACTTCTTCGCGGCGTGGATCGCCTTGAGGAGGTCCCGGATCGGGGTGCACTTCTTCCGCACGCCGCAGCAGCCGGCGTCAGCCGCACAGCCCGGCTCGCAGCAGGCGGTGCCAGCGTCGCAGGCGGGCTCCGCACAGCCGTTGCCAGCACCGCAGGCCGGCTCGCAGCAGGCGTTGCCAGCGTCGCACGCCGGCTCGCAGCAGCTGTCAGCGCAGCCATGGTGCTTCCGCTTGCACTTCTCGAACAGGCCCTTCAGCCCGCCGAAGAGAGCATGCTTCTTCCGGACGCCGCAGCAGCCGGCATCAGCCGCACAACCCGGCTCGCAGCACGCCGCACCGGCGTCGCAGGCGGGCTCGGCACAGCCGTTGCCAGCGTCGCACGCCGGCTCACAGCAGGCCGTACCGGCGTCGCACGCCGGCTCACAGCACGAGGTGCAGCCCTTGTGGCCGAGCATCCGATCGAGGAGCTCGAAACCGAAGGACTGGCTACAAACGGTGACGCCGAGAACCAGCGCACCGAGAAACATCATACGCTTCATCGAGCCACATCTCCTTTGCTTGTGGATCACGCGAGAGTCTTTGTCCCGATCGCGAGGTAGGTCACCCCGAGGTTGTGATCCACGAACGTTGCCGCGGCAGGCCTGTCGAGCCATTCCGTGACTCGAGGGATCGCAGGTTGCTGCCGCCCCCTGGTTGCCCGACGGGCACAGTGATGCCCCGGGGGACAGAGGGGCTATCGGCGAGCCGGGAAAGGTGGCTTGAGCGACTCCCAAGTATTTTTCCGACAGGGAGTTGCGCGTGCGCGTTGGGGCGATCGTGACGACGGATGCGCGTGCGCAAAGCCTCCTGCCTCGCTCCGGATGACCGGCATCCCTTGCCACATCGCGGCGTCACGACCCGCAAGGTTTGCCGCGCCGACACCTGCGGGTGGAAGGATGTGCGGCGCGGGGATGGACTCGGCTGCATGATTGACACCCGCCGGGCAACCGCTAGACTCCGCCCCGACTCTGGTGGCCGTCGATCCGCTGCTGCGTATCACCGGCAAACAGGGAACTCCGGTGTGATTCCGGGACGGCCCCGCCGCTGTGTTCGGGCGATGCCTTGGTGAGATTTTCCGGTCAAGGAAACCTCACGAGGCGGCAGGGCGATCGCATTCCAGCCATTGCCGCATGTCGCTCCCGTCGGTCGCGTCGGCGACCCGGGGGGACGAGCGCGGCGAGAAGGCCTGCGGTCGCTCGAGCCCGTGAGTCAGAAGACCTACCAGGCGTCTTGAAGAGCGCGTCGATGCTGCGAGGGCGGCATCACGGGCACGGGCCGTGCGTGCGGCCTGGAGGCTCGGTCAGTCATTCGATGCGGCGTTGGTCGCGGCCATCCGTGGCCGCAGCATGGGCTGCCAGCGGCCGGGGATCGCCTCCTGTCGCAGCGGCATCCGCGCGGGTGTGCCCTGCGCCGCAAGGAGAGGTCAATGGTTCGCACGATGGTCCTGGAAGCGAAGGTGAGCCCGTCGGCCTGCCGTCGCCGGAGGGCGGGGTTCACGCTCGTCGAATTGCTCGTGGTGATCGCGATCGTCGCGGTGCTGATCGGCCTGTTGCTACCGGCCGTGCAGAGCGCGAGGGAGGCGGCTCGCCGGGCTTCCTGCGGCAACAACCTGCGGCAACTGGGGCTGGCGTTTCACGGCTACGCCTCCGCCAATCGCGAGCGGATCGTCACGCACGCGGCCTGGGGGCCCAACTGGGAGGGGCCGACCTACTGGTTCGGACTCTCCAACGGGACATCCATCGACTTCGAGCAGAGTCCGCTCGGACCGTTTCTCGAGGGTCCCGGCCCGGTGTACCAGTGCCCGAGCTTCATCGTCGATCCGCAGCAGCTCCTCTTCGGCGGCCGGATCACCTCGGCCTATGACCTCAACACGGTGCTCGCTCCGCAGACCGGGGGTGCCGCCCCCTGGGGCTACGGCAATACCGTGAGGCGGCTCCGTGATGTCGCGGAGCCTTCACGGACAATCGCGCTGGCCGATAGTGCGATCGTCTATTTCGCCCCGCCCTACTCCCTGCGGGAGAACCTCGGCGGGTTGGGCCTGCCCTCCGGCAACGATCCCGCGATCCACTTCCGGCACGGCGGCGACTCCGCCAACGTGGTGTTCGTGGACGGCCACGTGGCTTCGTTTCCCCGACGGTTTCGTCCCGGCCCCTGGACAAGCCCCGCGCAGCTTCCCCAGATGGAATTCCACCGGATCGGCATCGTGTGCGAGGGCGACCCGGCGGACGCGGCGCAGGCCGATGCCCTGTACGACCTCAACTGATTCGCGCCACGTGTCGTCGTGATCCGGGCAGGGACGCCATGACGTGACCGCCGTCCGTGGTGACGCATCCCCACCCCCTCGCCAGGAGAGCGAATGTGAGAGACATCCGTCTGTGGGTCGCCGTGGCCGGTTTTGCAGCCGCGGCATGGCTCCTCGCCCCGATGCTCTTCTCCCGGCGCGCCCCGCCGGTCGCCGATATGTCGTCGCCGGACGTTCGCTACGTCTGTCGAAAGAGTGGCGAGGTGTTCGTCCTGCCCCTCACCGGTGACCTGGTCGCCCATCCCGCGACCGGTGAGCGGACGCTCGTACCGGCGGTGTATGACGAACGTCGCCGCCGCTGGGTTCCCGGACCTCCCCTGGAGGTGATGCGTCAGCGGGGGCTGCTCTCACCCGCAGCGGACATCCAAAGCAAGGGCAGGTGACACGGGCACGTCACCCGATCGGGCGCGTCGCCCCGAACGGCTGCGGCTCCAGGTGCGCGACGGCTTCACGCATCGCCTCTGGCCATGTGATTCCACGCTGCAGCACGCGGAGGGTCCGGATGACGCCGGCATGCGTGATCCAGATCACCGGCTCCGTGATCTCCGCGGCGGCTGCCCGCACGCGAGCCTGGAAGTCCGGGAGCGTCTCGCCGCCCGGAGCCGCATCCGACTCCCAGCGGTTCATCCAGGCGGCGAGGCGCACCCCGTCGACGGCCTCGATCTCCGCCCAGGAGCGGCCCTCCCAGTCACCCATGGAAAGTTCGGCGAGACGCTCGTCGATCACGAGGGGCGTGCCGAGTCGGGGAGCGAGCAGCGCGGCGACTGTCTGGCAGCGTGCCGCAGGCGACGAGATGATCCGTCGCGGAGGCGGCAGGCTAAGGCCTGCGACGGCGTCGGCGTTCGGTGCCATCATCCCGTCGAGCCGCTCGGCGATCCGCGCGGCATCCTCGTGCGCCGGATGCACGAGCGGCGGATCCCAGCGGCCATAGCAAAGCCCCGCGGCGGCGACCGGACCGTGGCGGATTGCGACGATCATGGTGCGGGACCGCGCACGAGCGCGAGGGCCAGCAGGAACGCGACCTCGCCGCACTGTTCCACGGCGCCGAGAAAGTCGCCGGTGAGTCCACCGATCCGCCGCCGGAAGCGCCAGCCGAGATAGGCGGTCACGGCCGCCGCGGCGGCCACAGCGATCACTGCCTCGATCGGGCGCACGACGCCCCACCAGACTCCGGCCGCCAGCGCCAGCGCCATCCATGTGGTCGCCAGCCATGCCTGTCCGCTGCCGGCCCCCGTCACGACCTTGCTCTTCGACACGTCGTCGAGCGTGACGTAGGGCAGAGCGGCCATGAGCCACACCGGCGGCACGCGCGCCAGGCCCTGCGAGAGCACGATCAGCCCCGGAACCGCGAGTGCGGTGGCGTTGGCCGTCGACGGGAGTGCGGCGAGTCGGGCCAGCAGGCCGATCCGCAGGAGGAGCACGACGACCAGGCACGCCGCGGCGAACGAACCGATCCGGCTGTCCTTGAGGATCTCGAACACCCGGCCGCGGTCCACCACGCCGCCGAGCGCGTCGGCGGTATCCGCGAGGCCGTCCTCGTGAAAGCAGCCCGTCAGCAGCATGCCCGCACCGGTGGCCAGCGTCGCGGCGACGAGCGGCCCGGCACGCTCCGCGGCGAGCCAGACGCAGGCCATCACCGCTCCGACGACGAGCCCCACGAAGGGGAACCAGCCTGCGGCCCA